>ENA-OQKY01001636-OQKY01001636.1-human-gut-metagenome-genome-assembly--contig:-NODE-1636-length-11802-cov-45.665525_pt1 | contig 11802 bp, 12 predicted proteins | sample MGYA00242652_ERZ504805 | MGnify/ENA primary metagenome ERZ504805 (study PRJEB26092, sample SAMD00036400) | human gut metagenome | host: Homo sapiens | study: EMG produced TPA metagenomics assembly of... | reverse complement strand
TACGGAATTATGAAGCACGAAAGGCTGTTTCGTTTTACAAAATCATATATGGAACATTGTATGGTCAACGGAATTGAAAAATCGGGAGTAAAAAGAATTCGCTTGCACGATCTCAGGCATTCCCATGCCAGTATGCTGGTGGATATGGGAGTGGCTCCATTGGAGATTGCAGAACGCCTTGGACATGAAAAGGTGGAAACAACGTTGAATACCTATTCGCATCTGTATCCGTCTACGCAGAGTAAATTAGCAGGTTTGCTGGATAAGAAGCATGAGGAAGAGGAGGAATAAGCGATGGCTGGTGACAGACATGGAAAACACAATTCAACAACTGTTGCGTTTCGAGTAAATTCTCATGAAAAAGCAACGATTGAAGAAAGAGCGAAAGTGAGCGGAATGAAAAAGCAGGATTATATCGTCCGGTCATGCATTTACAATCATGTATGTGTTGTTGGAAAGAAACGATTGAGATTATCCGGTCAGAAATGAGGGAAATGAGTTTGGTTTTGGAAGATGTGGCAAAAGATTTGAAGTCGGAAAAACCAGTTATCTCAGAACCAGCTCTGGATAGTATGACAGAACGGTATCTTGCATTTTTGGAAGCAGTATTATGGATGCTGAAAGGTTCAAGTTATTTATGGGAGGATAAAAAGGATGGAAGAGAAAGTAATGAAGGAATGTAAAGTGCTGGCATTGTGTTCACAAAAAGGTGGGGTTGGCAAGACAACAAGTTGCGTGAATCTGGCAGTCGGACTTGCAAAAGCAGGGAAGAAAGTGCTTGTGATTGACAATGATCCGCAGGGAAGTATGACAGCAAGTCTTGGGTATCATAACCCAGATGAATTACCAATCACACTGGCCACTATTCTGATAAAGATTGTAGAAGATGAACCATTTGAAAATTCACTGGGAATTTTACATCACCAGGAAGGAATTGATTTGATTCCGGCAAACATCGAACTCTCTGGAATGGAAGTTTCACTTGTAAATATTATGAGTAGGGAACTTGTCTTAAAACAATATATAGAAAGAATGAGAGAAGAATACGACTATATATTGATTGACTGTATGCCATCACTTGGAATGCTGACGATCAATGCACTTGCCAGTGTCGATGCAGTTATTATACCTGTCCAGGCGGCTTATCTTCCTGTAAAGGGTCTGGAACAGCTGATACGGACGATAGGAAAGGTGCGAAGACAGCTTAACAAACAACTGAAAATTGGAGGTATATTGATCACAATGGTGGATAACCGAACGAACTATGCAAGAGATATATCTGATCTGATTTTTGATACATATGGAAACCAGATTAAGATTTTTCCACAGAGTATTCCATTTTCAGTACGAGCAGCTGAAATCAGTGCGGAAGGAATCAGCATATTTGAGCATGATCCAAAAGGAAAAGTAGCGGCTGCATATTGGCAGATGACACAGGAGGTGCTTTTGGATGAAAGGTAGAAGTGCATCGAAGATAAAACTGACATCTTATGATGAATTACTTGGCGGAGGAGAAGAAACGAACGATATCCAGCAGGTTTCACTTGAGCATTTACATTCTTTCGAGAACCATCCATTTCAAGTAAATGATGATGAGGCAATGGTGGAACTGGTGGAAAGTGTGAAAGAAGAGGGAATTTTTACAGCATTACTGGTCAGACCGCTGGGTGATGGTGAATATGAAATTATCGCCGGTCACAGAAGGAGACATGCGGCACAACTTGCTGGTCTTAAAGAGGTTCCGGTTATTATCAGAAATATGGATCAAGATACAGCTGTTCGTGCGATGGTAGACAGCAATCTGCAGAGACCTAATATACTCCCAAGTGAAAAGGCATTTGCATACCGTATGAAGATGGAAGCAATGAATCATCAGGGAACATCAGGCGGTATCAGTGCGAAAGACATTGGAAAGAACGCAAATGACAGTGCAAGGCAGGTGTATCGCTATATCCGGCTTGTGGTAATTATACAGGATTGCTAAGAAAGGAGTTCTATGCGATACACAATTAATAAGATTAATAAAGGCGAAGATGAGCTGATTTTAAATTATAAGGAGAAAAATCCTGAGGTTGAGGCGGTGTTGCTTTTTATGGACAAACGTCAAAGAAAACTAATTGGACGAAAAAACGACGAGACAATTGTTTTTACACCGGAGGAAATTCTGTATATAGAAAAGGTGGATAATAAGACATTTGTCTACACAGATGATAATGAAATTCAAGTAGAGATGTCATTATATTCAATCGAATTATTTCTAGACGATGAGAGTTATTTCCGCTGTAGCAAGTCGATGATTATCAATGTAAACAAGGTGGAAATGCTAAAAAGTATGCCGTCGAATAGGATTGATGCAACACTTGTCAGCGGTGAGCATATCATTATTTCCCGTACATACGCATCGGATTTTAGGAAGCTTCTGAAAGGAGAAATGGCATGAAAAAAAGTTATAAGAAAAAAGTATCCCTCTGGGAAAGGTATCTTACAAAGGAAATTGGAATCGAGTTTAAGGCATGTCTTTATTTTTTCGGAGTTCTTTTTTACTACTGTACATATCGGCTCTGCATTGGGGTGACTGTGGCAGAAATACTGCATATGGCGGAAATGATTTTTTTGACCTATGCAGTTGGGTATCTTCAGGTTTATGTACTTTGGAATTTTGATGAGTCAGATGCAATAAGCAAGAAGGAACTGCTTGGTATAATAATCTGCACAATAATATATACGGCAGTGTCATACATAGGAAAATGGTTTGATAGAAATCCTTATGTGACTTTGGGGTTCGCTGCCTATATTGTATTCGTATATATTTGTGTTTATCTGGTATATAAATGCAGGCGCAGAATTGATGACAAAATATTGAATTCTGATTTAAAATTATTTAAAACAAGGACAGATAATAAATAGTGCAACTTAGAGTTGAAAAAGTGTCACTGATGGGTACAGTTATTGTGCCCATCTTTTTTATGTACTATTCTATCATCAAACGGAGGTACATGAGAAATGAAAGATATGATAACGATTCAAAATTTAACAAAAACTTATGGAAAACACAGAGGTGTGGAGGATGTAACATTCTCGGTTCGGGAAGGCGAAATTTTTGGGTTCCTTGGACCGAACGGTGCCGGAAAATCAACGACTATTCGGTCAATGCTTGGATTGATAAAGTATGATCAGGGCGAAATAAGAATCAATGGTCTTGACAGCGTAAAGGACAGAGAAAAAATCCTTGCAGACATTGGCTATATGCCAAGTGAAGCATGGTTTTATCCGGGCATGAAAATCAGGGAAATACTGAAGTATTCGGCAGCAGTCAGAAAGGTTGATTGCACCGATGAAGCAGAAAAACTTTGCGACAGACTTCAGGTGGACGTAAAAAGAAAAATCAATGAGCTCTCACTTGGGAACAGGAAAAAGGTCAGCATCATCTGTGCAATGCAGCACAGACCAAAGCTTTTTGTTTTTGATGAACCGACCAGCGGACTTGATCCTCTGATGCAAAATGTTTTCTTTGAGTTGATTCAGGAGTATGTGAATGAGGGTGCGACCTGTATGCTTTCCACACACGTTTTATCGGAGGTGAGAAATCACTGTACTTGTGTGGCAATCATGAAGGAAGGAAAGTTGGTTGTCACAGATACCGTCGATAATCTTCTGAGCAGTCGGTCAAAGAGAATCAAAATGATACGGGATGGCGAAAAGCTTGACTATATCTATAAGGATAACCTAAACAATTTATACAAGGAACTGGAAGGACATCATATCGAGGATATTATCATCGAGGAACCGTCCATAGAAGAAGTATTTATGCACTATTACTTGAAGGAGAAAAAATAAATGCCGGTAATACTAAAAAACGAATGGAAATCAGGTTGGAAAAGTCTTTTGATATGGGCGCTTTCTGTGGGTGGAATGGGGCTCATCTGCATCATTTTATATAAGGGTATGGAAGATAGCATGGCAGATATGGCAGAGAGTTTTGCAACAATGGGCACGTTTTCTGATGCTTTTGGAATGAGTACACTCAGTATAGCAACATTAAAAGGATATTTTGCCACAGAAATCGGAACGATTCATGCACTTGGAAGCAGTATGTTTGCAGCTTCCTTCGCCACAGTAATTCTTTCAAAGGAAGAGGATGAGCATACTGCGGAATATACGTTTACACTTCCGGTTTCACGGGGCAAGGTAATAGCAATGAAGTTTTTTGCAGTGCTACTAAACCTTATTTGTTTTACATTGATTTGTGGCATGCTTTATGAAGTCGGGTTTGTTTTTCTTGGAGAAACGGATTTTGGAAGCATATTCACAGAGTGTATGTTTTTTCAGTTAATGATGAATATCGAAATTGCGGCTATTTGCTTTGTGATCTCTGCGGTAAGCAAAAAGAACAGGTTAGGAATTGGAATTTCAGTTGCCATGCTGCTGTATGTGTATGATTTGATGGCAAGAGTTGTTCCTGATTTAAAGGACGCTATCTTTATTTCGCCGTTTTCCTATTCAAATGCGACATCAATTTTTGCTGGAGAATCAAGGGATTGTGTTGCTTTGATTTTAGGGACGATAATGATTGTGATTATGACTGTGGGAGCTGGTATGATTTACGCAAAAAGGGATCTCGCTTCATAATGATTAGATTTTAGTTGCTTGTTTTCTGATTTTAAATAAGAAAAAACTGAGTTGTTTCTCTACTTTGCATAGGTAGTAAATATAAGTTCTGTGTTTATGATATTTTTATAGGACAATATGAAGTGCCCCACATTTATAAATAAGGTGTAAATTCTTTCAGTTTTATGCATATTCTGCATTTTATAGAATGGGGCTGTGAAAAAAGAATAGTCCCCCAAAAAAGAAAGACCAAGAGTTTATAATGAACTCAAGGTCTTTCTTTCTGTTATAATTAACTTGTGAAAAAAATTAATAACATAATCTATTCTAACCCAAAACAGGCAGTTTTGCCAATGCTAATTCAAGATTATTTGGACATCTGTGATCCAGTGCTGACTTTTGACAGATTTATGGGAGAAATCGAACTGGAGAAATATCTGAAAAATATTCCTCAACATTATACAGGAAGACTCAGGTATGACCCGATGGCGGAAAAGTTTTATGATGGTTGAACATCTTCCGACCCATACCATAAAAAAGGGATACCACATTTGTGGTATCCCCAGACTGTAGACAAAGTCTATTTTGGCAAAGATTCCAAGAAGCAGTTCTCCTGGCCTTTTCTGAACGCAAAGATTTTTTGGATTTCTTTCTGTCAGAAAAGTCAGCTCGGTATGATTCTGGACACAGGCTGCGGTCTGGTTTCCTGATTCAGGTGCTTTGCAGCGCATCTATCTGTCAATCCGCGCCTGACACCGGTCACTTCCATGAGCTTGCATGACTGATTCTGAGTATCCATCGCTATAATCAGGAAGAGAGATTCCGACAGGATGCTTCCACCGTCGGGTAGCGCTTTATGTCCGTATGCGGGATGAATTTTGCTGCCTGCATGCGAATCAGAAAATCCGGAATGGATGCAAATTGTACGCAGTAAAGATTTTCTGTAAAATATTGAATATCGTCCATTCTGGTGCGGTCAAGCAGCAGAATACGGGCACCGTCCAGAGAGGCGTTGGAGATACAGGTGTATTTCTCACGGGGCTGATCCGGAAAGATGCCGATCGTGATGGCGGATTCCAGATTAGAATGAGCACTAAAAGCACCAGACAGATAAAAATGGGAAATATCTGTCTCCAGACATCCTGCTGACTCAAGCAGACAGTCCATCATGGTGTAGGCAGCGGCTTTGGTATCCAAATATTGTTTAATATCCGTCTGTGAGAAATACAGTGGTTCTCCGCTCCCGGACTCTTCGGCAGTGGCATAGACGGCGGCATACTCCTGTTCCTCCTCCAGATATATGATCCGCGGAGTGACATCTGGATTCAATGTGCCCGCAATATTGATCCATCCATGAAGTCTCATTTGGGCCAGTAGATCGATAATGCCGGAACCGCAGATGCCCACCGGGCGGCTTCCGTCGATCGTGGTAAAGGTCAGGTCTTTGCCGTGGATCGTCACTGTATCTATGGCACCCTTCCCGGCCTGCATACCGAAACGGCTGATATAGCCTTCCAGAGCCGGACCTGCGGCACCAGCGCCGGCTAACATCCATTCGCGGTTGCCGATAACGAGTTCTCCGTTGGTACCGATGTCGAAGAACAGGAGGGTGTCTTCACTTTGGCGGATATCCAGATTCAGAAGTCCGCTTACAATATCTCCCCCCACATAATTGGAGGCAGAGGGGATGATGTAGAGCATTCCGGAAAAATCAAGTCCCAGTTCGCTTCCCCATAACCATCCGGGCTCTGTAGTGACCGGCGCGAAGGGAGAGGAAAATACGGTCCATGCATTCAGCTTTAGCAGAAAATGAATCATGGTCGTGTTGCCGGAGACGATCATGATCGGACAGCTGCGGACTTTGATGTCGGTCTGCGAAGCCAGCTGTCCGATCAGAGACTGAAAGGTTTCAACCGTGACTTTCTGAAGGTCATCCGCATGTCCGGAATCCTCCATGGTATACGTGATGCGAGTGAGAATATCGGTTCCGTAGGTGCGCTGCCCGTTGGTGCCGCGTACCTGTGCAACGACAGCCCCGGTATTTAAGTCGACCAGCTGCATGACAATAGTGGTGGAACCGTAGTCCACAGCAAGTCCATAGTGCATCTGCCGTGTGTCTCCGGCCTCCACATCGGTCACGATCCAGTCCTTTTCCCTGTATACCAGCGTTACTGTGATGTGATAATCACATTCTCTGCACAGGGGGTAAAGCTTTTGCAATATGTGAAGAGGGATTTTGGCATTCTTATATCCAACGTCGGACAACGTCTGACAGATCCTATGCTGGTCACTTTTCGTATCTTCTTCCGTGGGAGGAGTGATCTCAAGATATACTTTTTCACTGAAACATTTCATTTTCATGCCTCCTATGTTAATCGATGCGCCGTTTTGGCAGGTTATCAGAAATACCACCGGCCATTATCAATAGCTGGTCTCTTAATCAATAATTTGCATTTGAAATGGATATCATTCTCTTTTACAGGAACATTCTTTCCTTCTTTACATTCTGGGCATTGAACAATTTTTCCATTTTTCAAGTCTTTGAGCATGCCACCAATGGTTTCCTTTTTCATCGTACTTCTTCCATGATTGTTGGGGATTTTGTTCTATCACGGAATTATTATATTCCTTAAATCATCACTGGTCAATGTCCTCCCTTTTATGCGGAATAATAAAGATCGTCGCTTTTTAAGGAGAAAATGAGAAGTAGGAAGCGGATTTGTGAGAAAACCCAATCATATGGAGCAGGGGATACGTGGTTGGTTAAATGCACCAATACTACGTCGGAAATGATCTAAGGAAAAAGAAAAACATCGCTGCCATGACAGCGATGTTTCAGACTGTAGACAAAGTCCCGGCGAAAGCCGGGCTTTTCTATGTTTACGACCGTTTTTCTGGTATAATACAAATATCAGAAGGGCGGTGTTTTTTATGATGACAAAAAATTCAGATAAAAAAAGGGAACAGATGATAATGCTCTGTATGGATGATATGGTTCCCCAAAACCATATGCTGCGTTTAATTGATAAAGCCATTGACTGGACTTTTATATATGAGCTTGTAGAAGAAAAATACTGCCCTGATAACGGAAGGCCCAGTATGGACCTTGTCATGCTGATTAAGATTCCCTTCATTCAATATCTTTATGGAATCAAAAGTATGAGGCAGACCATCAAAGAGATAGAAGTAAACGTTGCTTACAGATGGTTCCTCGGATTAGACATGCTGGACCCTGTCCCTCATTTTTCAACCTTTGGGAAAAACTACACCCGCCGTTTTAAGGACACAGATCTTTTTGAGCAGATCTTTGCGAAAATATTAGAAGACTGCATGAAATTTAAACTGGTGGACACCGATCAGATCTTTGTGGATTCTACTCATGTGAAAGCATGTGCAAACAGCAAAAAAATGCGAAAAAGAGTTGCACATGAACAGGCCCTTTGGTATGAAGAAAAATTACAGAAGGAAATATCCAGGGATCGTGAAGCGCACGGGAAAAAACCTTTAAAGGAAAAAGACAGAAATGATCCCCCATCCGGCGGCGGGAGCGATAATAATACAAAGGAAGAAGAAATTACAGAAGGGATTAAAACGCAGAAATGCAGTACCAGTGATCCGGAAAGCGGCTGGTTCCGTAAAGGCGAGCATAAACATGTTTTCGCCTATGCAGTGGAAACAGCTTGTGATAAACACGGCTGGATCCTGGGATACAGCATTCATCCGGGGAATGAACATGACAGCCGGACATTCAAAACACTTTATGACAAGATAAAGATCTATTCACCGGCTATGATCATTGCAGATGCCGGTTACCGTACACCAGCAATCGCCCATGAATTGTTAGAAGATGGTATCGAGCCTCTGTTCCCATACAAGAGGCCAATGACAAAGGAAGGGTTTTTCCGAAAATATGAGTATGCATATGATGAGTACTATGACTGCTACATATGTCCGGAAAACCATATATTATCCTATCAAACGACAAACAGAGAGGGGTATAGGGAATACGTAAGCTGCGGAGAAATATGTGCCAGTTGCCCCAATCTTCATAGATGTACGGAAAGTAAAGAACACATAAAAGTGGTTACCCGCCATGTGTGGGAAGAATATATGGAGAAAGCGGAGGATATCAGGCATACACTTGGCACTAAACAGATATATGACCTAAGAAAGGAAACAATCGAGAGGATTTTCGGAACAGCCAAGGAACAACATGGATTTCGTTATACACAATACATAGGGAGAGCCCGGATGGAAATGAAAGCGGGGCTTACTTTTGCATGTATGAACCTGAAAAAACTGGCCAGGATACTGGACAAAAGGGAAGAAAGAATATCAAGGACGATTCACCGGGCGAAAACTATGCATTTATGAATATGCGCTTTATTGAAAGTCATGGTATGCAGATAAAAAAAGAAGATTATAAGCTGGTCTATGCTGGCGAATTACTGGGAAATATGTCACTGGATGATATTTTTGAAAGGTTCAACATTGACAGACCAGAAGACTTTCGAGGACATTCCCTGTCTGTCAGTGATATCGTAGTTCTGAATGATGGGGAAAAAGTAACTGCTCATTTTGTGGACAGTATCAGTTTTGAACACCTGGATTCTTTCCTGAATCTGGAAGAACAGGTTCTTAGTGAACTGGCATATGAGGTGGGAGAACGTTACTTTGCTATTCAGAGGACAGAAGAAGGATACGATTTTTCCTTTTACGATGAAGATTTCCGTCTGATGGATGGTGGCGTCTATGAAAATGATGAAATCTCTATCGAAGAAGCGGCAGAGGAACTTCTGGAAGAGGAAGGATGGACTGGAGAACGCATCCGTGGGGATTATGATCAGTTGATGGAAAAGGTAGAAGAAATGGATAAGGTTGTAATGGCAGAGATTCAGAAAAGCCAGGGCGAATATAAGCCACTGGCAAAGGTAGAAGAACTGGAAGAGGAGAATTACAACATGATTGACAATGTACTTAACAATATGCCACCAAAGAAAGAGCCTTATCTGGAATATTTTGCCACAGAATGCGATGAGTTCCATGATATGGGAGATTATGAAAAAAGTACAGATGTTAATCAGATAGCTGCAGTCTATAAAAAATATAGGGAGAATCCAGAAACTGCGTATCTGGGATGTTCAATGGGAATTATTTATCGTGATCCGGAAGAAAGTTACTATGATGAAGCCGAATTTGCAATCGTAAAAGGAAATACAGTACTTGGAAATCTGATGGACGATGTTCGATTTTATGGAGAACTTGCACTGGTACGGGAAGGGATTGAGAAAATTCATGAAGCATTGCCGGATTATAAGTATGTACCGATGCGGGATGTTCGGGAAGCAATGTATCCAGAGAAGATGACCACAGAACAGTTGGCAGAGGCACTGGATGAGATTGCAGAAGCTTTTGATCCGTATGAGTATCGGGATAATGTTGAGATGGGAGAAAATACGGTACAGGAAGTAATGTTGGATTTACAAAGCGGTAATATTCATTATTATGTTTCTTACTTGAAGGATATTGTAGACGAAGAATGCGACCTGTCTGTTCGTGCAGGCGTATTGATGGAAAGACTGAAAGCCTATGAGCCGGAGTTTCCAAAGAATCTGGAACCAATGGTGTATGTAAACTATTGTGAAGAAAGTGCTCTCATGAATCCAAGATGTCAGAAGTTATCCGAGCTGGATGCAAAAACAGCAGAAATGGATAAAGAATGGTATGCAAAACGTGATTCGAAGACAGAGGAACCTACAAAAATCGCAAAGATATATGTGACTGTATATTATGCGGAAAAAGGTGAACAGATGCTGCATCATTTCAAGAAGTCAATAGATATTGGAAATGGACATGGCGGTATTGTGAGTCAGTTGAAGTATGATAATGAAATGAAGCTTACAGATGAGTATTGGATCAATTACCAGAAAGGTAAAGGAAGTGAAGAGTTCCAAAAATATATGGAAGATCTGACAGACATGCAGAATCATGTGCTTCCGTATCTGCAGAGCTTTTGCAATCTGGAAGAAAAAGGTGTGAAAGAGAGACGAGAACAGCAGATAACGGAAAGAAATGAAGGAAGAGCAGATGAGTGGGGAACAAGTACCGAAGCGAATGCAGTGGTCAAGGATGCAGGAAAAGCAGATAGGAAACAGGTACAACAGAAGCAGGCGGTAGTTGGAAAAGATAAGAAATTATCCATTCATGAACGGCTTGAGATTAATAAGAGGATTATTCAAGAAAAGCAGGGAAAAGATAAGCCGGAGAGAGGGGCTGATCGAGGTGTGAGATAAGTAAATGTTAAGACTGGAAGTCACTGGTGTAGGTGGCTTCTGGTCTTTTTTTAATTAGATGAAGTGGTGGAATAAATTGCTTTTATGTGTACGGAGATTTCTCTTCTAGATTTATTAACTGATTTGCAGTAGAATTATATATAGAAAGTGCGTTGGAGATTGAAAGATGAAAAATTGACTCAACTAACTATGCCTGAAGTATTTTATATGGTTACAAAAGGGAGGACGTAATATTATGAATATAGGGAATCAAATATTAAACATCCGTAAAGACAATCCTTAGTGTAGAAGACCGGAAAACTGCATAGAAAATAAGAAAAAGATCTGGTGTTAAAAGAATAAAGACAATCAATTAACACAAGAGGAGTTTGGCAAATTATTTCATGTTGCTCGACAAACTGTTTCAAATTGGGAAAACGGAAAAAGTTATCCTGATTTGCAAATCCTTGTAAGCATGAGTAATCAATTTGATATTTCTCTTGATACATTACTAAAGGATTCTGAAAAGAAATAACTTCATGATAATTGGGAAGAACTTCATAATTCGGATTTTAACCGTGTGCAATTCGAGGCGGTTAGAAGTGAGGATGGATTAAACAGATTTGTTATGACGCCGACTAACGCTAAATGGATTGAACAGAATATAAAATGTAGTCTTTTTCTTTTATTCCATATAGCTCGCACCCAGTGCTCTTTAAGATAAAGTAAAAATAGTGCAATTTTTACATGATATTATACAAGAATTATATAGAAATATATCGTATTATTGCTATGGTATTCTTGAATTGTATGTGAGGAGAAAACTATGGCAGCTGAAAGAAAAACATTAACACAGTTATCTGTGCCAATATGCTTAGAAACTTTATTTTATATGCTTTCAGGTATGGTCGATACGCTTATG
>ENA-OQKY01001634-OQKY01001634.1-human-gut-metagenome-genome-assembly--contig:-NODE-1634-length-11819-cov-4.018560_pt1 | contig 11819 bp, 7 predicted proteins | sample MGYA00242652_ERZ504805 | MGnify/ENA primary metagenome ERZ504805 (study PRJEB26092, sample SAMD00036400) | human gut metagenome | host: Homo sapiens | study: EMG produced TPA metagenomics assembly of... | reverse complement strand
TGTGAAATTTTACTCCCTGGCGGAGATGTAACGTATACTCGGTTCCATCTGGAGAAAGCTCCCAGGATTCTGCCAGACTTGGCTGAATACTGGAGGTCCCGTCCTCCGCCACCTGAATCTCAACCAGGCGATCATAAATATTCCATGGAATTTCGTAATCCTTAGACGTCTTCTGTACATCAGCTGTCTGAATATCTGCATTCAGTACAGATACCAGATATCCGGAAGTATCCGCATCCGAACCGGTGCTTTCTCCGGAGGTTCCTTCTGCAGATGTGCTGCCTGCCGCAGCATTTTCCTCAGGCGTGCTGCTGCTTTCTCCGCCGCAGCCGGTCAGCAGCAGACCGAGAGCCAAAGTTGCCGCAGTTATCAAACGGATGCTTTTTTTCATAATGCTCCTCCTCTTCCATTCTGAAAAACAGGATTCTCTCTTTCTTCTGTCCGTTTTACATAGCCTCTCCAAAATAGAATTTTTTGTGGAAACAGGCAAGGTAAGTTAAGATAGAAAAAGGTGCATTCCCTCCGCGGGGATGCACCTTCGCATACGGAATCTGTTTTTCAAAATTCTGCTTTAATGGTTTCCATCATACCATACCGCTATCAGTTTTTCAACTGTTTTTCTGAGCGGAAGCAGACAGAATGCAACCGTCCAGCCATGCAGATTCCTGCCCGCTTACAGCGGACAAGAAGTTCCTGACGTCTGTCCTATAAAGAGTCAGAGTTCCTCCAGCACATCCAGCCATTCCAGACAGCAGGCGTGCCATGCTTCCCACGCCAATTCCCGCTCTGCTTTCAGCTGCCGCAGTTTTTCCCAGTCCTCTGCCGCTCCCCTGTCCGAATCTGGGTCGTCTGCCTTCGATATCAGACCGCCTCCCCATTCTCCGGCCACTATATCCTCCCAGTACTCCCGGGACTGCATAAGCCTCTGCTCCAGCTCCCGGCACCGGGCCTCAAGCGTCCCATACCGCTCTCCTGCCGGTTCCAGACGTTCCATCACCAGCCCCAGCTTCCATTCCAGATACAGTTCCTCTGTCGGAAGCTCACGAAGTCTGTGGCGTTCTGCCTTCGGTACAGCCCGCATTCCTGCAATCAGCGCCGCATCCTCAGCCTTCATCTGACCGGCCATCGCTGCTCCATTGCCCTCTGCCTGACATTTTTCCAGTCTCTCCAGATAATGTTCATATCCAAAGGGATAATAAAATGCTCCCTGTTCCTCAAAAATCAGCACAGCCTCTGCTACCTGCCTGATAAAATATCGATCATGAGAAACAAAAAGAATGGTACCCTGGTAGGCCTGAAAGGCCGATTCCAGCACCTCCTTTGCCTGCACATCCATATGGTTCGTCGGTTCATCCAAAATCAGGAGATTTGGCCTTCCCTGAAGAAGCTCTGCCAGAACCAGGCGGGCCCGTTCTCCCCCGGACAGGCTGTTTACTTTTTTCGCTGCCTCCCGCCCGCCGAAAAGATATGCCCCCAGAGTACTGCGCACCTCCTTTTCTGTCATCGAAGGAAACAGATCATGAAAATGCTCCAGCACAGTCTTTTCTGATTCAATTTCCGCCGAATGCTGATCAAAATATCCGATCATCACCTGATTTCCCAGAGAGAGCCGCCCTTCCTTCGGCTCCAGAAGCCCTGCGGCTGTTTTTAAAAAGGTACTCTTCCCCACGCCATTTGCTCCCAGAATTCCAATCTTCTGCCCCCGGCGCACTCGGAGAGAAAGCTCCAGAAGAGGCCTTTCATACCCTATTTTCAGATGCTCTGCCTCCAGCACCCATTTGCTTCCAGGAAACAGCGGCTCTAATGGACCAGGAAAAAGGCAGGTATCCTCCTCCAGCGGTTTTTCCACCTTCTGCATCCGCTCAATCTGCTTTTTCTTCGCTCTGGCAAAAGCCGCCTTTGCCGGTTTATTTTTAAAGCGACTGATAACCTCCTCCAGCCGCCTGATTTCCTCCTGCTGCCGTTCATAAGCCTTTCGCTGCAGCTCCAGTCTCTTGCGCTTCTCTGCCCGATACTGAGTATAATTTCCCGAATACCGCGTCAGATGCCCTGCCTCCACTTCATACACTGCATCTGCCGTCTGATCCAGAAAAAAACGGTCATGGGACACCATGACCACTGCATGGCTGTATTCCTTTAAATACCGCTCCAGCCACCGGGCAGAATCAATATCCAGGTGATTGGTCGGCTCATCCAGAAGAAGAATGTCCGGCTTCTGCAGCAGAAGGCGAATCAGAGCAATTTTTGTCTGCTGTCCGCCGGAAAAATCTTTCAGCCTTTTTCTTTTCTCTTCTCTGGAAAATCCAAAGCCTGTAAACAGCCGGTCATACTCCAGCTCATACTCAAAACGTTCTCGATCAAAACGATCCTTTGCCGGACATCCCTGCAGGATTTCCTCCTCTACGGTCCTCTCCCCGTTTTCAAAGGCCTGCTGCCTCAGCATTCCCACAGTCAGCCTCCTTGAGGTTACAATCCCCGGACCCTGTCTTCTGTCATCTCGATCCAGCTCCAGCTCTCCTGCAATCAGCCGCAGCAGCGTTGTTTTCCCTGTTCCGTTGCGCCCTACCAGAGCCACTTTTTCATTTCCCTTTATCTCAAAATTAAAATGCGACAGTACCGGCGTGCCTCCAGCCGAGATACTGCCGTCTGTAATCTGATATAGCATAGTCCATTTCCTTTTTCTGTCTGACAGTTCCCTGCCGTATTCTCCTGCAATACAATCATAACAGTTCAGCCATGCGAAGCTTCATAAAGCAGACGCCCAATGTTTCTTGTCTGCTGTAAGCAGGCAAGAAGAAATATGGCTGTTACACACAGTCAAATGGTAGCCAAAATATCCCTCTTTGTCAATGGATCAAAAATTTAAAATTTTTTTCAAATAATGCTTGACAAATTTGCAGTTATCATTTAATATATAACATGTTGCAGCGATAACAAAGCAGCAGCCAATCAAATATGTGTGCGTAGCTCAGCTGGATAGAGCACTTGGCTACGGACCAAGGTGTCGGGAGTTCGAATCTTCTCGCGCACGTATGGAAAGGGCAGGTCGATGACCTGCCTTTTTTGTTCCATAGGAAATTATGTCCTACGAAGTAAAACCAGGTTTCTGGTAACCGTTCAGCCCTCGCAGGGCAACAAATTGTGGGAAAGGAGAAACACATTCCTGCTTCTGCCTGAAGAAAAGGAGTGTCTGTGTGATTTTATGAAACCAGAAAATACAAAATGGGAAAACCTCAATCCGGAAAATATGAAGCTGGAAAGTCTCAAACCAGAAATTCAGGAAGGAATCCGCCGCCACATTCATCGCCTGGGCGGCACAGAACGTGCTGAAATCATAGAAGTCGGACCAGGCCACGCAAAAATCGCTGTGGACATCCAATCCGACTGTCTGAACTTATATGGAAAAGTACACGGGGGCTTTCTTTTTACCCTGTGCGATACCGTATCCGGAATGGCTGCATACTGTCTAGAGCAGATGAACGTTACCCAGGACAGCAGCATCCAGTTCCTCCATGGAATTTCCGAAGGAAGAATCTATGTAGAAGCCAACGCGCTGCATATTGGGAAACGCACTGCCGTCAATCGTCTGACTGTCACCAGTGAGGACGGAACCCTCTTAGCCAACGCATCCTTTACCATGTGTCTTCTGGGACCTCTTTCCAAATTTAACCTTCCATGGCTCCAAGCAGATAATTAATAAACTGCTGTGCCGTCCGTCCGGAAATGCCGCCGTGGCTCAGCTCCCATTTATTGGCCTCTGCCCGCAGCATTTCCTCCGGCATGGTAATACCTGCCCGACGGGCCAGCCCCTCTACAATATGGAAATATTCTTTCTGAGACGGCTTGGAGTAGCAGATGGTTACGCCAAACCGGTTGACCAAAGACAGCTTCTCTTCCATGGTATCAGAACGGTGCATTCCATTTTCGTGCTCCATATCACTGCGGTCGTTCCAGTTCTCCTTAATCAGGTGGCGTCGGTTGGAGGTCGCATAAATCAGAATGTTATCCGGTCTTGTCTCCACACCGCCTTCAATCACTGCCTTCAGGAACTTATACTCAACCTCAAACTCCTCAAAAGACAGATCATCCATATAAATAATAAAACGATAATTTCTGTTCTTAATCTGGGCAATCACAGACGACAAATCCTTAAACTGGTGTTTATAAATCTCGATCATCCGAAGTCCCTGATCGTAGAATTCGTTGACAATCGCCTTGATGCTTGTAGATTTTCCCGTACCACTGTCTCCAAAAAGAAGAACATTGTTGGCCTTCTTTCCCTGTACAAATGCAAGTGTATTCTCTACCAGCTTTTTCTTCTGCAGCTCATATCCAATCAAATCATCCAGCATAACGGCATCCATATTATTGATTGCCACAAAATCAACCCTTCCGTCGTTTCTTGACTGAATGCGAAAGGCTTTATTCAGTCCAAACATTCCCACGCCGTAATCCTTGTAAAATCCGGTTACACAATCAAAGAATTCGTTTTCATCCTGTGCTTCCTCCAGCCTCCGGCTCAGAGCCTGTACCTTCTGGCTGACATTTTTATTATACATCAGTTCTTTTTTTCCAATAGCCTGATAATTGGAAATCCGGCTGAAACAGTCGATCCCCAGATATTCCTCCAAAGCAGAAAAGTCATAATGGAATAAATCCAGAAAAGCTCTGAAATCTCCCTTGGCAAAATAATTGACACTTCCCTCATTTGCCCCGACCTTTTCACAGGTAATGCTGAACGGATTCTCATTCGTAATCAGCAGAAACGTCAGATAGTTGTGCCACAGATTTCTGTCAAAGCCATAATCTGTAGCCACCTGCAGCAAATGCTTCATCTGTGTAAAAACACGGGTGGAAAGTTCCTCCTTTGTCTGGCTTTTATCGTCCATTTTTCGAACAATATCCGCTAACTCCATCAGGATCGTATCCTTTGGCATGTCGCCATAAATCAGCAGTCTGGAAACTATTTTATACATTGGTATTCTCCTCATCTTCTCCGTCTTTTTATTTTTGCCTCTGCAACGATGTTGTGGACAGTTTATCACACTTTTGAAGAAAGGAAAAGATACGGATTTCCTGTTTTTCAAGAGATTTTTCAAAGTTTTTCAGTTCATTTTCAGGCTGCAAGAAACTTCTCCAGGTCTTTTCTCAGTTCACCGCACTCGCCGGCATGAACCTTCAAATGAACCACATGATCAAATCCCAGGTACAAAATCCCCAGAATCGATTTTGCATCTACTACAATACTTCCACAGCATAAATCCATCGTATAAGGATATTTTTCCACCCGCCGCACAAATTCCAGCGCATCCTCCGGACCTTTCAGAGAAATATTCATCTCACTCATAACCTTTTTTGAAACCTCCTTTATGCTTACTTGAATATACCATAAGCATAACCGTTCTGAGGAGATTCATACTTCTCTGCTGCTTTCTACTGTTCCATCCCGGACAGTCTCTGGTGCTCCTCTAAAAGCTCCTCATATAAATGACCAAAACTCCAGCCTGCATTGCTTTCTGTTACAATTGCCTTCAGAGCAATTTTGGGGACACCGGCTTTCCGCAGATTCATCAAAAGCTCATCCAAACGCCTCTCTGAAAAACGGTGCATTACCAGCATTTCCTGAGCCATCACAGGAAGAGCCTTTTCCTCGTTCCCTGCCGCCCTGTCCTCCTCGCTGTTTTTTTCATATCCAGCAATTCCCAGAAGACTTCCTATAGTTTCTCCTGCCTGTTCCGGGGAAATGTTTTTAATTCGGATTCCCATTCTCACAAGCACACCCTTTAGCTTCACTGCTTTCTCTGACGGTTCTGGTGTATAGTATAACACTGTTTCAAACACTCTATTTTTCATATTCCATCTCCCTTTCTCTCTATTTTATCCTGAACAGAATTTTCCTGTGTAATAAATAAGAATCTCGCTCGCGAGCTTCTCCGCCTGCGGCGGGTCGCTTCTGCGACAAAATCCCCTGCCGCCGCATGGCGATCCTCGCGGAACGTTTTTGCTTCATAGGATGTACTTTCCTATGAAACAAAAAAAGCCCTAAACCTCTCTTCAGAAGTCTAAGACTCTCGCTCAATGCCGCAGGCCGGAATCGAACCGGCACGGGAGATTAGTCCCGCAGGATTTTAAGTCCTGTGCGTCTGCCTGTTCCGCCACTGCGGCATCTGGCAAACTTGCCAAAATGGGACCTATAGGGCTCGAACCTATGACCCTCTGCTTGTAAGGCAGATGCTCTCCCAGCTGAGCTAAGATCCCATTAAAAACCATTGATTCACAGGAATACCTATGAATCAATGAAGCGACCCGGATGGGATTCGAACCCACGACCTCCGCCGTGACAGGGCGGCGCTCTAACCAGCTGAGCCACCGGGCCAGATATAAAATTGTAAATTGCGGTTTTGAGTGGACCTTCGGGGACTCGAACCCAGGACCGACCGGTTATGAGCCGGTTGCTCTAACCAACTGAGCTAAAGGTCCAAAAGCTTGTGAAACAAATGACCCCAACGAGATTCGAACTCGTGTTACCGCCGTGAAAGGGCGATGTCTTAACCGCTTGACCATGGGGCCGGATAATCTGGTCTCCATGGACCTAAACTCCCCGAGTAGGACTTGAACCTACGACAGCGCGGTTAACAGCCGCGTGCTCTACCGACTGAGCTATCGAGGATTAGCTGTCTCTCAACGAGCAACAAGAGTATTATATGATATATCTATGCGTTTGTCAACACTTTTTTCAAAAAGTTTTTAAAAATATTGTAACAGTTCAGCCTTGCATCTTCTTGCCCGCTTACAGCGGACAAGAAGCCTTGGGCGTTCGCCTTATGTAGATTCAGGCATTAAAACTCTTATGAAAGCAAACTTTCAACGAGTTTTCCTGACTGAATCCCCGCAAGGCTGAACTGTTACAAAATATTTCGAAAGACTTTGGAAACGCATTTCAGGGACATTAGCCCGGCTTTCCTGTGTCAGAAATCTGAGCAAATATCCTGTTTGACTGGCTCTGGTTATCAGCTGCAGCCTTCTATTACAAAATGAAATTCTATATCCTCTTCCCCGCTGATTTCATAGGCCTGATGCACAGGAGCTCCCCAGCTGTCATCTCCTCCAACGCCTCTCTGGGCTCCCAGTACTGTGACAATCGTATTATGGGACAGGGGAAGCTCCTCCCGGTGAAGGGCCTGTTCCAGCTCCAGCGCTGTATAAGGAAGCACATTCATATCCAGCGGCCTTCCCACTGCAGTAAATTTCAGCCCATTTCCCTGTGCATCCAGAATCTTCATCCACCTCACTCCACTTCTGTTTCCGCATTCCTGCGGAATCAGATACGAAGCCATATTTTTCTCCGGTGTTCCATCAAAAATCCCCAGACGTACTCCATGCTTTCGATCCGGATAGCTTTCCTCCGGGCCGTATCCATAATAAATAAACCGGCTTACATCCGGCAGAAGGCGGAAACGCATCCCAAATAGCGGCAGCTGGGGAAGTCCTTCTTTTCCATAGAAATGAACTTCCGTCTGAATTCTTCCGTCTGCTCCTACTGTATACGTTACTCTGGTTTCTGTTTCCGGATGAACCAGAACCCCATAGCGATAGGTTACCGTAACCTGATTTTCAGACTCCTCCACCTGAATTCGGGTATTGTCATACCGGCAGAACTGATCTGCCGCCATCCATGCAGCGCTGTCTGCCGCAAAATGATTTCCTCTGTCATTGTCCGTAGACGCTCTCCAGTAAGCAGGCATCGGCGCTCTCGCAATCCATTCTTTTTTGCCGTATCTGAGAGAAACGATTCCCCCCTCGGTTCTGGAAAACAGAACAGAAAAGCCCTTTCCCTTTACTCCCAGATTCACATCTCCGTGAATCACTGTAAGAGGCTTTTCCTTCTCCGCCAGCAGGATTTTCTCTTCCTTTGAATCCATTTCCTCCTCACAGGCTTTTCCAGAGTCGGAAACTGGTTCCGAAGCTGCCAGCTCCAGAGTTTCCCCAAAATCCGTTTCAAAGCCCTTTTCAGCCCATAAGGTATCCTCTTTTAAATGGGCAGAAGCCTGATAGACATATTCATCCTGAACACCGTTTTTCTGAGCCATGCTGTGAGAAACAGCCTTCAATTCCTGAAATTCTTCTGGTACATCTACAGAAATCAGCTTCTCTTCTCCTTCTTTTACCACTGCATCAAAACGTGTTTCATACACCTGGTGTCCATTTTTCAAAATACGGTACACAAACTCCCGATCAGAGGTATCCGTAAACAGATTTTCATTTTTCACAAGAACCTGCCCCAATCCCGGTGTCAGCTTCAGATTCTGATACAGGGCCTTTGCTTCAGCTGCCTTGGGAGATGCTGTTCTGTTTCCATACACAATTCCGTTTCCACAAAAATTATAATCTGTCGGGCGATCGGTAAAATCGCCGCCATAGCCCAAAACCTCTTTTTCTCCGTCCCTTTTTATCAGAGCCTGATCAATATAGTCCCAGATAAAACCGCCCTGATACATGGGATAACGATCTGCCAGTCTGGTGTATTCCTCCATGCCTCCCAGAGAATTCCCCATGGCATGCATATATTCGCAGAGAATGAAAGGCTTTCTTGGATCCTTCTTCAGGTATTCCTCCACCTCCTGAGGTTTTGCATACATCCGGCTTTCCATATCGCTGATTTCGTCAAATTCCCGGTTCCAGAAGACTCCCTCATAATGAACCAGCCGGGAGCTGTCCCGCTCTTTAAAATACTGGGACATCGCCAGAATATCTTCCCCTGCATAAGATTCATTTCCACAGGACCAAATAAGAACAGAAGGATGATTTTTGTCTCGCTCCAGCATGGATCTGGCCCGATCGATTACACAGGCTTTCCACTGAGGCAGGCTTCCCGGCACATTCCAGGACGGCTCACAGACTCCCATTTTCTGCCAGGAGCCGTGACTTTCCAGATTTGCCTCATCAATCAGGTAAATCCCGTACTCATCACACAGCTCATACCACCGGCTTTGATTAGGGTAATGGCAGGTGCGCACGGCATTCAGATTATGCTGCTTCAAAAAACGGATATCCCAGAGCATTTCTTTCTCTGTAATTGCCCGTCCCAGACGGACATCAAACTCATGACGGTTAATCCCCTTCCATACCAGACGTTTTCCGTTCAGACACATAATTTGATTCTTCATTTCAAAAGTTCGGAATCCGACTTTCTGCGGCACAAGCTCTGTCCGGCGTCTCTCTCCGTCTCTTATCTCGATATACAGCGTATAACAATAAGGATCCTCACCGCTCCAGGCATGAACTGAGGAAATGGATGCTTCAATTCTTATCATGCCATTTTTATCTGGAACACAGTCTTCGCAAGTCCATATCACTCTGCCTTCTCTGTCTTTTAAAACCGCTGCCACGCGGCAGCCAGAAAACTGATTTTCACAGTTTTTCTCTGATAAAGAAAGCTCTGCTGTCAGACGTCCATCCTGGTAATCATGCTCCAGCCCTGCATTTACAAATAAGTCCTGGAGATGGACATCAGGTATCCCATAAAGATATACATCACGAAAAATTCCGGAAAAACGGAAAAAGTCCTGATCCTCGATCCAGCTTGCGCTGCTTCTCTTATAAACCTCAACAGCCAGACGGTTTCCTTTCTCCCGAATCCATGGAGTCACATCAAACTCAGACGGCGTAAAGCTGTCCTCTGCATATCCAACAAAGGCTCCATTCAGCCATACATACATGGCTGTCTCTACCCCCTGGAAAGAAAGAATTACCCGCTTTCCTGAAAGAGGCTTCTCCAGATCAAATTCCCGGACATAGCTTCCCACCGGATTGTAATCCCAGTCTATTTTGGGTGGACGCAGTTCCGAATGTCCGTCCCATGGATACATCGTATTAATATACTGACATTTATCATATCCCTGAAGCTGAATATGCCCCGGCACCTGAATCTCATCAAAGCAAGTATCGTCAAAGTTTTCCTGATAAAATTCTGCCCTTCTAAGGGATGGATTTTCTGCATAGGAAAACTTCCATACTCCGTTTAAGCACTGGCGAAGAGGCATCACTTCTCCTGCCCTCTCTCCTGGCTCCATCGTTTCTTCACTTTCATAAAACCGGTGATCTGAATGTGCCGGCAGCCGATTTACGGCAAACACCTCCGGATTCTCCAGCCATGACAGCTGCGGTATTCTGCTGTTCATCATTTATCCTCTCTTCTCTCATTCTGTTCATCAAGCTTCTTATTTCAGAGTCTTTTCTCTGCCGCTTTCCTCTGAAGCATTTAACGACTCTTGCCTGATTATACCTGCTTTTTCTCTGTGAAGCCATTGCCTTATTTGAGTGAAATATGTAATTTTTACTTTTTCCCGGCATATTATCAGCATCTTCTGGATTCCCAAAGGAACCAAAAGTCCAGCCAGCAGATAAATCACAATCCACTGCGCTTCTCCTCCCGGCCGGTAACAATAATAAATATCACTTTTATACCGGGCAAAATCAAAATCTCCAAACATCCCCATATATTTTGCCCCAAATGCAAAGCAGGTTGTCAAAAGGAAAAATATCATCATGTGATGCATCATAATTGAGAAGGTATTTCTTCCAAAAAACTCAAGAAACCGGCTATTCTGAAATGCAGGAGCAAGTATTTTGCTGACACGAAGCCAGAAAGCAATTCCGAGAAATCCAGTAATATAGGGAAGAAAGTAACCAGAAAAATCTCTGCAGGTGCTGACTGAATAAATCAGAGGCCTTCTGCTGAACCACAGAATCACCGCTGCCCCCAAAATTGCAGAAAAATAAAGTCCATTTCCCAGACAGTCCTTATCCTCCAGCTCTCTGCGATATAAAACTCCTGCACTATAAAAAGGAAGCAAAAACAGCATTTTTTCTACAGTCAGGAAAAAACCTTCATTTCCTGCATTTCTGGACATAAAAATACCGACAATTCCTCCCACAAGGGTCAGGAAAAAAAGGAATCTGCATGCTTTTTCTGCCTTTTTCCAGAACCGATTCGAGATCAGAGTTCTGTAAGCAAGCTCTATAAGAAAAAGGGAAGGAACAAACCAGGCCGCATGGTTCAAAATAAACTGATAGCCTAAACAAAAAGGTTCCAGAAGCAGAGTATCCAGAGTTATTGGTTCCCCAAAGAGAAAACCGTTCCTTCGAAGAAATGCCGCAAGGAGCCCATAAATCAAATTCCAGAGATAATATGGAATCATCAAACGGAGGAATTTTCTTTTTGCAAACCTCCACAAACTTTCGCCCTCTTTCATACGGAAAAAATATCCAGATATAAAAACAAACAGGGGCATATGAAATGCATAATAAGGTATTAACCCCTCTATGTCAAAAAAGCTGTGATTCAAATGTCCGTCTACTACAAAAATAATTCCCAGTACAGAAAGGAGACAAAAGGGTATGTTTGTTTCTTGCTTCATGTTTCAATTTTCCTCATTTGCTATAAAATTCTTATTTTTATGATGCAAAAAAGACTGAAACAACTGTTTCAGCCTGCATTTCTTTTTTATGTTTCCATTTACTCTCAAAACTACACATTGAATCTTCATCCGTTTGTAACTTTTCCTTTTTGCGGTTATTCATAGACCTTCGGTCTATTTCATAACATTGGCTTCGCCAATGTTTCAGTCTTTTCAGATAAGTCCTTACGAAAGCAAGCTTTCGACGGCCTTCTCTTTCAATCCTGAACCGCTCCCTAAACCTTATTGGTTAAGCCCTCGACCGATTAGTAACAGTCAGCTCCATGTGTTACCACACTTCCACCTCTGCCCTATCTACCTCGTCGTCTTCAAGGGGTCTTACTACTTGCGTATGGGATA
>ENA-OQKY01001629-OQKY01001629.1-human-gut-metagenome-genome-assembly--contig:-NODE-1629-length-11839-cov-37.257599_pt1 | contig 11839 bp, 9 predicted proteins | sample MGYA00242652_ERZ504805 | MGnify/ENA primary metagenome ERZ504805 (study PRJEB26092, sample SAMD00036400) | human gut metagenome | host: Homo sapiens | study: EMG produced TPA metagenomics assembly of... | reverse complement strand
AAAAAAGGTGGTACCACGAGCTTATGAGCCCTCGTCCTTTCGGATGAAGGCTCTTTTTATATTTTAGGAAAGTGAGGATGCAAAAGATGCAGATTTATGACGAATTGAAAGCAAGAGGTCTGATCGCACAGGTGACAGACGAGGAGAGAATTTCCAAACTGGTTAATGAAGGAAAGGCAACATTTTATATTGGATTTGATCCGACAGCGGACAGTCTTCATGTAGGACACTTTATGGCACTTTGTTTGATGAAACGTCTGCAAATGGCAGGCAACAAACCGATCGCTCTGATCGGAGGAGGAACAGGATATATCGGAGACCCGTCTGGAAGAACAGATATGCGTTCTATGATGACACCGGAGCAGATTCAGCACAACTGTGACTGTTTCAAAGAACAGATGAGTAAATTTATTGATTTCTCAGAGGGAAAAGCATTGATGGTCAACAATGCAGACTGGCTGTTAGATCTTAATTATGTAGAGCTGCTTCGTGAAGTAGGAGCGCACTTCAGTGTGAATCGTATGTTGACTGCAGAGTGTTACAAGCAGAGAATGGAGAAAGGATTAAGTTTCCTGGAGTTTAACTACATGATCATGCAGGCGTACGATTTCTATGCACTGTACCAGAAATACGGATGTAACCTGCAGTTTGGCGGGGATGACCAGTGGAGCAACATGCTGGCAGGAACAGAGCTGATCCGTCGGAAACTGGGAGAAGATGCAAGCGCTATGACAATTACATTGCTTTTGAATTCGGAAGGAAAGAAAATGGGAAAAACACAGTCCGGTGCAGTGTGGCTGGATCCAAATAAGACTTCTCCATTTGATTTCTATCAGTACTGGAGAAATGTGGCAGATGCAGATGTTCTGAAATGCATCCGTATGCTGACATTCCTTCCGTTGGAAGAGATTGACAAGATGGATTCCTGGGAAGGGGCACAGCTCAATACAGCCAAAGAAATCCTTGCATTCGAACTGACAAAACTTGTGCATGGAGAGGAAGAAGCACAGAAAGCGCAGGAAAGCGCAAGAGCGCTGTTCAGCCAGGGAAATGCAGCACAGATGCCGACAGCAGAGTTGACAGAAGAAGACTTCGAAAATGGAGAGATTGACATTCTGACGCTGCTCTTAAAGAGCGGACTGGTTCCGTCCAAATCGGAAGCAAGACGTGCGGTACAGCAGGGTGGAGTTGCAGCAGACGGAGAGAAAGTTGCAGACATTCATGAGGTCTTTACAAAAGATGCGCTGTCAGGAGACGGTATCGTTCTGAAAAAAGGTAAGAAGAACTTCCGTAAGGTTGTTGTAAAATAAAAATTATGCAAAAGGGACAGTCGGGGAAGATTGTCCTTTTTAAGTTTATATTGACAAATGTGAATGAGAAGAGGTATTATTTTGTTGAATGAATAAACAAAATGGAGGGGTAGAGAATAATGAAGGAAGGGATGAATCAGGATAAGATTCAAGAATTGAATAAATCATTAGTTTTGAATTTAATTCGAGAGGAAGGGGTGTGTTCCAGAGCACTTCTTTCGAAATTATCCGGTTTAAATAAGGCTACAATCACATATACAGTGAATGAATTTATACTGTCAGAGTGTGTGGAGGAAACGGGACTTTTATCGAATGGAAAAGGAAGGCGTTCTATAGGTATTACTTTGTCAGATAAAAAATATTATGTAATAGGAATCAGGCTTGCACGAACTTATTTTAAAGTAGCTTCTTTTAATCTTAGAGGAGAAATGGAAGATTTAAGACGCATAGAAATTAGTGAAGATAACCCCGCGGAAATAACATTTAAAGAAATCATTAAGGTGATTTTAAGTTTCATAGAACAAAATCAATTTAGAAAACTTCTTTTGGTTGGAATGGCAATACCAGGACCATTTTTTAAGGATAGAGGAAAAATAGGGGTACTTACTGGAGGAAGGAGATTTGAACAAATTGATTTTAAAGAAAAATTAGAAAATCAGTTGAATATAAAAGTAATTGTAGAGCATGATGCAAAAGCGGGAGCATTTGCACAATTATGGTATGATAAGGAAATAGATAAAAAAAATTCTTTAATTTATGTTGCAGCAGGAGAAGGAATTGGAGCAGGAATTATTATTGATCAAAAAATTGTATATGGAGAATTGGGAACAGCTGGAGAAATAGGCCATATGACAATAGATTATAGAGGCGAGCTTTGTGAATGTGGGAACCGAGGGTGTCTCGAAAAATATTGTTCACTTTTATCTGTCCGAAGTAGACTAAAAGAAGCAAAAGGAAAGAAATATAGTTTAAAAGAAATTAAAGAAATGATAAAAGGTGATGATATTGAAGTAATCAATATTTATCGTGAGTCTTGTCGTTATCTAGGTTATGGGATTGTAAATATAGTAAATACTTATAATCCAACAGTAATCATTCTTGGAGATGAACTGACACATGTAGATCAGGAAATCATGTTGAATGAAGTGGATAAGGTATTAAAAGAAAGACTTCTTCCAGAGATATATGAAAAATTAACAGTAAAAATTAGTGGAGCAGTAAAAGATTCAGTATTGCATGGAATAGGAGCAATGTGCACAAAAAAAGTATTCGATAATTATTCAATGTTTTTTTAGAGTAATAGTAATTAATGAAAAGGAGTTTGCATAAAAAGCAGACTCTTTTTTTGTATAACAGTAACAAAAAAATAAAAAGTAATATTCATATGTTGACAATGGATTTATAATTTGCTAAAGTTAATTCAACAAGTAAATAGTTTAATGAATAAACTAATAAAACGATTAAACAAAGGAGAGGAAAAAATGAAAAAGAAAAAAATGATGAGCGTGATTGTAGCAATGATGTTGGTTGTAGGGATGCTGGGATGTAGTAAGGAAAGTGGAGAGGGAGATACAAGTAAAGAAAAATCAACAAAAGAAGGATATAAGTTTGGATTTACAGAATGGGCGGCGGGATCATTTTTTGACGCGTGTTATGATGGGGTCATGTCTGTTGTGGAAGAAAAAGGGGGAGAGGTTATCAGAGTTGAAGCGCAGTCAGACAGCAATATTCAGTTGGGGATTATTGAAGATTTTATTGCGCAGGATGTCGATTGTGTATTTTATAATCCAGTAGATGCGGAAGCTTCTGGACCAGCATTAATGTTACTTAAAGAAGCAGGGATTCCAGTCGTAAATTTTGATCTTGCAGTAGCCAATACAGATGATGTTGATGCATTTGTAGCTACGGATCATTATTCAGCAGGGGTAGTGGCAGGAGAGCATATGATAAAAGATTATCCGGAAGGCGGAAAGATTGCAATTCTTGATAGAACAAATGATAATGCAGCTTCACAACGAATTGAGGGATTATTGGATACGGTAGGAGAGAAATTTGAGGTTGTATCAAGATTAGATGGAGGGGGAAAACCAGAGACAGGACTTTCAATTACGGAAGATATTTTGCAGGCAAATCCGGATCTTGTAGCAATTTATTGTATTAATGACGAGTGTGCACAGGGTGCATATTCTGCGATTACAGCATCTGGAAAAAATATTGGAATTTATAGTGCGAATGGTGGTCCAGAAGCGAAAGCGGCAATAAAGAAGGATGGAGCAGAAGGAATCTGGAAATGCACAGCTGCCCAGTCACCATTTACAGTTGGACAAAAAAGTGCAGAAGTTGCATATAAAATTTTGGAAGGAAAAGATTTTGAAAAGGAGACATTAATTTCAACATTTGCAATTGATGCATCAAATGTTTCAGAATATTCAGATTCTGATTGGCAGTAGTCATTCGGCGGAATGGGAGAAAAGATATGAATGCTTTGATGGAGATGAAAAATATTAATAAGAGTTTTGGTAGTAATCGAGTTTTGGAAAATGTAAATGTTTCATTGTATTCAGGGGAAGTTCTTGCATTACTAGGAGAAAATGGAGCAGGAAAATCCACTCTTATCAAAATTTTAGGCGGCATTTATAAGAAGGATTCAGGGCAAATTTATGTGAAAGATCAATTGGCAGAGATTAATAATATTTCAGATGCAAGAACCTATGGTATTAGTATTATTCATCAGGAATTAATGCTATGTAGTCATATTTCAGTGGCGGAAAATATTTTTATGGGAAATGAAATTTGTCATAAAAAAGGAATTGTTTCTCTAAAAATGCAAAAAGAGAAGGCACAATCTATTATAAATCAGTTTGAACTCGAATTGGATGCGGGAGAAATACTGGAGAATTTAACGATTGCGCAGCAACAGATGGTGGAAATAATCCGTGCAATTTCATTTGGAAGTAAGATTATTGTAATGGATGAGCCTACTTCCTCATTATCTGAAAAGGAAGTTCAAATCTTGTTTCAGATGATACGAATGTTAAAAAAACAAGGTGTTGGAATCATCTACATTTCTCACCGATTAGAGGAGTTGTTTGAGATTACAGACAGGATAGAAGTATTGCGTGATGGAATGGATGTAGGGACTTTTAGTACAGCGACTGTAGAACGCAGTAAATTAGTAAATACGATGGTGGGACGCGAATTAACAAGATATTATATGAAAGATAATGTGCCATCGTCGGATGTAATATTAAAAGTGGAAAATTTATCAGATGGAAAGATGGTAAAAAAAGTAGATTTTTTTGTGAGGAGGGGAGAAATATTAGGAATTGCAGGTCTTGTAGGGGCAGGGAGAAGTGAAACAATGGAATGCATTTTTGGACTTACTAAGAGGACAGGAGGGCAAGTGTGGATAGAAGGAAATAAGGTCTGTTTTAAATCACCTACGGAAGCGATGAAAAGCGGGATAGGATTTGTTCCGGAAGATAGAAAAAATGCAGGATTGTTTTTGCAACAAGATGTTCGGTTTAATACGACAATTACGATTTTACATCAGATTTTTAAGCTTCTTAGACATGATTCAAAAAAAGAAAAAGATATTGTGAATAAAATGATTCAGGATATTCAGATTAAGGTAACGGGGCAGGAACAGATTGTTAATGATTTGAGTGGTGGAAACCAACAGAAGGTGTTAATTGGGAAATGGTTATTGTCAGCTAAGAAAATTTTAATTTTAGATGAGCCGACAAGAGGGGTTGATGTAAAGACAAAAGCAGAAATTTATTCATTAATAAATGAATTGGCGAAAAAAGGATTAGCGATTATCATGGTTTCATCGGAGCTTCCCGAACTTATAAATATGAGTGATAGAATTGTTGCATTTTCATCAGGATATACAACGGGTGAATTGAGCAGAAATGAATTCAGTCAGGAAAGAATAATGACAATGGCAACGGAACGATAAGAATCAGGAGGATATTATGGATCAATCAGCAAAGAAAAAAGAAAGCTTATGGAGAGAGAATGGGATTATAAAAATTGTCCGGTCCAACTTGGGAATTTTGATAGGACTTCTTATCATGTGCATTGGCCTTACTTTTATATCAGATTCATTTGCAACTTCAACAAATATTTTTAACGTTTTGAGACAAATTTCAGTTAATGTATTTTTAGCATGTGGAATGACAATGGTAATTCTGATAGGAGGGATTGATTTATCCGTTGGATCAGTGATTGCAATTTCGGGATGCTTGTGTGCGGGATTGATTACAAATAATGGTATCCCGTCAGGCTTGGCAATTATTTTGGCAATTATAATAGGAACCTTAGTGGGAGCAGTTAACGGATTGATTATAGCGAATACAAAAATCCCACCATTTATCGTAACATTGGCGATGATGAATATTGGCAGAGGATTTGCAAGAATTTATACAAATGCTACAACAATATTGGTTAATGATGAGTTGTTTATTTGGATTGGAAGTGGAAAAATATTTGGAGAAATACCTGTTCAATTACTGTTTATGGTTGTTGTGGTCATAATTACAGGTTTGATTTTGAATAAAACCAAATTTGGAAGAAATATTTATGCAGTCGGTGATAACCAGCAAGCGGCAGTTTATAGTGGGATTAATTCAAAAAAAGTTATTTTTTTGGTGTTTACACTTTCGGGTTTATTTGCGGCTTGTGCAGGAATATTGAGCGCGGCAAGAACATTTTCAGGACAATTTAATGTAGGAGATGGAGCGGAAATGGACGCTATTTCTGCGGTAGTGCTTGGTGGAACAAGTATGACAGGAGGTGTGGGAAGAATTAGTGGGACATTGATAGGATGTCTCGTGATAGGTATTTTAAATAATGGAATGAATCTGATGGGAATAGATTCTTCATGGCAATATGTGGTAAAGGGAATTGTGGTGTTGTTGGCAGTGTATATTGATTATATTAAGAAGGAGAAGAGTAAAAAATAAAAGATGCGTACATTATTAGGAATTGATATTGGAACATCAAGTATAAAAGCGATGATGTTGGATATTGCATCAGGGAAAATATATGTAAAAAAAAGAAGATATTCTGTTAGTATACCAGCACCAAATTGTGCCGAGCAGAATCCTGAATTGTGGTGGGAAAATTTAGTGGAAATTTTTCAAGAGTTTCGTTCCGATTCAAGATGCAGGAAAGCATTTGAATCTGTGGTGGGAATCAGCTTTTCAGGACAAATGCATGGATTAGTGAGTATAGATGAATATGGAAAACCAGTAAGACCAGCAATTATTTGGCTTGATCAGCGTTCTGTACAAGAAGTAGATGAAATTTTGGGAAAACTAAGTGAAGAAGAAATTAATACTGTTTTGGGGAATCGTATTTGTGTTGGCTTTTCATGTCCTTCCCTGTTGTGGATCAAGAAAAATGAGCCTGAAAATTATAAAAAAATTTGGAAAGTATTTCAACCTAAGGACTATATCAGATTCAAAATGACTGGGGAGATTGCGACAGAAGTGACAGATGCCTCAGCTTCAGGAATTTATGATGTAAAAAATCGGAGATGGGCAAAAGAGTTGATAAGGAGAGTTGGGTTATCTGGAGATAATTTCCCGGATTGTTATGAATCAGGTGAAATTGCCGGATATGTTACTATGAAATGTGCAGAACTGACAGGGCTTAAGGAGGGAATTCCTGTGCTATATGGATGTGGAGACCAAATGGCACAAAGTATTGGAAATGGTGTTTATCAGGAAGGAAAATTGATTTCAAATATTGGGACAGGAGGTCAGGTATCTGCGTATTCAAATGAGTTTGTGTCTGATAGGAGGCTTAGAACAAATACATTTTGCCATGCTGTTGGAAAAGGTTATTCTGTATTTGGAGCTACATTAAACAGTGGTAATTCCCTAAATTGGTTGTGCAACAAAGTTTTAGGTGAAGAAAATCAGTTTGAAAAATACACAAAAATGGCAGAAGAAATAGAGGCGGGAAGTGAGGGGGTAGTTTATTTACCATATCTTTCAGGAGAACGGACACCTGTGATGGATTCAAAGGCAAAGGGGGTTTATTTTGGATTAAAGTTACAGCACGACAGGAGACATTTAATTCGCGCTACGATGGAAGGAATCATTTATAGCTTGAAGGATTGTCTTCTGATTTTACAGGAATTAGGAATTGATAGTGATCAAGTTATTGCATCAGGAGGTGGCGCGAGCAGCGAGTTGTTTCTTCAATTGCAAGCAGATATTTTTGAAAAAGAGATTAAAGTATGTAATGTGAAGGAGCAGGCGTGTCTTGGAGCATGTATTTTAGCAGGAGCAGGTACTCAAAGTTTTACGATAGAGGATGCGGTTGAGAATTATGTGACTTTTGATGAAAAGATTATAGTTCCCATTTCTGAACATACAAAAATATATAGAAAGTATTTTGAAATATATCATGAAATTTATAAAAATACAAAACAGATAATGGAGGAAATAAAATGAGTATATTTAGAAGATTGTCAAATGGATTGTCGTGTGGAGATTCTATTCCATTTTATCATGATGGCATGTATCACTTGTTTTTCTTATCTGTACCAGAAAACACTGTACGATATCCTGAGAGAGTTAGAAATACATGGCAACATGTTGTGAGTAAAAATCTTGTGGAATGGGAAGAAATGCAACCAGTACTTCTTCCTGGGGATGGAACAAAGCTTGATCAGGATGGATGTTGGACGGGATCAGTAATTTATGCAGAGGGGAAATATCATATTTTTTATACGGGATATCATATTGATTCCGAATTTCCTCAAACAATCTGTCATGCGGTAAGCGATGATTGTGTTACATTTGAAAAAGATTTGAACAATCCGATCATTGTTCCGGATATAAGATATTATGAGAATATAGACTGGCGTGATCCTTATATTTTTTATAATGAAGAGGAAATGGAATACTGGATGCTTATTGCAGCAAGAAAGAATAGTGGACCATCAAACAGAAGAGGTGTCGTGGTTCTTTATAAATCAAAAGATTTGCAAGAATTTGAACATTGGGGTGTGATTTATGAACCATGGCATACAAATTGTCCAGAATGTCCGGAAATGTATAAAATGGGAGAGTATTGGTATTTGGTATATTCACGTTTTTCAGAGCGGGCACAAACAATCTATCGATATTCAAAATCACCTTATGGACCTTGGAGAACACCTAAATTTGATGGAATTGATAATAGAAGATTTTATGCAGCAAAATCTCTTATAGATAATAGGGGAAGAAGAATTTATTTTGCGTGGACTCCGGAAAGAGAAAAACAGTCGGATGATGAATTATGGCAGACAGGGGGAGATTTCGCAATTCCTCATCAGGCCATTCCGATGGGAGACGGGAACCTTAAAATAGTCATGCCGGAAGAAATTGAAAAATATTTTCAAGCACAAAAATTGAAACATTCTTTCAATAAAAAGTTGGGAAATATTAAAATGTATGGAGAAAAGGCTCTTGAAATATTGTCTGTTGGAACCTTGTCATATGGATTTTTCGAGGTAGAACAAAATAATTTTATGATGGAATGTAATATTAAGGCATCTGATTGTGCAGATTATTTTGGATTAACGATTAATACAGATGAGGATATTGATAATGGCTATCTTTTGGCATTCAATCGTGCAACGCAAGCAGTCTCTATTAATAAGCTTCCAGCTCCGTTAGATCCATTCTGGGCAACACTTTCTGGAAAAGAAATTATTGCAGGAGAAGTGGATGGACCAAGAGTATGTGAAAAATCGTTTCCGTTTAAAGATGGTGACATTATTAATGTCAAATGTATTTTGACAGATTCCATGATTGAAATTTTTATAGGTGAAATGATTGCATTTTCTTATCGAACATATCGCAAGATGCCATTTAGAATAGGTGTGTTTGCTCAGGATTGTAATGTAGAATTTCATAATATAACTTTTACTAGAGAAAAGTTATAGGAGAAAAGAAATAAAAAATCCGTGTAAATATCACACAGATAGTGTGTGGATGTTTACACGGATTTTTTGTGATATTATCACGGAAATTTTTTCATAAACGGGTTATTCTATATTTATCAAACAGAGATAGAGGAGGAAAACGATATGTCAGTGATAGATATTCAGAAAGCCTTTTTCGATTTTTTTAAAACCCCGGATATTAATCAGGGAGTACAGGAATATAAAGCAATACCAGGAGCAGTTTTATTGGATGTGCGTATGCCTCAGGAGTATAGGGAAGGACACATCCCCAAAAGTAAAAATGTTCCATTACAAAGCATTGAGAAGGCTCTTTCCGTTGTAAAGAGTAAAAACAGTCCTGTTTTTGTATATTGCCACAGTGGTGCAAGAAGTCGTCAGGCAGTTGGTGCTCTGCAGAAGATGGGATATGAGAATGTAAAAAATATAGGCGGGATTGCCTCATATACAGGAAAGGTGGAACGTTAAATGAAGGTTGTAATTGTAGGAGGAGTAGCAGGCGGGGCAACGGCGGCAGCCAGGATCCGAAGATTAAATGAAGAAGCAGAAGTAGTTGTATTTGAACGTTCCGGGTATATTTCTTATGCAAACTGCGGGCTTCCATACTATATCGGAGATGTGATCACAGATTCCGAAGAATTGACATTACAGACACCGGAGAGCTTTTTCTCACGATTCCATGTAGACATGAAGGTACGTCATGAAGTGCTTTCCATTCATCCGGAGCGTAAGACAGTTTCGGTCAGAAATCTGGAGACAGGGGAAGAATTTGAAGAACATTACGATAAACTACTTCTTTCACCGGGAGCAAGACCGGTACAGCCGGAGATCCCCGGGGTGGGACTGGAAAATTTGTTTACATTGCGTACAGTGGAAGATACGATGCGAATCAAAGCATATATAGAAACTCATCAGCCAAAATCAGTGGTGCTTGCAGGCGGAGGATTCATCGGGCTGGAGTTAGCGGAGAATCTTCGAGAGTCCGGGATGGATGTTACGATTGTTCAAAGAGCAAAACAACTGATGAATCCATTTGATCCGGATATGGCATCTTTTATTCATAGTGAAATGAGGAGACACGGCGTGACACTGGCACTTGGTCATACGGTGGAAGGATTCGTGGAAAAAGAAGGCGGCATTGATGTCCTTTTAAAAGGAGAAGATCCGATCCATGCAGATATGGGAATACTGGCAATTGGTGTTGCGCCGGATGCAAAACTGGCAGGAGAGGCAGGAATCAAACTGGGAATCAAAGGAAGTATTGTTGTCAATGAACGTATGGAGACATCCATTCCAGATATTTATGCAGTTGGAGATGCCGTGCAGATTAAAAATGCAGTATCGGGTGAAGAGGATCTGATTTCTCTGGCAGGCCCTGCGAACAAACAGGGACGCATTGCCGCTGACAATATTTGTGGTGGAAACAGTTCTTATTCGGGAGCTCAGGGAAGTTCTGTGATCAAAGTGTTTGATATGACAGCTGCAACAACTGGTTTAAATGAGAAGAGAGCAAAAAAACTGGGGATCGATACAGATAAAGTCATTCTTTCTCCTATGAGCCATGCCGGTTATTATCCTGGTGGAAAAGTCATGACAATGAAGGTACTTTTTGAAAAAGAGACCAATCGTTTGCTGGGAGCTCAGGTCGTGGGATATGAGGGGGTAGACAAACGAATTGATGTGCTGGCAACGGCCATACATGCGGGGATGAAGGCGACGGATCTCAAAGAACTGGATCTGGCATATGCACCTCCATATTCTTCAGCCAAAGATCCGGTTAATATGGCAGGGTATATGATCGAAAATATAGAAAATAGATATTTGAAGCAGTGGTTTTTGGAAGACATCGAAAAACTTCCGCGTGATGGAAGTGTGACACTGTTGGATGTCCGGACAGAAGGGGAATATGCAGGAGGTCATTTGGAAGGATTTCGGAATATTCCGGTAGACGTCTTACGTGAACATCTGGATGAGATTGAGAAGAGAAAACCAGTGTACGTCATTTGCCAGAGCGGGCTTCGCAGCTATGTTGCTGCCAGAATTTTAACAGGAAACGGTTATGATGCCTATAATTTTTCCGGTGGCTTTCGGTTTTACGAAGCAGTCATGCAAGATCGTTGTCTGGTTGAAAAAGCCAGTGCGTGTGGGATGGATAGATAAAAAGTGGAAAAAAAGCTGTGCTTATGGTATCCTTATTCGTAGATGAAAAACGAACAGAAACAGGAGAAAATTACCATGAAAAAATTAGCAATAGCGCTGCTTTTGTCAGCTGCGATCATGATGACAGGATGCCAGGGGGATAAGACAGGGGATACACCGGCAGCATCAAAAACAGAAGAAGTGAATCAGGCATCTGATGAACTGAAAGAAAAGCTTGGTGACGGCTATATTCTGCCGAGTGAGGCAGTGACAAAGGTTCTGGCAAAGAAATGGGATGTAGTCGGAACAGAATCGGTTTATGATCTGAAGGAGGATGGAACCGGGACACTGGACGGAAAAGCACTTACGTTTGAGTGTGGATTTGACGAAGATGACAATATTACAATGGGGATCAAGATGGACGGGG
>ENA-OQKY01001625-OQKY01001625.1-human-gut-metagenome-genome-assembly--contig:-NODE-1625-length-11859-cov-5.346147_pt1 | contig 11859 bp, 7 predicted proteins | sample MGYA00242652_ERZ504805 | MGnify/ENA primary metagenome ERZ504805 (study PRJEB26092, sample SAMD00036400) | human gut metagenome | host: Homo sapiens | study: EMG produced TPA metagenomics assembly of... | reverse complement strand
CTTCTCACCCATGGCCGCCTCATGTAGCCTGGGACCGGCAAAAGCGCTGTCCTCCTCCAGAGCGGCCTGCGCCGCCCCCGGTCCGTTGAATGCGTCCTCTGCCCCTCCCTCTGATATCCAGTCCTCTGCCTCAGTATAAATCCTGGACAGATAGGAGTCTGCCGTGTCATCGTTATAGGAAGCTGCCAGCGCCCTGTCCGGCAGCCCTGCCGCCATACAGCAGCCTGCAACAAGCAGCAGTCCCTTTTTTATTCCTCTGTTCATTCCGCAGACACCTCCATCTCTTTTTCCTGCCGACTGGCAATAATATAATTGCGCTCATCCAAATCATAGTAAACCTCGTCCCCGAAAAAGGCGTTCATCCGTACCTGGCTTAAATCCATGGTCTTCATCTCATAGAGAGGACATTTGTAGCTGGGCGTAAACTGGGTCTTTAAGGGATAATTTCCAAAGGTTACGATAATGGCGTTGCCGGTGCTGTTCTTATTGTTCAGTTTCTGCAGCTCCGAAGGGTATATAAGGGGCCTGGTCTGCACCTGGCTGGATACATTGATGTTCCCTGTCTTGTCCCCCAGAGTAGAGGATACGCTCTGCGTGGAAACAGTCTTGTTGCCGCAGAGCTTTGAGAATTCCTCACAAGTTTCTATATCATTGGAACCAATAAACATTTTCAGGCCGCAGTTGCTCTTGATGATATTGCTTATGGTCTGCCCATATACATTGTCTAACTGGGCATAGGACTGGACTACCATGTTGAACCAGATTTTACGGCTCCGTCCAACGGTTATCATTTTGTCGAACTTGTCTATCTTAGGCATGTTGCCGAACTCATCCAGGATGAAGTATACATTTCTCGGAAGGCTTAAATCCTCCCTGGCCGAGGCCACCTTAATCAGCGCCTTGTAAATACACAGTACGAATACGGCCGCCAGGGCATGGCGGGTATCCTTTTCATCCGGTATCTTAAGGAACAGCGCCGTGGGCTCGGCTGCAAACTGCTGGGGATCGATATCCGTCTCCGAGGTAAGGGAGCAGAGTCCCTCGTCGTTAAACATAGAGAGCTTATCAAAGGCAATGGACATATAGCTGGCCAGGGTGGTATCGGCCGCTGACAGAACCTGCCTTGAAAGTCCAACTGACTTGGAGAGCTTGGGGCGTCCCATAAAATATTCTTTTAAAGCCCTGAACTCGTCCTCCGAATTGCTGATAGCCTTGTTTACATTATAGAAGCAGAACTTCTCCCTGGTCATCTCCAGCTCCGGATACTCGCTGTCCTCCAGCATGGCCAGGCATACCGCCATGATAATGGAACGGGCTCCTTTTTCCCACACAGGATCGTCCTGTGATTCAATGGGACAGATAACGCTGATAAGGTCATTTAAATCTTCGTAAATCTCATCATATATCTTCTGCTTTTCCACCTTGATAACAGTCAGCAGCTCCCTGCGCACAGCGTAGGCTTTTCCCTTATACTCGTACCACACATCCTTATACTGGTCCGCCTCATTCACCAGCTCCAAACCGCTTTGCCTCACGTCCGTGTCGCACTGGAAGATCCCCTGTCCCGCCTTAAGGTAAAGCTGGTACCTGTCATAGATATCTCCCAAAGGGTTCCAGCGGAAGGAGCTGTAAGGATCCCTTAAGTCCAGAACCATTACCTTATAGCCCTGTTCCGCCAGCATACCGCTGTGAAGCTGGAACAGCTCTCCCTTGGGATCCGTGCAGATCATGGAAGAACCGGCTGAGGATTTCCCCAGTATCTGAATCATGGGGTTGATAAAGGATGTGGTTTTACCGCTGCCTGTGGCGCCGATTACAAGGCCATGCATGGGCTTGGCAATGTTGATGTTGAGCTCCTTCTTTTTCTTGTTGTACACTGCGTATACTGGAATCCCGTCCTTTTTTTCCTCTTTAAGTCTGGTAAAACGCTTCGGAGAGAAATTATCATCCTTCTCCTTGTCGGTCATAAAGCGTGAATTCTCCAGAGAACTTTCAATACTGTCCTCCTTGGCCTTCATCAGACGTTTGGCCCGTTTTACAGTTCCCACGTGGAATACCAGGTACAGCATATAAACCATTACCGTGACCACCGCTCCATATATCCAGACAGCCGGCTTAAGCAGAAGGCCCGGATTCCAGAGTCTTCCCCAATCCCGGGTTAAAATGGCCGGAACCAGATCCGTCAGCATTATGGCGGTAAGGTACCCCAACACCATCACCACCACAATACCTCCTAATATGTATCCTGCTATCTTCTTTATCATAGGGCCCCTCCCGCTTTCGTATATGCTCCATATGCCTTCTGTCCATGAAACCTCGGACAGTCACTGCTTTTTTATTGCTTTCATACTACAATAGCATTTATCCTGAAACAATAGCCTGCGACCGAAAGTCAGTTTTTTCGACCGAAACTCTATCTCCCTTCCGATTTACCCTTACAAGTGCTTCTTCGCCCATTAGAACATATGCCCGCCGGGTACACAAAAACAGGCGGCACAGCCGTGAAGCCGCGCCGCCCTTATCCCTCATCCTTTAACGGCAGGATAATGGAAACCTTGAATACCTTCTCCTCCGGCACAAAGGTGCCAATCCCCCCGTGACGTTTTACGATGGCCTTTACCGACTCCACCCCAATCCCCACACTCTCCCGCTTGGAGGATCGGAAATATCCCTTTTCATACTGTACATCCCCCATAAAGCTGTTGTCCAGCACAATGGACAGGCGGCTGTCGTCCTGAAGGCACCTTAAGAATATGAACTTCCTGCCCGACTCCTGCCGTTTGCAGGCTTCTACCGCATTTTCCAGCAGATTTCCCATAACCACGCATAACTCATCATCAGCAAGCACGGTCCGGCCCGGAACCATAACCCGGATATCTGTTTCAATCTTCTCCTTCTCTGCCAGGGCAGCGTAATGGCACAGTACTGCGTCCAGCGCATAGTTGCTGGTAAATGTAACAGGCCCCATCGAATCCATGGCAGGTGAAAGCCGTCCCAGATACGCCTTTACATGTTCCAAATTTCCTTCCGCCGCATAGGCTTGCAGCAGTCTTATATGATGGCGCATATCATGGCGGATCCGTCTGGTTTCCTCAATTCTGGCATTGAGCTGGCGGTAATGCTCTCTCTGCATAGCCAGCTGCCGGTTCATCCGTCCTGTCTCTGTTACAAAAAAGGTTCTGGCCCGGAACGCGTCCGCCATATCCTGCCACAGAATACTCAACATTCCCACCATAATGACCACGCAGCCAATGGTCAGGAAGCTTCCGCCTATTATAGGCTCGTACAGCGGCAGAAGCTGTTCCATAAACAGGGCGGAAACAAGTACAACCGCAATTACCAGCAGGGTCTGGGAACGCTCCATTCCCTCTGCCATCGCCATATATGCCACCAGTATAAGGTGACAGGCAATGGCAAATTTATACCACTGGGTAATATAGCTGAACAGATCCGCCGCAGCCGCTGTCCCATACTGGGCATAACAGCCGTATACCAGGGCCAGAATACAGAATATTCCCATGGCGGCGGACACCTTTCCCCCTTTGATGCGGTACAGGTCATTTTCCAATATGACCATCAGCCAAAGCATGGCGTAAAAGCAGAACACCTGGATCCCGTACCAGGGCTGCAGCCCCAGCTGAATCCGCTCCCGCGCCAGAGGCCACAGCTGATACCCTACGAAGCACAGGCAGAACAGGCAGAAGAGAAAGCCTCTCCACCAGCGGATTTTCACCGCCAGATGAAGGGAGAGACCGGCGGCGGACACAGCCAGCCCCAGAACCATCACCTTCAGCAACAGCCCCACATCCCGTATCCCGGTCACGGCATCGTAGACTCCAAGAAGCGGCGGACTGAAATTCTGGGAATGAAAGGCGCCCAGAGCCGCAGCCTGTATGATAAGCTCTGTGTCCCGGCCCTGGGTGAGAGGAAAGACAAACCGCTTCATACCGGAGCGGACATCCTCTATACTTCCCCATTCCCGGACCAGCTCTCCCCCGATATAGACCCTGCTTGCCCCTTCTATCTCAGGCAGTTCCAGGGCAAAGGGACCGCCCTTTTCCGGCAGCACCAAAACCAGGCGGTATGTACCCTTTGTCCCTCTTTGATTCCGCCTCATCTGTCCATATTTTCCTACTGCCGCAGTTACACCGGCAGGTTTCTCCGCTCCGTCAAACGCGTCCGGTCCCAGAAGCAGATCGGGATAGAACTCCCATCCCGTAATAAGATACCGGTATGGCTTCTCCTCCATATCCCCCAGCGTCAGCTCCAGTCTTCCCAATTCCGGCTGCTTTCCCCCCACCGTGTATTTATTATCTGCATAGTAAAGAATAAGTATAAATAAAACAGAGAGAATGGCTGAGGCAGTAATAACAATAATAGGCCGTAAACTTACCAATTTCTGATTTTTCATCTTACCTCCGCAGATCCTTCAGGGCATATTCCATATATTCCTTTTTCACCTGGGTCCTGCCTCTGACCCGTACAGGCAGGGTTTCCCCATTTTTCAGACGAATAACAGAGTCTCCCACCTCCTGAATCCAGTCCATATTCACGTAAATCCCCCGGTTGCAGCAAAGGAACCTGGAATCCGGCATCAGCCGCCCGGTCACAGCCATAAAGGACTCCGCTGCCTCCAGTACGGTATCGCTGGTATGTATCCGCACCATACGTTTAAGGCTGTCCACGTACAGCAGTTTACTAAAGGGCACCACAGCCTCCACTCCGCCCTTCACCATTACCGTAAGTCCCCGTCCCGCCTCCAGAAGCTCTCTGGTAAAGCAGTCCAGGGCCAGGGCCAGATCCTCATAGCTCAGGGGCTTCATCAGATAGTAGGCGGCCCTTACCCGGTAGCTGTCCACCGCGTAATCCGCGCTGGAGCTAAAGAACACCAGACGGCAGTCCTTATCTCGCTCATATACCAGAGAGGCTGTCTCCATACCGGTAATCCCTCCCATATATATATCAAAGAATATAATGTCATAATGCCCCGGCTCATAAGCCTCTAAAAATGCTTCTCCGGATTCAAACTCTTGAATCTCAGGTACTGTCTGATGCCCGGAAAAATATTGGTCAAGCATACCCTTAAGCAGTTCTCTGTCCTGCATGGTATCATCCACTACTGCTATAATCATTGGTTTTTCCTCTTCTTTTGTATTAAAAACAGCGGTCGGTTATCCCTGAAAACGGCACTTTCCATATGCGGACGGTTCATCCTGAAAGCAAAAACGCCGGCTTCCTTCTTTAGCTGAAGGAAACCGGTGCTCTTTGCATTAAACCATCTGTATTTTATTTTACCACACTAATCCGGGATTTTTACCACGTTTAACAAAATTTAAAGTTCACCGTCTTTCACTGCGTCCGGCAGGAATATCCGGGCGGAAAAACTATCCGTATACCATGTTGTCTCAAATGTCCCCTTATACTCCCGGACCACCTGGCTCATAAGCTCCATACCATACCCATGGGCCCGGCTGTCCTCCTTACTGGTACTTCTGCCTTCCTCACGGGGCAGGCTGCTGTTGGTGCACAAGATAGTAAGGCCGGTTCCAACCCGCCCAATCTCCAGGGAAATCCATTTCTCCCCATCCTCCGGAAGCCGGCTGCAGGCTTCTATGGCGTTATCCAGAAGATTCATCAAAAGCGCAGTGAGATGGGCGTCATGGACCGCCAGGCTTCCGGGCAGCCTGTCCCCCTCTGCTTCCACGTATATCCCCTGGCTCCTTGCCGTTCCAAGCTCCACCGCCAGGATGGAGTCCATAAGGATATGGCCTGTATATTCCCCATTCTCCATGTCCACCGTGGAAGAAACAAGCCCTTTCAGATATTCCTTCAGTTTATCGGTCTCCCCTGTATCCAGATAATGCTTAATCAGGGTAAGCCGGTTGCGGGTTTCATGAAGCTGCTTTCTGGTTCCCCTGATATACTCCTGCTGAAGGGCACCGTATCTGGCTCTGGCTTCCAGCTGGACCTGGGACAGCTGCTGCTCCATCTTAAGCCTGAGGCTTTCCTTATAGGTCCGATCCACATCATATATCATAATCCCGCCTGTTATGAGGATAATGACTCCGCCAGCCAGCTCTGCGAACCACCCTGTCAGCACCGGTTCATGGAGAGGGAACATCTTCCCTGCCACAAGGGCACACATAAAGACACTGTTTCCGGCCAGCACGGCAAGACAGTAGGGACGCTTCTTACAGACAGCCCAGCCGGAAGTGGCCAGCAGCCAAAAAGCAGTGAACCACTTATACAATCCAAGTATATTGCCATATGTGTACAAGGTTCCCGCTGTCTCAGCCGGAATCAGAGGCTGGATAAGGACGCTCAGACAAATTAAAAAACCTGCCGCGCAGGCGGGAACATATACTCTCCCAGGCAGGCCGCAGATCTGCCACTGGATCCACATCATAGAAAAAAACATCCCATAATAACAGAAGCGCTCCGCCAGCAGGACCCAGTACATACTCTCCGACATTACCTGGAACAGGGGCCAGGCCGTGCTGCCGCAGAAACAGAAGCAGAGAAACGCCATCGCCCCATATGGTCTGGAAAACCGTCTGACAGCCCCCAGGCACAGGCACATGGCCCCAATGAGAATAGCCGCCATAATTGCAGCGCCATGGATTAAAAGCCGCAGTTCAGAGGTTCTGGACACCAGCTCCGGCACACCAAAAGCCGGCGGATATACCATGCCGCTGTAAAAATGGCTGTCATCCTCCGCCTCAACTACAATCTCAATTCTGTCCTTAGCTGTGAATGTTACCATGCTCACCGGGGGACGGGGCCCCATGTCTCCGTTTATGTTCCCGTCCATGCCCACGCTCTGCTTCAGCTTACCGTTCACCCAAAGTCTCCAGCGGGAGTATACCGGTGTCAGCTCCAGTCCGTATTCCTGCTCATGCCCCTCTGTGAGGATCACGGTCCTATAGGTTCCTTTCCCGTGGGGAGAAGCCTCCCGATCCCCCAGGTCAAAGCCTCCATACCTGCCTATGTAGAAATATGCGTCCGGAGTATGGTTGGCAATTTCATCCGGGGACAGTAACTTGTCCTGGTAGAAGGACCAGCCGTCCGTAAGATAGAACATAGGGTGCCTGCTGTACCACTGATCCTCCAGCCATATAACACCATCCCTAGCATATGGGCGGGGACGGGTATATTTATTATCCTTTTCATAGCAGTAATAGAAAAAAGCGAAGCTCAGAAGGATTACAGCTGTTATCAGCAGGAACGCCTGCTTCTCTCTGACTTTCATCATGGCTTCCTCCTGCTCTTTCTTTTGTACCAGGATAACACCGCTATACCCGCAGCCGCTCCCAGGACAGTCCGGAAGATGAATCCTGAAGGATTATCCCTTTGAAGGCGGCCGGAGTCCGCATCTGTACCCTCTCCGGCAGGTTCCTCCCGGTTTTCAGTGGCATTTTCTTCCAACAGATTCCCTGTCCTCAAACCATCTTCGTGAAAGGCGTTTTCTGCTTCCCTGCCACCGTATGCCCGGCCGTTTTCTCCAAGCGCTGAACCGGAGGCCCCCGGCCTATCCCCTGCGCCTGCGCCAGACGCGTCCTGCGCGGCCATGCCGTCCTCTATGGAAGGTTCCTGTCTGCCGGTTCTGTCCGCAGCTAAAGGCCCGTTGGGGTCTGAGCCAGCCGCCGCGGAGGGCTCCTGCGTATCGGCGGCAGCCGTCGTGGAGAGTCTCTGTGTACCGATTCTGTCCGCAGTGCAGGGCTCTGGTATCCCGGCACACTTCACAGCAGATAGCTCCAGGGACAGAGTGCCGTCCCCATCTGACGTGCCGGATGTTCCATCTGCTTCTGCATTGTCCCTTCCGTCACTGTCAGGATCCCCCGAACCGCCAAATTCATCCCCCGGAGGAGGCGCGCTGTCCCAGGGCGGAAGGTCACCCTGGTCATCCCGGTCATCCCCGTCACGGTCTCCATGGCCAAACCGGTCTGAGTCATTCTCATAATAACCAAAGGATTTCACCGATGACAGCCCTTCCATGGAACCTCCGGTGACAGCAACACAGAACCGGTATGTATGATTAAATTCAAGTCCCTCCACAGTGATTGTCAAGGGATCTATCTGCACAGAGCATCCGGGCATAGAGTCTGCGTCCTGCCATGTATCCCCTCCGTCTGCCGAACAAAACAGCTCAATCCTCTGTGCGTCCTCTACAGGATTCAAAAAATACAGTACAGCCATATCCTCCATCCTGAAAATTTCCTCAATATGGACCGTTTTAGGGTCCACAACATAAATCTCAATCTCAATTTCCGGTATCTCTATAAAAAACCAGTCGGGATATCCCTCCGCTTCTATCACAGCCCTGTAAACCCCTGGCTCTGAAAGTTCCTCAGGCAGGTCTTTCCAGTTCAGCGTAAAATCCCGGGTCCACATTTTCCTTTCCCCTGTAGGATCACAAAATACATATGACGCCGACGGCGCCAGCTTATCATACAGCCCCTGGCAGTCTGTTCCCGCTTCTACGCTGACCCCATTTTCATCCAGGCGGCCATCGAGATAAATCTCCCTTGTAATCACCTCAGACTGTTCGGGCAAGGGAGTCACCTGCGATGTGTCCACAATGAGCACTTTATCCGTGACAACGGAACTGCCCTCCGCCTCCACCAGGCAAAGCTTAAGCTCTACCGGCGTGTCTGCCTCAATGCCCACTGAGTTTTCCCCTTCTGCCTCAATATGGGCATACTGCAGGCTGCAGTCCCCCTTTCCCGTCCACTTTAAGGCAATGCTGTTGTCCCCGGAAACTCCGATATAAGCGTTATCTGTCTGCAGCGCATATTTACCGTTTTTCGTTCCTGAAATCTCCACCGCAACCGCTCCGTCGCCCTCTGCCCACACCCCGGCACCATTTTTAAAGGTGGTTTTTCCGGATATCTGAAACAGCGCTTTGTCTCCTGCCGCGCCCTGGAAACGGATGGGGCCGTCCACAAACAAATTCCCCTTGTCAGACACAATGATGGAATATCCGTTCATATTCACCACGGCTTCATCTTCCGGGGCAATATTCAAATCGGCTGAACCTGCAACAAGAATATCCCCTGTAAGGCAGATCTCCTCCCCGGTCTCCAGAATGGGTAAAAGTTCCTCCACAGTGCTGCACTGGACCTCCTCATCCAGCGGTATCTCAATCACCTGCAATTGAATTTCCGGCTGACGGATATCTCCGGGATTCTCTAACTCCTCCTGGTTATGGCCTGTCTGTCCGGAATCCGGATGCTCCGGATTCTCTCCCTCTACATCTTCTCTGTCCGGGGATGGCGGGGTTTCTCCCTCTCCGTTTTCTTCGTCCGGAGGCGGCGGGGTTTCTCCCTCTCCGTCTTCTTCGTCCGGAGGCGGCGGGGTTTCTCCCTCTCCGTCTTCTCCGTCCGGAGGCGGCGGGGTTTCTCCCTCTCCGTTTTCTCCGTCCGGGGATGGCGGGGCTTCTCCTTCTCCGTCCGGGGCTGGCGGGGCTTCCCCCTCTCCGTTTTCTCCATCCGAATTTTCCGGCGCTTCCCCCCAGCTTCCTTCTCCGCCCAGCGATAAAGAGGCATCCTCTTTTCCATCTTCTCCTGTGGATAATTCGGACATATCCCCGTCACTGACGATACCATAAGCTGGAAAAATCACTGTTTTTCCAGCCAGAAAGCCAGCCAGTACCACTGTCAATACAATTCTATAATACGTTCTCCTCATCTGTCCCACCGTCTAATCTTCATTCTCATCCTCAAACATCACCAGCTTATATCCCAATGCACGTTTACATTCTATATCCGCTATCAGCTCTCCGTCTGCACCCTGCAGCTTCTTTCTCAGATTAGATATATGGACCCAGACTGTCCGTATATCCCGGTTGGGCGCCATATCCCATATCTCCCTGTAAAGCTCCCCGGCCTCCATATATCTTCCCCTGTTTCTCATCAACGCGGCCAGGAGACGGTACTCCTTTGGCTTTAAAAGCATATCTCTCCCATCCAGATAAGCCCGCTGGCTCTTCACATTCAAATATAACCTGCTGCTGCCCTGGTGGATATCTTCCCCGACCCTGCGCTCTAATCTTCGGAGATGTGCCTCAATTCTGGCTGCCAGCTCCTCAATATCATAAGGCTTTGTAATATAATCATCACCTCCGGCCCGGAGCCCCTGGACAATCTGACTGCTCTCCCCCAAGCTTGTGAGGAACAGAATCGGCCCCTGAAACTGCTCACGCAGCCTTCTGCACAGCTCTAGCCCGGAACCGTCCGGCATCATAACATCCAAAACCAGCAAATCCGGATTATCCCTGAGAACACACGCCTCCGCCTGGCCCAGTGTGGAAACCGCCGTAACCTGATAGCCGCGCTGTTCCAGCTGTTCCCTGTTATATTCCAATATATCCGGTTCATCCTCTCCCAGCAGAATATGATATCCCTTCATCACAATTCCTCCCAGCTTTCTTGCGCCAGCTCAAATCCATTCAGGTCCGGGAATCTTATTGTATCTCTATTCCCGCCAGCCTTGGTCTTTTGGATAAGACAGTCGGCAGATGTTTTAACTCAATCATTCATTATACCGAAAAATTTTGTTTTACTAGCAACATTTTACCACATATCCTATTAGATTAACAGAATAAGGGGCTTTTTCTAAATACACAGACATTTCCATCTGCCTTATTGTAGTATACTTTTTTGCAGGAGTGAAAAACAAGACAAAAAAATAGCTGGTAAACATTAAAAGTTTATCAGCCATGAAAGAATGCTTAACTAAATATCACTATCCTAATAATATTGCCTGCGGACACAAAGAATTTCTATCAAGCCACTGGCCGGACTCGAACCGGCGACCCACGCATTACGAATGCGTTGCGCTACCAACTGCGCTACAGTGGCATCCGAACAGCAATTGCCATTCCTTTGATGCAACAAGGCTGCTGCCTAAGCAACAGCCTTGCCATCATGACCTGACCGGGAATCGAACCCGGGTTTACGCCGTGAGAGGGCGTCGTCTTAGCCGCTTGACCATCAGGCCTAAAGGTAAATCGAGGCGACGTGATTCGAACACGCGGCCTCTGCGTCCCGAACGCAGCGCTCTACCAAACTGAGCCACGCCTCGATACCTTTGGTAGTATAATACATTTATTCCAGAAAGTCAACCATAAATTGTCAAAGTTTTTAAAATAATTATGATAATTTCCGAAAAGCCCCAGTTACAGGTTCTGTACTACACTTCTACCGCGGTAAATCCAAGGTCGTCTAAAATCTCCACTGCCGCGGCCTCACAGTCCTTATCCCCGTCAATGGTCACTGTCTTGACGGACAAATCCACCGTATTCTTAATGCCTGCTCCGTCCAGTCCCTTCTTAATCCGGTTCACACAACCCTCGCACATCATTTCCTCGCACTTATAAGTTTTCATGTTCATTCTCCTTTTCTGTTTTTATATTAACAGGCTTTCCCCGCCCTCTGACGGCAGGGACGCCATCCTGTCCGGCTGTCATGAGGCTGTCATGACTTTTTGAAACGTACCGTTATTCATAGATGCTGTCATAATCATAGTTTGCATAGAAATCCGTGATTCTATCAAAATAGCGGTCCACATTGTCGTTTGTAAGCATATGCTCTCCTGCCGCCATCCATTCCAGCAGCTGGTCACCGATGTCCTCCGAGTAGTGGATTACATCCATATAGTGGTCCAGATTGCAGGTAATGTCAAACTGGTCGTCAAAGGCAAAGAGACGTATGTTTCTGCACTCCAGCAGCATACGGGCCATGAGGCGGTATCCCTCCATCTGCCGTTCAAACTCCCCTTTTACCATCAGCTCGCTGTCCCACCAGCTGATGCTGTAGGGCGGAATAAAGTAGTAAAAGGTGACCTGGGGATTGGCCCTGG
>ENA-OQKY01001624-OQKY01001624.1-human-gut-metagenome-genome-assembly--contig:-NODE-1624-length-11862-cov-10.807073_pt1 | contig 11862 bp, 7 predicted proteins | sample MGYA00242652_ERZ504805 | MGnify/ENA primary metagenome ERZ504805 (study PRJEB26092, sample SAMD00036400) | human gut metagenome | host: Homo sapiens | study: EMG produced TPA metagenomics assembly of... | reverse complement strand
TCAAGGACGGTCACTCTCGCCTTCTTATTCTGTACCAGATTGTCTATGATTTTAGGAAGAAGGTATTCTGATTTAATATCACCCTCTTTCAGATTGTCCAAAAATACCGGGAATCCCTTCTCCAGCTCCTGGACAAAGCTGGCCGGAAGCCCCCACATATTCATGGAAACCGGCTGGGACGGGCTGATGGTTACAGGCGCGCCGCTCTCATCCGTGGCATGGAGACCATCTTCCTTCATCTGGATATTATAAGTCTCTGTCACATTTGTCAGATAACCATTCTCATCTACCTGGCACACGCCTCTGGTCACTGTACCGTTATCGCTGAGGGTGTTGGACAGCACAAAACCTCCCATGCAGATATCATAGATCTCAGACTGTGAGTCCATATGCTCTGCCATGTAATCGTGAATCCTGCGAAATCCTTCCTGTCCGTAATAATCATCTGCATTAATCACAAGGAACGGTCCGTCTACCATACCCTTCACAGAAAGGACCGCCTGGCCTGTACCCCATGGTTTGGTCCTCCCGGGCGTCACTTCATAACCGGCCGGAAGGTCCTCCAGTTCCTGGTATGCATACTCCACCGGAAGGAGTTTCTCTATTCTGTGTCCTATGATTTCCTTAAAATCTTTTTCCAGATCTCTCCTGATAATGAATATTACCTTATTAAATCCCGCTTCCATGGCATCGTGGATTGAATAATCCATGATAATCTCGCCGTTGGGTCCCACGGGCTCCAGCTGCTTGATGCCGCCTCCAAAGCGGCTTCCGATACCGGCGGCCATGATTACCAATGCAGTATTTTTCATCCTTAGCTTCTCCTTTAATTTAAACTGGTTACACTATAGCACATTTGACTTTAAAAGGCAAAGGGAAAGAATGTCTCCTGCCGTGCCAGCTCAGTCAGAACACGCCTGCAGCGGCACACATCCTCATAGGGCACATACTCATTGGGCTTATGGGCCAGTTCCAGGCTGCCGGGCCCATAAGACATGCAGTTGCAGTTGCCCAGGGTTCCTGCGATAACCGCCGTATCCGTATAGCCGTTAAAAGAACCGACAGGTGTGTCCTCTCCCGTCACACGGTCGCAGACAGACTTAAGGCTGGCCAGAAGCCGGGAACTGCTGTCCTTTTCCACATAAGGACGGTCACCCGTAATGAGGTAACTGCCCCTGACCCCTGCAATCTCAGCTTCTGCCGCCTTTACAGCTTCCTCTACTATATTCTTCGCTGCTGCTGTATCCGTAGGCGGCACCAGTCGCATGTCAATCCATACCTTACAGGAATCCGGCACAACATAGGGACGGTATCCCCCTGTTATCTGCCCAAAGGTCACCGTAGACATGCCCAGATCCTCATGGGACGGACAGCTGCCGATGGCCTTCCGGATATGGCTGACTGCCTCTGCCATGGCGGCAATGGCGTCAGCGCCCTTCCATGGATTACTGGCATGGGCTGTGATTCCCTGTATGGTCAGTTCAAACCAGGTCCGTCCCTTATGGGCTACCTGAATCTGGCCGTCCGTTGGTTCCGTATCCAGTATCCAGTCTTCCCGGCCTACCCAGCCGTCGCGGATAGCGCTTTCCACTCCCCGCATAAAATCTTCCTCATCCACGGTTCCTATGAATACAAAGGGACGCGCCGGAAGCTCCCCTGTGCTTCCGGTCAATTCCACCATATCTGAAAATGCAGTCATGGCGCAGGCCAGGCCTGACTTCATGTCACAGGCACCTCTTCCGTACAGGCGGCCTTCCTTTACCACTGCTCCCAGGGCAGGAGTCTCTTCCTCCCATCCCTCCCCCAGCATCACCGTATCCATATGGCATATGTACACAAGGGCAGGCGCCGGAGCTTGTTCTCTTCCCGGTATGCGGGCCATAAGATTAAAACGGCCCGGCATCACTTCTCTTTGGACCAGTTCAATTTGGTTCTTAAGCGCTCCTGCCTTTTCCTCTATTTCTTTTGTAAACCATTCATATATCCACTGTTCAATTTGACCCTCATAGGCTCCCGGATCAGAACTGTCAATCTGTACCAGCTGTCCTGCCAGCTCCCAGGTCCTGCGGTCCCCCTCTTCTGCTGTCACGTTATCGCTCCTCCTGTCAATCATATAATCGGATACCAGGCGTCTGATCCTGCGTCTGTTTCTGCGTCTGACACTGCATCTGACACTGCTTCCCAAGCCGGTATCCCTGCCCCATTATACCCCCTTATCTATAAATCATCAACAATGGCAGCGCTTTTTGCATAAGCCGTGCTCTTTGCCTCAAAAAAGTCTGTTTTCACCATATTTGCATTGGAATACTGGTTCACCCATTTCATGGACTGCGGCTCCTCGTCATACCCCTCGTACAGGGTGCCGAAGCCCAGCCCGCTCCAGCGCAGGTTTCCCAGATACCGTATGTAGTCCGTAACCATTTCCCTGGTCAGACCCGGAACATCATCGCCAATCACATAGCATCCCCACTGGATTTCCTGGGCCACGCCCTCCTCCAGCATGGACCTGAGCATATCTACCATCTTAGGCGTGAATAACTGCGGCTCCTCTTTCCTGAGTTCGGCAATCATGCTGCGGAACAGCCACAAATGGGTATTCTCATCCCGGTTGATATACCGGATTTCCTGGACGCTTCCGGGCATCTTGCCGCCCCTTCCCAGGTTATAAAAAAACATGAACCCGCTGTAAAAATAAATGCCTTCCAGGATATAGTTGGCCATGATGACCCTGAGAAGGGTCACATCATCCTTCTTCTCCTGGAATTCATTATACAGATTTCCTATAAATGTATTGCGGCGCAGAAGGTGTTCATCCTCCTTCCACTGGTACAATATTCTGTCCCGCTCCACCGGACTGCAGATGGAATCCAGCATATAGCTGTAGCTCTGGCTGTGCACCGCCTCCTGAAATCCCTGTATGGTAAGGCACAGATTCACCTCATTGGCTGTGATATACTGGGCAATACAGGGCAGGTTTGCTGTCTGGATGGAATCTAAGAACACCAGAAAGCTCAGTATCTTATCATAGGCAGTCCGCTCCGCAGCCGTCAGGTTCTTATAATCCTTTAAATCCGCGCTGAGGTTGATTTCCTCCGGAATCCAGAAATTATTCATGGCCTGGCGGTACCAGCTGCTGGCCCAGGTGTATTTCATATTATTAAAGTCGTTGAGATTGGTGGTATTTCCGCCTATCATCCTCCGGCTGTTCTTATCCGTATCGCCCTGAGGGTTAAACAGGGGCTTGGCTGACAATATACTCATATCAAAAATCCTTTCTTACATGCCTTTCCATACCTTTCAACAGCAGCTTAACTGGAACAGCTCTCGCACTCCTCCACCTCCAAAGACTTGCTGCGCACATAGTAGAGGGTTTTTACGCCGCTCTCCCAGGCCAGTATATAGAGGTTCAGCAGCTGCCGCATGGTATAATCGTTGGTAATGTACAGGTTCACGCTCTGGGCCTGGTCAATATGCCTCTGGCGCACGCCTGCGGCCCGCACCGTCCAGGTCTGGTCCATGGTGTATCCGCTTTTATACAGCCAGAAGGTCCTGGGTGTCAGATCCGGGGCCACCCTGGGAAGAATGGCGTTCTTTTTCTCTTCCAGATAAAACCGCTTCATCACAGGATCCAGGCCTGCCGTTGTACCGGAGAGTATGCTGGTGCTGCTGGTAGGCGCCACAGCCAGAAGATAGGCGTTGCGCATTCCGTGCTCTGCCACCTGTTCTGCCAGCTCTTTCCATTCCCTGCTCACAAGCCCCCGCTTCTCAAAGTATGCCCCTGTCTGCCATTCGCTTCCCTCAAAATACCGGTAGCATCCCTTCTCAGCCGCCAGATTGGCGCTGGCCCTGACAGCCGCGTAATGAATCCGCTCAAACACCCGGTCCGCAAAGGCCAGATGTTCCTCGCTCTCCCACCGTATACCGTGCTTTGCCAGCATATGATGGTAACCGCTGACTCCCAGACCGATTCCTCTGTAATTCTGATTGGTAATTCCGGCATAGGCCAGGGGATAAAAATTCAGGTCAATTACATTATCCAATGCCCTCACAGCACTGGCGGCAATATACTCCACTTCATCCGGATCATCCACATCAATCGCCCCCAGGCAGAGGCTGGCCAGATTACAGACAACAAAATCTCCCGGCCGTGTGGTCTGGACCACCGCGGTCTCCCCATTAACCTCCAGCACCTGAGTTGATACACTTTCTATGGGAGACATGTTCTGGGCAATCTCGGTGCACAGGTTGGAACAGTATATGATGCCCCGGTGGCTGTTGGGGTTGGCCCGGTTTACCGTATCCCGGTTAAAGATAAATGGTGTGCCTGTCTCCACCGCGGACTTGATAATCAGGCGTACCACATCTTTTAACAGCACAGTGCGCTTGGATATCCTGTCATCACCCACGCAGTCCAGATACCGTTCCTCCCACAGCTCCCCATAGCAGTCCTCCAGGCAGTATCCCTTAACGGTCCGGATCTCATGAGGGCACATCAGATGCCAGTCCTGGTCAAGATTCTCCGCAGCCATTCTCCAGAATAAATCAGGAAAACACACAGCCGGGAAAATGTCGTGGGCCTTCATACGGTCATCCCCGTTATTAGTACGAAGCTGAAGAAACTCCGGCAGATCCTTGTGCCAGGCGTCCAGATAAACCGCGGCAGCGCCCTGGCGCATCCCCAGCTGGTCCACTGCCACAGCCGTATCGTTCACCAGCTTAATCCAGCGGATCACGCCTCCTGCAGCCCCCTCAAATCCCCGAATCCTGCTTCCCGTTGCCCTGACCTTTCCGAAATACAAGCCCATGCCTCCGCCAAATTTACTGACCTGTGCAAAGTTGTCCACACTTCTGTAAATTCCTTCCAGGCTATCCGGCACAGTGTCAATAAAACAGCTGGAAAGCTGATGGTACGGTTTTCTGGCATTGGACAGGGTTGGGGTGGCCATGGTAACCTGCATACGGCTGAGCATATCATAAAACCGGCGCACCCATTGCATCCTGCAATCCTTACTTTCCTTCATGGCCAGGTGCAGGGAAATGCCCAGATACATTTCCTGGGGCGTCTCTAACGGATGATGGCTGTGGTCCTGGATCACATACCGCTTAAGCAGCAAATCCAGTCCCGCATAGGTAAAGAGCTTATTTCTCTCATCATCAAGAAATCCTTCCGCCTCTATTATCTCCTCCCGGCTGTAATGCTTCAGGATATAATCACCATATAACCCCTGCTCCGTCAGATATGAAATCTTTTCATACAATCCCTTAATTCCCAGCCCCTTAAGCTGTTCCTCCACCTCACAGGCAAAACCGCAGTACCGCAGCCTGGCCGCTGCAAATTCCCACAGGGGCGTTTCCTTGGAAGTCAGTTCCGCCGCGGATCGAATCAGGGCTTCCATTCCCTCAGCCGGCTCCATTCCCGGCTTGCGGAAGGAACGGTATCTCTCAAGCAGACGCTCCAGTCCATATCCCTCCCCCTGAAAATCCCTTCCAATTTCTTCCAGACATTGTTCCAGCCCTTTATAGTCCAAATCTATCTCTATTTTCGTATCCGCCATGATGTCCTTTTGCTCTCCTTATCTCACCTTATCTCATTTTCTCCGGCTTCCTCTTACTTTTCTCCTGCCGGTTCCTGTCCTTATCTAATTCCTGACATCCATGCATACCATTTCCAGATGTCACGCCCACCATTATAAACCATATATATAGTGGTTACAAGCTGTTTTTGCACCACATATACCCCAAATACTGTATTCTCCTTTATTCACAACACTTTCCCGGCTACAGTTATATACTTGTGGCTGTTTCAACAAAAAATGTGATTGCACTTGTAGTAGTTTCATCCTATTATATGGTTGGAACAACAATGAATACGTGGCATTCATGCCGCAAAGGGGGTAAACTTCCCGCATATCCGTCATCCGGATCAGGTAAGGGAAGCAGGGATTATGAGCGATATCAAAAGTCCATTTTGGCGCACTGCCGCCGAATATGGCATCATTACAGTAAGCATCTGGATTATGGTGGTTGGAATCTACTTTTTCAAGTTCCCCAATCATTTTGCATTCGGAGGCGTCACAGGCTTTTCCACTGTAGTAAGCGAAATCAGCCGTTGGTCTGCCAGTGATTTCACATTTATTGTGAACACCTCACTGCTGGTTTTAGGGTTCATTTTCCTGGGTAAGGGTTTTGGAATAAAGACCGTTTATGCAAGTATGGTCATGTCCATCAGCCTGTCCCTGCTGGAACGTGTCTGTCCTTTAAGCAGGCCTCTGACAACAGAGCCTTTGCTGGAGCTGCTGTTCGCCATCTTCCTGCCCGCAGTGGGCACAGCCATCCTCTTTAATCTGGGCGCTTCCAGCGGCGGTACAGATATCATCGCCATGATACTTAAGAAATATACCAGCCTTAACATAGGAACCGTTCTCATGCTGGTGGATGTGGCGGCCGTGGCCTCCTCATTCTTCATATTCGGGCCTGAGACAGGACTGTTCTCCACCATCGGCCTGGCGGCCAAATCCCTGGTCATTGACGATGTGATTGAGAATCTGAATCTGTGCAAATGCTTTAATATTATCTGCGACGACCCGGAGCCGATTTGCGACTATATCATCAACACGCTGCACCGCAGCGCTACGGTATACCATGCGCAGGGAGCCTTTACCCATCATGAAAAGACCGTAATCATGACCACCATGAAACGCAGCCAGGCATTAAAGCTGCGCAACTATATCCGCACCATTGAACCCACGGCCTTCATGCTGATATCCAACTCCAGCGAAATCATCGGAAAAGGATTTTTGGCCGGGTAGGCTTGGGCACAATTTTCCTGGGGATCAGCGTTTTTTTCCATGTCTTATACAGCAATTAAAATCAAATCTAATATAAAACAGCGGCAGCGAAATCCGGTGAACACTCATCCGATTCGCTGCCGTATTTTTCATTCCGCCTGTTTCAGTCCGCGGTTTCCTCTTTCAAATCCCATCCCCGCTTCCGATGGTACCCAGACGTTTCAGCAGTCCGAACATGTAATCCGTATACCGTTCCGCCACCTCAATCACCACTGCGTCCGGCTGAATCTCCAGGGCTGCCTCCCCGCAGTCCTCTGTCCGGTAATCCATCAGCGTCACATCCGGGTAGTTCCTGGCAAAGTACTCAGCCATGTGTACCCCGAAGGAGTCCCTGCAAATAAGGATTCTTTCTACCTTCCCCTCTGCATCTGAGGAGTAGTGGGTGATGGTCTCATGTTCATTCTGGTAATCCATTTCAAAGGACACATCCTCCCTGTAGCCTGACACTTTGAGAAATGGGTCATCGTCATAATACTTCTGAAGATTCAGCATGGTTGCCAGGTCCCCGCTGAAGGTTCCTCTGTTTTCAATATCATAAGAGCGGTATGACTCAGGTCCGAACGGCTCCCCGTCTATGTCCTGTATCACCATCTGGGATGCCATAAATGCCCCCATATCATTCCAATGGGTATCATACTTCCTGTATATCTGGCACCAGTCATCCTTGGCCTTTCTGAACTCATCCAGGGGGTAGTACACATCACAGTCCGTATTCTCTTTCAGATATTCGTACAGCAAATCCGCCTTGGACTGTTCCTGAACCACCTTCACGGATGAGGGCATAAACTCGCTGTATACCTGCTCCTTGTTGGGGACCATATAGAAAACCAGCTTTATCCCTCTGGAGGCCAGATTTTCCTCCGCCTGCTTAAGCAGCGCCCCAAACCGTTCCATCTCATCAGCACTGTAATGATTGGTTCCCTGGTAGTCCGCAATGCTGTCCTCCATTTCCCCTTTCAGCTTATAGAACATCCATCCGTCCTTTCCCATAAGCACGGCATCGGACGTAACTTCCCCAAACACATGAATGTCCGCCAGTTTTCCAAAGGCCACAATGGGATTCTTAAAGGCCAGATGGTCATTAAAGTAGGCATCATACTGCCCCGGATAGGATTTAAGGTCCGCTGCAGAAAGATTCCTGAAATTAAGAACCGGCTTTTCCTGGTAAACCCGGTTCTCGTAATTCTCCGTGTCCACATAATCCTTAAGAGGTATGAACAGGAGTCCGGGCAGTATCATCATCCCCAGGAACATGCCTGCAAATATATATGCTTTTATGCGTTGTCTCACCTGCTGCCTCCTCTCTAAAACCGGAAATAGATAAACGGATTATAGGTGCTTCCCACAGCCATTACAATCGAGTATGCAAACAGCAGTATAAGTCCCAGGCTTTCAGACAGGTAAATGCTTCTGCCGTCCTGCATATGTTTCCTGAAACAGGGAACCAGGGCCTGAAACGGACCGCACAGCACAATCCCTATCACCATATAGACTATGGTCTTATGGCTCATGTACATGGCCGTATCATAAATCCCCGGGCGCAGAAGAAACATCTGCTTAAGCAGCATAAGTCCCCGGGTCAGCGAATCCGCCCGGAACATGGTCCATCCCACCACGGTTACAAAAAACATATAAATATAACTGACCGCCGCCGGCAGACACTCCAGCCGCCGCTTTAAAAACAGCCGTTCCGCCACCTGCAGGCAGCCGTAATACATTCCCCACGCAATAAAGGACAGACCCGCGCCATGCCAGAATCCGGTACAGATAAACACGATCATCAGATTGCGGCAGGTGATAAGCGTCCCCTTCCTGCTTCCGCCAAGAGGAATGTAAAGGTAGTCCTTGAACCAGCTGGAGAGAGAAATATGCCACCTGCGCCAGAACTCTCCCACGGACCTGGACAGATATGGATAATTAAAGTTCTCCGTCAGCTCGAAGCCCAGCATTTTACCAAGGCCAACCGCCATATCGGAATAACCGGAAAAATCAAAATAAATCTGCAGTGTATACAGGATTCCCACATACCATCCCAAACCTCCGCTGATCTGGTCCATGGGATTGGCCAGAACCTTGTCCACCACGCTTCCGAACTGGTTGGCAAGTATAACCTTTTTTCCCAGTCCGTAGATAAAGCGCCTTGCTCCGCATGCAAACAGTTCCGGCGTCACATGGCGGCTTCTGATGCGGGCGCCCATACCCTGATAGCGCTCGATGGGTCCCTGTATCATCTTAGGAAAAAAGGACATGTAAAGTCCCAGATTCAGCAGGTTCCTCTCGGCCCCTGTGGTCCCCCGGTACACATCCGCCACATACGATATCATCTGAAATGTGTAAAATGAGATACCCACCGGCAGCAGCAGGTTCTTTGGTTCCGCCACGGTGCCCCCCGCCAGCTTATTGACCAGGCCGGCCAGGAAATCAAAGTATTTAAAATAACCCAAAAAACCCAGGTTCACCGCTACCAGCAGCACAAGGAGCAGCTTATCCGGGGTAAAGAGAGTGTGCTTGCCGGCACCGGAAGCTGTCTGGCTGGCTGTACTGACGGCAGCCCCTGCCGTAACCCCTGCCGCTCCAGCAGCTTCCCCAGCGGCTCCGGCCCCAGCCGCCCCAGTTCCAGTTGCCTCCGGGCCGGTTCCTGCCGCCGGCCTGCTGCCCCGAACAGCCTCCATCCCCAAAGCGCCTGCATAGTTCACAATCAGGGACAAAAGGAGAAGCCATATATACTCCTGCTCTCCCCATGCATAGAAAATAAAACTCATTGCCAGCAGAAAGAAGCTGCTTAACCGGATGGGCAGCACCAGATTCACGACCAGCACAAAGGGCAGGAACAGCCATAAAAATATCATGGAACTAAATAACATGAAATATTTTCCTTCCTGATTTCATTCTTCCGTCCACAGGGTGCCTGAAAATGCATTACAGGACGCCGGCATCTGCCTGATCCCAGCCATTTCCCTGCGGTCCGGACCATGGCGATATTATAACATGCCTCCACAGGATTTTAAAGGCTGATTTGCGGAGCCAGCTGCCCGGGCGCGCTTAGCTTCTGATTGTACGCAGCAGCATTTTTCCGGCCTTCTTAAATGTCCAAGTGCATCATTGTACCAAAAGGCCATCTGTGTTATAATTATTTCATTAAAATTTCCAGGGCAGACCGGAAACATGTTTCTGCCTCATACTGCCCGGCGCAATCATCACCTCTCCGGAGCCTGTTTGAAACTGACTGCCCGCCATCTGGCGGAACACAATTTTTAAACACGCTCTGATGCATTATGAGATATCACGAAAGAAGGAAGTGTTATGGACCTAAAATTACAGGTAAAACAAACCCAGACTTTGTCACAGCGGATGATTCAGTCAGCTGAGATTCTTCAGATGACCTCCCAGGAGCTGAATACTTATATCAATGAACTGGCATTGGAAAACCCGGTAATCGACATTGTGGAGCCTCCCACTGCTGAAGAGCAGCGTGAGTCCATCGAACAGCAGGAATGGCTTAATTCTTTCAATGAGGAGAATTACTATCTGTACCAGCGCCAGAATAATGACGATGATTACGACTTTAAATCCAGCTGGAACATTAACACGGACGACGGCGAGACCCTTCAGGATTATCTGTGGTCCCAGCTCATCACGGAAAACTTCACGGACCAGGAAACGGAAATCATCAAGTTCATGCTGGAATGTCTTGACAACAAGGGCTACCTGGAAGAGAGCATAGAGACCATTGCCTCCTACTTTGGGACCGATACCGAGATAGTGGAAGATCTCCTGTCCGATCTCCAGGCCCTGGACCCCTCCGGCGTCTGCGCGCGTACACTGGAGGAATGCCTGAAGCTGCAGCTGGAACGCAGGGACATGCTGACCCCTGTACTGGAATCCATCATCGACAACTGCCTGGAAATGGTTGCCAAGAACCAGATTCCGGCCATTGCCAGGAAGCTTCGCCTCTCTCCCACTGAAACTGCGGGTTACTGTCAGATTATTAAATCCCTGAATCCCAAACCGGGTGTATCCTTCAGCAGCAGGGACCAGCTCCGTTACATCATACCGGATGTGACTATTGTAAAGTTCAAGGACCATTTTGACATCCTGCTGAACGAATCCATGTATCCCACCATTGAGCTTAACAGCTACTACCGCCAGATGAACCAGAATCCTGAATCCTCTGAACTGAAGGAGTATCTGGGCAATAAAATCCGGCAGGCCGAGTGGGTCAAACAGTGTGTAACCCAGCGCGGAAAGACGCTGATGCAGGTATCACGGGCCATCCTTGAACACCAGGAGGAGTTCTTCACCTTCGGACCTGCCCACCTGAATCCCTTAAGGCTGGCAGATATCGCCCAGGAGCTGGACATCCACGAATCCACAGTCAGCAGGGCTGTCAGCAAGAAATACCTTCAGTGCTCCTGGGGGGTATACCCCATGAACTTTTTCTTCTCGCGCAGTGTGGCTGTCCAGGAAAGCAGCAGTGAAAGCGGCACCCAGTCCGTGACTGCCGCGGATATCAAGCGGGTTCTTCGGGAAATCATAGAGGAAGAAAACAAAAAGAAGCCTTACAGCGACCGCCTTCTGGGTGAAAAGCTGGCAGAACGCGGCATATCCATCTCCCGCCGGACCGTTGCCAAGTACAGGGAAGAGGAAGGCATTGCGGACGCCAGCGGGCGTAAGGAGTATGTGTAACATGATATTCTTAAAGACATGGCAGAGCAGCCATGTCTTTTTGTTTATCCGGCCCCCCAGGGGCGAATGCTGATTTTATACCTGAAAGTATGATAAAAAAGGAATTAAGGTGAATTAAGTTTATTTTACTCAAAATTCATCTTGACAATATTAGAGAAATCTTGTAAAATTGTTGATGTCGCTGATGGAACAGAGCTTGTAAGGATAATTACAAATGATTCTTGATTGTTCCCATAGACAAATGCCCAGATAGCTCAGTTGGTAGAGCAGAGGACTGAAAATCCTCGTGTCGTTGGTTCGATTCCGACTTTGGGCACTGACCGTATGA
>ENA-OQKY01001621-OQKY01001621.1-human-gut-metagenome-genome-assembly--contig:-NODE-1621-length-11890-cov-5.048202_pt1 | contig 11890 bp, 8 predicted proteins | sample MGYA00242652_ERZ504805 | MGnify/ENA primary metagenome ERZ504805 (study PRJEB26092, sample SAMD00036400) | human gut metagenome | host: Homo sapiens | study: EMG produced TPA metagenomics assembly of... | reverse complement strand
GCCTGTCCGGCGGCCCCTGTTGGTTACCGTCACCGCTGTGCTTCCTTGCCCCGGCACCGCCGCCCGGAACCGCAAAGTAAATCCCGCCTGCACTGCCACGCCGTCCGAACCATCCTGCCACAGCCCGGTTTCTTCGCCGTCCCCAGTGTAATACGTCTCCCGCGGATTCCATCCGCCCGTCCCGGTAAACCTGTCCGCCGCCCTCTCCTGAGCTTCCAATCCCAGGAATCCGTATCCCTTACTCTCATCATAATAATCCCCGGCAGACAGCCTGACGCCTTCTCCGCCCTCTGCAAAAGAAAATTCCCTGCTAAACATGAAAAAACCTCCGTTTTTTCTATTCCCAGTCCTGTTTTCCTAAAAGACCCGTTTTCTGCAACAGCCCAACGCCCTGGCCACCCGCCATTTTCTTTCTTGATTCGGTTACCGTTCTCATCCAAATGATATTCTCGGCGTTGTTTTGCTCCCCATGTTCCGTCTGCGCTCAGCGGACGAATGGGAACCAGAACATGAAAGTGTGGATTTGATATACCGCCTTCATCTCTGTCCGGCTTGTGAACCGCAAGGTCAGCAATCATGCCATCAGAGACAAAGTATTTCTGGACAAATTCTCTTGCCAGCTCGATGTTTTCTTCCAAGGAAAATTCATTTTGCAAAGCCATGTCAAAGCTGTAAGCAAGCTGTGCATTGTAATTCTTTTCTACCTGTTCCACCTCATTCCATAATGTAGACCTGTCAGAAAATCTTTTTGGTGCATGTTCCGGCAGCATAATTTCTGAAAGAATCACACCACCTTTCTTGGTGTAATCATGAGTCTCTCCATCCCAGAGATTGTGTAACTTTTCCCCGGCACGATAGGCGGCACTGGCAACAGCAGTTCGCCCCTCACTTCGTTTGATTTGTGTTACATGAAAATGATATAACGCCATCAGCTTTCACCTCCTGCTTCATGTCCTTGCATAGCTTGTGACACTAACTCTTGCACTGCTGGTAAAGCAAAGACCTGTTCCATCAATGAGTAAAACTCTACTCTCGTCAAAGAATCCGCTTCTTTGGAAATACTTTGGATTGCACCGCCCATGTTGCAGAGATGATGTGTTCGCTGCTTACCCGCTTTCTTTTCCAGGTTCTTCTTGCGATTTTCCAAAAGCTGAATTCTGTGTTGATACTGCTGAACCTTTAATTCAGCTTCTTCTTTTTGCTTCAAAATGGATTTTCTTTTACTTTCCATTTTTCTTATCCTCCTGTGAGTATTCATCCTTGCCATAAGCAAGGTATGTAAAATGAGATAGGCGTCAGCCGCAAGAGTTATCTCTTGTTCGGAATGCAATTCCGCAATATGTGAATGTGTTCAGACACAGGAGCATTTACCTTCGGAGAACGCACATACCGTAATGGAATAACCGGTATAGAAGTGCGCCCTTAGTTCCTAAGGGAAATTTGACTTCTTTCAGCTTTAGAGAAAATTGTATCTTGTTCCCAGCTCGTTTTTTATTGCCTTGCATTGACAGTTACTATCAATGTCATTGAAAGTTTTGTAGAAGCTGTTCACTACACTTTAAATTTTAATCTGAGAAACAAAAAAATCTATGGACTGGTGGGCCCTGCAAACATGCCCTATGAGTCCATAGACTTATAAAAAAACACCGAAGTATTTTGCTACTCCGGCGTTTTAAAATCTACTATTCTAATTCACTTTTCATTTTCAGAAGTTCTTCTCTTTTTATTAAGAGCTTTTCTATTGTACTATCGATTTGCGTGATTGCTTCATCTATTTTCTCATTTAAAGAGCCTCCCATATCCTCTGGATGAATACCTAAAACAAGATAATTGGTAGATACTCCGAAAAATTCTGAAAGTTCAAGCAGAAAATCAATTGATGGCCTGCGCAGTCCAGACTCAATCTTAGCGATTGTATTTTGACTGACATTTAGTTTTTCAGCAAGTTGTTCCTGTGTAAGCCCTCGTTCTTTTCGGAACTGTTGTATACGCTTTCCACATTCTTTTAAATCATGTCTCATATATAATCTCCTGCTAAATCAATTTCTTCATTAAACTCATTAAAGCTTCATGAATATTTTTTCGTTTTAAATTTTTGAAAGTTAAAATGTGATTTTTTAAGTTAAATTGCTTATGTATACCTTATTGAAAAATCACATTCATAACACACACAAATTCGGTCATAAAATTTTATGATTGCATAAATTTCAATCGTAAAAAGGGGCTCACTTGTCCCTACAACACTTCCAAAGTCGTCCATTCGTAACACCATATACATTCCCTATTTTTGTACAAATACACACTTTTAGGGAATGGCAGATATAAATCGAACTACTAACATCCGCTTAGGAGCCGGCTGTTATTTCCTTGTAAGGCGCTTAGTGACATCTTTGTGGATTGTCGATTACCACATTAAACTATTTAGCTATTTTAACTGGAGTTGTTATTTCTTTAAGGTTTACATCACACATATGTTCAGCCTTTTTTTCATTAAATTTACCACCCACATGCATATTAGAAGATAAAGTAATTTTCTGATAATATGTGTTATTAAACATATCATGATATTTCATATGAATAACAATATTAAAATTTTTGTACTTCTGCATCACTTCATGCTTTACGGTGTATCTAAACAACCCTTCCTCTCCAAAATCAATAAAATCATTTTCTGTAATTTTATCGAAATTAAAAAATATATGTATAGGGAATGCCGCCTCTTCTCCAGGTTGCAACAAATTAACAGCACGATTTGACGTATCAGAATCTCGTTGCATAAGGATAGGATAATGATCTCTGCCATCATCCATATCATCTATATTAAATTCAAATTCAATGGCAGGTCCTAAGCCAATATTTTTAATATATAAAATACTTGAATACTCAGGCCCATTATTATCCTTAGGTTCGCAACCAATAGGTAATTCTGCAATAACCTTATTGGTTCCTCTTAACTTGTTATCATGAACATAACGAATTGCACAATAAGGTCTTACTTGCAATTCACGATCCTTTTTGTTTTGCTCATTTGTATACCTTATCGTGATAATAATGCCTATAAGAGAAACTACTGCGCCAATTAGAGCACCAATATATCCCCCAAAAAAACTAACCCAATCAGAATTACTTATGTTACTTGGAAAACTGTTTCCTATAATAAACCAATCAATTGCCAACGGGAGCAAAAAGACAGCAATCACTGAAATTCCCAATATCCACCAAACTTTCTTAGGGATCAACCTTATCTCCACCTTCCTATAATGGTTTCATTTAAAATCCTTTGTCAAAGAGGTGCCTACGCTTAAATCACAGGCATCTCACGTTCTTACCACTTATACATATCCATAAGAATTTTTACAAGTTCATCAGTCCTGCTTTTAATTTTATCAACAGTCCATTCGGTTTGATTTACAACACCCTTGTTTAAATACAAGCCATTCTTATAGCCAATTTCTTTTGTTTTATCCTTGGATGTTCTATCTCTTTTCTGTTCAAATGACATATTCGAGAGATTCTGATTGTATCCGGTAATAGTCAAGTTACCGATTGTATGTACATAATTTGCACGATGCTGTTTTGCTAATGCTATATCGCCGCCGGCAATCATCTGAACCCAAGGTGCCGGAACATTTTCTCCTTCTGGGAAGATATGTTCAATAGTCCAAACATATTTTTTGTTATTGTCTCTTGACCAGAGGTCTGCATAAATTTCTTTTGTTTGATGTTGTGCTTCGATGCTGCACAGAATAAATCTCGCAGCTTCCGGATTTTCATCATATACCGGACCTCTTAATTTATCTTCAAACAAACTATCTGGCGCAGAAACTGCCTGCAATCTATCATGAACTACCTGTACGATACTATTTCCTTGCAGCAGTTTGACTTCAGCAATAATATCCATGAACAACTGTGTCAGTTTTCTTGTATTAGGAACATCTGTCACATTACGTCTTACAAAAAAAGTAATCAAAACTTTAATTATCTCATTTAAGTCTATGTCTGTAAGATTAAGTACATTTTGATTAGACATTAGGTACAACAACAAAATATATGAAGGTGCGCCGGATATTCGACTTAAATCCAGAAGAGTTTCTGTATATTCATGTGTTTCATCACTATTATTTACAATTACAGAATAACGCTCTGCCTTTTCTGACAAGTCATCAAGAAACCGTTTGTAATCATCCTTTATCATTTTTTCATAGATATCAAGGAGTGTAGTTCTTGTTGCAAGATACCCCAAGTAGTAACGCTTATCTGTCTTAGGGTACGGTTCATTTAATTCTTCTCTAAAAGCATTATAGTACTGTCGGAAAAAGCGTTCTTGAACAGAATAATCATCCTGGCCAACACAATTCAAAATATATTTCCATTTTTCATAGCTATTGTCTGCATCAGATGCATCTTCTGCCTGTGCAATCAGGGTATTCTTTATTAAGTCTAAAGCAGACAACGGAACACCTCTATGGTTGAGAGATTCAAAAAGCATGTATGCATCTTTGTTTGTATCGACTTCTATTCCAACAAGAACAGCTGTTTCAAATTTACGTACAATACCGAAAAGTGCACCTACCTCTGTAATATTAGGATGTTCATTTCGAATTTCTACTACTTCATCTTCAATTAACTTGCCGAAATGTCTATATGCTTTTGCAATTCGCCTGTTTCCAAAATTCAGCGGTTTAGTCTTTTGGTCAGTTATGATACCGTTATCATACAGAATATAAGAGAAATCCTCATCATTCATATTTTGTTTCTGAAGGAACAGGCGCTGCTTATATTCTGTTTTCTTCTTGCCATTGGCCGCAAATGTTTGTTTCTTATTAGCCAGTTCGCTTCTTAAATTGGCAAGATCATTTCGGTCATCATCATCCATATCATCTTTGTGTTCAGATAATTTCTCATACAAAGCTGTCAAAAGCAGCATAAGCGTAGAGAAACGCTGCTGACCATCAATAACTTCAAGTATTGTACCGTTCAAAGAACCACTGTTTACGCAGATATATGAACCCAGAAAATATCCATGCTCATTATCTGTTACATCATTGAACAGTGCGTCCCAATCATTGATTCCCCATGTATATTCTCGCTGATACTTCGGAATCCTATAAATTTTGTCACTGTTGATTGAAAATATTTCAGCCACAGTGGTCTGGTCTACTGTTTTTATCATATAGATGCCCTTTCTACTTCTTAACCTTTATACAGCCTTCAACTACATCTGGATTATTCTTAGAGGTAATTTTATATGGTATCTCAGCAATTTCATTTTTCACAAAAAGAATTGTTGGGAAAGCAACAGTTGTATTATGTTTTATGTAATCTACTTTAAGCTTTACAATATACTTATCTCCACTTGAATAGAATGCATAACAAAACACATCTTTTAACTCATCAGTGAAATCATCGCTATAATCCGGAACATATCCCGGCAAACCATATGGACGTGCTCCATACGGAGTTCTTCCATTTTGCTCTGATTCTGAATATTCAATATATTCAGATGTACTTTCAATTCCAAACAAAATACTCATATCACAATCTGTAAGCAAATATCCCATCTCTGCATTATTAAACTTAGGGAATTCATCTAATGTAAACAAAGATTCTTTTGAAACTTCAAACGTAATTTCAACATCTTCGTCAATGGCCTTACCACGATTCTGGATTGCTAATTTAATACAATTCATTCCAGAAAACGATTTCTCAACCGGAGCCCATTCCAAAGCTTTAGAAATAGTTTCATGCAATTTTTTGATTTTCCAATATTTCTGCTTTTCTTCTGATGTTCCATTCAGCTTAGGACCACTAAGTGGATTTGATGTCAGAGTATCTTTGTTTAAATTTCCAAGTTCAAAAAATGAATCGGATAACTCACACTCCAGTTGTTCAGCCGCAGCAGTAATGAATTCTTTCTCATCTTCATCTATGTCAACAGGACTTGTAAATCCAGCAAAAAAAATATTAGCTGTAACAGATCTACTACCTACATTCGTGTCAGAAATCTCCTGATACATATTCTTAATCGAAGTAATGTATTCTTTCATGGTAATCTCTGCATTTAACACAAATGGGCATACCACCGCTTCTTCAGTCAATCTTCCAGTTTCGTCAATACCTAATAACTTTAACTCAGAACGATATTCATTGACAGTTTCACTTACTCTCTTTTCTGTCAAAAAATGCATGGAAAGATGGGCAAAAAACATCTTTTTAAATTCTTCGTCTGATGAATAGGTGAAATATATTCCTCTATCTTTATATTTGTCACGGAATGCTTGTATTTTTTCATAGCCGTCACCATTTATTTTAGATGGTGGAATAGGCTTATCTGAAAAATACATAAACACTTGTTTTCCAGACTGAAGCATAATTTCAATTTCTTCTTCTGTTCCAGAACCATACTCATCAGTAGGCGAGCCAAATCTTGTCCAGAAAATCGCAACTGCTGCATCACACTTATTTACAAACTGCTCGTTAAGTAATGCCTGTGGTTTTCCACCAGACTGAGCATAAGAACTCTTACTCCAATGACGAGTTTTTATTGTAATTCCTAAAGCTTCCGCATACAATTCATTAAATTCATCTACTGCAGATTCAATCAATACAACTTCTTCCTTTACATCACCCGGACAAGAAATCAAAAGGTTATACAATGTCACATTTTGAGCCACTGATTACACCTCCCAAACGGTTTCATCTCCACAAATGTTACGGATTTTAAGGCGAAGAGGTCTCTTTGTGCTACGGATGCAGCCATCCCAGAACTCCTTGGTTTTATTGCCGTCTACGATAACATAGCCATTTTTATCAATCTTGATTTCACTATCAGAATGCCACTCACCATCGGTCTCAGTGCAATCCAAGCTAAGGAACTCAATAAGTTCCAAGCCTTCTTCGCTGATTTCAATCGGTTTATACGGTTTCTTCGCAGAAGAATTAAGGAATGCTTTCTGATTGAATTCTGCAATTTTAGACAATACACGGTCACTAATGAATTTATCAATAGCAACAACGTATCCTCCCGTAGTTTCTTCTGCATGGAATTCTGCATAATCGCCAATAACAACCTCATCAAGAATTGTTTTAAGATCACGCAATTCAATTTCTACAGTTGTGCTATCATCTTCTTTGATGAAATCCATAATTTCCGCTTCATCAGTAATGTCAATATAGTAAACAATAACCTTTTTAATATCATTATCCAATTCCGGAATAGCCTGATGGATAATACGATTCATGGTCACTTTATCGAGAAGTTTCGATGCGCTATCCATTAAGTTCGGTACATAAACAGGAATTGTACCAAGTTTGCTGTCAGAGATAGCACCTTCCCAGAAAGAATCAAGGGAATCCTCATTTTTCAAACCCGGAATCAGAGACTTTATTTTATCCATTGTCTGAACCGGATTACGATAAAGCTGAACTCCATCTTTAATTTCAAGCACATCAAATTCAGCCCCATCAGCAACAAGGCGGTCACGAGTTGTCTGGATAGAGTTTAAGCCAATATCACAATGAATGAATTTTCTGCCAAGTTTGTTTGCACAAGCTGCCGTTGTTCCACTACCTCCAAAGAAATCCGCAACAATCATATTAGGATCTGAAGATGCACTAATTACCCTATTTACGAGTAACTCTGGTTTTTGTGTTGCATACCCAACAGGCTCTGTTTTATCCGCTGGCTGTAACATCGCAATTCTCCACACATCGTCAATTCTTTTCTCAGTAGATTCTGTATACATTACATTTCCATTCTCATCTCGAGCATTAATAGCTTTACCATCTACAAATTTTCTTACAAGCTGCTTTTTAGCAGTTTCTCTGGCTTCATACTGATTGTAGAAAATGTAATCCTGTGTTTTCGAATAGAGTAAAATTTTATCAGATGTTCTTGGAAAACATGCCGATTTTGGTGCCATTTTATTATAATAATACCATGTTATTTCATTAATAAAATTATCTTCGCCAAAAATCTCATCCAACAAAACCTTCACATAATGACCTATGTGCCAATCTAAATGCACATAAATACATGCGTTTTCACTCATTATTGATTTTATCGCCATAAGGTTTTCATACATCCAGTTAAGATACTTTTCCTTATCCCACACATCACCATACATCTTTTCTTCAAAGGCTTTTAACTCATCTACATCCAACTCTTGTTCAGCTTGTGCAATAGCTTCTGCCACTTTCGGATTTCGACGAATATATACTTTCTTTGCGTAGTCAGCACCACTGGCAAAAGGTGGGTCAATATAAACAAGATCAACCTGAATGCCCTGCTCTTTGAGATAAGCACAAGCAGAAACACATTCGCCACGAATAACCATATTACCGTCAGCGTTTTCACCCACGGTTTCCTGTTTTTCCATTTCATACAAAGGCATGCCACGCTGTAATGTCATAGAAACATCATCAGCACCTTTGTATCTCAATATTCTATTAAAATTACCAAGCACAGCTTGTCCTTCCACTGGCTCCGGTATAAACGGTACATATTTAATTGGCATTATCTTCCATCTCCTTCTTCGGCATACATACATCAATAAAGTATCTTCCATAACTATCTATAGAAATAATATCACAATCACCAGATACGTTTATTCTTGCCCCACCCTGTAACCGACTATAAAGTTCAAAACGTTTCTGAACATATGGTTCCTTTTCTATTCTCTCTGCCACACCTTCATTCAAAAATCCAGGCGTAGAAATCAACAAACCTAATCTAAGTAAATTGCTAATTGATGCAGATATTTGAAATGGATCTCCAAGATCATACAATGCATCATTATAATGATAAGGCATAGCATTAATATAATATTGCTGTTGACTTTCCGCTAAATATAGCTTCACATGAGAAGTTGAAATCTGATTATAATCACTAATTCTACGTAGGACTTGTGCATCTAACGGTTCCATTTGTCTAACCGCATCTACATAAGAGCGATGTACCTGCTGAGCTTTTCGATTATCCATAGCCGTTGCCAACATTTCCTCATACATTTCTCTTAATTCAGCTTCATCATATGCATATCTTAAAGCTTCTAAAACAGGGCCTGCTATTTTTACTGGTGGCACCTGAAGATTTTCTTCAGGAATGTTTTTAATTTTCTCTTTCAAATCATCTTCAAATGCTTCCAATTTATATCTAAATGTCAAGTTTGCTTTTTTCACAGGATACAAAACAACATTATTAAAAAAACCAACAACAGTAGATAAGGCTCCATCTGCTTGTCTTGCTGTTTCCGGAATATTCTGCTGGATTGCATTAGACATTGGTTCAATTATATCAGGTAAAACCGAATTCTTAGTGTCACTCATTATTCTTTCTCCTTAAAAAACTCACAGATTTTCTGATGTGTCTGTGTCAATCTATCTTTCTCTGGCAACGTATCTTCTAAATACAGGTAATCAAAACGTTCATAACCATATGCAGTATTATTCTGTTTTGAAAACTCTGTTTCCATAAAGTTCTTCTTGTCTTTAAAGACCGGATCTTTGGCATAAATCTGTCCCTTGGTTTCCACAACAATTACCTTGTGGATAACTCCATCTTTACGTTTTATGATAAGGAAGTCTGGTGTATAAATACCAATGTAATTCCATCTATCACCTGTTTTCTTATAGCACTTAATTTTAAATTCTGTCATAGCACGGTCGCCATTGTAATACACTTCCAGACCTAATTCTTCGATAATATTGAAAGACAGAACCTCTCTTAAAAATGTTTGTTCAAAACCACTGTCTGTACGATACGGCAAGTAGTGGAACGAACGATTTTTATTTTTGTGAGATGTAACTCGTTGTTGTAATTCCAAAACGATTCTGTCATTTCCGGTTTCTATAGCAAGATCGATTAACTGCTGTGTCTTTTTATCGACTTTCAATTTTCCTTTGTCATCAGCAATTATATTTTCAACGACATTCTGTCTTGGATAGTAATCGTCCAGATTATCTGCATATATCTCAGAAGTAAAATTTGCAATATTCAATAAATTTGCTTCTTCTGGTATCAGTTCTTCCGTTGTATTGAAATCAGTTTTATCACAAAAGGCTTTACGGATATTCGCTTCTACCAATCCCTTGTTATACTTTGAACTGAAATATCGTGAACCATCTTTTTCATATGTGATTTTTTCAAATACAACTTTCAACTGTTCTGCATATGCATTTAATTCTGTCATAGAAGGTGTTCCGAAACCACTTCTCATAATGCTATAAATCCAAGAATTAAAGGTTGCATATTCTGTTCCATATTCAGCATCATCCACCTGAATACTAATATTATTTGCATCCATAGAAAGATCCGTTGTTTTGATAATACTACCTGCAATATGCGCTGAATCAACAGATTTTTCAATATCAACTTCAGGATTTGCCTTTTCTACAGTAAGTGTGTCATAGTTTATCTTCAGCTGATAAAACTCCACTTTAGGCAACTTCAAATAAGCAGTACGATTATAACGTTTCAAAGTAGTCTTACTGTTATCTGCAGAAGAAAACTCTTTAAGCGAAATATGGTGCTGCTGTTCAAGCTGCATATTTAATTTTTCTGCATTGCTTTCATTCAAATATATGAGTGCTGTTTCCTGGCTATTTTTAATCACTTGACGCAGACAGCGACAAGATGTCTGTAAGACCATATTGGTTGGGCAGTCACCTTCCTGCGAAAGAATAATACCTGTAAGGCTTCGACAGTCCCACCCCTCTTTACCAATCTGTACAAGCAAAACAATGCGAATTTTAGAAATAGATTTATCTAAAATATCGAATTGCATCTGACTGTCAGCCGACATCTTATACTGCTTATTTCCTTTGTGAAATTTAAGTATAACATCAGTACTCAGACCATATTCAGCCACAATACGAGATACCAATGGGTATACTATTTCTTCTAATTTTTCGATAGTGCCACAATAAATGCCCAATTTTGCGGTTAAACCATCTGCATAAACAGTATCCCTATAAGTATCAAGAAATTCTCTGACACCTTTTTCTATAATCAGGCTACTATCTGCAATATCTGCGATTTTTACAACCGGACGTTTCAGAAAATTGCCCACGCCGTTTATAAGAGGATAGTAATATACAATATTTGTGATTTCAGCTGTACCGATGGATAATGAATCTACTACTTTTATTTTTTCAACCTTGTCCAAATACGGAGTACCGGAAAAACCAATTACAGAATTGACTGTATGATTCTGTGCCCATCTTGTAACCACAGCACGAAGCTTAATTTCATCACTTACTGCATGATGAACTTCATCAATAAAGATAGACAATGATGGTAACTTACCAATTAAGTTGCGAAGTTCATTTGCCTGTCTATCCTTATCATCATCACTTTCTTCAAACATATTTATCTGTCCCTGTTTTTCCTGAATGCGGTCAAGAATTACTTTTTCCGCATTAGTAACAGCAACAAGACCAAACAACTCAGAAAGTGGCTGATGATTAGCAATTTTCTGAACATTTGGGTTCTTTGTCTTATTTGATTTTTTTGCAGTTTTGCTTTGATCCAAAACCTCAAAAGAAATCATTCTCTTGATATCTGTTGCCGCCGGTTCTGGAAGAATCCACGACGGATTAAAGTTTTGAATAGTTTTAAGGCTTGGAACTACTGATGATTTCAAACCTGATGGTGCAAATATGATAAAATTATGCGCAAATGCCGGATTTGTCGGCTCGTTATAAGCAAAATACAAATCTAAGTAAATGAATGCTGCCATCAAATATGTCTTACCCGCCCCCATAGGAAGGCTAAACAAATAGTCCGTATAGGAAACACCATAAAATGCATTACGGAAGAATTCATTGTAATCAATTCCTGTCGGATCTTTCTTTATCTGTTTTTCCAGTTTTTCAGATACCTGTTCCCCTT
>ENA-OQKY01001619-OQKY01001619.1-human-gut-metagenome-genome-assembly--contig:-NODE-1619-length-11902-cov-4.010786_pt1 | contig 11902 bp, 10 predicted proteins | sample MGYA00242652_ERZ504805 | MGnify/ENA primary metagenome ERZ504805 (study PRJEB26092, sample SAMD00036400) | human gut metagenome | host: Homo sapiens | study: EMG produced TPA metagenomics assembly of... | reverse complement strand
CTTCTCGTCCAGCCGGATCGTCACCGTGTTGAAGGTCGGAGAAGTCACAACATAATCCAGGTCACCGGGACAGGCCGGATAGAATCCCATCAGCGAGAAGATCGCCCAGGTAGACATCGTACCCGTATCGTCGTTACCCGGAAGTCCGTTCGGAGCATTATGATAATATTTGCCCAACAGTTCGCGGACCAGCTTCTGCGTACGCCAGGCTTCTCCCTTGAAATAGCTGAAGAGGTACGGATAGGCGATATCCGGCTCGTTTGCCATATCGTAGTACCCTTTGTCGAAGACCATCTGCAACTTATCGACAAACCTCTTCTGACCGCCCATCAGTTTGGCAAGGCCTTTGATGTCATGGGGGACATAGAACGTGTAGTTCCAGGCGTTTCCTTCATGGAAACCGGGGCTCGGCTCGAAGTTCTCCCCCTGTTTCGGATCGAAAGGGGAATAGAACGTGCCGTCGGGCAGGATGGGACGAAGCGTACCGAACTCCTTGCAATAGTAATGCTTATACCCCATAGCCCGCTCACGGAACAACTTGGCGTCTTCCTTCTTTCCCAACGCATCTGCCAACAACGAGAGATTCCAGTCGGCGATATAATATTCCAAGGCATGCGAAACCGAATTATCATACTGTTCGCGCAAGGGGACGTAGCCTTTGCTCATATAGTCGTTATTGTCCGGGCGGAGCAGGTTGAACTCTCCGGGAGTAGTAGCACCCTTGCGCATCCCTTCGTAGGCAGTCTCGATATCGTAATCGCGCAAACCGCGCATATAAGCATCCACGATATAAGGGATAGACGGATCGCCTTCCATCGTCAGCGTCTCGCGTCCGTACAGTTCCCACTTCGGAAGCCAGCCGCTTTCCTTGTACATGTCGATCATGGTGCGGATGATGTCGAGCTGTTTTTCGGGATAGAGCAATGTCATCAATGTGCTGACATTGCGGTAGGTGTCCCAGAGCGAAAAGACCGTATAGCGGTTTCCGGTAGTATGGCCGACTTTCAGGCTTTCCATCATCGGATATTCGCCATTCACGTCCTGAATGATGTTCGGATGGATCAGCAGGTGGTACATGGCGGTATAGAAAATCGTCTTATCGTCGTTCGTCCCGCCTTCCACCATCACACGCGACAGATCGTCGTTCCACATCTTGCCGGCAGCCGCACGCACTTTGTCGAAATTGAAATCCGGCTGTTCGGTGTTCATATTCAAGCGGGCATTTTCGATGCTGACAAACGAGACACCCATCTTTACTTCGATCACTTCGTCTTCTTCGGTATCATACTTGAACCAGACACCGATGTCGTCACCGCTCATCTCACGGTCGTACTTCGTGTACAATTTATATTTGCCGGAATAGGCATCCCATTCGGCTTCCACTCCCTTCATCTCGCGTTGTTTCTTCCAGTAGCCGGCCTGCTTGGGGGCTTTGCTGAGCTTCATCACGAAATAGATCGGGAAAACAGCCTGCGGGTTATAGCAGAACGTACCGAGCAGCTTGCTTCCCTCTATCTCCGTATCGCTCACCATACGAACGGTCGCACCGGTTTCATTCGTCAGCCCCTCACCCAAATTCAAGAGGATATTCCCCTGCCCTTTCGGGAAAGTAAAACGTGTCAGGCCGGTACGCATGGAGGCGGTAGCTTCCGTCTTGATGTCATATTTCGTCAGGATATTACTGTAATAGCCGGGATGGGCCACCTCGTTCTTGTATTCGCTGCCGTATGCGTGATAATCCACATTCAGCTCCCCGGAGGTAGGCATCAACAACAGGCTTCCCATCTCCGGACAACCGACACCGCTCAGATTGACGTGCGCATAACCGGTGAAGAAATTATTATCCGCCGAATAAGGCGTGGACCACCACTGGCTGTCCTTATCAAACTTATTACTTTTCGACCCCATCACATTGAAGGGGGTAACACTCATCATTCCCTGGGGGCAAATCGCACCGGGATTGGTCGTCCCGTAGTTGCTTGTCCCGATAAACGGATTCACATAATCTACCGGCTGTTGCGCGGAAACCAGCAAAGAACAGCAACCCAATAAAAAAGAAAACAACACCATCTTCATAACACCAACTCTTATTTTTTAATTCTTAATTCTTAATTTTTAATTCACCAAACAACGATCTCATCCGCAAAAATAAAACCGGGATTCGCCCTCGGCGCTTTCAAACGGATATAACGGGTTTTCCAGTTACCGTCGAACGTATATTCTTGGAACAGGAGGTCCGGATCATCAGCCGGAACCGTTGTCGGAACAATCCCGCGGGAAATAAAGTTTTCACCATCTTCCGAAGTCAACAACTCCACTTGTCCGGGCTGGAACACCCCCGGACCGATCAATTGCATGAAACGAATGGACACTTTATGGATATCCGTATCCTCTTCCATATCGATCACACAGTCCAGGTCATCCAAATAACCTTGCCAACGTCCGTCCAGATAAGTCAGACCGCCCCGATAGCCGTCCAACAGGGCGTTCGTTCCTCCGGCCATATAGCCTTCGTAGAGCTTACTATTATAATGTATAGGCTTATTGATGGCCCGATGATAATCCACTTTCTTTTCCGTCGGTGTCCCCTGAAGCACACCGTCCCGGAAAATAGCGGCTTTGATATGGGCGGAATCTTGCACGGTTATCGGCCCGGCATAAAGGGCGGAAGATGCCACCGGAACGGAACCGTCCGTCGTGTAGCGGATTTCCGCCGGGTATTTCTCGGCATCCAGTATGACTTCTATCTCTCTGCCTGCCGTATCGACCTGCATGGTCACTTCCAATTCGTCCGAAAGGGTAAAAGTACGGATCCCCATTCCCTGCAATTTGGAAATATGCGCATTCATGCGAGGTTTGAAATCCTCCCATGTCCGTAATTCCTGCGGCGTCCATCCGATCTCGGCCACAGCAAGGGCACGCGGGAACATCATATATTCCAGATGTTCGGGTGTCTGGATATATTCGGTCCAGGTATTGGCCTGCACCCCCAAAATATGCCGGCATTCCTCTGCCGTCAACGAATCCGCCGGGACGGGATCATAGCTATACACTTTCTTTATCGGCGTATAGCCGCCGATGGCATACGGCTGTGTCTTCGGATCGGCCTGATAGAAATCCAAATACATATAATTGCCCGGTGTCATCACCACATCATGCTCCATCCGTGCCGATTTGATTCCACCGTCTTCTCCCCGCCATGACATGACGGTTGCTTCGGGAGCCAGACCGCCTTCCAAGATCTCATCCCAACCGATCAGCTTGCGATCTTTCGAATTCAGAAACTCCTCAGCCCTGTGAATCATGTAACTCTGAAGCTCGTCCACGTTCTTCATTCCTTTTTCCTTCATCAAAGCCTGGCATTTCGGACATTTCTTCCAGGCGGACTTCCCGGCTTCATCGCCACCGACATGGATATATTCGGACGGGAAAAGATCGATCACCTCCGCCAATACGTCTTCCATGAATGTAAACGACTGCTCGTTACCGATACAAAAATCGCCGTTCTGGTAAGGCTTTCCCGAACAGCTCAGTTCAGGATAGGCCATCAGGACCTCTTCCGAATGCCCCGGAAATTCGATCTCCGGTATTATGTTTATATGTTTGGAAGCCGCATGTTTCACGATCTCCCGGATGTCCTCCTTCGTATAGTACCCGCCGTAAGCACCCGGCGTCCCTTCCGGCAGATACTTACGGTCGCGGCCGTCCCACCACTTCCGCCAATCAGATTCGGTGCGGAAGGCCGTTTCAGAAGTAAGTTTCGGATATTTGTCTATCTCGATACGCCATCCTCCGGCATCCGTCAGATGCATATGCAAGGTGTTCAGCTTGTAAAAAGACATCACATCCAGCAATTTCATCACTTCCTCTTTGGAGAAGAAATGACGGGATACATCCAGATGCAATCCCCGATACCCAAAACGAGGATTATCCCGGATCGAAACACATGGGACCTCTCCTCCGGCATAGAGTTGGCGTAACGTCTGCATCCCATAGAACAGACCGTCCGGCGAACCGGCACGCAGGTCGATTCCTCCCGGCGTCACATCCAACTGATAACCTTCCGGGTTACCGGACCAGGCTTCATCGATCACTGTTTTGATATTCCGGGAAGATTGCCCGCCAAATAACGCGAGACTATCGACCGTGAAAGTTCCTCCGGTCATTGTCATCTGTTCCGGTTTGGGAATAAGATTGACCTGCCGGACTTCCTCCGGAGAGCAGGCAATCAATAGCAACGAGCAAGCGGCAGCCAGCCCGGTTACATAATTGCGAGACTGTTTTGGCAGTAACATAAATATTTAGTTTAGTGTGTTTAATTCTTGGAGGGTAAATATACGAAGAAAAAACGGACAAGCTCCTATTTCAAACAAAAAGCGATGCTTTAGCTCCCCTAACCCATAGCGTTACACCGTCTAAAACTATGCTTGACGGGGCACAAAAAAAGAGGATATGCCTGTTCTGACATATCCTCCTATGTAAAGAAAGCCGCACCGTAGATATGAACAAACTCCGTATGACAGGATTTGAGTGCTTTGCCACCTTTGTAATCCGCCGTGCTAAGCATGCCCCGAAGGGTGCGGCCCGCCATTGACGACAAGAGCTGTGTCTCGGAATTAAAATAAACTGATGAGTTTCCCAATCGAACATGTGCGGCTAACTCATTTTTCTTATCACAAAGATATGCAATAGGAATGAAACCACCAAACTTTTGACATAAAAAAAGAGCTCCTGAATGGAGCTCTTTTTCCAATTGCTCTATAATGTCAATTACTTCACTTTAGCAACGATTGCTTTGAAAGCTTCCGGATGGTTCATAGCCAAGTCGGCAAGAACTTTACGGTTGATTTCGATACCTGCTGCATGCAAAGCTCCCATCAGACGAGAGTAAGACATTCCTTCCAGACGTGCGGCAGCATTGATACGCTGAATCCACAATGCACGGAAGTTACGTTTCTTGTTACGACGGTCACGGAATGCATAAGTCAAACCTTTTTCCCAGGTATTTTTAGCAACGGTCCACACGTTCTTACGTGCACCATAATAACCACGGGTTAGTTTTAAAATCCGTTTTCTTTTTGCTCTTGAAGCAACATGATTTACTGATCTAGGCATAATTCTAATCTGTTTTGAATGTTAGCGTCATCACTATCGGATGATCTTATTTGCTAAATACATTCGGTTAATAAAAATCTTGTAAAACTCGCTTAATTAAAAAAGATTACTTCAAACCAAGCAACTGCTTAACGTTGCTTACGTCCACACTGGCAACCAAACCTGTGTGAGTAAGATTTCTCTTCTGCTTTGTAGTCTTCTTTGTCAGAATGTGACTTTTAAAAGCGTGTTTTCTTTTGATTTTACCTGTTCCGGTAAGAGCGAATCTTTTTTTGGCACCGGAATTAGTCTTCATCTTAGGCATTTTCCAATATATTTTAATTATTAAACTTTACACCCTTTAGCGGGTGGTTTCTTTCCTTATCATTCAGACTCTTCAGTCTTGGGCTTGGGAGTCACGACCACCTTCTTCACTACCGGTTTTGAAACGGCAGGTTTGGAAGTGGCGGCAGCTCCGGCTTTCTTCGGTGTCAGCATGATGATCATACGTTTACCTTCCAGTACCGGCAATTGTTCTACCTTTCCGTATTCCTCCAAGTCATTGGCAAAACGAAGCAACAATACCTCTCCTTGCTCTTTGAAAAGAATGGAACGTCCTTTAAAGAACACATATGCTTTTACTTTTGCTCCTTCTTCCAAAAATCCCTTGGCATGTTTCAACTTGAAGTTGTAATCATGATCATCTGTCTGAGGTCCGAAACGGATCTCCTTCACGATCACTTTCACAGATTTCGCCTTCTGTTCCTTCTGGCGCTTCTTCTGCTGATAAAGGAATTTCTGATAATCAGTAATTCTACAAACGGGGGGCGCAGCATTCGGTGAAATTTCAACCAGATCGAGCCCTTGATCTTCAGCCATCTTTAATGCCTGAGAAGTAGGATAAACTCCCTGTTCTACGTTATCACCTACTAAACGAACTTCACGAACACGAATACGTTCGTTGATTCTATACTGTTCTTTCAGACTGTCATTCTTCATTCAAAAAGATTTATTCTCCTCGTTATTAGTTAATTAATTATTATCTTTCTTCCAGTGATTCATCTGATCCTCTACCTCACCTTTCAAAAGCGCTGCAAAGGTAGTAATTTTCATCGAACCTTTATCACCTTCGCCCTGTTTTCTTACAGAAACTTCATTATTTTCTGCTTCTTTCTCTCCAACAATGAGCATATAAGGGATACGTTTCAATTCTGTATCACGGATCTTACGACCGATTTTCTCATTACGGTCATCAACCAGAACGCTCAGATCTTCGGCTTCGAGCTGACGTTTTACCTCATAAGCATAATCGTTGAACTTCTCGCTGATCGGCAGGATCGCCACCTGGTCCGGAGTCAGCCACAGCGGGAACTTACCACCCGTATGTTCGATCAGCACGGCAACGAAACGTTCCATAGAGCCGAACGGTGCACGGTGGATCATAACAGGACGGTGTTTCTTATTGTCCTCACCCGTATATTCCAGTTCGAAACGTTCCGGAAGGTTATAGTCAACCTGGATCGTACCTAACTGCCAACGGCGGCCGATGGCATCTTTCACCATAAAGTCCAGTTTAGGACCGTAGAAAGCAGCTTCGCCATATTCAATCTTGGCTTTCAGGCCTTTTTCCTGACAAGCTTCGATAATTGCGCTTTCGGCTTTCTCCCAGTTTTCTTCCGAACCGATATATTTATCCCGGTTTACCTTGTCGCGCAGAGAAATCTGTGCTTCAAAGTTTTCAAAATCCAAAGCCTTAAAGATGATAAAGATAATATCCATCACCTTCAAAAACTCGTCTTTCAGCTGATCGGGACGACAGAACAGGTGGGCATCATCCTGCGTAAAGCCACGTACTCTTGTCAAACCGTGCAGCTCGCCGCTTTGTTCATAACGGTACACAGTCCCGAACTCCGCGAAACGCAGAGGCAGGTCCTTGTATGAACGCGGGAACGATTTGAATATTTCACAGTGATGAGGGCAGTTCATCGGCTTCAACAAGAACTCTTCACCCTCCTGCGGAGTATGGATCGGCTGGAACGAATCCTTACCGTATTTAGCGTAGTGGCCGGAAGTCACATACAACTGCTTGCCACCGATATGCGGAGTCATCACTTGCTGGTAACCATATTTCTTCTGGATACGTTTCAGGAAGTCTTCCAGTTTCAGGCGCAACTGCGTGCCACGCGGCAACCACAACGGAAGCCCTGCTCCCACTGCCGTAGAGAACGTAAACAGCTCCAGTTCTTTGCCAATCTTACGATGGTCACGTTTCTTGGCTTCTTCCATCAATGCCAGATATTCGTCCAGCATCTTTTTCTTCGGGAAAGTGATACCATACAGACGAACCAACTGTTTACGCTTTTCGTCACCCCGCCAGTAAGCACCGGCAACACTCATTATTTTAACAGCCTTCAGATAAGAAGTGTTCGGCAAGTGCGGACCACGGCACAGGTCGGTAAACGCCCCCTGCGTATAGGTTGTGATCTTACCGTCTTCCAATTCGCTGATAAGTTCTGTTTTATATTCTTCGCCTCTGTCACCGAACATTTTCAGGGCATCTGCCTTCGAAATGTCCTGACGTTTGATTTCCTCTTTCTTCGCTACCAGTTCGAGCATTTTTGCTTCGATAGCAGGGAAATCACCTTCTTTGATTGTTGCTTCACCCGGATCCACATCATAGTAGAACCCGTTTTCAATAGCCGGTCCGATACCAAACTTGATGCCGGGATATAACTCCTGCAAAGCTTCAGCCATCAGGTGAGCGCTGGAGTGCCAGAATGCATGCTTACCTTCCTCGTCTTCCCACTTGAAAAGTTTGATGGCGGCATCCTGGTTGATCGGACGGGTCAAGTCCCAAATCTCACCATTCACGCTCGCAGCCAGAACTTCCTGTGCCAGACGGGAACTGATGCTTTCCGCAATCTGCATGGCAGTCGTTCCTTCGGCATATTCTTTTACGGAATTATCCGGAAATGTAATCTTTATCATAATCTGTTCACTATAAATTCCTAAAAATTAATCAGGATGCAAATTTAGCATTCTTTTTTTGTTAAACAGAACTTTTAGGAAAAAAGTTTCTGCTCCGCAACCTTTTATACAAAAAGAGGACCACGACAAACAACAGTATTCCTCCATAGATAAAGTATACTGGCGAACGAGCTTTCCGGCTGGATTCCATCCGGATTTCGGCAACTTTTTCCTGCTGTCCGGCATATTCATCTTGTTTTCGCACCATCACTTTCCCGGTGTCGGCCAGTGCCCTCCGGTAATCCATCTGCAAAGAGGTGACAGTTTTCGGGTATTGCCTACCGGTACTGTCCGGAGCGAAATAAACAACCCGGTGCAAATTCCACACTGCCGTATCGGTCAAATGAATATCCCTTTTCCTCAAATTCGTCTCACATGAAGAAAATCGGACAGAATCCATAGAAGTCGCCACCTCCCGCCTCTGGCTTTTCCGGTTTCCCCCACACCCCGATAACAGGAATACCAGAACCAAAAGACGCAAAAGTACCTGCATCCGGTTCGTACCGGTTTTCTTTAGTGATACATGTAGAAAATTCCGCTTCCGGTAATGAATCGCCTGGTCAAATTCAAACCCCGATTGCCGTAAAACAGCTAATAGCTCCGCCGTATCCGGCACATAGCAATCAGTAGCCTCTATTTACATAGCCTATTTCGAATGTTTATGCCAATGAAGACTCACATATTCGTTTATAACTTCTCAAATATCCTCTTCCAACGAATCGATTTCCAACCGCATTTATCCGAATCAAAGGAATACAGCACTCTATCGAACTTTCCGACGATTGCATCTTCCGAAATATAACCGAAGTAACGGCTATCGTGCGAATTATCCCGATTATCACCTTCCATAAAGTAGAACGTATGCTTTGTAATATAAAGCGAATCGCATTTGCCATTGATGAAGATACGATTCCGATATTTCGCAATAGAACTTCCTTCCCGAATAATTAAAGAGCGATAAGAATTTAGTGTTTCTTTATTAATGGCTAAAGTATCGCCTTGTGGTATAATATGGGTGATACGTTTTACCAGCCATACGCGCTCATCCATAGGGCTGTTGAACACCACAATATCTCCCAACTGTGGCTGGGTAAAACCCGGCAAGCGGAAATACTTCCAATGGTTCTGTTCATCTGCTATACGGAGCGGTCGAATCCATGTGAATACATTGAGCAACGGAATATCTGCCCAACGTTTCGGGAGTCGTCCTCCGTATGCCAACTTATTTATCCATAAACGATCTCCGCAAAGCAAAGTGGGTTCCATACTACCGGATGGAACCACACACGGCTTGCCAACCGCGATACGGATAAATACACAGACGAAAACCAGTAGAATAGTTCCTTTTAGAATTCGCATTTTATTTTTTCTATCTGATATTTATTTATATCTTTATGTATGTTAAAATAACAAGATTTATTGCACATACCCTCTTTAGCTATGAAATCGGATATATATAAAGCATAGCCCGGAGCCAGCTCTTTCATGCTTGCCGTATCCTTTGTATGGCAAATAATAAGAGTATTGGTGCAATTATATGGCTGATTGCTGTTCAAGGCTTCTATCAAATGAAAATAAGTACTTATAGTAGTATCTTCAGGAATTAAAACGGCATATTCATAACTTGATTTCCAGATAGAATCCAATTCAGCAGATTGAATATATGCTTGATCCGGTTGTTTTATGGCAATTGTGTATTTTCGTGAAAAATTCCAGTTGAAATCACATCTGGTAAATATCAATCCTAACGCACAAAGGGATAGGAGTAGTAAGTTTGTTCTTTTCATGTTATTTGTATTTATTGTTAATTGAGACTCCATTCACCGAACATATTCGAGCAATACTTTTGATATAGGAATCCGTTATATCAGGTTTCGACTTTTCCGGTAAGAAAAAGTCAGATGCCTTTTTATTCGGATGTAAAACAAAATAATAAGGAACTTCTAATTGTTCCACATACCATTCATACATGCAATCATAGGATATATTAAAAAATGTAACGTCTTTGCATCCTTTTGTGCATAGAATTTTTCTTGCTATGGAAGGATTATTATACGTTGTCAAGATAATACAGTTTACACCATTTTCTATTAAATCCCTAACTCGATCCAACTCATTGAATATACATGATTGGCAACTCGTCTCCTTGATTCGAAGCATTAAAGTAGGAGTCTTTAAATTCCTTATAAATAAGGATAGACTATCATTCTGTAATTTTTTATTGTCTGGAAATTCTTGCCATTGTGTATTGGCATTAACTTCCATATTTCTTAACATCACATACATCTCTGTATTATCCATGTCGTTGCTTATATTGTATCGATTATTGTAGAATAAAACACCAGCTATAATGACAATTATGATGGATATGATAATATTAGCTATACTTACTTTCTTCATAACGTCTTTACTTTAAAGAATACCAACACCATATTATCATCTTCTTTCAAGCTCTCTATCATTATCCGGTTTTCCTCTTTCATCGGATAATGCGTTGTAGTTTCTATATGCTTCTTTAAACCTTTCAATGTTTCCGGTTCCACTAAAGCCACAAAATAGTCTTTATAGCTGAATATATTATTCATAAATTCTAAGGCAAAATCCATATCGTAATAAATGTAATACCAGCTGATCATTTTTTTACTTCGTTTGTCGTAAAAAGATACAAAATCTTTCCCATCTTCACTTGAAGTTTTAAGAAATAGGTGCGTGCTGTTTTCAGCAAAACCGGATAAATAAGTATGAGAAGAACAATACCGATAAAAGTCCTCATAGTTTTCGAAAGCCTCCAAGTCTTTTTCTTTAAACGGACTGAAATCGCTATAATCGAATTTATATCTCATCTCAAAAATAGAATCTTTCAATGTATATACTTTATCCCTATACAACGAGAAATACAACAATTCATCATTTGCCCAAATTAACGGATCATAAACAATCGTAGTATAAACTTTTTCGGGGAAGGTGTAAGCTGCTTTCAATAGTCTGCCTAATGTGTCCGTATAGAGAACTTTATAATCAGCGTATTTCCCTAAGTGATAATTTCGGTCGCCTGCATCAGTAAAGGAGACATATTCTCCATTTGGAAGTATCTGAAAACAACTTTTCATTCTAAAGTTAACATCATACGAAGTAATAAAATCTCCCTTATCCGTAAATACCATCCATTTACGTTTTTGATTGTCATAGATGACAAATTGCTTATTAGTCCTATTAACGGCAAATGCTTTAGGAGCATAAAATTCGTAGGAAGCACCGCCCTTATCTCCTACATAATTCAAGAACTTGCCATATTTGTCGAATATAAACAATTTCTCCGCACCCAATCTATCAAACAAATAAATCTTATCCTCATAAAACTCCAAGTTATTGCAATATGCAAATAATGATTCATCAGTCGTTTCCAATGGAATGTAATAGAAGTCCTCTATTAGTTCGGAAGATAAGACTTTACTTTTTACATTATCCGATACTTTTATTACTTCCGCGTGTTCCTCATCGGTTGGAATAACCGTTACACTATCTGTATTTACTTCAGGAAAAGGTCGTCCTTTTCTTATTGCTTCTTGGCAGCTACAATATAAAGTAATTAGTCCTAAGAAAATAATCTTTGCTTTCATAATATGAATTTTTATAAAGTAGAGTTACGACTAATAAGAGCCTGTTTAAATTTCTCTGAAATAAATTTTGCATAGCCCTCATCGGCCTGCTTTATTGCATTATAGGATTATTTTGAAAAACAACTGTCATACTATCACTAATTTCCTTTTATCAATTGAAT
>ENA-OQKY01001614-OQKY01001614.1-human-gut-metagenome-genome-assembly--contig:-NODE-1614-length-11938-cov-13.361951_pt1 | contig 11938 bp, 8 predicted proteins | sample MGYA00242652_ERZ504805 | MGnify/ENA primary metagenome ERZ504805 (study PRJEB26092, sample SAMD00036400) | human gut metagenome | host: Homo sapiens | study: EMG produced TPA metagenomics assembly of... | reverse complement strand
TCGTAACAGGACAGGTAGAAAGCTGTCAGCTGGCGATGGGACTGACAAAACTTCTTCCGGGAAGCGTATGGAATACAATGCCATCTCATACACATGACAGACGTATGGAAGTATATCTGTACTTTGACATGGATGATGATTCATTCGTAATGCACTACATGGGAGAACCACAGGAGACAAGACATATCATCATGCACAATGAAGAAGCAGTGATCTCTCCAAGCTGGTCCATCCACTCCGGATGTGGATCCAAAGCATACACATTCATTTGGGGAATGTGCGGAGAAAACCAGGATTACGGCGATATGGATACAATTGCAAACAAAGACCTGAGATAATTGATAGAAGAGAAGGAGAAACAGTTATGGTAAATTTTTCACTGGAAGGTAAAATCGCACTGGTAACAGGTGCTTCTTACGGAATCGGATTCGGGATCGCTTCTGCATATGCAGAGGCAGGTGCAACAATCTGCTTTAACGACATCACACAGGAGAAAGTTGATTTAGGAATTGCAGCATACAAAGAAGCTGGAATCGAAGCTCACGGATATGTATGTGACGTAACAGATGAAGCACAGGTAAAAGCAATGGTTGCAAAAATCAACGAAGAAGTTGGAATTATTGATATCCTGGTAAACAATGCCGGAATCATCATGAGAAAACCAATGCTTGAAATGGAAGCAGACGAGTTCAGAAAAGTGATCGATGTAGACTTAAACGCACCATTTATTGTTTCCAAAGCAGTGATTCCGGGAATGAAAGAAAAAGGACACGGAAAGATCATCAACATCTGCTCTATGATGAGTGAACTTGGACGTGAGACAGTATCTGCATACGCAGCAGCAAAAGGCGGACTGAAAATGCTCACAAAGAACATCTGCTCTGAGTACGGTGAGTACAACATCCAGTGTAATGGTATCGGACCTGGATACATTGCAACACCACAGACAGCGCCGCTGCGTGAAGTACAGGCAGACGGAAGCAGACATCCATTCGATCAGTTTATCATTTCCAAAACACCTGCTGCAAGATGGGGAACACCGGAAGACCTTCAGGGACCGGCAGTATTCCTTGCATCCGATGCATCTGATTTTGTAAATGGACACATTCTGTATGTAGACGGAGGAATCCTGGCATACATCGGAAAACAGCCATAAGAAATTGAAAATAATAAAGAGGAGATCAATATGTTAGTAGCAGCGAGAACGCATGACTATGGAAAACAGCCGGTGGATCATCTGGCAAAACTATTGAGATCCGAAAGCATTGAGGCAGCACAGCTTGTGCTGCCAAAAGCATTTTCGGAGATCAATTCTTATGAGGAAGTAACACCGCAGCTGGTGGAGAGGATCCGCAGAAATTTTGAAGAAGAGAAGATCAAGATCCAGATTTTGGGATGCTACATGGATCTTGGAAACCCGGATGATGAAGTGCGGAAAAATGCCGTGGATACGTTCAAAAAATGTCTGAAGTTCAATCAGATCCTGAGAGCGTCCATCGTCGGAACAGAGACGGCATACCCGCGTCTGAGCCGGGAAGAAAAGCAGATCTGGCATCCATATATGATGGACAGTATTGCACGTCTGGTGGAAGAAGCAGAACGTCTGGATGTGGATATGGCCATCGAACCGGTCTACTGGCATCCGCTGGAGGATCTGGAGACAACGGTAGAAGTGTTTGAAAAGATGAACAGCGACCATTTGAAAATGATCTTTGATCCGGCAAATGTGCTGGAATTTCCAAAGATCGATCAGGATGCTTACTGGAAAGAATGGCTGCAGGCATTGGGAGATAAGATCGAAGCGATCCATATGAAAGATTTTGTAGAAGGTCCGAACAAAGAGTATTGTCCGGTCTGTCTTGGAGACGGTGTGATCCGGTATGGTGAGATTGTGAAGTGGATGAAGCAGCATAAACCGGAGATCGTGGTTGTAAGGGAAGAGATGAATCCTGAAACGGCGCAGAGAGATATTGCGTATATGAGAAGGTTGTGGGTGGAGTAGTATCATCTGAAATAGTGACGGCTAATAACTGTAGAGAGGCTATGTATTGTTTGTTCGTATGTAGTAGGCTTAAAAAGAAGTTTTTCAGTGATTGTATGATAATCGTTTTGAAGAACTTCTTTTTATTGTATTCCAATTTATTTTCCACGAAAATCTGTCGGATGGCAATGATATTTTTGCCGAAACTTCTTATAGAAGAAAGTGACATTTTCATATCCTGATTTATGTGCGATCTCTGTTACAGAAAGTGCTGTCTGTCGAAGCAGTTTTGCTGCATATTCCAGTTTTTGTTCCTGAATGAGCTGAATGTAGGTCAGACCAATATGTTTTTTCAGAAGCCGCGTGACATAATTCGGGCTGATATGGAAAAAATTAGCTACGGATTCCTGAGTGCAGGTCTGGAAATTCCGCTCGATAAACCGAAGTATGGGAATGACCATGCTGCTGGTAGAAAAGGCGGATTCTTGAGTCAGATCATTTTCATACACATTGATCAGTTCGGCCATGATCGTATAGAACAAATGCATGATGATATCGTTTGAATTGATAGAAGGATCGAAGCATTCGCAAAATAGTTCGTTAAAAAAGAGTGGAATTCTTCTGTTATTTTCGGAGTGGAACAGCAGGTAATGGTTATGATTGGTCTTTTCGTTAATGGCATTGATAAAAAAGCGTGAGAGGATGCTGTCATTGGAAAACTGGGAAAACATATGGTCACGCAAAAAATCAGTTTTTACAATGATACTGATCATAATATCTTCTTCGCCGAGTGCTTCGATTGAATGCGGACAGTTTGTGTCGATCAGGAGCACCTGATTTTTCATAAGTGTCACAGGTTTTTCGTCAATTATCTGTGGACACTGACCGGAGTAGACGTAGTTGATCTCGATATAAGGATGAATGTGTTCCGGGACAGGATTGAAGCGTGAGTTCTTTTTAATAGAGATTTCCGGAAGCTCTGCATGGATTCCAGGATTCTGAAGAACTGCCGGATGTTGGTACACAAGAGAATCTGTGTCTGTAATATTTAAAAGAGAATATTCTTTGTCCTGTACAAAAACTTTCGGCATATTTTCCCAACCTGTATAACGTTCGCCGGCACGGTAACGAAGCTCACTGGGAGATAAAGTAGTCAGATAGTGATGCAGTGTATTTAGATTCATAGTGTTCCCCTTTTTTGTATGCAGTGTAGCAGATTGTGTGGAAATGGTCAATACAATGTGTAGAATCCGATATTTTTTCTTTGAGAAAAATAAGTATAATAAAGTCATAAAAGAGAAATGCATTTCGAAAAATAACCAAAGTGAGTGATAAACAGGAGGGCTTTATCTCATGGCAAAACAAGATTACGGACAGCTTGCAAAAGAAGTAGTGGATGCTGTTGGCGGAAAAGAAAATATCATAAGTGTTACGAATTGTATGACTCGGTTACGTTTTGTATTAAAGGATGATTCCATACCAAATAAAGAGCAGGTATGTTCGGTAAAAGGGGTCAAAGGTGTGATGAATCAAGGTGGTCAGTATCAGGTGATCATAGGAACTCAGGTAAGTGAGGTTGTAAAATTTGCCCGAAAAGAGGCAGGGATTTCCGAAGATGGAAAGACAGAAGTGAACAAAGAAGATTATAAAGTTGTAAAAAAAGACAGCCTGTGGAACCGATTTTTTAAAGTGATTTCCGGATGTATTATGCCGATGATCGGTCCGATGATCGCAGGGGGAATTTTAAAAGGAATTCTGGTGATACTGACAACGGCAGGGGTGTTAGAAAATACAGATGGCACCTATCTGATCTTATATGCAGCATCGGACGCACTACTTTATTTTATGCCGATCATTGTTGGATTTACCTGTGGAAAGGTGTTCGATTGTAATCCATATACAACAGCAGCGATTGGTGCAGCATTTGTCTATCCGAATCTGGTCAGTGCGATTGCGGCGGAAGGAGGAATTACATTTTTAAATATCCCGATTTCGACCACGACATATGCGAATACTCTGTTTCCGATTATTCTTGCCGCATTTGTAGCAAGTAAAGTGGAGAAGCTGGCGAAAAAGGTTTTGCCTCAGATTATTCAGCTGATGATGGTGCCAACGGTGGTTCTGGCAATTGTAGTTCCACTGAGTTATCTGGTGATCGGACCTGTGATGCAGTATGTATCCAATGGTTTGTCTACAATAGTTTGCGGAATCTTCGCATTTAGTCCGATTATTGGCGGTTTGCTGTTTGGAGCGTTCTGGCAGGTAGTTGTCTTGTTGGGGTTGCATGCAGCATTTATACCGGTTCTTATGAATAATCTTTTTAGCCAGGGAAGTGACCCGATCAATGCGGTTCTTGGATTGACTGTCTGGGCATTGGCAGGAGTGACATTTGGATATGCAATCAGAAACAAAGATCCAGAAAAGAGAAGTGCAGGATTTGGAAGTATGGCATCTGCATTGTGTGGAGTAACAGAACCTGCAATTTATTCGGTTGCCGTTCCCAATATGAAATTGTTTGCCTGTGCCTGGGTTGGTGGTGGAATTTCCGGTGCAATCCTAGGTGGTCTTGGTGGAAAAATGTATACAATGGGAGGCGATGGACTGTTCCGAATTCCAGCAATGATCAATCCGGCTGGTCTGGACGTCAGCTTTTATGGATTTATAGGTTGTGCAGTGTTGGCATTTGCAGTATCGGCAGTACTGGCATTTATTGTAGAAGGAAAATCTGGGAAAGTAAAGTAAGATAGAAAGCAGGAGTGTGGAAAATGGAGAATGGATTATACCCTTTCTTTTGGCAACACGGAGAAAACCATACTGTGTTGCGTGAATATATGGACAAAATTTCAGAGAGCGGGATGAAAGGGGTGTGCGTAGAAGCGCGCCCGCATCCGGATTTCCTTGGTGAACAGTGGTGGAGTGATCTGGATCTGATTTTGGAAAAGGCAAAAGAGAATCAGATGAAAGTCTGGATTTTAGATGATTCTCATTTCCCGACGGGATATGCAAATGGGAAAATCAAAGAGAACTATCCAGAGTATTTGAAGCAATATCTGGATATGCGCAGATATGATGTGCAGGGGCCAATGAGACAGATGCGGATCAATCTGAAATTGCTAAAGGGCAGACCGTGGGAAAAACCAGACTCCGAAGAAAAAATTTTGAGTGTATACCTTGCGAAAAGATATAGCAACAATACAGAAACAGGAGATCCTATCGATGCAGAAACATTAATCGATATTACAGAACATATGAATCGGGAAAAGAGACTCCTGACGTTGGATGTTCCATGTGGAGCATATAGTATTTTTATTTTATATCTGACACGAAAAGGCGGGGAGGAAGCAACAAAGGATTATCTGAATCCATTGGTGAAGGAAGCAACAGAAGTATTGCTGAGAGAAGTATATGAGCCACACTACGCACATTATAAACAAGAATTTGGAACAGTGATTGAAGGGTTCTTTTCTGATGAGCCGAGATTTGGAAATGTGAAAGGCACAGAGGCAGGAATCGGAAGTGATATGGTGCTTCCGTGGAGAAAAGGGCTGGAAAAAGAGATTCCGTTTGAGCCTAAATATCTCCCACTGCTCTGGGTAGATGCAAAAGGGACAGAGGTACAGATTCGGTATCAATATATGGATCTGATCACAAAGTTGTATCGGGATAACTTTACGAAGGTACTTTCAGATTGGTGTCATGTACATGGTGTGCTGTATCTGGGGCATACGATTGAAGATAATGGAGCCCATGCAAGACTTGGATATGGCACAGGTCATTACTTCCGGGGGCAGGAGACAATGGACTATGCCGGAATTGATGTGATTGGAGGGCAGGTTGTTCCGGGGATGAATTATCACCATGATGCCTTTAATACAGGGGGTAGCAACGGAGAATTCTATCATTATGCACTTGCGAAACTGGCTTCTTCCGCAGCGCATTTGGATCCGCTGAAAAAGGGAAATTCCATGTGTGAGGCATTTGGGGCGTATGGATGGAATGAAGGACTGAAAATGATGAAATGGATTACGGATCATCTGATTGTCCGTGGAATCAATCATCTGGTACCGCATGCGTTTGATCCTAAAGAATTTCCGGACTTTGATTGCCCGCCACATTTCTATGCGCATGGAATGAACCCGCAGTTTCGATATTTTCCGGTGTTTACGGCATATGCAAACCGTTTGATGGAAATTTTCCGCAATGGAAAACATCCGGCAAAAGTCGGGCTTCTCTATCCGGCAGAGATGGAGTGGGGAGGCGAATACATGCCGGTAGAAAAACCGGCAAGGGTGCTGACAGAAAATCAGATCAGTTTTGATATCATTTCGCTGGATTATCTGGAAAAAGCGGAAATTGCGGAGCAGTGCTATTTTATCAATGGACAGAGATTTGAAGTGATGGTTGTTCCGTACGGGACATTTATGCCGCTGCCAGGCAGGGAATTGTTAGGAAAGCTGCAGGAGGCAGGAGTTACAGTCATTTATCTTCCAAAGGATATTCAAAGCTGCCAGCTTGCCGAAAAGCTTCATTCATATCGTGCAGTTATTTTGGAAAAAGAAGAGCCGGAACTTGCAGTGGGTGAATATGAAAAGGATAATAAGCGGTATCTGATGTTGTTCAATGAAAATATCGGAAATGCCGTAGATACTGTACTGCAGATTCAGGGAGGTAAATTTATATACCGGTATGATGTCTTTGAAGACCGGATGACCAGAGTGTCTCCATGTATGAAGCTTCATTTGGAGCCATACGAGTCGATTTTGTTGATACAAAGCGAAGAAGATCTGGCGCCCCAGCCGCAAGATATTTCTTTAGAACAGGCGCAGACGGATTGCTCACAGATGCTTCCAAAGACATGGAAGGTGATGTTTGCAGACAGTACCTCTTATCCGGATTTTCAGATAATGGTTCCAACAGAAAAGCTGGAACTGGTGAGCAGTTTGCCTGGATTTGAGGAAATTACCGGAACTGTGAGATACGAAGGTATGCTGTGGAAAAATAGGGAAGCGAGCAGTCTAATATTAGATCTGGGAAATGCTTATGAGACAGCAGAGGTTTTCATAAATAACATTTCAGTGGGGGTGCGGATCTGCAAGCCGTACAGATTTGATTTGACATCCTTTCTTCAGGAGGGGCAAAATCAGATTGTTGTGGAAGTGACAAATACATTAGGGACACAGATGAGAGATCCAATCAGTCATTACCTTCCAATAGAACCGTTTGGTGTGGAGGGTCCGGTGAGAATGTATAAGGAGGAAAAGTGATGAGTTTACCAGAGAATTTTCTATGGGGCGGTGCGACCGCGGCAAATCAGTGTGAAGGTGCATATAACATAGGTGGCAGAGGGCTGGCAAATGTGGATATCTGTCCGTCGGGAAAAGATCGGTATCGGGTGATATCCGGGCATCCGGATAGTTTGAAACCGGACGACGATCATATATATCCGGCAATGGAAGCGGTTGATTTTTACCATCATTATAAAGAAGATATTGCTCTTTTAGGAGAAATGGGATTTAAGACATTTCGTCTGTCGATCGCCTGGACCAGGATTTTCCCGAATGGAGATGAAGAGCAGCCGAATGAGGAAGGGCTTAAGTTTTATGAGGATGTGTTCCGGGAATGTCACAAGTATGGAATTGAGCCGCTCGTAACGATCACGCATTTTGACTGTCCGATTCATCTGATCAAAGAGTATGGCGGATGGAAAAACAGAAAGCTCATTGATTTTTATAAAAAACTGGTGACAGTGTTGTTTACCAGATATAAAGGGCTTGTAAAATACTGGCTGACATTCAATGAGATCAATATGATCCTCCATGCGCCGTTTATGGGAGCAGGGCTGGTATTTGAAGAAGGTGAAAATGAAATGCAGGCAAAATATCTTGCGGCACATCATGAACTGGTGGCATCTGCAGAGGCAACCAGAATTGCACGTGAGATTGATCCGGAAAATCAGGTGGGCTGTATGCTGGCTGCAGGGCAGACGTATCCTTATTCCTGCAATCCGGCGGATGTGTGGAAGGCACAGGAAAAAGACCGGGAGAATTACTTTTTTATTGATGTGCAGGCGAGAGGAGAATATCCCGCATATGCGGAAAAATTCTTTGAAAGAGAAGGAATCGTGCTGAATATGACAGAAGAAGACCGGAGATTATTAAAAGAGCATACTGTTGATTTTATTTCTTTTTCTTATTATTCTTCCCGCTGTGCAAGTGCGGATGCAAGTATTGATAAAACGGAAGGAAATGTATTTGCAACACTGAAAAATCCATATCTGAAAGCAAGTGAGTGGGGATGGCAGATTGATCCACTTGGACTTCGTATTACAATGAATGTGCTGTATGATCGTTATCAGAAGCCACTTTTTATTGTAGAAAATGGACTTGGTGCTGTGGACTACCCGGATGAAAAAGGGTATGTGGAGGATGATTATCGGATTGAATATTTGAAACAACATATCCGAGCAATGATGGATGCAGTAGAGTTAGACGGAGTAAAATTGCTTGGCTATACCTCCTGGGGGTGTATCGATCTTGTCAGTGCGTCCACGGGAGAGATGAAAAAGCGGTATGGATTTATCTACGTGGATAAAGATGATCAGGGAAGCGGAACATTAAAAAGAAGCAGAAAAAAATCATTTTACTGGTATAAAAAAGTGATCGAGACAAACGGAGAGTGTTTGAAAGAGAATATCTAAATATAAGAAGAAAAAAGATGGTTGATGTCAGCCATCTTTTTTGATGGAATCAGAAAAATTGAAAAAATATTGCGGTTCAATATGTTTTGTTTCATAAAAAACAAAGAAAAATGCAGAAAAACAATCAGCATAACGTCAAAATAGCATTCGGCAATATGCATAAAAATAGAGTGTTAAATTTATATATAATACACAAAAGGATTGGGAATGATAAAAATAATATGGAAAATTGATAAAATGAGCAGATTTGCTGTTTGAATAAAAATGAAATTGGTAAAATTGATAAAAAACAACAAGATAATTTGAAAAAAATGAGTTTGCGGACAAGATAGTATGAGAATCAGCTCCCTTCATGTGATACTATTTTCACATAAAAACAAGGGCCCGAAAAAATAAAAACTGAATCTATGAACAGGAGAGGAAACATGAAGGGAATGAAAAAAACAATAGGGATCGTACTCGTGATCGCATTGATCGCAGTAGGAATTTATACCTTTGTGGCAGTAAAAAGCGAGACAAGCAGTGAAAAGGTGCAGCTTAGAATGGCACATGGACAGGCGGCAGATTCTGAGATCGGAGAGACGATCGAGTATTTATCAGATCTGGCAGCAGAAGACAGTTCCAAGAATCTGGAAGTGGATATTTATCCGAGTGGTGTACTTGGAGCAGAACCTTCTACGGTAGAGATGGTACAGGCAGGCGTATTGGATATGGCGAAAGTAAGCGCCAATACACTGGGACAGTTTGATGAGAGATATTCTATTTTCTCACTGCCATATTTGTTCCGCGATCGGGAACACTATTACAATGCAATGGCAAACAGTGAAGGAATTCAGGAACTGTTTGAATCTACAAGGGACAAAGGATACATTGCAATTGGTTATTATGCAAATGGTGCAAGAAATTATTATCTCAAAGAAGATAAGGCAGTGACAGATCCTTCTGTTCTGAAAGGAAAGAAAATACGTGCCATGGTCAGCAGTACTTCCATGGAGATGATCGAACTGATGGGCGGCTCACCGGTACCGATGGCATCCAGTGAAACGTACACGTCTCTTCAGCAGGGCATCGTAGATGGTGCGGAAAATACAGAGCTGGCACTGACAGTTGACAAACATGAAGAGATTGTAAAATCTTATACATACACAGAGCATCAGTATTCACCGGATATTTACATCATCAGTACGAAAGTCTGGGACAGCTTAAGCAAAGAACAGCAGGAATATTTAAAAGAGTGTCTTGTGAAATTGAATGAGAATTTTGTTTCAAAATATCAGCAGATGATGGATGATGCCATTGAAGAAGCACAGGAGCATGGTGTGACTGTTTACAGAGATATTGATAAGAGTAAATTTATCGAGGCAGTTCAGCCAATGCATGAGGCGTTTGAAAGTAAAGGGGACGCTTACAAGAGCCTCTACGAAGATATTCAAAAATATGCCGTTGCAGAAGAGGAGGAGAAGTAATGAAGATCATAAATAAAATTCTGGGAACAGTGATCTCCGTACTTGTTGCGGTCATGGTTCTTGCCTGTTGCTGGCAGGTTATCACACGATTTCTGTTAAATGATCCAAGTCAGTGGACGGAGGAATTTTTGAGATACGCACTGATCTGGATGACGATGCTTGGGGCACCGTACGCTTATGGAAAAGATCAGCATTTGTCGATTCGTGTGCTGGTGGATAAATTTCAGTCAAAGAATCAGATCCGAACAAAGATCGCAGTAGAGATCATCGTATTGATCTTAAGTATTGCAGTATTTATTGTAGGTGGAATCATGGTAACTGCAAACTCAGCAGGACAGATTTCAGCCGCACTGAAACTTCCGATGCAGGTTTACTATGTATGTATTCCAATCAGTGGATGTCTGATGGTGCTGTATTGTTTGGAGCGTTTGAAAAGATGGTTCACAGAATTAAAGGAGGGAAAATAAATGGAAATTCAGGCAGCAATCTTACTTGTAATTGTATTTTTCCTGATGCTGGCATTTAGTGTGCCGGTGTCGTATAGCATCATTGTTTCCGCGTTGGTAACAATCGTTGCATTTTTGACACCTGGATTTGGTGTGTTTGTTTCTGCGCAGAAGATGGTCAGTGGAATTGACAGCTTTTCCCTGATCGCAGTACCATTTTTTATTCTGGCAGGTCTTTTGATGAACAGCGGTGGTATTGCCAAGAGATTGATCAATCTCGCACTGTTGGTTCTTGGAAAAGTACCGGGATCTTTGGCACTGACAAACATTGCGGGAAATGCGATGTTCGGTTCAATTTCCGGTTCCGGTATTGCAGCGGCAACTGCAATCGGTGGAGTTATGCTCCCGTTGGAAAAAGAGCAGAAGTATGATGAGGGATTTGCGGCAGCAGTCAATATCGCAACGGCTCCCGTTGGACAGCTGATTCCTCCGACAACAGCGTTTATCGTATTCTCGGCAGCAGGTGGTGGTGCTTCGGTAGCGGCACTGTTTATGGCTGGATGGATTCCGGGACTTCTGTGGGCTGCATGTTGCATGGTAGTTGCATTCTTCTATGCAAGAAAGCAGGGATATGTAATTAAAAGAGACAAACTGACTGCAAAAATCGTAGGGAAGACAATATGGGATGCAATCCCGAGTTTATTTCTGGTCGTGATTATCATCGGTGGTATTTTATCTGGAAAATTTACGCCGACAGAGGCATCCGGTGTTGCGGTTGCATACGCCTTTATCCTCGCCGTGTTTATTTACAGAACGATCAAACTGAGTGAAATTCCGAAGCTGCTGGTGGATGCAGCAGTTATGACAACAATCGTTATGCTGATCATCGGAGCATCTTCTGTATTGTCATTTGTAATGTCCTTTACAGGGCTGCCGGCAGCAATCAGTAAACTGGTTCTTGGAATTTCAAGTAATAAATATGTGATCCTGCTGATCCTCAATATTTTCCTTCTGATCGTGGGAACATTTATGGATATGGCGCCGGCACTTTTGATCTTCACACCGATCTTCCTTCCAATCGTACAGAGCTTTGGAATGAGCCCGATCCACTTTGGTGTCATGATGGTTATGAACCTTTCTGTAGGAACGATCACACCGCCGGTTGGAAACGTACTGTTTGTGGGATGCAGTGTGGCAAAACTGCGGGTTGAGCAGGTTATGATAGTGATAGGTAATCCTTTGATGTTATCGCCAGATTTTCCCCCACTTCACACCGGACATGAGAGTTTCCCCTCATCCGGCGTTCCATCATCAGTAACTTCTACTTTTTAACATCGTAACTTACAGT
>ENA-OQKY01001612-OQKY01001612.1-human-gut-metagenome-genome-assembly--contig:-NODE-1612-length-11978-cov-2.796051_pt1 | contig 11978 bp, 8 predicted proteins | sample MGYA00242652_ERZ504805 | MGnify/ENA primary metagenome ERZ504805 (study PRJEB26092, sample SAMD00036400) | human gut metagenome | host: Homo sapiens | study: EMG produced TPA metagenomics assembly of... | reverse complement strand
GTCATGGAACCTTCCTTCGCGCTTTAGGAAGATGCGTGATCTGATTTAGGTTATTTGCGTGGAGAGTTCAGGCGCACTCCTTTTTCTTGCCAGACTACCGACAAAGGCGATACGCTGAAAGTAGGTACACGGACTGGTGAGAAATATAGCTTACCCGGCCAACGAAACCTGATGTTCTGCATCTATACGGAACAGATGCCGAGAACAGCTTTGCTGGACGGTCAGAAAATCAAGAAAACGAATGTCGGAAAGCTGGAAGAAAATCGGGAGACAGAGTTTACGATAACTACCTGGTGTCCTGACAAGAAGCTGGGGACTTGCCTGCTGAGGTTGCCGGATGATGGAAAGGAACATATCATTGAGTTTATCTATTAACACAAAAAACATATCATTATTATGAAGAAATTTGTACTTAGCGCGGCTTTGCTTTTTTCTGCCCTGGCGGGGAATGCTGAAGGCATTTCATCCCCTTCGGGCATGGTGAAGCTGGATTTTGAACTGACAAAAGACGGGAGACCAGCCTATCAGGTGGATTATAAAGGGGCTCCTGTCATCAATCCCAGTACGTTGGGATTGGAACTGAAAGGAGCTACCAGCCTGATGGATGGTTTCAAAGTAGTAAGGACTTCTACTTCCACTTTCGATGAAACCTGGCAACCGGTGTGGGGGGAGACAAAAGATATCCGCAACCACTACAACGAATTGCTGGTAGAACTTGAACAACCGTCTACCACTCGTTTTATGAATATCCGTTTTCGGGTATATGATGACGGCGTGGGATTCCGTTATGAGTTTCCGCAACAGAAGAATCTGGTTTATTTTGTGATAAAGGAAGAGCATTCCCGATTTGCCATGACCGGCGACCATACTGCCTGGTGGATTCCGGGAGATTATGATACCCAGGAATATGATTATACGGAGTCCAAACTCTCTGAAATCCGTGGACTGCTGCAGGGAGCTGTGAGTGACAATGCGTCACAAACTGTCTTTTCGCCGACAGGTGTCCAGACTTCCATACAGCTTAAAACAGCGGATGGAGTGTACCTTAACCTGCACGAGGCAGCCTTGGTGGACTACTCTTGCATGCATCTCAACCTGGATGACAAGAACCTCGTTTTTGAATCCTGGCTGACTCCGGATGCTCAAGGAAATAAAGGGTATATGCAGTCTCCCTGCCATACTCCCTGGCGTACGGTCATAGTCAGTGATGATGCCCGCGAGATACTGGCCTCCAATTTGATTCTCAATCTGAATGAGCCTTGTAAGTATGATGATACCTCCTGGATTAAGCCGGTGAAATATGTCGGCGTATGGTGGGAAATGATTGCAGGGGGAAAGCCCTGGGCATATACTTTTGACCTCCCTTCTGTGAAACTGGATGATACGGACTATTCCAAGGTGAAACCGAACGGCATTCATCCGGCCAACACGGCTAATGTGAAGAAGTACATAGACTTTGCTGCCGAACACGGTTTTGACCAGGTATTGGTGGAGGGTTGGAATACGGGTTGGGAAGACTGGTTCGGTAATTCCAAGGATTATGTTTTCGATTTCGTGACTCCTTATCCCGATTTTGACATCAAGTATCTGAATGAATATGCTCATTCCAAGGGTGTCCGTCTGATGATGCACCATGAAACATCGGCTTCCGTCCGTAACTATGAGCGGCACATGGAAGCTGCCTACCGTCTGATGAATAAATATGGATATAATTCGGTAAAGAGTGGCTACGTAGGCAATATGATTCCCCGTGGCGAGCATCACTATGGACAATGGATGAACAACCATTACCTATACGCCGTGACCGAAGCTGCCAAACACAAGATAATGGTCAATGCCCATGAAGCGGTACGTCCGACTGGTTTATGCCGTACCTATCCCAATCTGATAGGCAATGAATCTGCCCGAGGCACGGAGTACGAGGCTTTTGCTGGTAACAAGCCCTTCCACACAACGGTACTTCCGTTTACCCGTTTGCAGGGTGGTCCGATGGACTATACGCCCGGTATCTTTGAAATGGACATCAATAAGTTGAATCCGAACAGCCATACGCATGCCAATACTACCTTGACGCGTCAGCTGGCACTTTATGTCACTATGTACAGCCCTCTACAAATGGCTGCCGACCTTCCTGAGAATTATGAGCGTTTCATGGATGCTTTCCAGTTCATCAAAGATGTGGCTGTGGATTGGGACGACAGCCGCTATCTGGAAGCTGAGCCGGGACGTTACATCACTGTTGCCCGTAAGGCAAAAGGTACGAATGACTGGTTTATCGGTTGTACCAGCAGTGAGCACGGACATGCTTCAACTCTGAAACTGGACTTCCTGGATGCAGACAAGCAGTATATTGCAACCGTCTATGCCGATGCAAAAGATGCCGATTATAAAACAAATCCGCAAGCTTATGTTATCCGTAAAGGTATCGTTTCTCCCAAAACGGTCTTGAAACTGAAAGCTGCTTCCGGTGGTGGCTATGCCATCAGCATCATGGAGGTGAAAGATAAATCTGTATTGAAGGGACTGAAGAGGCTTTCCGGGAATATCTGATTTACGGGCATAAAAAAAGGAGTACCGCTGTACTCCAACCTTTGTTAACCTTAAATCTAATACTATGAAAAACACATTGCAAAGATACGGACTTTTGATAAATCTGCAAATTATCCAACTAAAAAAGTATGTTTTATAACACTTATTAGCCGTTTATTCCTTTGCTTCTATTTTTGTTAACAAAAAGGATGCGAATGTGTCAAAAGCACATGAAGACTTTTATAATGTTATAATATTAGGCGCGGATTACGCGGAATAATGCGGATTCAATAAACTAAATCCGTGAAATCTGCGTCATCCGCGCCTAAAATAAAGCGTTAAAGAAGGTTTTGACACATTCCCCTTACCCTTTTACTTCCTGATACATAAATCTTTTAATGCTCTTCTTTGCCGTTTTCTCGAACTCCTCGAAGTGTATCTTGACTTTTGTTATCTGGCAGTAGGCCGGTAATTGCAGATTCAATTCATTCCGATTGTCCTCCATAACCTTTTCGATGTCCGATTGTTCCATACCATGGGCGAATGCATCGTCAAAATCCGGATAGATAAGAGCCACGAGCTTGTCTTTCTGCAATACGATCAGTGATTCGGACACATAGGGCATGTTGTTCAGTTTGCTTTCAATCTCCTCGGGGTAGATGTTCTGACCACTGGCTGTGAGCAACATGTTTTTGCTGCGTCCGCGGACAGTGACATATCCTTCGGTATCCATCGTTGCAAGGTCGCCGGTGTGCAGCCAGCCGTTTACATCGATGATTTGGGAAGTCGCTTCGGCATTTTTGTAATAGCCCAGCATCAGATTGGCACCTTTACAGATTATTTCTCCTGCCACGTTCTGAGGGTCGGGAGAGTCTATCTTTACTTCCATGCGGGTGGTTGCCTTGCCACAAGAGGCCAGTTTCAATGTTTCCCAGCGGCTGGAACAAATGATGGGGCCGCATTCCGTCATTCCGTATGCAATGGTATAGGGGAAACCTATCTGCTTCAAGAAGCGTTCCACTTCGGCATTGAACGGTGCCCCTCCGATGATTATTTCATCGAAATTACTGCCGAATACTTCCATTGCCTTTTTGCGCATGTCGGCCTTGATTTTGTCGTTGACGATGGGCATCCGCAATAGCAGCTTGCCTATTTTATTGTCTATCCGGGGCAGGATATCCTTCTTGATAATCTTTTCTACGATGAGCGGTACACACGAAATGACCCGTGGCCTGATTTCGGAGAATGACTGTGCAATAATCTTGGGAGACGGCATACGGGTAAGGAAATACAGATGGGCGCCTGCGGAAAAACCGTATAGAAAATCGTACACCATACCAAATACATGTCCCAGAGGCAGCATGGATACAATATGGTCGCCCGGACGTACGGGGAGCATCTCATGGCAATATGCAACATTGGACCAAAGGCTGCGATAGGGAAGCATGACCCCTTTGGAATATCCCGTCGTGCCCGAAGTATAGTTGATGACAGCCAGTTCTTCGGGGGATTCCTCCTTGCGGTAACTGATATGCTCGGGGCGGGAATTCTTGGGGAAACGTGTGCCATAGAGGACGTTGCGATGTTCGAAAGCCTCCATCAGCTGCTCGTTGCGGCAAACTACCGGAGTGAAGTCCGTCAGCAGTACGATACCCATCAGCAGGGGCATTGCCTCTTCATTGAGGTTTTCCCATGCCCGGTCGCCGACAAACAGCAGCTTGGCTTCGGAATGGTTGACGATGTTGTGGATATTGTCGGCTTTGAACTCATGCAGAATGGGAACGATGACAGCTCCATAGGTAACCGTCGCCAGAAAAGCGACTGCCCAGTGTGCACTGTTACGTCCGCAAACGGCAATCTTGTCACCGGGCCTGATGCCGGCGCTTTCCAATACGATATGGAATTTGGCTATTTTCCGTGCTACATCTTTGTATTGTAGTGTAATTCCTTTGTAGTCTGTCAGGGCGTTGCGATCCCAGTTTTTAATAATGCTTTGTTCTATATAATCGATGAACCCTTGTTCTTGTTCCATTCAGCTGCTGCACACTTTAGTTAAAACTGCGCAAAGATAGGTCTTATAGTGATGCAAAGCAAATAGTTTCCGTTTTTTTCTTGCCCTGAAACGGATAGAAACTTATCTGTAATTCTTATTCCTTGCTATTTTCCGAAATAAGAAGCAGCTTGTCGCCTACATGCAGTTTTAATGTTCCGTTCGGGATGAGGTACTCATCGCCACGTTTTACAATCATCACCAGTGTGCCTTTGGGCAGGTTCATGTCTTTCAGGGTATCTGCCTGGTCCAGCATTTCTTGTGTAATGGTCATATCGTGCAGGTTGGAGTCAATCTCTTCGGGCAGCTCAACTCCGAAATCATTTCCGGTCTTTTCCAGCGGGGTGGAGAGGCCAAGCAGCCGGGCTACCCAGGAGACTGTGGTACCCTGGATGACCAGTGAGACGATGGTTATGAAAAATACGATGTTGAAAATGACATGGGCACCGGGCACGTCAGCCACCACGGGATAGGTGGCAAAGATAATGGGTACTGCGCCACGTAATCCTACCCACGATACGAATAGCCGTGACTTGAGGGTGATTCTCTTGCCAAAAGGCAGCAGGCAGAGAAAAACGCTGAGAGGACGTCCCACGACAATCATGAATACGCCGATGAGCAATGCCACGACTGCAACTTCCAGCATCTCATGGGGGTTGACAAGCAGACCGAGGCAGAGGAACATGATGATTTGGAAAAGCCAGGTCAGTCCGTCCATAAAAGTATAAATCTCTTTCCGGTGCATGATTTTGTTATTGCCTACCATCATTCCGGCGATATACACGGCCAGGTAACCGTTACCTTTCAGCAGGTCGGTGATGGAGAAGGTGAAGAATACAAAAGACAGCAACAGGATAGGATAGAGTGCCTGGTTGTCTATATTCAGCCGGTTCAGCATAAGGATGGCCAGCTTTCCGAGGAAATAACCGGTTGCGGCACCGACAATGAACTGTATGGCAAAAGAGCCCAATATCTGGGGAACTCCCATTCCGGAGGACTGGATGAATTGAATCAGCACGATTGTCAGCATATATGCCATCGGGTCGTTACTACCGCTTTCCAGTTCCAGCATGGGGCGCAGATTATGCTTCAGGTTCATTTTTTGTGAACGCAGAATGGCGAATACAGAGGCTGAGTCGGTAGATGACATGGTGGATGCAAGCAAAAGGGAGGTTATCAACGGCAGGTGGATGTTGGTCCAGCTCATGCCGGACAGCCACCAGATAAATAATCCGGTAAAGAGGGCCGTGAGCAGCACTCCTGCAGTTGACAAAACAATGCCGGGAGTCAATATGGGCTTTATCTCCGTAAACTTGGTGTCCATGCCACCGGAGAACAGAATGATGCTGAGTGCAACCATGCCGATGAACTGTGCTTCCTTGGCGTTGTGGAACTGCAATCCCAATCCGTCACTGCCGAACAGCATACCGACGACAAGGAAAAGCAATAACGCAGGTACTCCGAAACGGTAGCCGGTCTTGCCGACAATGATGCTGACGAAAAGTAATATGGAACCTATAAGTAGTATGTTTCCTGCTGTAAATATCATAAATTCTATGCTATATAGTTTGAAATGTGATGTTTCTTATGTCTAATAGTACAAAGATATGCAATGTGTTTAACAAATACAAATCTAAAATAGTTCAATTGAATTTTAAAATAAAGGTGGTTTCTTTACCAGGCAATAAGGATAAATTTCCGCCGGAAAGCCTCATTATTTGCCGGGAAATACTCAATCCAATACCGCTTCCGCCCTCTTTGGTCGTAAAGAAGGGGATAAATATGTGTTCGGCAATGTCATTGGGAATGGCAGGTCCGTTGTTGGAAATTTCTATCAGTATGGCTTCCGCTTCGTTGCAGTAGGCACGTATGTTGATATGTCCTTCTTTATCTGTATTTTTATCCGATTCGATGGCTTGTATGGCATTTTTCAGTAGGTTGATGACCACTTGGGATACCAGGTTTTCATCGGCATATAGAATAAGGTCGCTTGGCGCGATGTCCGTATGAAAGGTGACCCGGACATCGGGGTGCTGGTGACGGGCGAGTTCGACCATCCGCTCGATAAAGCTTTTTACGTAGAACAAGGATGGTTCGGGGGTGGGAATACGGGTGAATTTCCGGTATGATTCCACAAAAGAGAGCAGGCCCTTGCCTGTACTGCTGATAGTCTGCAGGCCGTTTCTGATTTCTTCTTTGGAAACTTGCGCTTCGGTCAGTCCCAGCAGTGTATCGCTCAGGGAGGTTATGGGAGTGACGGCATTCATTATTTCGTGCGTCAGTACGCGGGTAAGCCTAATCCAGGAATCTATTTCCTTTTCATCCAGCTCGTTGTTGATGTCGTTCAAGGCGAGGATGCGCAGATGTTCTTTACGGACTGTGATGTCGCTGACGCGGACAGACATGTTGACAGTGCCTCGCTCGTTGTTGAAAGGCATTTGCAATTTGTCTCCCGGGCGGCAATTGGCAAGAAGGGACGAAAGACGCGGATCCACGCGGTTCAGCTGGCTGACGTGGGTAAAGACATTGAGGCCCAGCAAACGGAGGGCTTCGCTGTTTTTCTGATATACGGCACCATTGTCGTTCAGGACAAGGATACCGGTATTCACGCAGTCCAGGATGAGTTCGTAGTATTTTTCTTGCTGGGCTGTTTCACTTTTCACATTATAAAGTATATGGGCAACCCGGTTCAATGCACGGTTTACGAGGCGTGCGTCGGCAGTGTTTTCCGTTTCGGAGAAGTGGATGGCATTGTCGTTGTTTTCGATGGCGTCGAGCATGAAAAGCACCTTCCGCACATGATGGCGGTATAACTTCTGCTGCCAGTACAAGGCTATGGGAAGCAGCGCGGTACAGAGCGCGCCCCAAAATACGTCTACAGTCCACATCACCCCTGCAAGGAGTGCTACTGCCAGACTGACGGCAACGCGGAATGAATAATTAAAGGCCATACTTCTTCATTTTGTTGTACAACGTCTGGCGGGTGATACCCAGTTGTGCGGCGACGGCAGAGAGATTTCCGCTACATTTGTCGAGCGTCTTCCGTATCATCTGCATTTCCAGTTCTTCGAGCGTGGATGCGGCTGCTTCGGGAGTGCCGGTTCGCCGTGCCAGCTGGAACAGTTCTGCGGGAAGGGTTTCGTTGTCACAGATGATAATGGCTTTTTCGATGGCATGTTCCAGTTCGCGGATATTGCCGTACCAGGGGTGGAGCGTAAGTTTCTCGCAAGCGCCGTCCGTCAGGCGGACGGGGGGCTTGTCATATTGCTTGCAGAAGCGGGCGATGAAAAGTTCTGCAAGGGGGATGATGTCTTCGGGCCGCTCGCGCAACGAGGGTATCTCAAGATGTATCGTGTTGATGCGGTATAGCAGGTCCTCGCGGAATTCGCCTTTTGCCACCATCTCGGGCAGATTGCGGTTTGTAGCGCACATCAGCCGTATGTCTACGGGAATGGGAGTGTTGCTGCCTACACGGACCATGCTGCGTCGTTGGCTGGCGGTCCGCAGTTCGGATTGCAGATGGTAGGGGAGTCTGACTATTTCATCGAGAAAGAGGGTGCTGCGGCTGGCTGCTTCGAACTTGCCGGCACGGTCGGCATGGGCATCGGTGAAAGAGCCTTTCATGTGGCCGAACAGTTCGCTCTCGAAAAGGCTTTCGGTGACTGCACCCATATCCACACTTACCATCTCCTGCCGGTTGCGCGGTGAAAGGGAGTGAATTTCGCGTGCCAGCATCTCTTTACCGGTACCGTTCTCGCCCGTAATAAGGATATTGGCATCGGTAGAGGCCACTTTTTCCACCAAAAGGCGGAGCTGCTGCATGGCGGGGCTGTTTCCCCAATACATGTTGCGGGTATCTGCAAACAGGTGGCTGCTTTCTGCCGTACGTCCGGCATTTGGGCCGTTGGCCGGAGATTTTGTTTCAGAAGCTGATACGGCATTCAGTAAGGTTTCCACCAGTTTCTGGTTGTTCCAGGGTTTTACGACGAAGTCTGTGGCTCCTTCCTTGATTCCCCGTACGGCAAGGTCAATGTCGGCATAGGCGGTAAACAGCACTACGGGCAGGGTGGGACATTGCTTCTTTATTTCATGGAGCCAGTATAGTCCCTCGTTGCCGGTATTGATGCCCGAGGTGAAGTTCATGTCAAGAAGAACCACTTGCCATGACCTTTCTCGCAATACGCTGGGCAGGGTTACGGGAGAGGGAAGTGTGATTATCCCTTCAAAATATGGCTTTAACAAAAGCTGCAAGGCGGTAAGTACGCCTCGGTTATCATCGACAATCAGGATGTTTCCATTTTTTTTTGCCATAAACTATTTCTGTTTTCTGCAGGCAAAGTTAATGATTTATCTGTATTATATGCTTTATTCTATATTTTTGCTTACTAAGAATTAATCGTCCGACAGCTGTTGAATTATCGTCCGATAACTGTTGGACGATAATTCAACAGCTGTCGGACGATAATATAACGATTGTGGGACGAATAGATTTAAGTAAAACAGAAATTAGTTTGTAGCAACTTCAGTAAGAGCTCATGGCGGTACTGAAAAAATTTATAGCAGTTGCAGTTTGATGCCAAATGACAAGCTCAGATAATCCTTGGGTTTCAGATATTTGTTGGTGAAAGCGCTGACTACATATAGGTCACATGTACTTATTTCATAGAAGAAAGTGATTTCCTTGGCCGTGAACCGTCGTTGCGGGTCGATGTCGTAAGTGATGCGCTGTCCTAAGAATACATGGATGCGTACCTTGGAGGAGAAACCATAATATCCTTTAGGGTAGCGTTCCGGTTCATTGACCCAGAATTCATCGCCGAATACCGTGTTCAGATACATACCGCAAGCCAGCGGTTCTACAGAAAAACGGCTCTGTTTTATTTGCAGGCTCCAGGGAAGGTAGTTCTGCTTGACGGTGAATGTCAGCTTGGTACGTTTGGAGTCATATTTGGGCAATACTCCGAAGAATACGTCTGTTTCCCATTGGTTTCTTCTGCCGTAATCCCATCCGGTACCGAATGACAGCAACCCCATATTGCCGGCAAACTGAATTTTGGTGTGCGTCGGAATCAAGGCCTCCCAATGCCTGCGGTAGCGGTGTACGCGGCGGTCATAACGGTTCTCTCTGGTCTGGCTTTCAATGACGGCATCCGGTTGCAGGTCCATCCATACGGTATCGTGTTCTATGATGAAGATGGTATCTCTCTCTTGTGAAAAAGCAGAAAAAGAGCATACCGACAAGAAGACGACGGCGCATGCCAGATGATTAATAATATGCCACTTCGCGTTCATATCCGTCGGGGGTTATGGTGAATATATAGTAATTGCGGTTCTTCATGCAGTCGCTCATGTAATACATTATCCCATCTTCAAAGAGGTCTTTCTCGAAGCGATGGTGTTCGTGTGCGGATGTACAGAACTGCAGTCCGGGAAATTCCTTGATGTAACGCTGGAATACGTGTGCCACATTATTGTTGAACTCGTTGCAGAACGGGCGTATATGCATGGACACAACGGTTTTATCGAATTCCTCTTCACGGTCGCGTATCTGTGCGGCAAGAAACTCGAAGTCGGGAATGGGGCGGGAGTAGTCGAATTCGATGGCGTTGGTATTCAGGCAGACAAACTTTACCCGTCCTGCAATGAAGGAGAAATTGGGGTCTCCGAATATTGCACGATAAGTCTCTTCGCCCGTGCCCAGGCAGTCGTGATTGCCGAGAAGTACCACATAGGGTATCTTGAGTTTGTTCATAATGTCCCGTTGCCAAAGGAACTCGTCTGTTACACCGAAGTCACTGACGTCTCCGCCATGAATGACGAAATCTATGTCGTCCCGCTTGTTGAGGTGGCTTACAAAGTCGTCGGTCTCGTCATACCAGCGCTGGGAGTCCCCCATTGTTACGAACCGGATTGTTGTCTTGTTCTGGCAGTTCTGCTCTATTTGGGCAATGTTGTGGGCATTGACATCGGTTTCACCGCTGATGTGTACATCGTAAGGGTGATAATCTATCATGTCGCAGCCGGCTATAAGCAGGCATAGGAATGAAGGATATAAGAGTTTGGGGAATTTCATGTGCAGGTGCTTCATTTTACGTTTATACTCTATCTTTAGAAAACTGTGGGCAAAGGTAAAGTTTTCATTCTTATGGATTCTTTTCTAATTTCCCTTTTTTTTGTTCTATGAGGCTGAACAGAGATTCGGCCTCTGTCTAATTTTTAGACGGGAGTGTCTAAAAATTAGACACCTTTGTCTTCTTCTGAAATACGATATGTGCTGATAATCAGGTTTGTGTATTCTTTGGCACGCTTTCTGCAATATGAAAAGCAAGAAAATATATCTAATAAACGATAAACGGAATGAAACAAATCTATTATGTAATTCAGACTTTACTACGGGGACGCGGTTCGAATATCATCAAGGTCATTTCTTTGGGATTGGGATTGACGATGAGTATTCTGCTTTTCTCCCGCGTGGCATATGAACAGAGTTTTGACACTTGCTTCAAGGATTATGATAACTTGTATCAGGTATGGTCGATATTCTCGGTGAAAGGAGAGAAGTTTGAGCCTCAGGAGTGGAATTGCGGTCCCGTGGCAGGGGCTATTTTGGAGAACTTCCCCAAAGAGGTGGAGTCGGCGGTAAGTTTGAGCACGTCTATGGTATCTGCTCCCCTTTACAATGGAAGCGTGCGTCTTGATGACAGGAAGATTGCAGCCGATTCGCTGTTCTTCCGTACCATGGGTATCGACGTCCTGAACGGGAATCCCGAAAAGGACTTGGTGCAGAAGGATATTATTTTCTTGAGTGAACGCTTTGCAAGGAAAGTGTTCGGTGAGGAGAATCCTATAGGGAAAACGCTTAATTATGACCATCAGTTTGACCTGACGGTGAAGGGAATCTATGCCAATTTGCCTGAGAACGCCACAATCAATCCGGAAGCGGTTATCTCGATGCCTACCTTGTGGAGCCGCAACTGGAATAACTACTCGTGGAGCGGGGGAGACAGTTGGGTAGAGTTTATCCGTTTCCGTCCCGGTGCCGACAAATCTGTTGTCAATGCGCGTATTGATGCCATGATAGACAAATATCGCCCGGCAGAAGATAAGAAAGAGTACGGTTACACGGCTTTTGTGCAGCCCATCCGTGATACATACCGCAATTATGATGATATGCAGCGGATGCGTGTCATCATGAGCATTCTTGGTTTTGCCATTCTTTTCATTGCGGCGTTGAACTATGTGCTGATTTCCATTTCCTCTTTGAGCTACCGCGCCAAGTCGGTAGGCGTACATAAATGCAGCGGTGCGAGCGGTGGCACGGTTTTCAGCATGTTTTTGCTGGAAACGGGTATCATCATTGTGGCGGCATTGCCGCTGATGCCGTTGATAATTCACATCT
>ENA-OQKY01001611-OQKY01001611.1-human-gut-metagenome-genome-assembly--contig:-NODE-1611-length-11988-cov-43.176882_pt1 | contig 11988 bp, 7 predicted proteins | sample MGYA00242652_ERZ504805 | MGnify/ENA primary metagenome ERZ504805 (study PRJEB26092, sample SAMD00036400) | human gut metagenome | host: Homo sapiens | study: EMG produced TPA metagenomics assembly of... | reverse complement strand
GCGGCAACGACGAGCGTGAGCAGACCCTGAACCAGCTGCTCACCGAGATGGACGGCTTCGAGGGCAACAGCGGCGTCATCATCCTCGCGGCCACCAACCGTCCGGATTCCCTTGACCCGGCTCTGACCCGCCCCGGCCGCTTTGACCGCCGTGTTCCTGTGGAGCTGCCCGACCTCAAGGGCCGCGAAGAGATCCTGAAGGTCCACGCCAGGAAAGTCGCTCTTGCCCCCGGCATCGACTTCAACACCGTGGCCCGGATGGCCTCCGGTGCCTCCGGCGCAGAGCTGGCCAACATCGTCAACGAAGCCGCCCTGCGGGCTGTGCGCGCCGGCCGCAAGTCGGTCACGGAAGCAGACCTTGAGGAGAGCATCGAGGTGGTCATTGCCGGCTACCAGAAGAAGAACTCCATCCTCACCGACAAGGAAAAGTGCATCGTAGCCTACCATGAGATCGGCCACGCACTGGTGGCGGCGCTTCAGAATCACTCCGCACCTGTGCAGAAGATCACCATCATCCCCCGCACCTCGGGCGCACTGGGCTACACCATGCAGGTCGAAGAGGGCAACCACTACCTGATGACCAAGGAAGAGCTGGAAAATAAGATCGCCACCCTCACCGGCGGACGTGCTGCCGAGGAAGTGGTGTTCGGCTCCATCACCACCGGCGCGTCCAACGACATCGAGCAGGCCACCAAGCTTGCCCGCGCCATGCTCACCCGTTACGGCATGAGCAAAGAGTTCGACATGGTGGCCCTGGAGACGGTGAACAACCAGTATCTGGGCGGCGACACCTCTCTGGCCTGCTCGGCCCAGACCCAGCGCGAGATCGACCAGCGGGTCGTGGACTTGGTAAAGGCCCAGCACGAAAAGGCCGTCAAGATCCTCACCGACAACCGCGCAAAGCTCGACGAGCTGGCGAAGTACCTTTATGAAAAGGAGACCATCACCGGCGACGAGTTCATGGCTATCCTTGAGGAAAAAGATTCCAGCGAAAAATAAAATAGGATCTCTGCAATAATCCAGCCGCCGTATCCGTATTCATTACAGATACGGCGGTTTTCTGGTACGCCGTACCGCTGATAAAATAAGTAAAATTGGGTATCACACCTAGCGGCTCACGGGCCGCCCCGTCTTCGTACAACCTCTCAGTCTGCTTCGCAGACAGCTCCCCTGGTAGGGGAGCCTCTGGCGAAGAGGCAAGGCTTTACGATATGCCAAAGCCTCCCCTATCGAGGGGAGGTGGCAGCGCATCAGCGCTGACGGAGAGGTTGACTCCCTACAACTACAGGAGGATACTACTATGAGACTGCTGAACAAGAATACTGCCCGCCGCGCTGCCGCTGCTGCCGCTCTGCTGACCATGACCGCCGCCATGAGCGTGGGTGCCTTTGCCGCCGACGCCGAGGACACGACCGTTGCCGGTTATCTGCCCCCTCAGTCGTCCGAGGTCATGGTTCAGGGCGACATCGCTCTCCACTCTGACGTTCCGGTGGGAGAGGTAGACCCCAACTACGGCGGCTACGCTTCCCCGGTGGAGAACCCCATTCAGGGCAACGTGATGATGATCTCCGACGAGACCCCCCTGCCCTCTGACACGCCGGTGGAGAAGAGCGAAGCCCGCTACACCGTCAAGGGCCTGCTGGGCAAGCAGGTGCTTTACACTGCCCGTCAGGAAGGCCGCGTGCTGACTCTGGACGTCCCCGATGACAACGCCACCTTCCGCACCACCATCCTCGACATGCAGACCCTGATGAATCAGGGCGTAAGCACTCTGGTGCTCAAGACCGACAAGACTTCCACCACCCTGAACCTGACTCTGCTGTGCCAGAACCAGAAGCCCGACACCCGGGTCACTCTGCGTCACCTCGGCAGCAGCGCTCACCTCACCGTGGGCTTCCGCGGCCGCCGCGACCTCATCGTTGGCCGATAAGCTTTTCCCTCTCTCCTCTTTGTTTTCCATCGATACTTTTCCCTCAGACGCAAAAGACCCCCGCTGCAAACACAGCGGGGGTCTTCCTGTTTATCAAATGGTCCCGTCCGAGCCGTTCTCGCTCTGCTCCGATGCATAGAGCACCATCAGGTGGTTTGCGGATGCTTCGAGCTGGCTCTTGGCCTGACGGAGGTCTGCTTCCTCCGTCTCGTTCATCTTCTCGGGCTTATCCTTCCGCAGGCAGCGGCGGAGGTTGGCCACATCGGCCTTGATGCGGTTCTTCTCCTCTTTGTCCAGCTCCTTCTTGCACTTGGAGAGGGCCTCGTCCACCTTGTAGGCCAGCACCTCGGCCTGATTGTGGAGGTCAAGCCGCTCTTTGCGGCGGCTGTCCTCGGCCTCGTAGGCGGCTGCGTCGGCCATGGCGCGCTGGATCTCATTCTCCGAGAGGTTGGTGCTTCCGGTGATGGTGATGTTCTGCTCCCGGCCGGTGCCGAGGTCTTTGGCCGACACTTTCACGACGCCGTTGACGTCAATGTCAAAGGTGACTTCGATCTGGGGCTTGGACGAGAAGCTGGCCCGGATGCCGTTCAGCTTGAACTTGCCGAGGCTCTTATTGTCGCGGGCGAAATGCCGCTCACCCTGCAGGACGTTGATCTCCACACTGGTCTGCATGGGGCGGGCCGTGGTGAATATCTGGCTCTTGCGGGTGGGGATCATGCTGTTGCGGGTGATGAGGGGGGTGGCCACGCCGCCCAGTGTCTCGATGGAGAGGGTCAGCGGGGTGACGTCCATCAGCACGAGCCCCTGCGCCGCTGCACCGGAAGCGCCAGCCAGCTTGCCGCCGCCCTGTAACAGACCGCCCTGCACAGCGGCACCCATGGCCACGCATTCGTCGGGGTTGAGGCTGTGGCTGGGCTCACAGCCCAGCAGCTCCTTCACCTGACGTTCAACGGCAGGCATCCGGGTGCTGCCGCCGACGAGAAGGACTTTGCCCAGCTGCGAAGCCGAGATGCCGGCATCCCGCAGTGCGTTCTGCACCGGGGCCACCGTCCGTGCCAGCAGGTCGCCGGTCATCATCTCGAACTGGGGACGGGAGATGGTCAGATCCAGGTGGTGGGGGCCGTCCTTGCCCACAGCGATGAAGGGCAGATTGAGCTGGGCCGAGAGGGCGCTGGACAGCTCTTTCTTGGCCTTTTCGGCCTCTTCTTTCAGGCGTCCCATGGCGGCGGGGTCGCGGGAGAGGTCGATGCGGTCCGATTTCTTGAACTCTGCCACGGCGTATTCCACGATGCGCTGGTCGAAATCGTCGCCGCCGAGGCGGGTATCGCCGCCGGTGGCCAGCACCGTAAAGGTGCCGTCTTCGATCTCGATGATGGAGACGTCGAAGGTGCCGCCGCCGAGGTCGTAGACCAGGATCTTCTGGGGCGCTTCGTTGTCAAGGCCGTAGGCCACGGCGGCGGCGGTAGGCTCATTGATGATGCGCAGGACGTTCAGGCCCGCGATGCGGCCCGCATCCTGGGTGGCCTTGCGCTGGCTGTCGTCAAAGTAAGCGGGGACGGTGATGACGGCCTCCGTCACCGGCTCGCCCAGGTAGCTCTCGGCGTCGCGGCGTATCTTGGTCAGGATCATGGCGCTGATCTCCTGCGGAGTCAGGTCTTTGCCGTCGATGTGGACGCGGTAGTCGCTGCCCATATACCGCTTGATGCTGGACACCGTCCGGCCGGAGTTGGTGGCAAGCTGGCGCTTTGCCGCGCCGCCCACCAGACGCTCGCCGTCTTTGGTGAACGCCACCACGCTGGGGGTGGTGCGCTCTCCCTCTGCGTTGGTGATGACGACGGGCTTGCCGCCCTCCACCACTGCCACGCAGCTGTTCGTGGTGCCAAGGTCAATACCGATCACTTTGCTCATTCTGGTCGTCCTCTCTGTTTTTGCGACGCGCATATTTTTCCTTCAATATCATATCGGTTCCGTATGACGATTTCTTAGAGCATTTGTAAAGATTTTGTGTTTCCGCTCATTCTCTCTCGAGCAGCTGGCGGATGACGGCCTCCGTCTCGTCCAGCCAGCTCTGGGCCGTCTCGTCCCCCTCTTTTTTGCGGACGAGGAAGCCCTGCTTCGCCTCAGCCAGCTGAGCCAGCGCCTTTTTGCGGGAGATGTACTGGGTCTCATACTGGGCCACCCGCAGGCAGACCTGCGGCATATAGGCGATGTCGGGGGTGGAGGCGCAGAGTTTCTGGGCCTTGCGGTAGGCCCGCAGGGCCGCACCGGCCCCTTTTCCCTGCACCATGGCATCGTCGCCCAGCGCCACCCATGCGGCCACATCGCCGGCGTCGGCGGCTTTTTTCCAGAACTTGCGGGCCTGTGCAGGGCTCTTGCGGCAGCCCCGGCCCTCGTAGAGCATCTCGCCCATCATGGCAAGGCCCTCGGCGCAGCCCTCTTCGGCAGAGAGCTGATAATAATGCATCGCGTCGTCCCAGCGTTCCTCGGCCATGGCATGGTTGCCGGCCCGCAGCTCCGCTTCGCCCGGCTCATCGGTGTCGTGGCTGGCGTGGAGCAGACCGTTCAAAAGCGAGCAGTCCAGCGTGGCAGAGCTGGTCCACGGGTCGATGACCACGCCGTCGATGCTGTCGGAGTCCAGCGCCATCTGCATGGCGGAAGCCAGAAGCCGTTCCGCCATGGGGCGGCTGGCCGTGCCTTTATCGGCCTCCGCCATCTTCACGGAAGTGAACACCGGCAGGTAGCACCGGCCCTTCTGGGTGCGCAGGGTCCAGGGCTGCAGGTCTTTCGCTTTCTCCGCCGGGACAGGATGCTCCGCCCACGGGGCGGCCCCGTCCGGCTGGTCGGACGCTGCTTCCAGCGGCACCAGGACCTTAGTGTCCAGCTCGAGGGCATAGTTGATGGCGTTCATCAGCGCCCAGAAGCTCTCCTCGTTCTGGCCCTTATAAAGCGCCGCCACAGCCCGCTCTATCGCCGGGCAGCCCGTACCCAGCGGCCCGTATTCCGGCAGCTTTTTGCGGTCTGCCGCGCCCACCGGGCGCAGCCGCAGCCGTGCCGCACCATCTTTTGCCATTGCATCCACCATTCTTTCCGTTGAGATTCCCTTCCAGTATAGCAGGATTTTCCGGTTTTCTCAATCTCCGGAGCCGAAATCTGCTTTCAGCGCCGGTTTTCTTCGGCAAAAACATAGCATTCCTGCTGGGAGTGCGTTATAATAAGGAGCGTCTCGACTAAATGTATTAAAGAAATTAAAGAAAGGGAGTATCGAGCCTTGAACAAAATGCTTCGCTATCTCAGCGATTACAAGCGCGAGAGCGTGCTTGCACCGCTTTTCAAGATGCTGGAAGCTACGTTTGACCTGTTCGTGCCGCTTGTGATGGCCGACATCGTCAACGTGGGTATCGCGGCCCACGATTTCCACTACATCCTTGTGCGGTGCGGCATCCTGCTGCTTCTGGCCATCGTCGGCCTCGCGTGCAGCCTGACCGCCCAATACTTCTCGGCCAAAGCCGCGGTGGGTTATTCCACCGGCCTGCGTCATGCGCTGTTTGAGCACATCCAGACGCTGAGCTTTTCCGAGATGGACACCATGGGCACCAGCACCCTCATCACCCGGATGACCAGCGACGTCAATCAGGTGCAGAGCGGATTGAACCTCTTCCTCCGCCTGTTCCTGCGCAGCCCCTTCGTGGTGATTGGCGCCATGATCATGGCCTTTACGGTCAACTTCCGCGCCGCCCTCATCTTCGTGGTGGCGATCCCGCTGCTGAGCGTCGTGGTCTTCGGCGTCATGGTCATCACCCGTCCGCTTTATAAGTCGGTGCAGACCCGCCTCGACCGGGTCCTTGGCCTCACCCGCGAGAACCTGACCGGCGTGCGCGTCGTCCGCGCCTTCGACAAGGAAAAGAGCGAGGTGGACCGCTTCGAGGACGCCAATGAGCTGCTGACCAAAATGCAGCTCCACGTGGGCCACATCTCCGCCCTGATGAACCCGCTGACCTATGTCATCATCAACCTCGCCATCGTGGCGCTGCTGTATGTAGGCAGCATCGAGATCAACATCGGCGGCATGGCCTCCGGCGATGTCATCGCGCTGGTCAACTATATGAACCAGATCCTGGTCGAGCTGGTCAAGCTGGCCAACCTCATCGTTCAGGTGAGCAAGGCTCTGGCCTGTGCAGGCCGTGTGCAGGCGGTTCTGGACACCAAGCCCGGCATGGAGTTCCCGGCCCAGCTCACCGGCAATGTTCCGGCGGAAAAGGCCGGCGACGCCGTCCGTTTCGACCATGTGAGCCTGACCTACAAGGGCGCAGGCGCACCCAGCCTCTCCGACATCAATTTCACCGCCAAGCGCGGCCAGACCATCGGCGTCATCGGCGGCACCGGCAGCGGCAAATCCAGCCTCATTAGCCTCATCCCCCGCTTCTACGACGCCACTGAGGGCAGTGTGGAGATCATGGGCCGACCGGTCCGGCAGTACCCCCGCGCCGACCTGCGCGGCAAGGTGGCTGTGGTCATGCAGAAGGCCCAGCTCTTCGGCGGCACCATCCGCTCCAACCTGCTCTGGGGCAGCCAGAATGCCTCTGACGCTGACCTCTGGGCTGCGCTGGAAACGGCACAGGCTGCGGAGTTCGTGAAAGCCAAGCCCCTCGGCCTCGACGAGCCGGTGGAGCAGGGCGGACGCAACCTCTCCGGCGGTCAGAAACAGCGTCTGACCATCGCCCGCGCCCTCGTGGGCAAGCCGGACATCCTCATCCTCGACGACAGCGCCAGCGCACTGGACTACGCCACCGACGCGGCCCTGCGCAAGGCTCTGGCCGCTCTTCCGGGCGATCTGACCGTCTTCATCGTCAGCCAGCGCGCCGCCAGCCTGCAGCACGCCGACCAGATCATCGTGCTGGACGATGGCCATATGGTGGGCCTTGGCCGTCACGCCGAGCTGCTGGAAAGCTGCCCGGTCTACAGGGAAATTTATGAGAGCCAGTTCAAGAAAGGGGATGCGCAGAAATGAGTGCAAAAGCAAAAAGCAAGCTGACCCCTGAACAGCAGAAGGCCACCATGACCCGGGTGCTGCAGAAGATCAGACCCTACGGCTTCTTCGTGGTGTGCAGCCTCATCGTGGCCGCTGTGAGCGTGGCGGCCCAGCTGTATATCCCCATCCTCTGCGGCAGTGCCATCGACATGATGCTGGGCAAAGGTGCCGTGGACTTCGCGGGCGTGCTGCGCATCATCTACGAGATCATCGTGGTGGCTGTTGTCGCCGCCTTTGCGCAGTGGCTGCTGAGCGTCTGCAACAACCGCATCACCTTCGCAGTCAGCCGTGACCTGCGCAACGCCGCCATGCGGAAGATCCAGACCCTTCCCCTCTCTTACCTCGACAGCCATCCTTCCGGCGACATCGTGAGCCGGATGGTGGCCGACGTGGATACCTTCGCGGACGGCCTGCTGATGGGCTTCACCCAGCTGTTCTCGGGTGTGCTGACCATCCTCGGCACCCTGCTCTTCATGCTGCAGCAGAATGTCCCTATCACGCTGGTGGTGGTCTGCATCACCCCGCTGAGCCTCGTGGTCGCCAGCTTTCTCGCAAAGCGCAGCTACAAATATTTCCAGAGCCAGAGCACCGTGCGCGGCGAGCAGACTGCCCTTGTCAACGAGATGATAGAGGGCCAGAAGGTCGTGCAGGCCTTCGGCCACGAAGCCCAGAGCCTCGAAGCTTTTGACGAGGTGAATGGCCGACTGCAGGACGTGAGCCTGAAGGCCATCTTCTTCTCCAGCATGACCAACCCCGCCACCCGCTTCGTCAACAACATCGTCTATGCAGGCGTCGGCCTCGTGGGCGCGATCTATGCCGTAGCCGGAGGCATCACCATCGGCCAGCTGAGCATCTTCCTGAACTACGCCAACCAGTACACCAAGCCCTTCAATGAAATTTCCGGCGTCGTGACCGAGCTGCAGAACGCTCTGGCCTGCGCGGCCCGTGTGTTCGAGCTGCTGGACGCTGAGGACCAGACTCCCGAAGCGGAGGACGCCGCAAAGCTCGTGCCGGACGGCCACGTCCAGATCGAGGACGTCTCCTTCCGCTATCTGCCCGACCGCCCGCTCATCGAGGGCCTGTCTCTGGACGTCAAGCCCGGCCAGCGCATCGCCATCGTCGGCCCCACCGGCTGCGGCAAGACCACCCTCATCAACCTGCTCATGCGGTTCTATGATGTCAACGGCGGCTCCATCAAAGTCTCCGGCACCGACATCCGGGACGTGACCCGCGCCTCCCTGCGCGGCAGCTACGGCATGGTGCTGCAGGATACCTGGCTCCGGGCCGGCACCGTGCGGGAGAACATCGCCTACGGCAAGCCGGACGCCACCCTCGACGAGGTGGTGGCTGCGGCCAAGGCAGCCCACGCCGACAGCTTCATCCGCCGCCTGCCCGAGGGCTACGACACCGTCATCGCCGAGGACGGTGGCAACATCAGCCAGGGCCAGAAGCAGCTGCTCTGCATCGCCCGCGTGATGCTCTGTCTGCCCCCGATGCTGATCCTGGACGAGGCCACCTCCTCCATCGACACCCGCACCGAGGTGCGTATCCAGGCAGCCTTTGCCCGGATGATGCAGGGCCGCACCAGCTTCATCGTGGCACACCGCCTTTCCACCATCCGGGAGGCCGACGTCATCCTCGTGATGAAGGACGGCCACATCGTGGAGCAGGGCGACCACGATACCCTGCTGGCGCAGGGCGGCTTCTACGCCAAGCTCTACAACAGCCAGTTCGAGGGTGTGGAGACTTAACGCTTCAGCTGATAGCAATTCAACTTTTTAATGCAGCAGCGGTGAATTGCATATCGCAAAGATGCCGTTTGAATGCTGCACTGATTTCTTGACTTGCGATAAAATTTGCGATAAACGATTTTGAGAAGGAATATAATCGTGTCGAAAGATGAATATTTGATTACAGATCCACCCCTTAAAGCGCTGACTGTTTTTGCGATGCCGATGATCCTTGGCAGCTTTTTTCAACAAGTATACAATATGGCCGATTCCATAATCGTTGGTCAATTTGTTGGCTCCTCGGCACTTGCGGCTGTTGGTGCTTGTGCTGCACTGACCAATGTTTTTATTTGTGTGGCGCTTGGTGCTGGTGTGGGCGCAGGTGTGCTTGTAAGCCGCTGTTTTGGTGCAAAAAATTATGGTAAAATGAAAACCATTGTGTCAACGTCCCTGATCAGCTTTTTGATCTTAAGCGTTGTCCTTGGTGTCTTTGGCTTTTGCTTTTCCCATTTCATGATGAGCGGATTACAGACCCCTGCCGATATATTGGAAGAAGCAGTATTGTATCTGCGTGTCTACTTTGTGGGTTTCCCGTTTCTATTCATGTACAACATTCTTTCCACCATGTTCACTTCCATCGGTGAATCCAAAATTCCGTTGGGACTGCTGATATTCTCATCTATCCTGAATATTTTTATGGATCTCTGGATGGTGGCCGGTCTTGGTCTGGGGGTGTTTGGCGCAGCCCTTGCGACCTTGATCGCACAAGGAATTTCTGCCGTGTTTTCGTTTTTGATCTTTCTGTCTCGGACGCAGCAATACAAGAGCTCCTTTAGCAGGTTCGACCGGCAGGAGCTGTATTCCATGCTTCGCATTGCGGTACCATCGGTTTTGCAGCAGTCCACAGTGTCTATCGGTATGATGATCGTGCAGGCAGTGGTAAATCCCTTCGGCACACAGGCACTTGCCGGGTATGCGGCAACGATGCGGGTAGAAAATGTTTTTTCACTGATCTTCGTATCCATCGGCAATGCAGTTTCGCCGTTTGTATCCCAGAATCTTGGCGCAAAGAAAATCGAGCGTATCAAAAAAGGTTATCATGCTGCACTGGTGTTGGATCTATGCTTTGCAGTTCTTGCTTTCGTGGTCATTGAAACACTGCACACACAGATCTCCTCGTTGTTCCTGGGAAAAGACGGAACCGCGTTGGCCTATCAGGTGTCCGGTGATTATATGAGATGGCTTGGTTACTTTTTCATCTTCATGGGCATCAAGATGGCAACCGATGGCGTTCTTCGCGGACTTGGAATCATGCGGCCGTTTCTTATTGCAAATATGGTAAACCTTGCGATCCGCTTGTCTGTTGCTTTGATTTGTGCACCGCGTTTTGGCATTGCTTTTGTTTGGCTTGCAGTCCCGGCAGGTTGGCTTGCAAACTTCCTTATTTCCTATGCGGCGCTCAGAAGATCACCGTTTCTGTTGTAGTTGGTCCATTGCAGTTTCAGCTTACAACAAAAAATGAGATAGGCCACCCCTTTCGGGGAAGTCTATCTCATTTTTTTCGTTGGGGCTATTTTGCAACAGCCCCATTTTTGTTTGCTCTGTTTTATTTTTTGCGGGTCGGCAATAGTTTCTTTTTTACCTGTTTTCGGCTTTCAGCACCGTTGCCTCAGCAGGCGGCGGTGTGAGGGTGGAGTGGGCCAGAATAAAGGCAGCGGCGCGGCTGGAGGCGATGCGCTGGGCGGCGCGGCGGCGGTCGTTGGAAGCGAAGGTGTGCTCCCCGTCCCGTTTTGCGTCCCAGTGGGCGAGCTCGTCATCCACCTCGGCTTCCGTCGGCCAGAGCTCTTCTTTCTGCGCCACCAGCAGCAGACCCATCCGGCTGCGCAGTTTGCGCTCGGCCTCGGCGTGGAGCCAGGCTCGGAATTCTTCCACCGTCTGGCCCTGCACCTTTAAGTACTGGTCGAAATTGACGCCGTTGGCCTGCATCCGCAGATTGAACTGGCGCTGCTCGGCAAAGTAGTTGCCGGCCACCAGCTGCTTGGGCAGCGGGCCGGTGACGTGTGTACCCAGCTGGGCGATGAGGGCCTGTTCGGCCACGGCGCGGGCCTGCTGGCAGCGCTGGGCGTAGATGTCCTGCGTCACCCTGGCGCGGAGGGCGCGCTTGCCCTCGGCGTCGGCGGCGCGGTCTTCGTCACCGTGGCGGCGGTTTATTTCAAGCTCGATGGTCAGCTCCCGGATAGGCCGGGGCTGGATGGGCTGGGTAAAGCCGGTGTACTCTCCCAGTTCCAGCGGCGGCAGGCAGAAGAACTGCACCCCCGCCCGGAAGCCCTCGGCCCGGTTGACCGCCAGAAGTTCAAAATCCGGGTCGGTGACGGGCTGCAGATCGTTTTCTTTCATCAGCTGAGCGAACAGGGGCGAGAAGCCCTCCAGGATCGCCCGGTTGACCGCCGCCGTCAGCAGGTCGTCCTCGTCCTGCGGAGCGTCCGGGGCCGTCTTTTCGGCCTGCACCGCCGCTTCCAGCTCCTCTGCCGATGCAGAAAAGACCACCCGGCAGTCACCGGGTTCCGCCATGCCAAAATGCTCGAGTTTCATTTTCTTCTCCCCCTCTCAGCGGACGATGCCGGCCATCAGCACCAGCAGCACGATGCCCAGCACCACATACAGCACCTCGGCACCCAGAACGGACTTGTCCCCCTCGACGTACATCTCGGCGGGGTCGTCGGGGTTATAATAAAGGGTGACGACAGCTCCCTGTGCAAGCTCTCTGCCCTTGGCAGACTTGGGGTAATGGAGACGGTGGGTGCCGCCAGCAGTGGAGAATTCCAGCAGGTAGGCTTCGCCGTCCCGGCTCCGGACGGTGCCTGCCACAGCGGCCTCGACCTTTTCGCCCCTGGTCATGAGCTTGCGGCGTCTCGACCAGCTCCGCCATGCCATGTAGAACATGATGCCTGCACCGATGAGAAAGATAATGATGTTGAACATTCGCAGTTTCCCTCTTCCGTAAATAGTCCCGCCGGGCCGCTGCCCCGCAGGGGTAATATTTATTGTATCATACTCTGCCGGATTTTTCGCCCCATTCGGCCTATACGGAATGCAACAATTTTCGCAAAAAAATTTGTCGTACTATTTTTGCAGAAAACGCTTGACTTTCTTTGCACCTATGGTATAATAAATATCGTTCCGAGCCGAACGGCAGCGAACAAAACAGAATATGCGGATATGGCGGAATTGGCAGACGCGTTAGATTCAGGTTCTAATCGGGGCAACTCGGTGGAGGTTCAAGTCCTCTTATCCGCACCA
>ENA-OQKY01001600-OQKY01001600.1-human-gut-metagenome-genome-assembly--contig:-NODE-1600-length-12086-cov-2.759010_pt1 | contig 12086 bp, 10 predicted proteins | sample MGYA00242652_ERZ504805 | MGnify/ENA primary metagenome ERZ504805 (study PRJEB26092, sample SAMD00036400) | human gut metagenome | host: Homo sapiens | study: EMG produced TPA metagenomics assembly of... | reverse complement strand
TGAATTTCTTGATCGTTCAATCATTGATAAGTACATATGTCGTGCAGACAAGTACCATAACCACGATCATCATGAGAGTGTAGTTCATGATTTTACTGCGAAAGCTTTTCGATCTATTCCACATGCATTTGCTCCATGTGCAAAGCTGATGCAGAGGTATTCAGATGCTTCCTGTTAACGAGCACAAGATAGGAAGGAATCCGCTCCTTTTCCGGCCGTACTCCCCTGGTAACATAATCATATAATATATGTACCGATTCATATCCGTACTGATAAAAGGATGTCACAATACTGCCTTCCACCTTCCCCTCCCGTATCAGCTCCAGTGTTTCCTTCATATCATCAACGCCGTACACAAGAATCGTATCGCGATTGTCCATATATTCGCTTGCATCCACAAAGCCGATTGCATTCTCCCCTGCAAGGTTGCTGGAAACATTCATACCGGTATCCTTCTGCAGCACCTTGATCCACTCGTTGTGGGCGGTGAGCTGGTCACTGCGTGATTCACTTTTTGCGACAATCTCAAAGCCGCCGGGATGCTGTGCAAATACAGCTTCAATGGATGCAATCTGATCCCTTGCAAGGTCAAAGCTCAAATCACTGACCTGAATGCCGATGCGAAGCATTTTATTCTTACCCAGCTTTTCTTCGATATCGGCTAACAGAAGTCTGGCCTGTTCATCAAAGTCCTTGCTGATCGTCGTTAGCGGACTGCTGCCCTCAACAGGAGAATCCACCAGGATAAAGGGGATACCCTTGTCATTTCCTTTTTGGATCAGCTCCTTGCTGATGACCCCCTGTGTGATTATGCCATCTGCTTTTTTCAAAAGACCTGTATTGATGACATCCACCATATCATCGGTGGAAATTTTAATAGGTCCCTTCCAGTCACAATGCACCTCCAGCTCCGTACAGGCATCCTGCATCCCTTCTCTGGCCTTTTGCCATAGCGTATGCGTAGATAAAGGTGTGGCAAATAGAAAATACTGTGAGGATTTTTTCTCCTCCTTTGGCTCAGCTGCACTGCATCCGCCACTCAGCACCAGACACAGGCACACGATTCCGCATAGTCTTTTTTTTCTCATTCTCATCCCCGCTCTCATGGAATCATTCTATCACATCACAGACAAATTGAAAACGCGTGAAAAATAAAAAAAATGATTCTTGAAAGGGATCGTAAGAATCATTTCTTTATACAAGATTATCAGCAATAGAGACGATCCTCATATCGCTCCATCATTGAAGAACCGCTGAACTGCATTCATGTCCGGGGTTTACCGCGGCTGTTTTCCTTCTGATAACTTTGTGATTAAGCGGCATATCTGCCGACTACAGTACATAGTATACAGTATCAAATATAAAATATCTTGTCATTTTTAGCAATATCTTGTCATGTACTCAATTCTGTAATATCATAACAGTTTCCACCGGCGTGCTTTGCGTGATACATCGCTTCATCCGCCTTTTGGAATATCTCATCATACCTGCAGATATGATTGCTCATACATACACCGATACTGGCACTCAGGACCTGTCTGTCCTCGATTCTTGTATTTACCAGGCGATCTAAAATCTCATCCAGACGCTCATACAGATAGGGCAGAGAAAGGATATTCTTCATAAACACACAGAACTCATCACCGCCGATGCGACCGATGAAATCGCTGCTACGAAGAACCTCCTTCAACACCTTAACGACATGCAGAAGAACCTGGTCACCGACAAGATGACCGAAGGTGTCATTGATGCTTTTAAATTTATCAATATCAATGACCAGCAGGCAGACATACTGATCCTGATGCATGGTTTCAAGCTCTGCACTCACATGTGTCCGAAACGCCGTTTTATGCATGACATTTGTGAATTCCTCTATTTCAGAACGACGCTCCAGCTCCCTGTTTTCCTTTAAAATCTGATTACGTTCATACAGCAGCTGTTCCATGTCTATCTTTAACAGCAGCGTATTCTTCATGTTGTTGTGTGCAGCTGAAAGCTCCAGCTGCCGAATATCATAATACTCCTCCAGCGCCTGTAGACGCTCCTGTTCAGCTTTAAACGTGTTCGCATAAAGGACCTGACATTCCTTAATCCCGGAATTATTCTTATAATTGGGATAATCCTTAAGAATCAGCCAAAGCTCATATAAAATCTGTGAGGAAAGCTTCTGTTCCTGAAACTGCATGCAGACCTTAAATACCTTAAGAAGATTTTTAAACGTATGCAAACGATCCTCTTCTCTGCCGGCAATTTCCAGAAAGCGGACCACTTCAGCACGCAGCCTTGCTATATCCTGCGTATGGGCACACAAGAGAACCTGATACATCTGATAATCATTTTCTACTGTAACGATCTGAAATCGTTTTTGAAATTCTCGGTACCAGATCAGCCAGCGCTCATATTCAAGATCATCCTTCAGATAAATGCTTGTCCCCATCAGATTGATGATATTGAAGCCATCATTGATTTTAAGATCATTATAGCTACCGATTCCGCGCTCTTCAAAGGCATTGGTGAAATATTCCTTTGCGATTTCATAATAACCAAGGTTAAAAAAGAGTACACCCAGATTGTTTAAAATGATATACAGATACCCGAGCTCCTGATGATCCAAAGCGATATAATAGGACTTCAGCATATATTCAACCGACATGATATCATCGCCAAGCGTTCCACTCACCATCCCTGCCAGATTATAGCACATCATCTGAAAAAATGGATAGGGCGCATGTTCTCCGATGCGAATTCCCTCCTGCAGATATTTCATTGCTTTATCATAAACACCTGTGTTGAAATAGGAGCTGCCTAGAAAATAACAGCTGATTATCAAATAATGGTCATTGTTTTGTTCCCTGCTGGCTGTGTATAACAGGGAGGCATAATGAAAAATGCCTTCAAAATCACGAAGGACTCTTTTTTCTTCAATGTGTGTATACAAGCTCTCTAACTTATCTGTTTTCATGGTATTATCATATCACAATCATATATGTTTTTAAACACTCTGTCGATACAAGTGTCTATAAATGCAGTTTTTTACATACTATTTAGCGATTTCATACGCTGTCTGAACATTTGATACAGCAAAAGCTGCAGTACCGTTCGTATTTTTCACTAGAAATTCAGTCTGTTTCACTATAAAAAAGACCGGACAGCAGTCTGCCATCCGGTTCCATTTATAAATATTATTCCACTGCTTTTTTCACAAGTGCAAGAACATCTTCAGCAGTCGCCTGCTTCAGTGCTTCCTCAGCAAGACCTTCCATTTCCTTCTTACTCAGGTTGGTAACCATCTTACGAGCCTTCAGAATCTGTGTAGCTGACATGGAGAATTCATCGAGTCCAAGACCGAGAAGTACAGGTACCGCATATTCTTCTCCAGCCATTGCTCCACACATACCAGCCCATTTGCCTTCCTTGTGTGCTCCGTCAATCGTCATTTTAATGAGACGCAGGATAGATGGATTGTATGGCTGATACAGGTAGGATACCTTCTCATTCATACGGTCAGCTGCCATAGAGTACTGAATCAAATCGTTTGTACCGATGGAGAAGAAATCTGCTTCCTTCGCAAAGTTATCTGCATTTACTGCAGCAGCAGGAATTTCCACCATCATACCTACTTCGATTTTATCTGCAACCTTAACGCCTTCTGCGATCAGTTTTTCTCTTTCTTCTTCAAAGATTGCCTTACCCTGACGGAATTCATCAACCGTCGCAATCATCGGGAACATAATGCACAGTCTTCCGTAAACAGAAGCACGGATCAGTGCACGCAGCTGTGTGCGGAAAATTTCTGTTCTGTCCAGACACAGACGAATTGCACGATATCCCAAAAACGGGTTCATTTCCGGATCGAACGTGAAGTAAGGAAGCTTTTTGTCACCACCGATATCCAGTGTACGTACGACAACACGGCGTCCTCCCATACCTTCCAGAACTGCTTTATAAGCTTCAAACTGCTCATCCTCAGTAGGGAAGTGATCAGAATGCATATACAGGAATTCTGTACGGTACAGACCGATACCTTCACCACCATTGTTCAACACACCCTCTACATCATCCGGTGTACCGATATTTCCGGCAAGCTCAACCTCATGTCCGTCTGTTGTAATGGATTTTGCATCCTTTAATACCTTCAGTGCTTCTTTTTCTTCCATATAAGCAGCACGTTTTCCTTCATATTCCTTGATTTCCTCATCAGTTGGATTCAGAAGTACAACACCATCCAATTCATCCAGAATTACTGTATCTCCATTGCTTGCGGCATCCAGAACACCACTGCAGCCTACAACTGCAGGAATCTCCAGAGAGTTTGCCATAATAGCAGAGTGGCTTGTCTTACCACCGATATTCGTCGCAAAGCCCTTTGCATATTCATTCAGCTGTGCTGTATCAGAAGGTGTCAGGTCATGCGCAATAATTACAGAATCCTCGTTGATTGCACTCAGATCAGGAATTGTCAGACCCAGCAGATTACATTTCAAACGGAATGTAACATCCTTAACATCAGCTGCTCTTTCTTTAAAGTATTCGTTATCCATGGATTCAAACATGGCAACCATCATATTCGCAACTTCATTGGTCGCAAATTCTGCGTTTACCTTGTCGTTTTCAATCATTGAGATAATCTGGCTTGCCAGCTCAGGATCCCCTGCCATCATCAGGTGAGCATCAAAAACTGCCAGCTCTTCCGGTGCCAGACGTTTTGCGGCACGTTCCTTGATACCTTCGATATCAGATTTCGTTTTTTCCAAAGCAGCGTTGAATTTCGCTACCTCTTCTGCAGGTGTTGCTTCTGTCTTAACAATTTCGAAGCTCGGTGTTTCCAGCTTGTAAACCTTTGCAATCGCAATCCCTGCGGATGCTGCAATACCTTTTAACATAAGTATGTCCTCCTCTTACTTCATGTAATACTTATTAAAAGTAGTCCTTATCTGATAGAATCACAACGCTTCCATGAGTCTATCTCTACCTAAAATAATAACATTTTTTGAGCCTATAAGCAATGGAAGAATGCATTACAAAGCGCTTTTTTCGACAAAGGAAAAGCTGTACCACCGAACGTCCTGCAGCTAAAAGCTTCAAGGAAAATACCAATTGTAGTCATTTTCGTCTGGATACAGTCATAAAAAGCCAATACAAAAAAAGCACAGAGCTCTACAAATATTTGCAGACACCTGTGCCTTCGTCTTTAACGACTTAGTGAATATACAGAAGAAAGAGCCAGATAAATATACCGAGTACGGCACAGAACAGCAGAATTACCGGTACAAACACCGAGAATGCAGCCATAATGAGAGCCAGAAAGTCACCCTTTTCAAGATTTGCTTCCTTCCCTTCCCGCACTTCCTTCTTCTTCAACAGGTCTTTAAATTTCGGTTTGTTGATGAACACTAGAACTCACCGCCAAAAGGGCAGAGAACAACATGACCCGGTTTGATTTCCTTGGCAGCCGGCTCCTGTGTTTTACAGATATCCGTGGCATATGGACAACGTGGGTGGAATTTACATCCGCTTGGTACGTTGACATTGCTTGGAATCTCTCCATGAATTGCTTCCATGCTGGAACGCTGGGTAGGATCCGGCTTTGGAATCGCGGCCATCAGCGCCTTTGTATAAGGGTGCTGCGGATTCTCATAGATTTCATCCTTATCCGCAAGCTCTACCAGTGAACCAAGGTACATAACACCTACACGGTTACTGATATGCTTCACAACACTCAAATCGTGAGAAATGAAGATATAGGAAATCTTACGTTCCTCCTGCATATCCATCATCAGGTTGATGATCTGAGACTGAATGGATACATCCAGTGCGGATACCGGCTCATCACATACAATAAAGCTTGGATCCAGTGCCAGTGAACGGGCAATACCAATACGCTGACGCTGTCCTCCGGAGAACTGATGCGGGTAACGGTAGCAGTAGTATGGCGGCAACCCTCATTTTTCCATCAGATTCAGAATATACTGCTTCAGCTCGTCACCTTTTTTATAATAGCCATGCGCAACCAGCGGTTCACTCAAAATGTTGTATACATTCATCCGGGGATTCAAAGAGCTGTATGGATCCTGGAAAATAATCTGCATTTCCTCACGCAGCTTTCGCATTTCCTTACGGTTCTTTTTCAGAATATCTTCACCATTGAAGTGCACTTCCCCGCTTGTCGGTTCATGCAGACGAAGAATTGCACGTCCAAGTGTGGATTTTCCACAGCCGGATTCTCCAACAAGACCAAGCGTCTCCCCTTCATACAGCTTGAAGGATACACCATCAACAGCCTTTACATATTTTTTATTTTTATCCAGCTTACCTTTTCCAAGAGGGAAATATTTTTTCAGGTCTTTGACTTCGAGAATTACTTTCTTGTCTTCCATTTTTTATTCCTCCCCTTTCACATCATCAAACAGGAAGCAGCTAACGTGATGTCTGGATCCGACCTTCACGTCATGCGGCTGGGACTCCCTGCATTTTGGCATCGCCTTCGGACAACGGTCTGCGAAATAGCAGCCCTTTGGCAGATTGATCGGGTTTGGTACATTCCCTTCAATCGTACTCAGACGTTTGCTTCCGCTGTTCAGGGAAGGCATACTGCTCATTAAGCCAACTGTATACGGATGCTTCGGGTTTTTGAAGATTTCAAATACCGGAGCACTTTCCACTACCTTACCGGCATACATGACATTTACATGATCCGCCATCTGTGCAACTACACCAAGGTCATGCGTAATCAGCATGATGGAGGTTCCTGTTTTTTCCTTCAGATCATTCATCAGCTTCAGAATCTGTGCCTGAATGGAAACATCCAGTGCTGTTGTCGGTTCATCGGCAATCAGCAGCTTTGGATTACATGCAAGTGCCATAGCGATCATAACACGCTGACGCATACCACCGGAAAGCTGGTGCGGATAGTTGTCCACAACCTTTTCCGGGCGGGAAATCCCAACCATGTCCAGAAGCTTGACAGCACGTTCGTGTGCCTCTTCCTTTTTTACATCCTCATGCAGCAGGATGTTTTCCATAATCTGATTTCCTACGGTGAATACCGGGTTCAGTGAAGTCATCGGCTCCTGAAAAATCATAGAGATATCGTTACCACGAATCTTACGGATTTCATCATCCTTTAATGTCGCAAGGTTTTTGTCACCATACATGATCTTGCTGTCTTCCCCGATTTTACCGGGTTCATCCACCAGACCAAGGATACTCATGGCCGTAACACTCTTTCCACAGCCGGATTCCCCAACGATTGCCAGTGTTTCATTTTCGTACATTTTGAAGTTGTTTCCGTCTACCGCCTTGGAAACACCCTTTTTTGTATAGAAATATACTTTCAGATTTTCAACATCCAATATTTTCTTGTTCTTTACTTGTTCCATACTCACCAGCTCCTATCGTATATCTTTCGGGTCAAACGCATCACGCAGTCCCTCTCCAATCAGATTGATGGAGATAACGGTCAGCAGACACATGATACCGGCAGGCAGCCAGTTCCATGGAAAGTCCTGGAAGACTTCGGTATTTCTTGCCAGTTCCATCAGATTTCCCCAGGAAGGCGTAGGTGCGGTAACACCCATACCAAGGAAAGATAATCCGGCCTCTGTAAGAATAGCACTCGCCATGGACAATGTCGCATTAACAATGATCATGGATAAAACATTCGGTATCAGATGCTTGAATATTTTTGAAAAATCACTCAGACCAAGTGCCTCGCAGGCCTGCATGAATTCCTGTTCGCGAAGTGACAGAATCTGCCCGCGCACAAGACGCGCCAGTCCCGGCCACGACAATACACCGATCAGAAACGATACGATATACATTTTCACATTTGAAGGTGTCCATAACATATTATATGCCAGTACAAGAATCAGTGGTGTAAATGGCAGAGAGTACACAATCTCCGCAAATCGCATAAGAAGATTGTCAATCCATCCACCATAATAACCGGATATACCACCGATTACACAGCCAAGGAACACCGTAATCAGGGCAGCGATGATACCTACCATGATAGAAATACGTCCACCTAGGAACAAACGGAAGAATACATCACGCCCCTGCTGGTCAGTACCCAGCCAGTGCTCAGCATTCGGTCCAATATTTTTTGTATCAAAGCTATAATCATTTACATTAACACCGCTTATGATCGGTACGAAAATCACGGCAAGAACGATCAGTATAAAAATGATCAGACCAGCCATAGCGATTTTGTTTTGTCTGAATTTATTCCATGCAATTTGCCAAGGGCCCATGGTATCGCTTTTATCCAGCTTTATTTCAGTTTGATTTACATTTTCTTTCGCCATTCTAATCACCTCTATTCTACTTTAACACGTGGATCGACAACGGAATACAGAATATCCGACAGCAGATTTCCCAACACCATCAAAATGGCAGAGAACATCAGACACGCCGTGATAATACTCTGATCCTGTCCACTGATTGCCTCGATCAAAATCTTACCCAGACCAGGCCACAGGAATACGGATTCCAGAATCATTGCCCCACTGAACAGGGAAGGAATGTACAGACCCAGCAGTGTGACAAGAGGTATCAGCGCATTTTTAAATGCATGACGGTAAATCACTGTTTTCTCTTTCAAGCCCTTTGCACGCGCGGTTCGTACATAGTCCTGATTGATAACATCGATCATGGAGCTTCGTACATAACGGGAGAAGGTCGCAAAGTTACCGAACGCAAGTACAATTGTCGGCAGCAGCATATGCAATGCAACATCTCCGATTTCCTGGAATATATTATCATATCCGAAGACTGCAAGATCCGGGGTACGCATACCGTTGACCGGTATCACGCCGGAAGGCAGCGCTACGAAGAAAATCAGAATCAGCGCAAAGAAGAACGTTGGCACAGATACACCCAATAAGGAGAATACTGTCCAGAAATTGTCGAATTTAGAGAATTTTTTTGTTGCCTGCTTAATTCCAATCGGAATAGAAAGCCCGATACCGATAACGAGGGAAACCAGGTTCAGCAGGAATGTATTCCATACGTAGTCTCCAATGATTTCAGAAACTGGAAGTTTGAACTTGGTAGATGTCCCCAGTTCTCCTTTAGCAAGATTTCCAACCCAGATTACATACTGTTCTGGCAGAGATTTATCAAGTCCCAATTCCTCACGAATCTGCTGTTTCTGTTCCGGGGTAGCCTTGCTTCCCATTCCCAGATAAGCATCAACTGGATCTCCTGGCATTCCTTTTACGGTCCCAAAAATGACGATTGAAATAATAAATATGACAGGAATTAGATTTAGCAAACGTTTAACTATATATTTCAGCATGAGATCACCTCCAAAAAAACTTATTTTGAAACATAGAAGTTGAAATAAAAACATAAATAAGAGCAAGTGTATCCTTGCTCTTATTTGAACACTTTACAGTTTACTACTTAAATTTACTCGATTGTAGCATCCCTCAGACCGTGTGTCCACTGGTACAGTGCACTTGTCTTCAGGTTCTTGATCTTCTTGTTGTAGAAGTCAAAGTAAGTGTTACCATATACAGGCAGTGCAGAAACGTCTTCATTTACCTGTTTCTGAGCCTCTACCCATTTGTCTTTTGCTTTATCCATATCCATTTCTGTCAATGCAGCATCCATCAGACTATCCAGCTTCTCGTCTTTCAGACGGCTTGTGTTGTCCAGACCATCACCAACATATTTGGAATCAAAGTTCGTTACAGCACCTGACATTGTATCGTCTGTGAAAGAAGTAGCCATGAAGTAAACGTTCCATTCTTCAATGTTCTTGTCATAGTATACTTTGTCCATCAGTGTGTTGAAGTCAACAGTTGCAACCTTAACATCAGCTTTCAGCTCTTCGCCCCAAGCCTTTTTCCACATAGGGATCAGGTTGTTCAGGATATCGTGGTCTTTGATTGCCATGATTTTGATTTCCAGCTTCTGTCCGTCTTTTTCACGGTATCCGCTAGCTCCAACTTTCCATCCTGCATCATCCAGAAGCTTTTTAGCCTTTTCGATGTCATAGCTGTAGTTTGTTAAGCCGTCAACCTTTTCCTCGCCTGTGATAACTTTACCAAGCTTAGAGATTGGGTTGTTCCATGTTGTTGGTACATAACCGATTTCTACACCATCAAGATCCTTGCAGTCCTTGCATTCATAGTAAGAATTCACGAAAGACTGACGGTCGAATGCGTAAGACAGTGCCTGACGTACTTCTTTTTCACTTGTTGCACCATGTACTGTGTTGTAAGTGATGTAACCCATACCACCACGTTGGTAGTGGTTGATTGTCAGATCCTCGTTGTTGGAAGCAGGTCCGATTTTCTTAGGCTCAATCTGTCCTGCCAGCAGGTCGATATTGCCGGATTTCAGTTCCTGATATTCCGTTTCCATCTTTACCGGTTTGATAATGACATTTGCAATACCCTTGTAATCATCGCCCCAGTATTTCTCATTCTTTTTCAGAGATGCACCTGTACCAGCTTCCCATTTGTCCAATACGTATGGTCCGGTTCCGATTGGTTTACCTACAGCATCCTGAATTGGTTTTGTTTTCTTGTAAGCATAGGAATCCTTAAACTGGTTAGAGCTGATAACACTGATGTTCATCAGACTCTGCAGATTATCGTTTCTTGCTTCTGTGAAGTGGAATACGACAGTATAATCGTCCTTCACTTCGATACCAGGATAATCTGGTTCTTCCTTGTTCTTTTTGTTGTTGTACTGCTTGTATCCTTCCAGATACTGGCAAGTAGAGATGAAACGTCCTGTATAGCTTGGATCTGAAACTACCTTGTATGAGAATTCAACATCCTTTGCTGTGAAGTCGCTTCCGTCTGAGAACTTAACACCCTTTCTCAGATTGAATGTAATTGTTTTACCATCCTTGGCAACGTCCGTTTTTTCTGCCAGAGAAGGCTGTAAATTACCATCCACGTCATACTCCATCAACTTGTTGTACACCAGATCGATTACGTATCCGTCGTAAGCACCAGTGTAGTACAATGGTGAAAATGTTCCTGTAAGTTCCTCAGCTCCTACAACTAATGTATCACTTTTTTTAGAAGATCCTCCACAGGCTGTCAGTGAAAGCGCACATGCTGCTGCGGCCATCACTTTGAATAGCTTTTTCATCTAATTCCCTCCTATCATTCCTGATAATGACCTTATTATATCGTAATTCACATAGAAATACAATATTTTAACTCTCACTTTCATGAAAATGTCATTTTTGTTTACATTTTCATGAAAGAAAACCGTCATTTTTATAAAACCAAATGCATCAGCATGCTATGTATCACTTTATTTTCAGACAAAATGATAAATTTGTACATTATATATGGACACCCTTTCGCTCCCAGGCAGCTGCAAAAAAAAGGATGCTCTCAATATGAGAACACATCCTTTTTGCTGTTCATGTATAATCTTATCGTTTGTTGAAAGGAACGATTGTCTTAGGAATTCCGTTTTCCATGATCAGTGTAGGCTCACCCTGAATCAGTGGTGTGATGTAGTCATAGAATTCCTGTGTCAGACCCTGGTAATCCGGCAGAATCCATTCAACCGGTACATGTTTTACATGGTTAGCGAAGTTTTCAGCAGGTCCGGAGATGAATTTTGCATTGTATCTTCCATCCACATATTCTCTCTGTACGGCAACTACGTGTCCTGTAAATTTGCCATCAGCACTTCTGCTGTGTGCTGACATACCCAGCTCAAATGCTTCTGTAACGTCAACCAGAGACTGTGCGAAGTTGGAGCTTCTCGCTGCAGTGCTCAGATCCTGCACCTTTGCACGAGGAGCGATACCAGCTTCCAGAATCATGTTTTTCAGGTTTTCCCCGGCACCACCTAATACAGCGTGTCCGAAACCGTCATTTACTGCCTCACCAGCTGCAATGTATGTACCGTCTGCATAGTGAGCACCCTCACTTGTAACGATGTAGCATTTTCCTTTTTCATCCATGCATTTCTTAACCTGTGCAAGGAATTTTTCCTTATCGAAATCAACCTCAGGCAGAACAATCAGGTCAACTCTTCCGGTAACAACTGTAGAACCTGCAAGCCATCCTGCATCTCTACCCATTGTTTCCAGAATAAATACTTCT
>ENA-OQKY01001584-OQKY01001584.1-human-gut-metagenome-genome-assembly--contig:-NODE-1584-length-12193-cov-4.028924_pt1 | contig 12193 bp, 10 predicted proteins | sample MGYA00242652_ERZ504805 | MGnify/ENA primary metagenome ERZ504805 (study PRJEB26092, sample SAMD00036400) | human gut metagenome | host: Homo sapiens | study: EMG produced TPA metagenomics assembly of... | reverse complement strand
TCCGGGGTTCCACCGCTACCCGGATATCGGCAACCGGTCGGCGGGGGACAACGACGTGCAGAGGGAGTTGCAGGCCGGAATCGGGCATATCGTCGCGGTACATGTGAAAGACACCAAACCTGGCGTCTTCAAAAACGTGCCGTTTGGCGAAGGCGTAGTGGATTTCGAACGTTGCTTCGAAACGCTCAAACAGAGTGGCTATTGCGGGCCGTACCTGATTGAGATGTGGAGCGAAACGGCGGAAGACCCGGCGGCAGAAGTAGCGAAAGCGCGTGATTGGGTGAAAGCGCGCATGGCCAAAGCAGGCATGGTGGAGGCGGCATAATGCAAAAGCTGAAACAGCAGGTGTTTGAGGCCAACATGGAGCTGCCGCGTTACGGGTTGGTGACCTTTACCTGGGGCAACGTCAGCGCTATTGACCGTGAACGCGGGCTGGTGGTGATCAAGCCCAGCGGTGTCGCCTACGAAACCATGAAAGCGGACGATATGGTAGTGGTCGATATGAGCGGCAACGTGGTGGAAGGGGAGTATCGTCCGTCTTCCGACACTGCGACGCATCTCGAACTCTACCGTCGTTATCCGTCGCTTGGCGGCATTGTCCATACCCACTCCACTCATGCCACCGCGTGGGCGCAGGCGGGGCTGGCGATCCCAGCGTTAGGCACCACGCACGCCGATTACTTCTTTGGCGATATCCCGTGTACGCGTGGATTAAGCAAAGAAGAGGTGCAGGGTGAGTACGAACTGAATACCGGCAAAGTGATTATCGAAACGCTGGGTGACGCCGAGCCGCTGCATACGCCGGGAATTGTGGTGTATCAGCACGGACCGTTCGCCTGGGGGAAAGATGCCCACGATGCGGTGCATAACGCGGTGGTGATGGAAGAAGTGGCGAAAATGGCGTGGATTGCGCGTAGTATTAACCCACAACTGAATCACATCGACAGCTTCCTGATGAATAAACACTTCATGCGTAAGCACGGTCCCAACGCTTATTACGGGCAGAAGTAAAACACGCGCTGCGGAAATTTCCTTCTTCGGGAGATAACTGGTCTAATTCCGCAGCCGTTTTTCAAAAAAAGCCCCCTGCGAAGGGGGCAAAGCAAACTATGGCAATGTTTCGTTGGTTATACCTGGTGCTAGCGATAAATATCCGCGCTGGCGTGCATATTGCCGTTACTCCCCGGTTCCCGCATCAGAATCACATGGTAGTACGTTGCGCCTTGCGCATCTGTCTCTTCATTTAATGCCTGACGTGCTTCACTCTCAGTGGCGAAGTTATGATTGATATAAATCACGCCTAAGCTTTGCACATCGTCCATATTTCTGGCCTGGTGGTTATTAATTTCAATGGCTGCCCATGTATTTGCACTTAGCAAAAGCACAGCCAGAAGGGCTAAAACGCGACTGAACATAGATACCTCCTCGACGGCTGACTTTGTGTGCTCTCCTCTTGTGGTGATCTTCTGATTTAATTTTAATCAATGATAAAGAAGTTGATGGTGACCATTTCTGATGCAGTTGTTCAAAAAAACACCATGACGAAGTGTGATGAACTCCAAATCAGCGGTTTAGAGGTTATTTGCGAAAGGGGAGATTTATTTCGGCTCTGCCCTTGAGTTTAGCGGGGTATGTCAGTACTATAACGCGTCATTTTTCAGCCGACCTTTAACACGTTCCTTGCCTCCCCGGGATTCGGCTGACCCAGACAGGAGGCTGAATAATCCGTAAGGAGCAATTCGATGCGTCATTACGAAATCGTTTTTATGGTCCATCCTGACCAGAGCGAACAGGTTCCGGGCATGATCGAGCGCTACACTGCTGCCATCACTGGTGCAGAAGGCAAGATCCACCGTCTGGAAGACTGGGGCCGCCGTCAGCTGGCTTACCCGATCAACAAACTGCACAAAGCACACTACGTTCTGATGAACGTTGAAGCTCCGCAGGAAGTGATCGATGAGCTGGAAACTACCTTCCGCTTCAACGATGCCGTTATCCGCAGCATGGTTATGCGTACCAAGCACGCTGTTACCGAAGCATCTCCGATGGTTAAAGCGAAAGACGAGCGCCGTGAGCGTCGCGATGATTTCGCAAACGAAACCGCTGATGATGCTGAAGCTGGGGATTCTGAAGAGTAATTTCTGATGACCAACCGTCTGGTGTTGTCCGGCACCGTGTGCAGGACTCCCCTTCGAAAGGTCAGTCCATCAGGAATTCCTCACTGCCAGTTCGTGCTTGAGCATCGTTCTGTGCAGGAGGAAGCCGGCTTTCACCGGCAGGCGTGGTGCCAAATGCCCGTTATTGTTAGCGGACACGAAAACCAGGCCATTACTCACAGTATAACGGTCGGCAGTCGCATAACCGTTCAGGGGTTCATTTCATGCCATAAGGCAAAGAACGGACTGAGCAAAATGGTTTTGCATGCCGAGCAGATTGAATTGATAGATTCTGGAGACTAGCCATATGGCACGTTATTTCCGTCGTCGCAAGTTCTGCCGTTTCACCGCGGAAGGCGTTCAAGAGATCGACTATAAAGATATCGCTACGCTGAAAAACTACATCACCGAAAGCGGTAAGATTGTCCCAAGCCGTATCACCGGTACCCGTGCAAAATACCAGCGTCAGCTGGCTCGCGCTATCAAACGCGCTCGCTACCTGTCCCTGCTGCCGTACACTGATCGCCATCAGTAATCGGTCACGGTCCATTAATACGACTTTGAGAGGATAAGGTAATGCAAGTTATTCTGCTTGATAAAGTAGCAAACCTGGGTAGCCTGGGTGATCAGGTAAACGTTAAAGCGGGCTATGCTCGTAACTTCCTGGTACCGCAGGGTAAAGCTGTTCCAGCTACCAAGAAAAACATTGAATTCTTCGAAGCACGTCGCGCTGAACTGGAAGCTAAACTGGCTGAAGTTCTGGCAGCAGCTAATGCTCGCGCTGAGAAAATCAATGCACTGGAAACTGTTACCATCGCGTCTAAAGCTGGCGACGAAGGTAAACTGTTCGGTTCCATCGGTACTCGCGACATCGCTGACGCTGTAACTGCAGCTGGCGTTGAAGTGGCTAAGAGCGAAGTTCGTCTGCCGAACGGCGTTCTGCGTACCACTGGCGAACACGAAGTGAGCTTCCAGGTTCACAGCGAAGTATTCGCGAAAGTGATCGTAAACGTAGTAGCTGAATAATTCGTTATTCAACGAGACGTAAAAACGCCGACCAGTGGTCGGCGTTTTGCTTTTAAGCGATAAAAACCGCAGAAATAGACGTTCCCTCCATAAATCTCTTGCTATTCCTTTTATAAAAAGTTCGCAGTACCCATACCTGGCCCCCAGCCTCGCCGCTGGTAGTTCGTGTCATGTTTTTTACGCTTAAAACACGACAAAAGCATCAATACAGCGATCGTCTCCCTTGTATGATAATAAAAACAATATGTTATATATGAATGCGCTGTTATTTTATTGTTTTTATATATAAAAGGATAAAATATCATCACTTTCGTAATCTTGAACGCTTTGCAGGTGCGTTCAATCCAATAAATGCTAATATTATGGCTATCATAGCCATAAAAAGATAAAATATTATCACTATGGGTAAAAAAACAGCACCGTTACTCCCTTATACGAATCAGATGCTTAGTGAATTTGGTGAGCGGCTGAAACTTGCTCGTTTACGACGCAGGCTTACCGCAAAGCAAGTTGCTGAACGTGCTGGGATGTCGCCAATAACATTGCGCTCTCTGGAGTCAGGAAGTGCAGGGGTCACGATAGGGGCATATTTGTCTGTGATGCAGGTTTTGGGCCTGGAAACGGATTTAAATAAGCTTGCAGCTGAAGACGACTTAGGGCGTCAGCTCCAGGATTCCCGTTTGATTAAAAAAAGAGGGCTTTCTCGTTCATCAGGTAAAAATGAAGAAGGTATTCAGACAGACCCTTTTCAAACGAGGTATGAGAAAGAAGGTTTACTCACCACGGATTTAACAGCACTGGCAGAAGGCTCAACGCCATCTATTACAGGAGAAACATCAACCTCTCTTGCAGCACTATTAAAACCGATAAAAAAACCGTTAAAAGGAAATTAATTATGGCATTAATCGGAGTGTATGCGGATTGGGAAGGCCTGGATGGTCCGGAGCGGATTGGTTATTTACACAGTCGCCGCACTCGGACGCGTGAGATATTTGAGTTTGAGTACGATAAAAAGGCGCTTGCAGATCCTTCACTTAATTTCATTCAGTTAGATCCTGAAATAATGTTGTATGAGGGAGCACAGTACCCAATTCCTCCAAAGGATAAATTTGGTGCATTTAGTGATTCCTGCCCGGATCGTTGGGGGCGTATGCTAATGAAGCGTCGTTTTGAGAGGGATATTCGAGACGGGTTATGTGATAAAGACTCCCACCTTTATGAGTCTGATTATCTACTAGGTGTTCATGATCTTTATCGGGTTGGGGCTCTTCGATACAAACGTGAAGACGCTGGAGAGTTTCTTGATAATCGCATTGATGTTGCAGCCCCACCATTTACCGAAATAGCGAGTCTGGAAAGGGCTAGCCGGGCAATTGAAGAAGATCCTGATAATAAAGAGCTAATGGGGCAAAAATGGTTAAGAATGCTAATCGCTCCGGGGGGATCATTAGGGGGGGCACGTCCGAAAGCCAGTGTTGTTGATGAAGCTGGGCATCTCTACATCGCTAAATTTCCCAGTGTAAAAGATGAGTATGATGTTGGTGGATGGGAAATGGTCGTTAATGCACTTGCTGTTGGCTGTGGACTGAATGTTGCACCTGCTCAGGCGCATAAATTTGCCAGCAATTACCATTGTTTTATGGTTCGTCGTTTTGACCGCACTAATGCGGGAAGGCGTCTGCATTTTGCTTCGGCTATGACACTAACCAGGCATCAGGATGGTGAAGATGCCTCTACAGGTGTGAGTTATCTGGAATTAGCAGATGTTCTTATCAGGCATGGCGCGCAGACTAATACTGATCTTAAGGAACTCTGGTCCAGGATTGTTTTTAATATTCTTGTTTCTAATACCGATGACCATTTACGTAATCATGGATATATCTTGATACCGGGAAAAGGTTGGCGGCTTTCTGAGGCATATGATTTGAATCCTGTTGCCAGGTCTGACGGTCTAAAACTCAATATTACAGAAAATGATAATGCACTTGATTTGGAATTAGCTCGAGAAGTTGCGGAGTATTTTCGACTTGGTTTGACAGAAGCAGATGACATTATTGCTAATTTTAGAGGGATTGTCAGTCAGTGGCGAATCATTGCCGAGCGTCTTCGATTACCTGGTCGTGAGCAAGAGTTAATGGCAGAGGCGTTCAGGGGGGCAATTTAGAATAGTTATTTTGATATATTCGCTAAATCATAAATTTGCGAAGCAATGCCAGTAGATACTGAACGTTTTGGAAGAGACGTTTAATTTATGAGAAAAATAGAAACGCTACAAAGCTAAATTATAGCGTTTCTATGTAAAATAATTAGCTTGTCGCTAACTGTACTTGTGGTTCTTCGTCTTTAACTTTGATAAGCATCCACAGCGCAATGGCGCCAATAATGTCAAAGAAAGCCAGGGCAATAAAGAACGGCGCGAAGCCAATAATGTGAACGAATGCCCCGATAAACAGGTTGAAAATCAACTGACCGCTCCATGCACAGGCTCCTGCCATACCCACAGCGGTAGCTACTTCGTCTTTTTTGAATAGGTCACCGCCCAGAGTTGCTGCAACAGTAGAAAGACATTGATGCGAGAATGCGCCAATGCTAATCAGTAATACGGCGATGTAGGGATTTTCGACAATACTCACCAGACCAATCGTCATCATAATGACGGCTGCAATAGTGAAGGTAATTCTTCGTGAGTTAATTAAACTCACGCCGCGATCGTGGAAGAACTTCGCGACAAAACCACTGGCTAAACAGCCGAGATCGCCCAGCAGGAAAGGCAGCCAGACGAACATGGCAATTTCTTTCAGGCTAAAATGCAGCGTTTCGACGAAGAAAATCGGTACCCAGAAGTTAATGGTTCCCCATGCCGGGTCAGCGAGAAAACGCGCGATGCCAATCCCCCAGAAATTACGTTGGCTGAGGATATGCTTGATTGACGTTTTTTCTTTCTTATCTGTTTTAAGATGCTGTTCTTGCCCAGATTCAATATAGTGGCGCTCTTCATCAGAAAGGCGTTTAGCATCTTTTGGATCTTTATAACAAAAGAACCAAAATAAAGCCGCGAGTAAAGCAAGGCTACCTGAGACAATAAACGCAAATTGCCAGCTATGAAACATAATGCACCAGGCAATCAACGGTGGAGCAAGCATCGCGCCGAGTGAGGTGCCCATATTGAAAACACCTGTCGCCACGCCACGCTCTTTTGCCGGGAACCATGTTGATGCGGTTTTTACACCCGCAGGAATTGCCGATGCTTCGCTGAAACCCATCAGGGCGCGCATAAATGCCAGACCTGACCATGTTCCTGTCAAGGCATGCCCCATTGTCGCCAGGCCCCAGATTGCGGCACATATCGCAAAACTTAACTTCAGACCCACGGTATCAATAAAGAAGCCCATTATCGGTTGCCCCAATGTATAGGCCAACTGGAATGCACTGACAATCCATGAATATTGTTCTTTGGTTATTCCTGTTGTCTCCATAATCGTTGGAGCCGCAATACCTAACGCCGTTCTGTCCAGATAATTGATTACAGTGATAAAGCATACGAGGGCAATCATATGCCATCGATAATTCTTTATTTTATTCATTTTTAAACCTTTTAATTATATTAATAAACCCTGGTTGTTGGTATTTCCATGTAATAGGCAATAAAAATCAGGTACAGAGGAAATATTGAAAATTATTGTGTGTAAATGTCTCCCTTTAAAAAGTCTGGCCAGTTTTTTTCAAAGTAAATACCGTTAATACACGGTTGCATACGTAAAGACTTTACTTCGGTAATAAAAGAACCTTGCGAATATTGAATTGTTAATTTGTGATTTTTGTCTTCAGCGAGTTCAGAGCGAAAACGCCATTCTTCTTTTACGCCGCGACGAGTTTGTGGTAGGCATTTGCCTTGTGGATCAATAACCATCCGCGCCCCACGACTGCCGCCACCTGCGTCAATATAATGCGTTAATTGCGTTAATACGGCGGCAGAAGTCAGTGCCATATGCCGCCACATAAACAGCTCGGCAACTTCACCCACATGTTTGATTGCCAATCCATGCCGTTGGACAAATTCGTTCAATAGCAGGGCATCACGAGTGGCACGTCGGACTTTATCGGCATGGCAAATAAATCCCGCATAGTCAGACATTCGTGCCTGAATTTTTTCTCTCACAACCGACAACGGCATCCCGGACCCGTTATCGTGCGCCTGAGTAATGATCTCTCTTATAGAAGCCAGTGCCGGAGCTGCCAGCTGTGCAATATCTCCATCAATATTCCGCTTTTGCGTGCAACCAATAAAGCGCGCCAGACGAACAGCAAAAACCTGCCCGGCATTCAATGCCGCGCCGCCAGGTCGGGTGACGCCGTGTGTGCCAGCAACTTCCCCCACCGCAAAACAACCGGGCAGAGATGTTTGTCCCCAGATATCGACTTCAATGCCGCCATTCATGTGCTGATTATTCATGGCAAACTGCAATGGCTGCGTGATGAGATCGTAACCGTGCATCTTATACAGCGAGATAGACAGAGGATTCATTTGTTGCAGGCGTTCGATGGGCGATGGTGCCAGAGCGTCGTTATTTTCCAGATACGCGCGAACGTCGTCGTCCAGTCGATCTAATGAGAACGGCAGGTCACCCGGCACAGGTTCTGGATTACGATTGAAATCCATAAATACCAGACGCCCTGATTGCTGCTCTTGCGCTACTGCCATATCTAACAAGCTGGAGCCAAAATCCATTACCCGCGTGGCGTGGAACGGCCACTGATAGCCTTTACGGAAAATGTTTGAAGCCAGCTCCTGGGTGGTGCGATAGTAATCCGCGAGGAAGTTATACTCGTTGCCCCCGGCATCCACGGAATAGATATATGGGATCACCTGTACATAGGTGCCGGACAAATTCCACGGAAACGTGCTGCGCGGCGTGCCTATACCAAACTGGCTTTCGGTCAGATTGGTTAGCGTCAGGCCTTCCTCCAGCGCCAGCCCCAGCGAGCCAAAACATTTGTGTGGGTACACACTGTCGCGATAAAGCTCGCCAGGCCCTCCTGTTGCCAGTACCACATTGGGCGCAGTCACAATTGCCAGCCCCCATGGGTTATGGGCGCGATGACCGGTCGCGATGATTGCCCCCGCCACACGGTCTTCACCGTTTTCGTCACGCTGATGCAGCAGTTTAATCACTGTTGCACTGGTCAACATTGGGATAGCAAGACGCTGTACTTCTTCCAGCAGCACTTTCACCATTAACCTTGAGGTACGCGGCCCACACGAGGTTGCACGCCCGGCTTCGTCGTGGTCGGTTTGATAACGAAGAATCGCGCCATAGCGATCTTCCGGTAATTCCAGACCAAGATATTGCAACCCGCCAAGAGTGTGCAGAGAACCTACCGCTTCAACATAAGCGGTGTCGTGATCCATCGCCCCACCGCTCGCCAGTGCCTCTGCCAGTTTGGCGAAGTTGTCGCCGTTGCCCGCGGTAGCGGCGGTAAACAGTGTTTGTTTATCAGAGCCAGAACATGCCGACGTCCCCATATATAACCCGGCGGTGGCGATTAACACATTTTGCTGGCGGCGTTTAAGTTCTACAGCTGCACGTAGCCCTGCTGCACCACTGCCGACTACCAGGGCATCTGTTTTCCAGAGTGGGTAATCAACACCGTCTACCGTGACAACCCATGCGGGTTCTGCCTGTGCAAAACCCTTTGGGAAAGTAACGTGTGTCAGTGCATCAAGGATGGCCTCATCAAGCTGGCTCATGCATCCTCCATCGGCGTAAACAGGCTACTTTCCATCAGGCGTGGGTGCTTGATAATTGGACGGAAGGCCATGAATGGCAGAATGTCGCGCTCAATCTCTACGCCAGGGGCGATCTCAATTAATTCAACGCCTTCTGCCGTTAACTGGAATACTGCGCGTTCAGTGATATACAACACTTCCTGACCACTTTGCTGTGCGTAGGCGGCGCTAAAAGTGATTTTTTCCACCTGGGTAACCAGTTTAGGGATTTGACCTGACTGGGCGATATGCAAACCATCTGGCGTTACATCAATCTTGCTGCCTTTGGCGTCAAACGTACCGCAAAACACCACTTTACGGGCGTTTTGTGCAATTTCGAGGAAGCCGCCGGGGCCAATGAGATTGCCATTAAGATGGGAGACGTTGACGTTACCGTATTGATCCATCTCTCCCATGCCGAGGAAGGTGATATCGATGCCGCCGCCACTGTAGCATTCAACTTGATCGAGTGATGGAATAATGGCATCGGCGTTACGGGGGCAGCCGAACAGAGCATCATCCAGCAACATGCCGTTATGTACACCCTGTTCTACACACAGCAACAAACTTTGATAAGGCACGCCTTCGCGCAGCGCAACCCCAGGAATACCACCGGGAATACCAAAGCCAAAGTTGGTTGAAGCGCCTGCCGCCAGTTCCCGCGCTGCCCGACGGGCAATCAGGCGACGCACCGGATGACTAACCAGTTCAATAGCGTCGTTAGAACTTAGACGGCGATGTTGACCGCTAATGGTCAGGTCGTAACCACCAAGATAGGTTTGCGGTTGTTCGCGGTGCTCAACGATACCATCGACCAGAATCCCCGGTAGCTTGACCTTGCGAGGTTCAATGGTGCCAGCTTCCAGTACATCGCGCACCTGTACAAACACTTTGCCGCCACTGTTGTGTGCTGCCAGCGCCATCGAATAGCTATCCATATCAATCGCTTCTTCTTCGAGGCTAACGTTGCCACGCGGATCGGCATAGGTGCCGCGCAAAATCGCGTAGTCCACTTTGAAAGGGCGATAGCGGAGTTTGGTTTCACCGTCGATTTCAATCAGTTCTACCAAATCCTCGGTAGTGCATTCGTTCGACTTACCGCCGCCATTGCGTGGATCAACAAACGATCCCAGCCCAACGTGGGTAAAAAGTCCCGGACGTCCGGCACCGATCTCCCGCAGCAGTGCCTGAATTACGCCACCAGGGAAACAGTAGGCTTCAATAGCATTGCTTTTCACCAGTTCCTGCATCTTGGGCGACCAGGTAAAATGTCCGGCAATAATGCGTTTGAGCATTTCGGCGTGAGCAAAACGGTTAGTGCCTTTGCTGTCGCGATCGCCAATACCCAGCGAGTGGATTAATGTCAGATCGCGCGGGTGTCCGGTTTGCAGGAAACGCTCTTCAATGGCGGCCATAATATGGTCAGCTTCCACCATACCGCCGCCGTTACCGCTAATGGCAATGGTTGCGCCGTCCTGAATTTGCGCCGCCAGTGTCTCGGCGGTTGATAACTTACGCATACAATTTCCTTATTGATTGTGGAAGCTCACGCCGGCTTTTTCGGCAAATGCGTGCGTCGCCTGTTGGCAATCCTGAGTGGCGGACATTAATCCAGCCAGTAACTGGTGGGAGTAATCGGCGTGTTTATTTTCCAGCGCCAGAATCAGTTGCTTAATATGTGCCAGTGCCACCGGACCACATTTTTCCAGCTGCGCTAACTGGTTCGCCATCCAGCTTTCCACCTGTTCTTTTTCTACCACTTCATCAATTAAATTCGCCACCTGGGCTTCCTGCGCCGTCAGGCGTTTACCCAGCATCAGCATCTGGCGACCGACCACAGGACCAACCTGATTAAGCACTCGCTCAATGCCCATCCAGCCTGGCACCATGCCGAGCATCACTTCCGGGTTAGAGAATTTCGCGCCGGGGCGAGCGATACGAATATCGCAGCACAAGGCAAGTTCAATACCGCCACCGATGGTATGACCGTTGAGATTCGCAACGGTTAATTGGGGTAAGTTGCGCAGGCGATTAAAAACGTCATTACCGCGTTTAATCCATTTTCTGCCCATATCTAATGGCGAATAGGCCGACCACGATTTAATATCGCCGCCCGCACAAAAGAATTTATCGCCGGTTGCCGTTAATTCGACTAAGCGTAATGCCGTGTCATTTTCAATTTCATTTAAATAATGGTCGAGAGATTCGATCATTTCTTCATTAATAGCATGACATTTATCTTCACGGTTCAATGTCAGGCGGCAAGAAGCCGCCGCTCTGCTGAACAGAACGGGTTGGTCACTCATGATTATTCCTTAACAATAATGTGCGATGCGATCGACGCTAATATCCAGCGTGCTGTTAATATCTTTCTGCCACCAGTACGGTGAGAATATTTCCAGTTCAATAGCGCCATTAAATCCGGCGTTTTCAACCAGCCGACGAATTGACGGAATATTGATGACACCATCTCCCGGCATTCACGGTCATTGACCAGATCGGTGGTCGGCACTAACCAGTCGGAAACATGAAACGCGAGGATGCGTTTTCCGGCACGCAGGATCTGACTGGCGAGATCCGGGTCCCACCAGACATGGTAGACATCTACCGCCACGCCGAGGCCAAATTCGCCATCGGGATCGAGTTCATCACACCAGTCCAGCGCCTGACGTAACGTGCACAGACAAGAACGATCGGCAGCAGTCATCGGGTGCAGTGGCTCCAGTGCAATTGGCACGCCGACCTCTTTCGAATGTGGCAGCAACTGGCGAATCCCTTGTTTCACCTGTTCCCGTGCTTCGTACAGATCTTTTGTTCCCATTGGCAGACCGCCAACCACCTGCATATAACAGGCGGCGTTCAGTACAGCGGCGTCGTCCAGCGCCCGGCGGTTATCGTCAATCGCCAGTTTGCGCTCCGCCAGCGTCGGTGCGGTGTAGTAGGTGCTACGGCACAAACCGGAAACGTTCATGTTACTGGCAGCAAGCTGGCGGGCGATTTGCTGGAGATCTTCACTCTGCAACTCCCTGCGCCAGGGGGCAATCGCGCCAATACCGCGTGCGGCGCAGGCATCAATAATGGCGGGTGGCGGCGGTTTCTAGCCCAGTGGCGCGGTATTTATACTGAATAAATCCGGGCGTTGTAACAGATATCTCATGATTCAGCCCCAGAAGCGCGGCCTAATTAAGCCCACCTCCAAGGCGGCCGCCCGACCACAGGTGTAAATACGTTTACCTTCCGCCCA
>ENA-OQKY01001581-OQKY01001581.1-human-gut-metagenome-genome-assembly--contig:-NODE-1581-length-12210-cov-33.925846_pt1 | contig 12210 bp, 10 predicted proteins | sample MGYA00242652_ERZ504805 | MGnify/ENA primary metagenome ERZ504805 (study PRJEB26092, sample SAMD00036400) | human gut metagenome | host: Homo sapiens | study: EMG produced TPA metagenomics assembly of... | reverse complement strand
TTGGTTGGTAGCTTAATTTTACATCAAAAAGGGAGAAGATTCCTTATATTTTAGGCATTTTTTAAAAGTTGTTTATAATGATATATTACAAAACAGGTGACTGTGGATAAAACTGCGGAAACTCAAGGGGAAAATACATTGCTTTTTATAAGCGGCAGGTATATAATAGGATTCGTTACAGAAGCCTGACCGGATGTTAAAGGACAATGGCGGTTTCTGAAATTATTACATATGGATTGTCGACAGGGGAGCTTGTGTCACAGGCTGAGAGGAAGTTGTAAACTTCGACCCGTAACCTGATTTGGGTAATGCCAACGTAGGTATGCGCTGAATGCGAGATGTAAATCTCCTTTGTCTTCAATCGAAGATGAAGGAGGTTTTTTTATGTTTCAATTTATGGTAAATGCAGACGGCGGGCTTACAACAGCCGGGTATGCTGTGTGCATTGCAGTGGGAGTGGCGCTGTTCGGTCTTGCGATCTTTTTTGCAGGAAAAAGCTCTGAAAAGAAGAAAATGTCTGCTAAACAGCTTGTATTCTGCGCCATGGCGGTGGCGCTTGCCTTTATTACGTCTTACCTGAAAATTTTTCACCTGCCCTGGGGAGGAAGTGTCACACTGTGCAGTATGCTCTTTATTGTGCTTACTGCCAACTGGTACGGCCCCAAAACCGGTGTAATGGTAGGTCTGGCTTACGGAATCCTGCAGTTTATCCAGGAACCCTATGTGCTGTCCTTTTTCCAGGTGTGCTGCGACTATGTTCTTGCTTTTGCGGCGCTGGGAGTGGCAGGCTTTTTTGCAAAAAGCAGCCATGGACTTGTGAAAGGCTATATTGCAGCAGTGATAGCGCGAGGAGCCTTTCACGCACTGGGCGGATATCTTTACTGGATGAGCTACATGCCGGAAAATTTCCCCCAGTCTCTGAAAGCAGTGTATCCGATTGTTTATAATTACAGTTTTCTGCTGGCAGAGGGAGTGATCACTGTGATCATTATTTCCATTCCGGCAGTTGCCAGAGCGCTTGCGCAGGTGAAAAAAGCAGCAGTGGAGTAAAAGTATATACTTTTAAGGATGACAGACAGGTTTTTTCTCAGTGTACATTAATATTGAGAAAAAACCTGTTTTTAACAGGAGCATATACAAAGGAGAAACCGCAGAGCCGGGAAAATACAGACGAAGACATTTTTCAGGTACATAAGATAGCAGTACGAAAAGAAGAAAGAAGAATCTTATGGCCAGTATAAAACATGAAGATGGGATCATGAAAATGGGCTTCGATTATTTTCGATATTTTGCTTTTTAACAACGAAAGATTTCTATATACATATGGAATCTGAAACAACTGATAAGGGGGAACCGGAAATACCATCGGAGGATATTCCCGGTTCCTTTTCTGCAGTATTTAAGAAGTGTATATTCTGGGGAGATTATGACAAGCTGTATAGGTTTTATTTTTGGTTGTAAAAGGAGTGATTCTCTTTATTCAGCGGCGCATGAAGTTGAACCATGCGTACACCAAAAGCGCTTGTTCTCTGGCAGAGAGAAATTGGCTGTCCTGTCTGATACATCATATAAAGATCTTCTGTTACGTAAATCTCTGCTTCTGTAGCATCATACAGTTTTACTGTCAGATAATAGTCAGGATCGTCTTTGTCGCGGTTTTTTACAGAACTGTCAGTGATTACAGCAGTGGTATGCACGGCCTCTGAGCAGGTGGCGGCGTTCAGACTGTAAGAAAGTGAATAGGCCAGAAGACACAGAAAAAGTCCCCATATAAACAGACCCTCTCCACGCAGGTGCTTTGGTGTTCGTATTACGGTAATGACGATAAGTATGGCTGCAATGACAATCCAACAGATAAGGGAACGGTCGGAATCGGCAACAGTCAGCCTTACTTTATCAAAATGCGGATAACCTGAATCACAAAAAGGAACAGAATTCCCAGAGGAAAAACCGGCATGGTGATGTACATGGATTTCCATTCTGCAGTGGCATGACGGGGCTTACCGTCCAGAGACAGAACACTGGAAAAAATCAGGTAGTAGATCACTGGAAGGAACAAAGACAGAGTCATAGTCATTGCAGCGCAGGTTAAACTGAATTCTGTCATAAAAAGAAACGGAAGTATGGTTCCTGCAAGCGCAAGAAAAGAAACGACGATCAGTCTCCCGCTTTTATTGCTTTCAGGTGATCATGCATAGGCGTACGGTATTCTTCTTTCCATTTCATAGGCTCTCTGGAAGCTCTGACTGTCCGGGACTGTTTTGTATTTTGGTCCGGTCCGGCAGCAGAAGCTGTTTCACAGTGTTCTGACAGCCAGTCTGTAAGCTGTGCTCCGCCGGGCAGAGAGGCACGGAAAGAAAAAAGAAGGTTTCCGGCTGAATCATGAATCCGGACAGAACCCATAGCGCCATACTTCATTGAGGCAAACGTTTTTGTATGAAATTCTTTATATCTGCCGTATGGCGCGGAGTAGATCAGTTTACCGCTGCGGAAAAGCAGGATCTTTTTGTTCTGGTAAGCCAGAAGACACCATATTCCCCACAGAAAAAATATAAATCCTGTTATGAACATAAAAAAGATGGATATATTAACAGGCTCCGCGGCGACAGTCGCTGTGGCAACAAAAAGAATCAGCCATCCCAGGGGCAACAGGAAACTGCCTGCAACCAGTCTTAGTACAGAGGTTCGTACATATAAGAAGGGTTCTTCTTCCGTGTGCCTCTCCGGAGTATGAGGTATGAAAAGAAAAATTCCGGAAGCCAGAGTAAAGGCAGTAGTGAAAAAAGCGACTGCAATTGCATATCCGGGATCTTTTCCGATAGAAACAAAGCATGTGATCAGCATAAATACAGCGCACATAAGCAGAAGAACACCGAAAACCATGGCCGGAAGCTTCCTTTTTTTATCAATCCTCTGATTTTGCTCACAGGAAGTCTGTGTAAATGACGCACTGGAGGGGATTGTTTCTTCCAGAGAATATCCGCAGCCGGGACACTGAGCGGTGTACACAGGAAGAGAAACATACTGAATATGCTGCACAGGAAGTTCCTTTCCACAGTGGGGACAGACCCACAGGCGAAGGCTGAGGTTACAGGCGATCCCAAGGCCCATAATGGGAGAAGCCGCAAGAAAAAGGCCGACAATACCTGCCAGAATGCGGTTTTCTATATTTGTGATCACAAAAACCAATACAATCAGAAGGATAATCCACACAGGAAAGAAAAAAAGCAGATTTTTTGTATATGATTTACGGGCATTCCGGTAAGTGGGATTGCGCCTTCTTTTTTCTGCCTCAGAAATCCGGGGCAGAAACCGGAGATTGTTAATTTTTTTCACACGGCTCTCCTTTTATCAGAATACATATTTGTCCAGACGTTCAAATGCTTCCTGCACCCGGGAAAGAGGCAGGGCAAGGTTCATACGGATGTGGCAGGGGCCATGGAAGGGACGGCCGTCCTGCCAGGCAACACCTACATCCCATCCGGCTTTCAGAAGCTGGTCAAGAGTTTTCTCATGGGAATGGCACCACTGGCTGCAGTCCAGAAACAGCATATAGGTTCCCTCCGGCTTTACAACTTTTATTTCCGGAAAATGTTCCCGGATAAAATCGCAGGCAAAGCTGACATTTCCTGAGAGAACCTGGCAAAGCTCGTCTACCCATTCATAGCCTTCCGACTGGTAGGCGCCCAGGAGAGCATGCATGGAAAGAAGGTTCATTTCATTATAATGGGATTTGCTGCCCTTTGCCTGAACCCTGTCCCGGAGATATTTATTGTAGATGATATGATAGCTTCCCACCAGACCTGCCAGATTAAAGGTCTTGCTGGGAGCATACAGGGCAACAGTGCGGTTTCTGGCATCCTCATTCACAGACTGGGTAGGGATATGCTTATGACCATCCAGAAGAATATCCGACCAGATTTCATCAGAGATTACAATACAGTCATTTGCCCGGTAAATTTCCATGGCTTTTTCCAGCTCCTGCCGTTCCCACACACGGCCGCAGGGATTGTGGGGGCTGCATAAGATTGCTGCGTGGATATTGTTTTCACGGAGTTTTTTGTCCATATCTTCATAGTCCATGCGCCAGACACCATTTTCATCCTGGATCAAAGGACTGAGAACTATGTCAAAGCCATTGTTTCTGAGGCTGTTGGTAAAGCCGATATAAGTGGGACTGTGAAGAAGGACTTTATCTCCTGGCGACGCAAAAGAGGTAAGGGCGGAGATCACGCCGCCGAGAACACTGTTTTCGTAGCCGATACATTCTTTTGTAAGACCTGTAACATGGTTGCGTGTTTCGTGCCAGCGGATGATTTTGTCAAAATATTCCTCTGAGGGTGAGAAATATCCGTAAAAAGGATGCTGTGTCCGCTTTATGATAGCTTCCGGCACAGTGGGTACAGTGGGAAAATTCATGTCCGCAACCCACATGGGAATAATGTCAAAGCCGTCCTTGGGAGGAGCAGGAGCGAAGCCTGAGCCTGTAAGTGCATCCACTGCAATGGAATCTTTTCCGTGTCTGTCTGTAATGGAAGTGAAGTCGTATTTCATGGTAAAAAACCTCCTGTTTTCAGTATAAAAAAAGTATACGGAGGTACTGGGTAAAAGTCAATGAATCTGTTTAAATGCTTGCCTTTTTATCAGGCAGAATGATATACTTATGACGTACAAAAGTTTCTGATAAAGAGCTGTAAAGGTGCATATTAAATGAAAAAGAATTAAGGAGAAGTATGTTTAGGAAAATTGGGGAAGAACGGGCGTTTGATGGAATATTGAAGCAGATTATTGACAATATCCAGACAGGGAAGCTGAAGGCTGGAGATGCTCTGCCGGCAGAGCGTACTATGGCGGAAACCATGGGGGTTTCAAGAGCTGCTGTAAGAGAGGTGTTAAGAGCACTGGAGCTTCTGGGAATTCTGAAGGCAGTGCCTGGAGGAGGCAATTATATAACAGAAGATCTTGATACCTGGCTGATCGGACCTCTGTCCATCCTTTTCCAGCTGAATAATGGTTATGTCCGCCAGAACCAGCAGCTTCGTGCAGCACTTGAAAGGGAAAATGCAATTCTTGCTGCAAAAAAGTGTACGCCTCTGGATGCGGCAGAGCTGTGGATGATCATTGCCAGGCTGGATGCTGCTGAAGATGAGAAGATGAGGGGTGAGCTTGATAAAGAACTTCATCAGAAGATTGCCAAAATTGCAGACAATCCCATGATCTACAGTGTTCTGGCTGCTGCGGACAAGCTGACAGAGAGTATCATTTCCGGAATCAGAGATTATATCATGCATAAAAATCAGTCTGCCGCTGTTGTGGATGAGCAGCATCACAGGCTGGTGGAAGCAATTATTAACGGAGATGTGGAAGCGGCAGAGAGGTGTATGTCGGAGCATATGGTCACTGTGGAGAAATTTATGGCGGAAATGCTTCGGGAAGAAGAATGACAACTGATATTTTGTCTATATGATACTATTTTACATAATGATCCCATTAAAATAATATGATTTTGCATAAAAATTAAAATATTTTTCTTGTGCTCTGGTATGACCAATGCTATAATGAAACTACAAATTGGTATAACCAATAAAATGTTTGGCACAACCAGAAAACGGAGGGAACTATCATGGGATATGTAAAATGGTCATATGACACATTAAATCAGTTTTGTACCGATGTATTTAAGGCCTTTGGTTTTAATGATGAAGAGAGCGCAGAAATTAAGGATGTGCTTCTGACAGCAGATCTTTATGGTATTGAGAGCCATGGAATGCAGAGAATGGTTCGCTATCACAAGGGTATTGAAAAGGGAACGATCCATCCGGACGCCAAACCAGAGGTAGTATTTGAAACACCGATTTCTGCTGTTATTGACGGACATAACGGAATGGGACAGCTGATCAGTGTTTTTGCCATGAAAAAGGCAATTGAAAAAGCGAAAAAAACAGGTGTGGGCATTGTCAGTGTCCGTGAGTCCAATCATTTTGGCATTGCCGGATTTTATGCAAAAATGGCATGCGATCAGGGGCTGATCGGTATGGCATGCACCAACTCTGAGGCAATTATGGTTCCTACATTCGGCAAAAAGGCCATGCTGGGATCAAATCCTATTGCAGTGGCAATGCCGGCTGATCCCTATCCGTTTTTCTTTGACTGTTCAACTACAGTAGTTACCAGAGGAAAACTGGAGATGTACAATAAGATGGAAAAACCGCTGCCGGATGGCTGGGCTCTTGATAAGGACGGCCATGCAAGCACGGACGCTCCTGATGTACTTGCAAATATTGTGGCAAAAAAGGGCGGTGGAATCATGCCCCTTGGCGGAAGCGAAGAGGTGACAGGAAGTCATAAGGGATATGGCTACGGAATGCTCTGCGAGCTGTTCAGCTCCATTCTTTCCATGGGCGTGACTTCTGACAGCTGCTGTACTTTCCCGGACAAAACCGGAATCTGCCATGGCTTTATGGCTATTGATCCGGCAGCATTCGGTGATCCGGCAGCCATCAGAAAACATTTTTCCGACTACCTTGAGGCCCTGAGAGAAAGTCCAAAGGCTGAAGGCAAGGATCGCATTTATACCCATGGTGAAAAAGAAGTCTTTGCAGAAAAAGAAAGAAGAGAAAACGGTATTCCGGTCAATGACAACACTATGGTAGAGCTTGCAAACCTATGCGGATACTTAAAGCTTGATTTCGGCAAGTATTTTAAGGACTATGAGCTTCCCAAGGACAGCAGGTTTTTTACAGGAAACTATTAAAAGAATCCCTAAGGAGGATATAAAAATGGATTACGCAAAAGAATCACTGAGATTACACGGAGAATGGAAAGGCAAAATTGAGGTTGTGACAACTGTTCCGGTAGAGACAAAGGACGATCTTTCCCTGGCTTATACTCCGGGTGTAGCGCAGCCTTGTCTGGAGATCCAGAAGGATGTGGACAAATCATACGATCTTACAAGAAGATGGAACATGTGTCTTGTTGTTACCGACGGTTCCGCAGTTCTTGGTCTGGGTGATATAGGACCGGAGGCGGGAATGCCGGTTATGGAAGGAAAATGCGTTCTTTTTAAAGCGTTTGGCGATGTGGATGCGTTTCCTCTGTGTATTAAAAGCCATGATGTAGATGAGATCGTCAATACCATTTATCTCATCTCCGGTTCTTTCGGTGGTGTAAATCTGGAGGATATTTCCGCTCCAAGATGCTTTGAAATTGAGAAAAAGCTCAAAGAAAAATGTGATATTCCGATTTTCCATGATGACCAGCACGGAACTGCCATCATTACTCTGGCAGGCCTTACCAATGCCCTTAAGGTTGTGGGCAAGAAAAAAGAGGATGTTCGCATAGTCATGAACGGAGCAGGAGCAGCAGCCATTTCCATTGCAAGACTGCTTCTGAAGGCAGGCTTTAAGAACATTACTCTCTGCGACAGAAAGGGTGCCATTTACGAAGGCCGTGCAGAGGGAATGAATGCGGTTAAGGAAGAAATGAGCAAGGTAACAAACCTGGATAAAAAATCAGGTTCTCTTGCTGATATGCTTGCAGGCGCAGATGTGTTTATCGGTGTTTCCGCGCCGGGCGCTGTGACAACAGAAATGGTAAAAACAATGGCAGAGGATGCGATTATTTTTGCCTGCGCAAACCCGACACCGGAGATCTTCCCGGATGAAGCAAAAGCAGGCGGTGCAAAGGTTGTTTCCACAGGAAGAAGTGACTTCCCTAACCAGATCAATAATGTACTGGCGTTCCCGGGCGTATTCCGCGGCGCTTTTGACGTAAGAGCAAAAGATATCAATGATGAGATGAAGATTGCAGCTTCTGAGGCGCTGGCAGCGCTGATCTCCGATGAGGAGCTTTCACCGGATTATATTATCCCCAAGGCTTTTGATAAGAGAGTGGGACCTGCGGTTGCAAAGGCAGTTGCCGATGCTGCAAGAAAAACAGGCGTGGCAAGAATCTAAGGGGCAGTAGAAAGTGGCACCGCCTTTGATTCTTTAACAGGATACCTTCAAAGCAGACAGATTAAATATACAAATCTGCTGCTTTGGAGGTATTTTTCATGTCAAAATCAAAACATTCACCTGAGTTTAGAGCTAAAGTATCTCAGGAATATCTGGATGTATGAGGGATGTTCATTTTCGTATACAGAGCAGACTTTCCCTTATGAAAGCTTTGACAAATGGGAAAAGAATCGGTACAATAGCAAATATGTAATGCGGAATAAAGAAAAGGAGTGGCAAAAAATATGCAGACCTGGGAAGCGAATGTCCGCAGGGTGGTTCCCTATACACCGGGAGAGCAGCCTGACTGTCAGGACATGATCAAACTGAATACAAACGAAAATCCATATCCGCCGGCGCCGGGAGTGCAAAAAGCTCTCTGTGGGATGGAACCGGAGTCTCTGAGACTGTATCCGGACCCGGCAGCAGATGAGCTGGTTGCAGCTATTGCGCAGGCCTGTGGAGTAAAAAAACAGCAGGTATTTGTGGGAGTGGGTTCTGACGATGTGCTTGCTATGAGCTTTCTAACATTTTTTAACAGTAAAAAGCCGATTCTGTTTCCGGATATTACATATTCTTTTTATGATGTCTGGGCGGAGCTTTTTCGGATTCCCTATGAACGTCCGGTTCTGGATGAGCATTTCCATATCAGAAAAGAAGATTATTTCAGAGAAAACGGAGGAATTATTTTTCCCAATCCCAATGCTCCTACAGGGGTAGCCATGCCTCTTGCAGAGGTGGAAGAGATTGTGGTGCATAACAGAGACGCTGTTGTGATCATAGATGAGGCGTATGTGGATTTTGGCGCACAGTCAGCGGTTTCTCTTGTGGATAAGTATGATAATCTTCTGGTTGTGCAGACTTTTTCAAAGTCAAGATCTATGGCGGGGATGCGGATTGGTTTTGCCGTTGGTGATTCGAAGCTTATTGCTTACCTCAATGATGTAAAATACTCCTTTAATTCTTATACAATGGACAGAACAGCTCTGGCAGCAGGGGTGGCGGCAGTAAAGGACAGAGAATATTTTGACAGAACCTGTTGTAAAATTATTGAGACAAGAGAATGGACAAAAAAAGAACTGAAAAAGCTGGGCTTTTCTTTTGAGGATTCTATGGCAAATTTTATTTTTGCTGCTCATGAAAGCTGTCCGGCAGAGGAATTATTCCAGGCCCTTCGAAACCATCATATTTATGTCCGGTATTTTCCGGGAAAAAGAACAGGCAATCATCTGCGTATTACAATAGGAACGCAAAAGGAAATGGAAGTTCTTATAGAATTTCTCAGAAATTATCTGAATGAACAAAAATATTAATCAGCAGGAGGCAATATGGAAGTATTAGTACAGTGGTTTACAGATAACCTGTCCCAGTTTATTTCGGCAGAGATGGTTATTTTCATTATTTCAATGGTTCCGATCCTGGAACTGAGAGGCGGACTTCTGGCAGCTTCACTTTTGAAGATTCCGGCAGCCACAGCCATTCCCATATGTATTATAGGAAACATTATACCGATTCCGTTTATTCTTCTGTTTATCAGACAGATTTTTAAACTTATGAAAAAGACAAAGCTTTTTCATGGTCTGATTGAAAAGCTTGAAAACAGAGCTATGGGAAAAAGTGATCAGATTAAAAAGTATGAGTTCTGGGGTCTGATGCTGTTTGTGGGAATTCCCCTTCCGGGAACAGGGGCATGGACAGGGGCTCTGATCGCTTCTCTTCTGGAAGTTGATATCAAGAAATCTTCTCTGGCTATTCTGGGAGGAATTATTATGGCAACTGTGATCATGTATGTTGTCTCCTATGGACTTGTAGGAAATATCGTTCACTGATTTTTCACCAAGAAGTAAAATGAAAAATTTTATTTTTACAGATAATTGCAAATGAAGCTGTTCTGCTGCGGAAGATGGCGTATATGGGACATTGTCCGCAGTCTGATGTTTTGCCGGGAGCTCTGGCAGGCATTTTGACCGGGCTTTAGTGAACAGAATAAAGTAAGAGGTTTCATCCGGTGGACAGAAGATATAAAGTATGCTAGAATAAAATTCAGAAAATCTACAGTATCAGGGACAGAGATCCCGGGAAAAAGACGGTTTATCCGGAAAACAGCTGGTTCTGTTTTCCGGAATTCTGATGTTCGTGTCGGTTCCGACAGAGTATCCCGTAAATTATTATAATAAAGAGTTCCGGAATTAACCGGGCATTATTTTTTAGAAAAGGCTGAGGGAATTTTTTATGAGAGAAAAATACGAATCCTTGTCACTTGCGACATTAAAGGAGCTGGCAAAGGCAAGAGGCCTGAAGGGAATTTCTACTTTAAGAAAGCCAGCGCTGATTGAACGTATGCTTCAGGAAGATGAAAAGGAGCAGAAAGATACAGGAGCAGTTTCGGAAACTGTACAGAAAGAAGAAATCCGGGAAGAAAAGAAAGACAGGCAGGAGGAACATCAGACTCCGGTGCGTCAGTACAGACAGAATGGACATGTTCAGGAATCCCGGGCATTTTATGACAACAGAAGAAAAAATAACTGGCAGGAGGGCGGAACGAGAACCTATAACAGCGCCAGTGAAGGCCGCAGATACGGCAACAGTCAGAGCGAGTTTTCGAAAAATCACGGCAGTCAGAATGAAGGCCGCAGATACGGAAATACTCAGGGAGAGAATTTCAGAACGTACGGAAGCCAAAATGAAGGCCGCAGATACGGAAATACTCAGGATGAAAATTCCAGAATTTATAATAGTCAGAACGAAGACAGAAGAAGCGGATACAGCCAGGAGGAGAATCCGAGAACATATAATAATCAGAACGAAGACAGAAGAAGCGGATACAGTCAGGAGGAAAATCCGAGAGCCTTCAGCAGTCAGAATGAAAACAGAGGAAGCTATATACAGCAGGATGATGCAAAGATTCCGGCAGAAACAGCGCAGCTGGACAGCGGCCAGAAAGCCAATGGAATTCTCGAGGTCCTTCAGGACGGATATGGGTTTATCCGCTGTGAAAACTTTCTTCCGGGAGAGAATGATATTTATGTTTCTCCGGCCCAGATCCGCAGATTTAATCTGAAAACCGGAGATATCGTTCAGGGAAATATCCGCATTAAAACTCAGGGGGAAAAATTCAGCGCTCTTTTATATGTAACTTCTATTAACGGATTTCATCCCAGCGAAGGGCAGAAACGGTATAATTTTGAGGATATGACTCCCATATTTCCAAATGAACGGCTTCAGATGGAGCGCCCGGGGGGAAGTATGGCAATGAGGATCGTGGATCTGATCAGTCCTATCGGAAAGGGACAGAGGGGGATGATCGTTTCTCCGCCAAAGGCAGGTAAGACTACCCTTCTTAAGGATGTTGCCAAGTCTATTTTAAGAAACAGTCCGGACATGCATCTGATCATTCTTCTGATCGATGAACGCCCGGAGGAAGTGACAGATATTAAGGAAGCGATCCAGGGGCCAAACGTTGAGGTGATCTATTCCACTTTTGATGAGCTTCCGGAGCATCACAAAAGAGTATCGGAAATGGTTGTGGAGAGAGCCCGCCGTCTGGTGGAACACAGAAAGGATGTGACCATTCTTCTGGATTCTATTACAAGGCTTGCCAGAGCATATAATCTCTGTGTGCAGCCAAGCGGAAGAACCCTTTCAGGAGGTCTTGATCCTGCGGCTCTTCATATGCCGAAAAGATTTTTTGGCGCAGCCCGCAATATGAGAGAGGGCGGAAGCCTTACGATCCTTGCCACAGCGCTTGTAGATACAGGAAGCAAGATGGACGATGTGATCTATGAGGAATTTAAGGGAACAGGAAATATGGAGCTGGTGCTTGACCGCAGGCTTCAGGAAAAACGTGTATTTCCTGCCATTGATATTCAGAAATCCGGAACCCGCCGCGAGGATCTTCTTCTCAGCCGTGAAGAGCAGGAGACCGTATCCTCCATGCGCAAGGCTCTGAACAGTCTGAAGGCAGATGAGGCTGTGGAGCAGATCCTGAATATGTTTTCCAGAACAAGGACAAATGCGGAATTTGTACAGACAGCAAAAAAACAGAAATTTTTATAAATATCTTGCATTTATGAAAGGAGTATGTTATACTCCCGTCTTTGACAGTTGGAAGAGAAAAAAACGGCTACAAATCCAGTAAATATGGGCGGTGTAGCCGTTTTCTGTCTTGTATCGATATGTGCTATATTTCAGTCTTTTTCACAACTTTTGTATTTTT
>ENA-OQKY01001576-OQKY01001576.1-human-gut-metagenome-genome-assembly--contig:-NODE-1576-length-12246-cov-4.005694_pt1 | contig 12246 bp, 10 predicted proteins | sample MGYA00242652_ERZ504805 | MGnify/ENA primary metagenome ERZ504805 (study PRJEB26092, sample SAMD00036400) | human gut metagenome | host: Homo sapiens | study: EMG produced TPA metagenomics assembly of... | reverse complement strand
CATATTGTATCTGGTCTGGTGCACCGGTATTTTGGATATGACAATGTGGGATTTCATCTGGGCAATGAAGCGGTGACTCTGGATTTTAACGGAACCTTTGAGCCGGGGCAGCTGCGCCGCATTGAGACAGAGGCCAATGAGGCTGTGGCTGCCAATCTGGAGATCCGGGTGGAGTATCCCACTAGGGAAGAGCTGGCGGCTCTGGAGTACAGGAGTAAAAAAGAACTGGCCGGACAGGTGCGGATTGTGACGGTACCTGGATACGATGTATGCGCCTGCTGTGCACCCCACGTATCCCGAACCGGTGAAATTGGCCTGATTAAGCTGGAGGATGCAGTCAATTACAAGGGCGGAACCCGTGTGACAATGGTATGTGGTTTCCGGGCTCTGGAGGATTACCGGATGAAGGAGGACAATGTGCGGGAGATTTCCCGGCTTTTGTCTGCAAAGCCCTATGAGGCGGCGGAAGCGGTTGAACGTCTCCGGGAGGAGGCGCTTCTCTGGAAGGGAAGGGCAATTCAGATGCAGACCCGGTATCTGGAGAAAAAGCTGGAGGAGCTTCCGGAAGGAACCGTCAACTATTTTGTATTTGAAGAGGATCTGGACAAGAATGCGGCCCGCCGTTTTGTAGATGCAGGAAAAGAAAAATGCAGCGGCGTCTGCGGGATTTTCCTGGGAAAGGAAGAGGGCGGATACCAGTTTAATCTGGGAAGCAATTCCATAGATTTAAAGCAGGTTTTAAAGGAGTTTTACAGCCATTTTGAAGGAAGAGGAGGCGGCAAGGGACCAATGGTTCAGGGTACGGTTCAGGGAGATCCGAAAGCCATTGAGGACTGCCTATGCAAAATCATTTCTTTATGATATAATCGTCCATTATGAAGAATTATATTATATTTGATTTAGAGTGGAATCAGAGTCCCCGGGGACGGGAGGATTCGGTAGCAGATTTCCCTTTTGAGATTATTGAGATTGGTGCAGTAAAGCTGGATGAGAATTTTCAGATGGTGGATGAGTTTCACCGACTGATTCGGCCTCAGGTCTATGGCCAGATGCATCATATGATATCAGAAGTGACTCATATGAATATGGAGGAGCTGAAGGCCCGGGGGATGGATTTTCCCGAGGCAGCCAGACAGTTTCTCTGCTGGTGCGGTGAAGAGCCGGTATATGGTACCTGGGGTTCCATGGATCTGACAGAGCTGCAGAGAAATATGGCATATTACGGAATGGAAGCTCCCTTTCCCTTCCCTTTGTTTTATTATGATGTGCAGAAGCTGTACGGACTATTTACAGCAGAGGGAGCCAGACTGTCTCTGGATGCGGCAGTGGAACAGGAGGGGCTTTTAGAGAAACGGCCGTTTCACAGGGCTTTGGATGATGCCTATTACACCGGTCGGGTTCTGGCCTGTCTGGTGGAAAAAACAGGGGCAGAAGCTCTCCTTCCTTTTCAGTCGGTTGATTATTACCGGCTTCCGGGAAACAAAAAAGAAGAGATCCAGGTAACATTTCCCGGCTATTCCAAATATGTGTCCCGTGTGTTTGAGTCCCGTGAGGATGCCATGAAGGATCGGGGAGTCACCTCTACGAAATGTTATCTCTGCGGCAAAAGCCTGCGAAAAAAGATCCGGTGGTTTACGGCCAACCAGAAAATGTATTTTTCTCTGGCAGTCTGTCCGGAGCATGGATATTTGAAAGGAAAAATCCGCATCAAAAAGGCAGACTGGGATCGGGTGTTTGTAGTAAAGACTCTGAAGCTGACAGATGAGGAAGGCGCAGCCTTTGTTATCAATAAAAAAGAGGAGCTGAAAAAGAAGCGGGCTGAGCGCAGCAGGGCAAAGCGTCAGCGCCAGCGCCAGGAGGCGGCGGCCAATAAAACAAGAAAGAAAAAAGGTAAAAAAGCAAAAAAAGAAAGAGGAATTCCGAATCAGTAACAGGTTTGGAATTCCTCTTTCTTTTAATTTTTTCTGTCCAGAAAGGACGGATGATTTCGTGGTCTTTTCTTTGGCTGACTTTGTTTCAGAGCTGAATCAGTCCGCTTTTTTTCCATGAGAAGATCAAATTCTGCAGTGGACATGCCAATATCCTCCAGGCGTTTCTGACGGCGCTGATAGCGGGCGGCCCGTTCAACGGCTTCCTGTTTTTCAATATGGAATTTCAGAACAAGAAGTCCTCCGCCCACAATTCCCAGAACGACAAACAGAATCAGCCCGGTTTTCATGCCCTGAGGAATGTACAGCTGGAAAGCGGGAGTGTCCGACGGTTCGGTACTGCCGGATTCCTCTTCTTCGGAAGATACGGGAAGATCTCCGGAAAGAGCTGCCGGAGCGTTGTCTTCGCCTGTTGGAGAAAGGGCGGCAGTTTCATCAAAGGTCATGGCTCTTGCCATGGCGATATCAGCTTCCCGTGCAGCAGTATCCGGCTCCTGGCGGATTAGATAGGCGGCGCCGACGGCGTGTCCTCCGTATTCGTAGGAAATCTGTGCTACTGCATCCTGAGTCGCTGCGGGAGGAAGCTCGTGGGAGATGGAGGGGATAATATTAGCCGGATCGGCAAGCTTCGGAAGGGAAATCCGGCAGTCTTTCTGAATAGAGAGTACGGACAGATCCGTAGTAGGCAGTCCGGCAATCGTCATATCATTAGCCACGGATGAATGGGCAGTATCTATTTCTGCGGCTTTCAGAGATTGAAAGCTGGAAAATCCAAAATCCAGCAGTGCCTTGGTATCTGTATAGTGAGTCTGATGTCCATTTAAAACAACAGCAATCAGGCGAGTGTTGTTTTTTTCCGCGCAGGTGACCAGAGTATTTCCTGCCAGAGAGGTGTAGCCAGTTTTCCCGCCAATGATTCCGGGATAATACTGAGGCGCATTTTTTTTCATCATCCGGTGTCCCGGATAAATACGAAAGCCGTCAGGATTCCGCTTGGTGGGCGGAAGATCATAGTACAATGTGGAATCAATGGTGACAAAGGCCTCATTCTGAAAGGCGGCCTGAGCAATCAGAGCCATGTCATAGGCCGATGTATAGTGATCTGGGTTATTTAGTCCGCTGGGGTTACAGAAATGGGAATCTGTGCAGCCTAAGGAGGCGGCACGTTCATTCATCATATCAGCAAAGGCTTCTATGGAACCGGCAGTGTGCTCTGCCAGGGCATTGGCCACTTCATTGGCAGAGCGGAGAACCAGGGCATACAGACAGTCACGGACAGTCAGCTGATCGCCCACATCCATACCGGCGCTGGTGCTTCCCGGCTCTACATTGTGAACCGCATTGCGGGAAAAGGTTACAATATCGTCCATATCGCAGTTTTCAATCACAATCAGCGCAGTCAGTATTTTCGTAATACTGGCGGGAAAATAGGCGGTATGGATATTTTTCCCGTAGAGGACAGCGCCGGAGCCGGCGTCCATAACAATTCCGCCCTCTGCGGAAATGGAAATATTGTCCGGCCATTCTGCCGCGGCAAAGGCTGTGCTGCAGAAGGAACTGCACAGAAGGACCAGACTCAGAAAAAAGGCTGTAAATCGTTTCATCGTTATTCTCCATAAGACAAACCGGAGACAGCAGCGATTCTATCAGGAATGAAGGACACATCCCACTGTCTGTCCGGTTTTTAAAGCCCCTACACATTTTTTGTTGCAATAGAGGCAGCGGGTAATCTCTCCGGCGCGGCCGGTGCGGACCTTTTCCGGCCACTGAGGATCTGCAATCAGCTGACGGCACATGCCAATCAGCTCAATTCCTTCCTCGCAGAGGGCCTCGGCAGTTTCAGGGGACTGGATTTTTCCAACACAGCAGACCGGCTTTTCGGTGTGCTTTTTAACCAGACGGGCAAGGAAGGAAAAGCAGGCTTCGCCCTGGAAATACGGATGCTTTGCCGGGGGAATGGTATCCTCGGTGACTGTATGATTAGCCAGAGAAACATGGAAGCAGTCAATGGATGCTTCCTCCAGGCTGCGGACAAATTCAGGCACCTGGGCCATGGATATTCCGCCGCGCCCATAAGCCGGATCCTCAGTGCGGACAGTCAGCTTGTAGTCCAGCGGAAGCACCGGAGCGCCGCGCCGCACAGCCCGGACTGCTTCCAGGGCAAACCGATCCCAGGCGCCCCATTCATCAGTCCGGTGATTGAAATTGGGGGAGGTAAAGCTTCCGGTCAGCCGATCGCCGTGAATCTGAATCATATCAAAGCCCAGGTCCGCTGCCCGACGGGCAGCAGCCTCGTAGGCAGCGAGGATATCCTGAATATGTTCCGGGGAAACCGTATCACAGAAGGTCTTAGTGCTGAGAGCCAGCTCGGCCCGTACCTTCTGCGGGTTTGTCCGCCCTTCCAGGCGATAGAGCTCTCGGATTTTTATAACGTCATACTCGGGATGAAACAGCTGGGCGGAAATTTTGCAGCCATACTGGTGACAGATTTCTATGGCCTTTCGGAGAGGCGCAGCTGAGGCGTCGCTGTCCAGAGCAATTCCCCCAAACATAGAGGGGACTACGGACAGATCTGCTGCAACAATCATGCCGCAGCCGCCTTTCGCCAGAGCTTCGTACCACCACTCTGCACCGCCGGGGCCAAAACTGGAGGGGGCAAAAACAATTCTGTTCTTTAAGGTAGTATTGCCAATGGTAATCGGGTCAAACAAATGGGTCATAACAGCACCTCCTTGGTGAAAACAGGTTTTTCTTTCTTATTTTTGTTTTTTCTGTTTTTTCAGCCAAATAACGCAGGCAGAAAAAACGGCAATGACGGAAATTCCGTAAGTTACGGCAATCCGTACTGCAGTATCCACAAAAAACGGCTCCGGAACAATGTTTATCAACAAATCTGTAGCGGGATCCAGAATCCACAGGTCATTGGTGAAGAAGATTTTGTGGAAAATAATAAAATATTTACTGAAATCTGTGGATATGATGCCTGCCAACAGCGCCAGGATGGTAAAAAAAAGAACGGTACCTCCACAGATCATCCGCGGCAGAATCCGCTTTGTCTCTGCCTTCAGAACAATCAGAAGAGCTGCACAGGCGGCCATAACCAGAAAACAGATGCGGCGGATGGTAATGGCCGCAAGAAAAAGTCCCCGAACGTCTTCCATATGGGCAATTTCCCGTTCATTGAAAAATTCCCGGGGCTGGCCAGCTACAATCGTGGGAACATGGAGATCCTTTCGGTCTCCCCGCAGGTAGGCCATCATTTCATCGGTAACCTCCAGCAGATCGTCCATTTCCATGTCAACAGCTTCTAAAACCTGATATTTTGTGTATTCTTTCTCATAATAGCCAGGAGTCCAGTAGGTAACTGCCTCAATGGAGGTAATCAGAAGAACCGCCATGAGAGCAAAGGAAAAGATCAGTCCCAGCAGATTGTGGAAAAGCTTCATGAGCAAGTATTCCTTTCCTAATTTTCATTCCAAGTATACTATATTTTTTAATCATCGTCTACCAAAACGGCGGCAGGGGACCTTAAGGATCCATGAAGAAAAACGAACAATATCGGCAAAAGCCGGGTTGACTTTTCAGAAAGGGAACTATATATTGAACAGAGAGATGGGAAATTAATACATCAGGAGAGTATGAGATGGAAACAATTACAGTATTTTTTATTGTTGAGATTATCGGAACTGTGGCCTTTGCCTGTTCCGGAGCAATGGTGGCAATTAAGAAAAATCTGGATTTGCTTGGAATTATTGTGCTGGGTGTGACAACAGCAGTAGGGGGAGGCATGATCCGCGATATTCTGATAGGGATTCATCCGCCGGCTCTGTTTACGAATCCGGTTTATGTGATGGCCGCGTTTGTTGCTGTCCTTTGCCTGTTTCTGATTATTAAGTGCCGCCGTATTACCATAGAGGCGTTAAGCTCTCTCTGGTATGAGCGGGTTATGAATATTCTGGATGCTGTTGGCCTGGGAGCTTTTACGGTAGTGGGAATTGATACAGCAATTACGGCAGGCTTTGGGGAATATAACTTCCTGATGATTTTCCTGGGAGTGATTACCGGTGTGGGCGGAGGCGTTCTCCGTGATATTATGGCGGGAGAAACTCCGGCTGTGCTGCGCCGCCATGTGTATGCCTGCGCGTCTCTGGCAGGGGCGGTCAGCTATGTGCTTTTGCAGAAGGTTCTGGAAAGCGAATGGGATCTGATTCTCAGTGCATCCCTGGTGGTGGTGATCCGAGTTCTGGCCCGCCATTATAAGTGGAATCTGCCGCGGGCGCTATGAAAAATAGCTGCGGGAGAAGTGGTCCCCTCTCCTATCTGTTGACAGCTGCAAAAGGGACATTTATCATATAGACATATGAGGAGGACGCGAGGATGAAGTACGATTTTACATCAATTATGGATCGCCACGGAAAAGATGCAATCGCAGTGGACGGGCTGGGAACAAGAGATGGATTTGCACCGGAAAAGCCGGAGGAAGGCTTTGATGTAATCCCCATGTGGGTAGCAGATATGAATTTCCCGACTGTACCGACGGTTCCAGAGGCAATTATCAGGAGGACAGAGCATCCGGCATACGGATATTTTGATCCGACAGACGAATATTTTGATGCAATTATTCAATGGCAGGAGAAACGAAATGGAGTAACCGGCCTGAGACCGGAACATATTGGCTATGAAAATGGCGTGTTAGGAGGCGTTATCAGCGCTCTGAATGTATTCTGTTCCAGAGGCGACAATGTGTTGGTTCATCAGCCGACCTATATTGGTTTTACCAAATCTCTCAAAAATAACGGCTACAACATTGTTCACAGCCCGCTGGTTCAGGATGAAAACGGCGTATGGCGCATGGACTATGCGGACATGGAGAAAAAGATTGTTGAGAACAGAATCCATGCGGCAATTTTGTGCAGCCCTCATAATCCATGCGGCCGTGTATGGGAGAGATGGGAACTGGAACGGGCAATGGAACTGTATCAGAAGCACGATGTTTACGTTGTTTCTGACGAGATCTGGTCTGACTTGATTCTGGACGGACATAGACATATTCCAACTCAGTCGGTCAGTGAGGATGCCCGCAGCCGTACTGTCGCTGTGTATGCGCCTTCAAAGACCTTCAATCTGGCAGGTCTGGTAGGAAGCTATCATATTATTTATAATCCGTGGATTCGAGAGCGTGTGGAGAAGGAGTCTTCTTTGAGTCATTACAACAGCATGAACGTGCTTTCCATGCATGCGCTGCTGGGGGCTTACCAGCCAGAAGGATATGAGTGGGTTGATGAGCTTCGTCAGGTGCTGGCAGAAAATGTAGACTATGCCTGTAATTATATCAAAGAGCATTTTGAGGGACTGGAGGTCAGCAGGCCGGAGGGAACCTATATGCTGTTTATCGATTGTACCAGGTGGTGTGAAGCTCATGGCAAGACCATTGATGAGGTTGAGCAGGCGGCCTGGAAGGTGGGAGTAGCGGTTCAGGATGGACGGATGTTCCATGGTCCTTTCCATCTGCGTATGAATCTGGCTCTGCCTCTTTCTCGTGTTAAAGAAGCTTTTGAACGTCTGGATAAGTATGTGTTCAATGCAGGATAAAATCTGAGGGCGAAGCCCAATCAACCGTGAATTGATTGGGCTTCGCCCTCATTTTTAATTATCTGAAGACTTGCTTCTTTTAATGACCTTCAGTCTGGTAAATTCCTCTCTGTCCTTTTCCTCCAGCGCATTGCTGATGGTAGTGACAAGATTCTGATAGGTCGGAATGGTAATGTTTTTCAGAGCATTGGCCCGTTTCTGGGTTTTGCGGATACTGCTGGCAAGCCGGTAGGCGGAATTTTCTACCATAGACAGCTTGATAGTCAGTTCCTTTACCTTTTCAAAATTCATCCGGGCCCGATCCAGAGCCTCCGATGAACTGTAAAAGGCATAGGTCAGATTGGGCCAGTCAGACTGGGACTGAACCAGGGGAATTTCAGTGCCCATAATACTGCGGGTTTTGATGCGGATAGACTGTTCTAAGGGAACAGAGGCCGCAATATCCTGCACATAATGAATTCCCAGTTCAATATTGGCCTTCTGAAGAGCCTGATAGGCTTCGCGGAAGGTAGAGTCGATCTCAGACTGGATGTCCTTTGCCTGATCGATTAAGCCCATCAGCTCCCGCAGAAGAATATTTCTCTTCTTGTCCATCAGTTCATATCCCTGGCTGGCAAGAGCCAGGGAATTTTTTGCAAGAATCAGATTTCCTTTTGTTGGAAATGTATTCGGATTCATGGCGATCCCTCCTGCTTACCGGACATCGGAAGAACCGTCCTGTTCCTCCGGGGAAGCCGGCTGATAATACTGATCCAGAATCTTGGTGTCAATCCGGTCAAGCTCTTCTCTGGGCAGGAGGCCTAAAAGCTTCCAGCCAATATCCAGAGTTTTGATAATATTCCGGTTGTCATGGGGATCCTGTCCCACAAACTGTTCCTCAAAGGCTTTTCCGAAAACAAGGTATTTTTTATCCAGAGGCGACAGCTCATCCTCACCGATAACGGAAGCCAGAGCACGGGCATCGCCTACCTTGGCGTAGCAGGAAAAGAGCTGGTTGGCTACAGCCTGATGATCGGCTCTGGTAAAGCCCTCGCCGATACCGTCCTTCATCAGACGGGACAGGCTGGGCAGTACGTTAATGGGCGGATAGATGGACTGTCCATTTAAGGAGCGATCCAGAACAATCTGTCCTTCTGTAATGTAACCGGTCAGGTCCGGAATAGGATGGGTAATATCATCATTGGGCATGGTCAGAATGGGGATCTGGGTGACAGAGCCGTTGATGCCCTTTACAATTCCGGCACGCTCGTACAGAGCAGCCAGCTCACTGTAGAGATATCCGGGGAAGCCCTTTCGGGAAGGAATCTCTCCCTTGGAGGAGGAAACCTCACGCATGGCCTCGGCAAAAGAGGTCATATCCGTCAGGATTACCAGAATGTGCATATTCTTTTCAAAGGCCAGATATTCAGCCAGGGTCAGGGCAACCTTGGGAGTAATCAGACGCTCTACCACCGGGTCGTTGGCCAGGTTTAAAAACATGGCTACATGGGAGGAAACACCGCTTTCCTCAAAGGTCCGGCGGAAGAAATCCGCCACATCATGCTTAACACCCATGGCGGCAAAGACAATGGCAAATTCCTCGTCAGAGTCATCGCCCAGAGAAGCCTGCTGCACAATCTGGGCAGCCAGCTGATCATGGGGCAGACCGTTTCCGGAGAAAATCGGAAGCTTCTGTCCCCGGATCAGAGTCATCAGTCCGTCAATCGCAGAGATACCGGTCCGGATATAGTTTCTGGGATATTCCCGCGTAACCGGGTTTAAGGGCTGGCCATTTACATCCAGCATTTTCTCCGGAACAATTTCACCCAGTCCGTCAATGGGAACGCCGATTCCGTTCAGGGTGCGGCCCAGCATATCCTCGGAAACGCCCAGAACCATAGGATGTCCGGTCAGGCGGGTGTGAACATTGCGCAGTCCCAGTCCCTCTGTGCCTTCAAATACCTGAATGATGGCCTTGTCCTCATAAACCTCAATGACACGGCCCAGCTTCTTTTTGTTTCCGTCTACGACCATTTCCACAATTTCATCGTAGGCGGCGCCGGAAACGCCTTCCAGCACTACCATGGGGCCGTTAATTGCACTTAAACCTAAATATTCAATTGCCATTTCTAACCCCTCCTTACGCATTCCTCTCTACGACATCATCGTAGAAGGCGTCAATCTGTTTTTTATAATCATCCAGCATAGCCAGATTGTCATTGGGAACATCATATTTGATGGCAATGACTTTATCGAAAATCGGATTCTCCTTTAATACAGACATGGGCATTCCCATGGAAATCAGAGAACGTGATTTCTTGTACAGGTACAGAATCACTTCCATCATTTTAAACTGCTTTTCCATAGGGACGCAGGTATCATCTTTGTGGAAGGCATTCTGCTGAAGGAAGCCGACACGGATCACTTTTGCAATTTCCAGAATCAGTTTCTGGTCATCTGGAAGTACGTCTCCGCCGATCAGCTTTACAATTTCCATCAGGCTGCTTTCCTGGGAAAGAAGATAGACAATCCGGTTGCGGTAATCCACAAACTTTTTATCCACATGCTCAGTGTACCAGGGCCCCAGATCGTTTAAATACTCTGAATAACTGGTAAGCCAGGAAATAGCCGGGAAATGTCTGGCATAAGCCAGGCTCTTGTCCAGACCCCAGAAGCAGCGGACAAAACGCTTGGTGTTCTGGGTTACAGGCTCGGAGAAGTCTCCGCCCTGGGGAGATACGGCGCCGATGATAGTAACGCTGCCCTCGGTTCCGTTTAAGTTCTGCATCATTCCGGCTCTCTCATAGAAAGCGGAAAGCTTGGAGGCCAGGTAAGCCGGGAAGCCTTCCTCAGCAGGCATTTCCTCCAGACGTCCGGAAAGCTCACGGAGGGCCTCTGCCCATCGGGAGGTGGAGTCAGCCATAATGGCAACATGGTAACCCATGTCCCGGTAATACTCAGCCAGGGTCAGACCAGCATACAGACTGGCTTCACGGGCAGCTACCGGCATATTGGAGGTATTGGCAATCAGGGTGGTTCGATCCATCAGAGGCCGTCCTGTTTTCGGGTCGATCAGCTCTGAGAATTCTTCCAGAACCTGCGTCATCTCATTGCCGCGCTCGCCGCAGCCGATGTAGATAATGATATTTGCATCAGACCACTTGGCAATCTGGTGCTGGGTCATGGTTTTTCCTGTACCGAAGCCGCCGGGAATAGCAGCGGTACCGCCCTTTGCCAGGGGGAACAGGGTATCCAGGATTCTCTGTCCGGTAATCAACGGCTGGGAAGCCGGAAAACGCCGGCTGGTGGGACGGGCCACACGGATGGGCCATTTTTGAGTCATAGTAAGCTTTGTCTCTGTACCGTCCGGTTCCTGAATGGTAACCAGAGGCTCGTTGATTGTATATTCCCCGTCAGAAACTACATCCAGTACATAGCCCTCCTTGTCCGGAGGAACCATTACCTTGTGTACAATGGCGGGAGTTTCCGGTACCTCGGCAATGATGGTGCCGCCGTATACAAGGTCGCCTTTTTTGACTGTCATGTGAGCCTGCCATTTTTTCGCTGTATCCAGGGAATCTACGCGGACGCCGCGGTTAATGTAAGCGCCGCCTGTTTTTGCAATTTCACTTAAAGGACGCTCGATGCCGTCAAAAATGTTGGTCAGGATACCGGGGGCCAGGGTAACAGATACCGGCGCACCGGTTCCGGTCACGATCTCTCCCGGCTTGATTCCTGTAGTCTCCTCATAAACCTGAATGGTAGTACCCTTGGAGGTCAGGCCGATTACCTCACCTACCAGGTTTTCTTTGCCGACATAGACCATTTCATTCATGGTAAATCCGGGATCGCCCTTCAAATAGACAATGGGGCCGTTGATTCCGTAGATAACACCGGTCTTAGTCATGAACCGTACCTCCCTCCGCAAGACTTAAATCAAAATGAAAGTTTTCCCGGGCCTCTTCCAGCTTGGTCCGGAATGAATTGTCAATCAGAATATGACGGCTGGGAATTACTGCCCGGCAGCCGCCGGAAAAGGAATATTCACTGATCTGGATATCAGCTGCTCCGTGGTGAAGGGCCAGACGGTTCAGCTTGTCGCTGTCAGCCGGATCCAGATAAATCATAATGGGAGCGCCGTCTGCAAACTCTACAGCTGCCTGAATCTGTTTTTCCAAAAGCTTTTGATAATCTGGAGTTTCCATAAAGGAAGCCAGTTTATCTTTTAATTCCACAAAGAGCTTATCTTTTAACTCTTCCTGTTTCATACCCAATGTGCGCTTAATTCCTATCTGCTCGAAGGAAAGCTTTTTGTTGATTTCCCGCTGGTTTTTTTCCGTTTCCTGACGCAGAAGCATGTCTGCATGGCGGCGGGCATCGGCCTTGTGTTCCTCAAAGGTCTGCTCCAGCGCGGTCATATATTCATCCAGCATCCGGTTACTTCTGGTTCTGGCATCCTCCATACAGGTATCCAGAAAATGCTGTAATTTTTCCTCAGTTGTCAAAACAGTCACCTGCTTTCTGTCAATAATCAGAGCTTCAGCCCAATAGCTTCGTTTACATAGGAGGTGATAAAATCCGGCTTGCGGCCGGTGCCATGGCGACCGGGAATTTCTACAAATAACGGCTGACGGTGATTTCACCGGACTTCGTTTACCAGATCCGGGAAATCCCGTCCGACTTTTTCCGTCAGAAGAACAATTCCGATGTCCCTGTCGGCCAGAACCTCATCTAACTCCTGCTTCAG
>ENA-OQKY01001575-OQKY01001575.1-human-gut-metagenome-genome-assembly--contig:-NODE-1575-length-12252-cov-11.597691_pt1 | contig 12252 bp, 14 predicted proteins | sample MGYA00242652_ERZ504805 | MGnify/ENA primary metagenome ERZ504805 (study PRJEB26092, sample SAMD00036400) | human gut metagenome | host: Homo sapiens | study: EMG produced TPA metagenomics assembly of... | reverse complement strand
TATGTGGGAAATAACCGGATGTACCATGCCGGAAATCCCATTGGTTACGCAGACCTGACAGGCTCCTACTGGCAACAGCACCTTGCCGGAGCCGGACGAATCAAAAAATAAGAAAGGATGACCCGATATGATTCAGATTAGAAAAGAGGAAAACCAGAAAAAGCAGAAAGAAAAGAAACTGAAAGTCTACAAAGTCAATACCCACAAAAAAACCGTGATTGCCCTGTGGGTGCTGCTGGCAGTGAGTTTCCTGTTTGCCGTCTATAAGAATTTCACGGCGATAGACATTCACACCATCCATGAAACCAAAGTGATTGAGGAAAAAATCCTCGACACCCACAAGATAGAAAACTTTGTGGAGAATTTCGCAGAAGTCTACTATTCATGGGAAAAGTCTGCCACTTCCATTGATAACCGGACAAACGCTTTAAAAGGGTATCTCACCGGAGAGCTGCAAGCCCTGAATGTAGATACCGTCCGAAAAGACATCCCCGTATCGTCTGCCCTGACTAATTTTCAGATATGGGAAATCACAGAAGAAAAGGAACAGCATTATCAAGTGACCTATACAGTGGAACAGCGTATCACAGAGGGAGAATCCAGTAAAACCGTCCGTTCGGCCTATCAGGTGACGGTCTATGTGGACGGCTCTGGAAACCTGACGATTATCCAGAACCCAACCATTACCAGCGTTCCCGTAAAATCCGGCTATACGCCAAAAGCGGTACAAAGTGACGGTACGGTGGATTCCATCACTACAGAGGAAATCAACGAATTTCTCACTACCTTTTTCAAGCTGTACCCTACGGCAACCGCAAAGGAGCTGACCTATTATGTGAATGAGGGCGTATTAAAACCTGTGGGAAAAGAGTATATTTTCTCGGAACTAGTGAATCCGGTTTACAACCGAAAAGGGAATCAGGTGACAGCTTCTCTTGCGGTGAAATATCTGGATAATCAGACTATGACAACACAGATATCACAGTTTGACCTTGTGCTAGAGAAGAATGGGGAGAATTGGAAGATTGTTAAATAAGTCAAGGCTGATAAATGGTTAAATATTGACAATAATAAAATATGTGGTATTATATAAATATAATTATATTAATTTAAGCATTTTGATAATTGTGAAACTTAAAATGCAGTTGGTGTGGATAATTTTTAATATTTCTAACGAAGTTATAGGCTTTGTAAGAGACAAAACGGGAATGATTATTAAAAAATATGCAGTGAGAGAAAGTCATCCACATCTTCACAAGAATTGGAGAGCGTAGAAAACTGACATTTTTGAAGAGATACTGATTTACCACAATCAAAGAAGCCAGTATTTTCAACGGGTTCAGAGTTTAGCAAACGCCTATAAACATATTAATAAAGGAGGAGATTTCTGTGTACATATCTTAAGAATTTATCACATTATTATTAAAAATAGGAGGTTTGGTGTGAAAGAAAGTAAAAATAACCAAAAACGTGTTATAGATACCAAAAGCAGGCTTACAGAGCGAACCACTTTAAGAGTATTCTCACCTTGGTAAAACGAGGCGCACCTGCACATCAACAGCAAACGGGTGAGTGCATCTGATTTTAATGCCGGGATGCCTTATAATTAAGTCTATTGTAGCACGAAAGTCAGAAGGTCGAAACACCTTCATTACTATTTGTGCCGCCACCTGAAAGGCGGAGGAATGGAGATTTATATGAAAAGGACAATTAATTCTTTAGTCGCAATTGTATGTGTAATAACATTAGTATTGGCGATTCCATTAACATCGTTTGCAGCTACTAATGCCTATAGCAGCGATGACCTGAAACAAGTCGTTGATGAAGTAAATGAATTTCTTGCAACTCACTCACAGCCGATTGAACTCAAAAATCAAAAGTGTAAACAAATAATACCGCTGTCAAATGGAGAAAATGCCGTCATAACTACTGAATTGAAAAAAATTGAAACACCAACCCCCTTCTCTGATTTGCTTGATGCTAAAGTTGGATATTGGGACTTAAGCAAATCATATGATTTAGGACTCAATACGACTGGGACGATATCATGCAAATTGAATGTTTCTTATGTTCCGAGTTCACCAGATGGAACCATGCCAAAATTTCAGTGTAGTTCACCGAGTATTTATGCAGTTCCGGGTCATGGATATACAGTAAAAGACAAGGGAATTGAATTAAAAGTTATAACCCCGGATTATGAATATAGTATGCCAGGGTATGTTCAGCTTGCTATGGGCAATGTGATTATAAATCATTATCCGACCATGGATGTAGTTTTTGCGGGTAATACAGAAAATACATATAATAAAATACAGGTTGACTTCTATTTTCGCTAAAGTTTTAATATGTTTAAGATTATAGTTATAAGGTAAAACTTTTCATACAACAAGGTTTAAATCTAATGTAGTAAATGAAATAACACAATAGGTGGTAGATAGGGAATATGTTAAATGTTTTTATTGGGTATATAATGGGATTCGTGACAGCAATTATTACAAATATAGTAACAATAACTCCTGCAATTATTATTGGTATCATAATAGCAAACAAGATAATAAAGGATAAAGAAAGAGGTTAGTTTTCCCTCCATTATTTGCACCTTTATACTTGTGGTGTATAAAATATGATATTGTCAGATGCATTAATATCAATAATATTGTATCTCCAATGAAAACTACAGGATATTCAATTCGTTTTTTACTGATAACTTATTCTATATTAAAAACTAACGAGTATACTTATTTAAAAAATATGACTAAGCAATGTGATTTATGTTTAGAAGAAAATAAGTATTACAAATGATGAAATCCACGTAAGACTTGTAACCATAGTAAAGTAGTTTAGATAAGAGGGAGGTTCAAAGTTTTTTTGCAATCTCCCTTGTTTTATTTTGCAATTATTAATGGAGTTACTGAAAATTTAATAATAAGTATTACCATTTTTGTATAAATTGAGGAGGAAATTGGGATGTTTGATTTTAAAATGCCAAGATTTGTAACTATTACAATTATACCATTGGTTTTCAGTACGATTGTTGTTGGATGTTCAAACTCTGAAAAACTTAAACAGGAGCAAATAGCGGCAGCAATAAATAGTACGGGAAAAACTGAGGTACATACATCAGAATCACCGCCAAATTTTAATATGCAGGCCACTCCTGCTAAGTGGTCTGTAAATACAAAGATTGCAACCGATATACCGGTTTTAGACTTTGCGGATGACAACATTATTATAATGCATGATTATTTTGGGTTATTTATTTATAATCTGACCACTGGTGAAATAGAGGATAGTATTGACTTACAGGCATTAGGATATGATTTTAGTAATGATTCTTCCTGTAGGATATCAGTCAGTTCAAATGCTGACACTATATGGATATGGTCTACATCCTCTGAGCTTCCATATGAATATGACCGTATATCCAGAAACTTAAACTTAACAAATGATATTTCTGAAAAAGACATATTTGAAGACTTTGTTTTAACAAAAGACATCCCACCTGAGCAACTATCTGTAAAGCCGTATCGTTGTAGTAAAAAATCAGTTTTATTTACTGACGGGAGTTATGGCATATTGAATGTTAGAAATGAAAAAATTACAGGAATATCATATATTAGAGGCGGCAAGGAGTGGGTATTATTCAGCGACAAGAATTGTACTATGCCGGAGCTTTCAAGACAAGACGATTTTTTTTATGAACAATTCGTAAATGAGGGGGCGGAGTCGGCCTCATCGTTGGCATTCTCTTATTGTACTATGATAAATTATGGTGAATATGCCGGTATTTGTGCATTATCTGAAGGTATAGAATATTCGGAAGAATTACAAAAAGAGTGGAATGCTCTGCAATTAACTGCAAGTAGTGAAGAAATAAAGACTACGAATGATAAAGCCTGTTTTAAAGTATATATCATATCCTCTGATTCATCACCAAATAGCGGTTTGCTTCAAGGTATAAATGAAAAATATATATACTTAAAAAAAGACTTGACAAATAGTTGGTATGTAGAAGGTTTTTGGAATGATACAGTTCCTAATGAGGAGTGGTGGAGTTGAATCAATCTGTTTGGTCATTTTTATGGTTTATAACCATTGGATGAAAAGGGAAAGAATTATTTATAATAACAGTATACCGTTGCATAGAATGTGTATTTTTTCCAATTAAATTTTTTGTCTGATTTCCGATTATCCGAATAAATACTATACTTTCAAATATTCTGAGGTATAGAAAAACACTCATTTTACCACGAATATACCACGGTTAAATCAGAAGAGTAGTTGAAAATATAAAATGTTGTTTCTTCCGCCTGCGATATTACACATTCAAGTGAAAAGAAAGAATTTTTTTATATGATTTCTACATAAAGTATAATATGTGTCATCACATTTTTGGACAGGGTCAATGAAACACACTTTAGCGTTAAAGTAAAGGAGGTGCTGCCAATGGTCAAATAAAATTGGCGGGAAAATAAGTATTGGATAATCTGTAGAAAATAAATATAGAATTGATTGGAAATATAAAAGTATATATTGATTATATCCTTTTTGGTAGAATAATAGAGTTAATCTTAACGTTAAGTCATTTTGAACCATATTAAGAAAGGGGAATATTATGAAATCAAAAAAAATTCTAGCATTAATTTTGGTATTATCGACAACCTCAGCATTATCTTTTAGCTCAATGGCAGAGGAAGTATCACTGTTGGATAGCCTTCCAGCCGTTCAGTACGAGGTTGAAACACGGGGAAATGCAGAGACGTTATCCGAGGATGATTATCTTTTGGATGGTAACTATGAAAATGGTGAACTGATAAATGGTTCTATTTACCATAGTGAAGCAGAAGCGGTAGAAGGGGTAAAACAGGATAGAATAATGGCCAGGACAATAGCAAATAGTTCTGAATCCGAACCCGATTTAGCAAGAATATATCCCAATACAGGTATAATAGAGGGGATTAGCTCTACAGGCAGTTTCTACTACAATATCCAGACAAGTGGCACTACCCCAAGCGCTTACTGGAATGTTCATAGTACTGTATGGGTAGATTCCCAGTCTGACGTTTATTATTCTAAGAGCCAGTCTACAGGCACCAATGATAATTATAGTTATATTCTGACTGTAATGTCTGACGGAAATGCTGTAGGGAGTTTCCGGGGATATGCAGATGATGTGAAGGGTGGGGCAAACTTTACTATTCCTGGTAATTCAATGTATATTAAATTGGCTACTGAAAATTTCCCTAGGAATGAATTTCTGCATGGGTCTGGCAGTGTGGATGATTAAATAGGTTATAGAAGAAGCACTATCCACCAAAAAATTATTCCGTAAAAGTATACTTTTACGGAATAATTTTTTTGAGGAATAAGACATTTGTAAAAGTATAAAAACAGTTTTGCAGACGTTTGATATATGATTAGTACATTAGCTTTTGCCGCTGAAACATCGAGATTCCTTATCTAAAGGCTTCTCCCCTTTTTCGTCTTCATATTACTATAAAAGTATGGAATCACAAAAGAGATAAGATTAATGGATTAATATGCAGTCCAAAGATTTTTAATATTATGAACAGATTATGTATTAACAAAAACACAAATATATGGTATTATATAAATATAATTATATTAACAAATATACAGAAAGGAGGGGTATTTATGGCAAGACCTGCTGAAGCACCTTTAAATTATCTGGGTGGAAAGAAAAAACTTTCTGCTACAGAGTTTGAATTTATGAAATTTATTTGGAAACATCCAGAAGGTGTCAGTAGTGAGGAAATCTATCAGGCATTTCCACAAGCAAGAGGTACAAAAAGTACGATTTTGTATCATCTTTCTGAAAAGGGCTACGTTGATAAAAAGCAAAGTGGACTCCATCATTTCTATACGGTTTTAGTCACACAGGAAGAATATGAGCAGGCATTACTTCGCCAACAGATTGAGGGGGTATTGGGTAATACTTCTTTTGAACGCCTAGTTGCTGCCTTCTGTGGGAAGACATTGTCAAAAGCACAGATAGAAAAAACCAGAAATCTTTTAAAGGAGCTGGAAGATGAGCTGGAAGATAAGTGACATTTTGGCACTGTTAGTAACGCTATTTGTCTCATTGAATATTTTAATATCGGTTATATCCCTTTCCGGAAAACATCTGGAAAGAAGAATGGACATGGAGCATTTAAGTTTGTTTTTTAAAATGGTTCTAGTATTCAGTGCCTTTGGTATGCCGGTATTGGCTGGTGTAATTTTGTATAAATTCGTTTTTGGGGAAAGAATTTATTTGGTCAGTGATGATTTGCTTTATATGGATACCATTCACAAAAGTTCAATTAGCTACGGAACACCTTGGGGAAATCACTGGATATCTCTGCTGCTTTTTCTCGCCTGGTTTTTAGGATTTATCTATTATGGTATCTTCAAATATGCAAATGACAGAAGGATTCTCAAAAAACTAGAAAAATGCAGTAAGTATACTCAGGATAAACTTCTATTAGAGACAAAAAGAGAGGCAATGAATGAATTAGGTCTGAAGGGTCCGGTGTTGTTATTATCGAATGAAATAATTCAGTCTCCTTTTATGACAGGAATATTTGAACAGAAAATTTTCTTGCCGGAGAATAACTACACGCAGGAAGAATGGGGGTTGCTGTTAAAGCATGAGTTGGTTCACTGCAAAAATCAGGATTATTTTTTTCGCAGACTTGTATTTATTTTATGCGCTCTGCATTGGTTTAATCCGCTTATTTACAGACTATCAGATTATTTTGTTGAAGTAAATGAAATGGCCTGTGATGAGAAAGTACTTAATCGCCAGCCCATCAAAAGACATACTATGTATGCGGAACTAATTTTACAAATACAGGAAAAAGAGCTTGGTTTAACTACGGTGTCGCTTACCGGCCATACGGTAAACGGTTTGGAAAGGAGAATCAGAAATATCATGAAAAAGACTGAAAAAACAAAGAGAATATCATTTGCTGTGTTGGTAATGTCAATGGTTTTGATGTGTCCCCTTACAGTGTTTGCTGCTTCTTGGGGTATGTCAAATTTACAGGATTTAGTGGTAAAGAAACTTTGGATTACGGAAGTTGAAGTCCAGCAGGAATCTACAGAATTATCTGAGAAGACGGAATTTCACTATTCGGAAGATGTAATAGAATACCCGATACAAATAAATCCAAGGGGAGTAACGTCAATTGATATAACAATTGATGGAAAAAGTGTGAAGTATGGAGATAGTCTTTCTTTGACCTCAGGTAATAAAGTGGCTTTTATACTACAATCAGATAGTAGTTCTGACAGTTTTAAGGCGGGACTTGAGGATTCCAAAGGCAAGAGAATATATGTCCAGACTTCTAATGGATGGATTGACCATACATTTTCAATTGAGCAATCTGGAAGCTATAAAATATTCTTGGAGGGTACTACGTCAAAGAGTATACATATTACCGGAAGCATAACTATATTAAAATAAACAGTCTCAATATAATGCCATTGAAAGTATGTTTCCTGAGGTAGCGGCTAGAGAAAAGAGGTGGATTCCAATGGGGAATTACAAATAGAGCAGTGTCTATTAAAAATGTGGAAGGAGGATAAGTTATGTTCATAAAAAAGATATTTTCGATTTTTATTTCAATATTTTTAATGGTTTGTTTACCTATAAGTGCATATGCAGATACTTTTTCAGTTCAGATGGTCCCCACCGATGGGAGACATCTTGATTTTGTTGATGACAGCAATCCAAATTATGAGGCGATAATTATTAACGCCGATGTAAGAGGAAGCGGTACATATCGAGGTGACTTTGATATGACCGGTGGGATTTATACGAAGCAAAACTGGGTAGTTTCAGATACACCTACTTTTGATATTAATGTATGGATAGAGAGCTATGGATATCCAGGGGGCGATGATTCAGATTTATATATAGGACTGGAAAAAAAATCAGCAGTGACAAATAAATGGTCTGCTACTGATTATGCTTACGTATCCGCAAAAGATGGAGGGTCTGTAACACTTACTGGAGATGGAAGTGGAACATATCGAATTTATTTAAGATTAATAGAAGCTACTGGCTACCGTGTGACAGGAACGTTAAATATTAGCTATAACTTCTAAGAAGTTGTAATATACATTGCAAAGCCTGAATAACAGAAAGGTGATATTTTTAGGGATGCAGGTGGAAGATACCTGTATCCCTTTTTATAAAGACGAGGAAGGTAATTATGTGGACATATATAAGACAGATTCCTGACTTAAAGATATTTATAATGTTATTTATTGTTCTAGGCATACTTGGAATATACTCTTTCGTTAAAAAAAACGAATCCACTTTTTATATGATAGGTTATATTCTGACTGCTTTCTACTGTGTTTTTTTAATTGGTATATATTTTTCTCCAACAGTTATAAGAAAAAGCATTGATAGTATTAGCCCATGGCTGACTTTACAAACTATCCCATTTAAAACATTGAAAAATTTGGGATTTATAAGTATAGCCGGACATATAGTATTAACAATGCCTATACCAATATTGATTTATATTATTTTGAGAGCATCTGTAAAGAAAATCAGCATTATTAGTATTTTAGCAGGTATATTTATTGAACCTATTCAGTTGCTTATTAATTTGATTACTGGCTTTCCCAATTATGTGATTGATATTGATGATTTTATGTTACAAATAGCTGGAATTTTAGTAGGATTATTTATAATTACACTAGCGGAGAAATATCATATATTAAATTGGCTTAAAGAATGAACGGTATTTATATTTAAAGAGGGAGTGCATTTTTGCGCTCTCTTTTTATTTGCCTATAAATGCAAATACCATTTTGAATTGTTTTAAAATGCCATATGCTAGATGGCTTTGCACCTATTATTTTTGTTGTGTCATTAGAAATTAGAAAATTTAACAGATAATGCAACAAACAGCCCTTTCGTGTCGGGACTAAGCACGAAAGGGGGAAGTCAAGAAATCTTCTACCCTCTTTTAAGGCAAGAAAGGGGGTGAGTAATGATGAAGCCATCTGAATTTCAGGCAACCATAGAGAACCAGTTTGATTACATCTGCAAGGTCGCTATGGAGGATGAACGCAAAGACTATCTCAAAGTGTTATCCAGACAGTGTAAACGGGAAACCCTGTTCTGTGATATGGATGATTACACCGTCAATCTGTTTTCTTCCGAAGACACATACCCATCCCATTTCCATACTTTTGAAATGGATGGATTTACTGTCCGCATTGAAAACAGCCTGTTAGCAGAAGCATTGGAACATCTGGACGAAAAGAAACGTGATGTTATCCTGAGATATTATTTTCTTGGATTTGACGATACGGAAATTTCAAAAATTCTGGAAGTCAACCGTTCTACCATCCAGAGAAGAAGACACGCCGGACTGGAATTTATCAAAAAATTTATGGAGGAAGAAGCATGACAGCAAAGCACCCTATGATTCCGTTTCCTGTGATTGTAAGGGCTGCGGACGGCGATATTGAAGCAGTCAACCAGATTGTACGCCATTATAGCGGTTTTATTGCAAGCCGTTCCATGCGTCCTATGAAAGACGAATACGGAAATACCCACATGGTTGTAGATGAAACCCTACGCCGCCGGATGGAAACACGTCTGATTGCAAAAATTTTATCTTTTGAAATCAGGGAATCAAACTAAAAATAACGCTCTCCTGTGGAAGCATGGACAAGCCCATGCTTCCCAGACAGAGCTTGCCAGTCTATTAAAATGTATTGCTGTCAGTGCATTTTAACAGGCTGACAAGCCGGATAGTTCCTTGAAAAAGAAAGCGTCTAATCAACGCAGCATAAAGCAGCCGAATACGTTTCGATAGAAAGAGAGCCGTTGGGCTGGCACGCCGTAACCCACCAAAGGAGGGATGAAACCGGATAGCGATTCCTGCCAGTGTTCCATAAGCAGCTTACTGCAGAGCTGCTGCCATGACCTTTCTATCGTGATAATGATACTTCCGTACAGCCTTAGTCCGTGTGATGATGTAGCACCGCTGGCAAAGGGTACGGCTGGATGAGAACCATGCAGGGGTGAGATTCCCATGAGCTTTAGCGAAAGCTGTTCGGCTGACTTGCTCACAGTAAAATGCACTGAACCTCTACAAAACTTTAATTTCCTGTGTTATACTCAAGATGTTAGAGAGGTGTATTTTACTGTTACCATCATAGAAAGGAGCCTTAATCTTATGTTAGATGGTAAAGAGAATACACACGGTATTACAACGTCTGAAAAAAAGACATATACGGTAGAGGAAATAGCAGCTCTTTTAAACATCAGCATGAAGTCGGCATATGCTTTAGTCAAAAGCGGTCAATTTCACTATATCAGAGCTGGCAGGATGATTAGAGTATCTAAAATATCTTTCGATAAATGGTTACACGAATAATCATTTAAGGAGAGATAATATGGCTTCAATCAAACAAAGAAAATCAAAATTTTCAGTTATTTACTGGTATATGGATGATACAGGCGAAAGAAAGCAGAAATGGGACACCCTAGAAACCAAAAAAGAAGCAAAGGCACGAAAAGCGTTTATTGAATTTTATCAACAAACCTATGGATATGTTCTCGTCCCTTTAGAAGAACAATTCGCCCATCAGCGTGAGGAAGCAGAGCAAGCAATAGATACCCCAGATGATGAAATCACTTTAAAGGAATTTCTTGTTACTTTTGTCAATCTATATGGTGTATCGAAGTGGTCTGCCAATACTTACAGCAGTAAATTGAGTTCGATTAACAACTATATCAATCCGCTTATTGGAGATTGGAAGTTAAATGAAATCACCACGAAAAAACTTTCTCAATATTACAATGGCCTGTTGAGTGTTCCAGAAGTTCCTCGTGCTAACCGAAAAGCGACTGGTCGCTGTGTGCAGCCTGCCAACATTAAGAAAATCCATGATATTATCCGCTGTGCCTTAAATCAGGCTATCCGTTGGGAATATCTGGACAGCAAAATGCGGAATCCGGCTTCCCTAGCCACCTTGCCTAAAGTACCAAAGGTAAAACGTAAGGTTTGGAATGTACAGACATTCAAGGAAGCAATCAAACTTGTGGATGATGATTTACTCCTGCTTTGTATGCACTTGGCGTTTGCCTGCTCATTAAGAGTAGGCGAAATTACGGGGCTTACTTGGGATGATGTGATTATTGATGAAGAAGCTATTGCAAATAATAATGCAAGAGTTATCGTCAATAAGGAGCTGGCAAGAATTTCTCAATCAGCTATGCAAAAGCTGAAAGAAAAAGATATTATTAAAATTTTCCCAACCCAGAAGCCCCACTGTACTACAAGGCTGGTGTTAAAAACACCCAAAACAGAAACAAGTAATCGTACCGTATGGCTGCCGACAACGCTTGCTCAATTACTGGTTCAATACAAGAAAGACCAGCAGGAATTAAAAGAGTTTTTAGGAAGTGCCTATAACGATTATAACCTCGTTATTGCTCTTGAAAATGGGAATCCCGTAGAAAGCCGCATTGTTCGGAACAGATTTACAATGCTATGTGAGGAACACAATTTTGAAACTGTTGTTTTTCACAGCCTACGCCATTTAAGCACAAAGTATAAGCTCAAAATGACGCATGGTGATATTAAATCTGTTCAGGGAGATACAGGTCACGCCGAAGCGGAGATGGTAACAGATGTTTACTCTGAAATCGTGGATGAAGACAGACGGCTTAATGCAAAGAAGCTGGATGAAGAATTTTATGACACCCTTGATACAGAGGAACCAGAACACAATCCCCATTCAGAAGCACAGAAACCTATTAGTGACAATGATAAACTTCTGCTTGAATTGCTAAAATCCATGACACCGGAAATGAAAGAAAAGCTCTTAAAAGAAAACCTTTCTAACCGTTAGCAAAGGGCTTTGTTCCAAACAGGAAAAACCTGCTAACCAAAAAGTGTTAGCAAATATTGTAAAAATCCATGAAATCATCATCTACCTTAAATGAGTGTTAGCAAGCTATCTTGCAAAATAAATGACTTTTGGAAATTCCCACGGACATAAGTAGCCATACATTCGCTTCCCTGTCCGTGATAACAAAAAAAGCTGTAAACCCTTGAAAACAAAGGCTTACAGCGTTGTTTACTGGCGTCCATGACAGGAGTCGAACCTGCGGCGTTCCGCTTAGGAGGCGGACCCTCTATCCTACTGAGGTACATGGACTTGTATAAAATTTTCAGTGTTGGGCGATTGCTCCAACAAGCCCTTAGGAGGCGG
>ENA-OQKY01001573-OQKY01001573.1-human-gut-metagenome-genome-assembly--contig:-NODE-1573-length-12255-cov-3.014100_pt1 | contig 12255 bp, 12 predicted proteins | sample MGYA00242652_ERZ504805 | MGnify/ENA primary metagenome ERZ504805 (study PRJEB26092, sample SAMD00036400) | human gut metagenome | host: Homo sapiens | study: EMG produced TPA metagenomics assembly of... | reverse complement strand
TTATCATGTGAATCCTACGGGCAAGTTCGTAATTGGTGGTCCTCACGGAGATACCGGTTTGACAGGTCGTAAGATTATCGTTGATACTTATGGTGGTAAAGGTGCTCACGGTGGTGGTGCTTTCTCCGGAAAAGATCCTAGCAAGGTAGACCGTAGTGCAGCTTATGCAGCACGCCATATCGCAAAGAATATGGTTGCGGCAGGTGTAGCAGATGAAATGCTTGTACAGGTGAGCTATGCTATCGGTGTGGCTCGTCCGATCAATATTTTTGTAGATACTTATGGCCGTTCCCACGTTAACATGACGGATGGTGAGATTGCCCGCGTTATCGATCAGTTGTTCGATCTTCGCCCGAAAGCAATCGAAGAACGTCTGAAACTTCGTAATCCTATTTATCAGGAAACAGCCGCTTATGGTCACATGGGACGTGAACCGCAAGTGATAACGAAGAAGTTTTCTTCTCGTTACGAAGGAGATAAAACAGTGGAAGTGGAACTCTTTACATGGGAGAAACTCGACTACGTAGATAAAATTAAAGCTGCTTTTGGTCTGTAAAACAGTCTGAAAGCGAGCTTAGCTCATTCGATAAGAGCCACAATCTCAACTCCTTCTAGTAGGATATGAGGTTGTGACTCTTGATTTTAAATAAGTTATATTTAAATAAATATCTTTTGGATATTAAACTTCTTTTGCCAGAATTTGCTACTTTTGACCTGTAAATAAACGGACTGCCTAATGAAAACAAGATGTTGTTATCCTAAACGCTATTTATTGTTGTTCTTTAGTTTACTTGTCAGCGTAGGTAGCATTCTGATGTCTGTCTCTCTATCTTCCTGCTCTTCTTCGGTGAAGAGTCCATTGCTACTATCTGCTGACTCATTGATGGAAATATATCCTGATAGTGCATTATCCATTTTGGAATCAATTTCCTCCCCACAGAAATTACCATGTGCTGACAGAGCACTTTATGCGCTATTGCTTACGCAAGCAAGGCATAAAAATTATATTGCTTTAGGAGATGACTCGCTGATAAAAACGGCTGTTGAATACTATGGTGATAAGAAGAAAAGTGTACGTGCTGCAAAAGCTCATTATTATTGGGGAGCTACTTATGGTGAGAAGGGGTATACTTCATTTGCTGTAGACGAGTATCTGACGGCAATTCGGTTGATGCCTGTTAGGGATGAATTCTTAGCAATGATTTATGATAATCTTGCGGACTGTTATGAAAAAGATGAATTAGATAATGTAGCAATGGAAGCTTATCGCGCTGCTTATCAGATATTAAAAGGAAAAAGTGGACAAATATATCCAATGCGAGGTATTGCGCGGATGTTTTTGTTGCAAAATAGGAAGGATAGCGCATTGTGTTATTATCAGCAAGCGCTTGATTGTGCATTGGCGGATAAAGACTCTAGCTTGATAGGGGCTCTTTATCATGATTTTGCTATGGTTTATAATGAAAAAAAAGATTATATTCTGGCAAATCAATATGTATCGAAGGCAATTATGATACAAGGGGAGGGTGCTGTTAATGCTTGTTTGTCAAAAGCCCAAATTATGTTGAACTTGAATCAGCTTGATTCTGCCAGCTATTTTTATAATAAGAATATGAGCCAACTTGATATTTATGGAAAAGCCGTTTGTTATGATGGAATGTATCAAATAGCAAAGAAAAAAGGGGAGTGGAAAGTTGCAACAGAGAATATGGATATATACAAAGTTCTTTATGATTCAATTCAGATAATGACCGATAATGAGGAACTTAATCGGCTTATGGATAAACATCAATTAGAAGAGCATAAAAGGTTATTGTCAGAACATGCTAAAACGTTGGTTTTTACTTTAGTTGCTGTATTTTTCTTTTTGATGATTATATGTGTCTTTTGTTTTATGTGGAATGATAGAAAAAGAAAGAAGTATTATATAGCTTTGCAACATGAATTAACTCAAAAGAGAGTCGATACTATGCTGTTGAAAGACGAAGAGGTTTCAGAATCTAATAAAGAGCATATAGATAAGAAAAGGTCAGAGTTGACAGAACAACAAATCCAATTGTGTGTATCGGTACTGAAAACTACCGATTGCTACGATCAATTAGAGACATTGGAAAAGGCAACTCCTAAACAGTTGTTGGCGATGCGTAGTTTAAGGAAGGATATACGTTCTACTATTTCTAATGCATTTGTTGATGTGATGGTAAATTTGAAAGAGCGCTACCCAACATTGACTGGTGATGATGTCTTTTATTGTGTCCTTTCATTGCTTTATTGTTCAAAAACTGTCATGATGGAGTTGATGGATGCAACTTCAGATGCTCTTAAAACACGTAAAAATCGCATAAAGAATAAAGTCGATGCTCAACTTTTCGAACGTGTATTTGGAGCTGATAATCAGTGATATGTAATGCTTAATCTCTGCTTATCTTTTTTTTAAATAGGGTCTTGTTACCATTGTTACCACGTAAAAATCGTTTCTTTTGCTGCATCTGTGTATTTTTGGAGCTAAATTTTAAACCCATTTATTATGAAAGCTAAATTTTTACCTCTTTTATTGTTGGCTATTTTACTTCAAGTAAGTATGTTCTCTTTTGCGAATGAAATGACATCTGCGCGTCGAATCAGACTAAAAAATAAAACTGAGGTACAACATCGGTCTATCCCTGTTACTCCTGATGCTTGTATTGAAAACTCATTGTTGTCTATTGACCTTCTTTCTACTGTTCCTACTGTAACTGTAATTATAAAGAATGCAGAAACAGATGAAGTTGTTTATACATCTACTGATTTAAATGTAGATAAGGTTTATATTGATCTTACAGGTGAGGAGAAAGGTAAATATACTTTGGAGATACAACTTCCAAAGGAGGCTTTTACTGGAGATTTTGAATTAGAATAAATCTTTGAAATATATATTATTTGCAACTAACATAATGATGATATACCTAAATCATTAACTGATGAAGCCCCGCTGTTGAAATATATGGCGCATTGCTGAAATGACGATTTAGATGACCGAAAGGGGAAAGAATCGGTTAACTTTTATTCGTGGGCTTAATAAGCCTTGTGAAAGGCCCATTAAGGTATATTGAAACGTAAAATTAAAATCACTTTTTTTAATTGTGTGCTGAAATACTACTGGTAGGGTGTTCGAACGATTTTATAGTTCGGATAATAAAGTTCATTCAGCAACAATGTGATACACCTGTTAGTAGATGAGAAATCTGTGATAGATGTATTCTCTGTGAGAAAAGCTCTTGGACTTCTTATTTTAGAAGTCCAAGATTTTTTTTAGAGAGAGTATGATGGAAGAAATGGCTGACGAAGAAAAAGTGTCTTTTGAACTATTCAAATATATTATTTGGATTATTTGTGAGGTAATTTCTGTGTGTTACCTCTTGTTACTTATTTTGTGTGATACTGTTACTTCTGTTACCAAGTAAAATTCGTTCCTTTCCTTATACCTGCATACCTTTGGCATAAATCTTTAACACACAGGCATTATGGAAACGAAACTTCTATTCTTTTTATTGTCAGGTATTTTATTCCAATCAAATATAGGTATATATATGATGGAGCAAACCGAGAAATGTCAGGTTACTTTGAAGATTGCTATTCAAATGCACTCGCATTCTATTTCTATTTTTCCTAATAACTTCTGGAGGAGTTCGTAGATGTTGCTTAGTTGGCATTTACATTAACTGTTATTATGACTATTCCAAAAATGTAGAATGGGATGAATAATTAATTTATCCTGTTAGATGGATATTGTCATTATGTATTTGGGTAAAAATACTTTTCTGAGTTTTCTCTCTTAAATAAAAACAAATCTAAATTTAACCAAGATGAAAGAAAAATTATTGATTTTGGGAGCAATGGTGGCTTTGTGCTGCTCTTGTGCGGGGAATTCTGTATTATTAGATACGGAATCCGAATTGAACGGCTTGAACAATGAGTATGAGCTAGGTACGTTGGAAGTGAGTGATAATGGTCTAAAATGCGAAACTTTGGGTGATGAAGATTCTATTCAGGTTTTGAAGGACAATTATATCGCGGAAATTATGGGACGTATGGAAGTTGCTAAAGAGAAGGTAATGCGTACGGCTTATGGTGCAACATCGCCTAGGGTCGGAGTTATAAGGGTTGGTTCTTGTGGTAATTACAAGTATTTTTCATTAAAAATTGATTGTGAAAACGGAAATAGTAAAACTAGCGTAAGTGGTAATGTTGGAGATACGTATGTTGATGGTGGAGATAATATGCGTCTCGAAATTTGTATGGTGGATGCGGGAGTTCGTTATCCGGGGGGAGTTTTTTTGCTTGCGGATGTACCTGTAGAGACCATGACATTGGTCCGTTATCATGATACGGAAGATGGTGGTCATAATGGCGTGTGGTCTGATGATCCTAATTATTATGATGTAATGCATATTTCTGGAATGTCTAAATTAGATTCTAATGCTACATTGGCATGGAATATAAATAGGAATATGACTAAATGGGGCGATATTCCAGTGGGACCTGCAGGTATTAATTATGGGGTCATTGCTCCTGCTGAAATGGCTTCAGGTAATTTGTATTTTGATGATGAAGATCATAATAATAAGAATTGGGCACAAGTTTGGTTAGGACCCCAAAACCAATATGAACCGCATGGTACATATTATGGAGTCCAGCTGGATCGAAATACAAGATATCACGTATGCCTTAATACGGATAAAACCAATTTCACAAAATTGGTGCGATCAGCTATCTAATTATTAATTTGTTTATAATCAATTCTTATTGGTAAAACTTACCAATAAGAATTGATTTAATTAGCACATAGACATGAAAATATTGTATTTCTTTCTCTTCTCTTTTCTTTTTATTGCTTGCAATACTCCTGTTATAAATAAGAATGATGTTGTTGCAGAAGTGAATGGAGAACAGATTCTTCTTTCAGAATTGGCGTCTCAAAGTAAACAAGAGATTTTTGATATATTGAATACAGCGTATGAAATCAAAAGTCGGGTACTTGCAGGTCTGATCAAACAGAAACTGTTAGAAGATGCAGCCAAAAAAGAAAACATGTCTTTGGAAGAGTTTATCGATTGGTTTGTTCAGCAGAAAATATGTGTAGGGCAGGATAGTTTGAAAAAACGATATGGATTTAATACACAAAGCTTTTATGCAAAAGGTGAATTAATCCCGTTAGTGAAAGGTTCTTTGGAGGAGAAACTATCTTATCAACAGAAACTTCGGAGTCGGATTGTTCAGGCATTGGTTGATTCTTTATATCAAAAGGCGGATATTAAAAGATTTTTATATCCTCCAAAACAGCCGGAATGTGTTGTGAGGGATTTGTGTGTATATTATAGGGGGAATTTAGACTCTCCTGTTTCTTTTATTGTTGCCTCTGATTATAATTGTGAGCGCTGTGTACAATTTGAAAAGACATTGTCCAAGCTCTATGATAATTATAAAGAGCGGGTTAAATTTGGTTTTGTGCATTTTGCAGATGCTCCTTCGTTAGCAGCTTTGGCATGTGAGGCTGCTGGTGAGCAAAAACAATTCTGGACTTTTCATGATACTATATTTAACTATTCAGGAGTAGCAGATTCCGCTTTTATATATAACTTAGCAAAGTCTAAAAGATTGAATATGACAGAATTTGATGCCTACTTACATTCTTCTGACAAATATAAGGAGATGGATAAGGTCATCAATCAGTTAGTAGAAAGGGGGCTGATGGCTACTCCTACCATCATAATTAATGATCGTTTGGTGTACGTCACAAACAGCTATGAAGAATTGTCCAGACTATTGGAGTATGAACTATAACACAAAAGATAAAAGATGAGACTTTACTTTAATCTGAATAAGATAACTTATCTGTTTCTAATGCAGGCTTTATATCTTTGTATTGCTTGTGAGGAGCCGTTTGATGTAGGTATGCCGATCCCGGAAGATGCCATAGTATTTGATGGAGTGATAACCGATGAACCCCCACCCTATTATTTTGTATTAAGTAAACCGTCAACTAAACTGAAATACCCTGAAAATCGTAGTTTTGATAGGATTAAGGATGCAGAAATTGTTATTGTTGATTTGACAACAGGTATAAGAGATACATTACAGAATGCCAAATTGACTGGTTATCAGGATTTTCGATTTTATGATCACTATAGAGATAAAGATGTTACTGTTTATATGAAATGGCTTCCTGGTGAAACGCCTGGTGGACTTTATGTTACTAATAAGATTTATGGAGTTGAAAATCATACCTACGAACTTCATATCAAATACAAAGGAAAGGAATATACAGCATGTGAGCGGATGGTGCCTAAAACTCCAATAGACAAAATAGTAATGAAACGTATTGATACTGGAGAAGGTGAACCTAATGAAACTCCATGTATCAGTTTTTATAATCCTCCTGAAGAGCATAACTATTATTTGCTTAAAACAGATTTTTGTTCTTCAAAAGTGCTTCGTGTCGCATCTGTTTATAATCTATATTATGGAACAACGAATAGTGCCGGTTGGCCATATTCTATTTTGGATGATGAATATTTGGCGGAAAATGTGATAGACTATGTTGTGAGCGAGGGAGAGCAGTTTGTACTCCCTAATCGTCCGGGGTTTAGCTATCCTGTAAGTGATTCCATTTGGATAAAAATGCAGTCCATATCTGAAAATTGCTATCAGGTGTTTGATCAAATGATTAAGCAAATACGTTCGGATGGTGGAACTTTCTCTCCGCGTCCGACCTCTGTAAAAAGTAACATTGATAATGGTGCTTATGGAATATTCCGTGTCAGTGCTATCTCTGAAATCTATTTTTATAAGAAACATAGGATTTGATGGAAAAATACCTGTTATTATTTATATTATCCTGCTGTGGAAATTTCACCATATGTAATGCTCAGACGATTACTGTCAGAGGTCGTGTGACCGACAGAAAAACCGGAGAAGTGCTCTCGGATGCTAACATTGGAGACCTGATGTCGAGAACAGGAGTAGCTGCCAATACGTATGGGCTATATTCCATTCGTATTAAAGGTGGACGTTGTGTCTTAAGATGTTCGATGCTGGGCTATGTAACCCAAATGGATACGTTGACTCTGACTGCAAATTCGGTTCATAATTTTGCTTTGATGCCCGATAACTATCAACTAAGTGATGTAGAGGTAATGGGAAATCAGAAAGCAGGAGGACAGTTGACATTGAACCAGAAAGATATTCAGGCACTTCCCACTTTAGGAAGTGAACCTGATGTATTGAAGTCATTACAATATCTTCCGGGAGTCATTAGTGGCAATGAAGGTTCCAATAATATATCTGTTCGAGGGAGTAATCAATGGGGTAACTTGATATTGCTGGATGAGGCAATGGTTTATAACCCGAATCATGCATTGTCTTTCTTTTCTGTGTTCAATAACGACGCTATACAGCAAGTGAGTCTTTATAAATCTTATTTTCCATTGAAGTATGGTGGAAGAACTTCGTCTGTTATTGATGTCAAAATGCGCGAAGGAAACAATCAGGAGAAACACCGGAGTGCTACAATTGGAGTTATCGCTTCTAAAATCCAGTTGGAAGGTCCGATAAAGAAAGGGAAAACATCTTACCTGGTAGCTGGTAGATTTGCTTATCCGGGAGCTGTACTTAACGTACTGAAACAGTTTCGTGGTACTAAAATGAGCTTTTATGATGTAAACGCCAAAATTAATTCTACATTAAATGACCGGAACCGGATTTTCTTTTCAGTATATAATGGCGGCGATCATACTTTTTTTAATCAGCTGGTACGCGGTTATGGCATGAACTGGGGAAATACTACCGCTACTTTTCGATGGAACCGCGTCTGGACAGATCAATTGTCGGGAAACTTCAGTGCTATTTTTAGTAATTATTATTATCGCTATAAATCAATAACGGATGGAATGAAGTTCTTGTGGAAATCGAATATCCAATCTTATCAATTGAAGTATGATGCGGATTATGCTGTTAATAATGCGTTACATATCAGGAGCGGACTCTCTGCGCATGTGTTTACCACAATGCCCGGAAGTATTAGCAGTTGGGGGGATTTTAGTAATGTTGTTCCCTACCGGATGGACAGGCGGTCTTTATTGGATATGGCAGCCTATGGAGAAGCGACTTATAAAATTTCATCGGCATGGCAGTTGAATGGGGGAATCCGTTTACCTGTTTTTTACACTCCTAAAGTTGGAGAACTCAAACAAAAGTGTTACATAATACCTGAACCGAGAGCCGAGTTGTTCTACTTCCCCGGAACCGGAAACCGTTTGCACGCGGCTTTCACGCAGTCTTCACAAAACCTGCATATGTTGTCTAATTCCTCTGTGGGTATTCCTTCTGATATGTGGATACCTGCTAATGGACAACTGAAACCTGCAGTGATGAAGCAAGTGGCTTTGGGATATGAGAGAAGCCTGGCGAAAGGAATGTATACTCTCTCTCTGGAGACTTATTATAGAAAGACCAACCATATCGTTGATTTTGTAGATAATGCGAATATCTTTTTGAATAATCAGATAGAAACACAGTTGACTACTGGTTACTCAAAGGCCTATGGAGCGGAATTTTATATATCTAAAAACAGTGGGCGGCTAACCGGATGGATTAGCTATACCTTTTCACGTGCCCGGAATTATATTGCTACTCTTGGAGATAAAGAATATCCGCCTGTCTATGATCGTCCACATAGCTTGAAGATATTTCTGAATTATGAGGCCGGACGTAAGCGGAGGTGTGCTTTTGCAGCTACCTTCTCGTACAATTCAGGGATGAATCTGACATTGCCTATTGCTCATTACCGGGTGAACGGTACAGCTTTCTATATCTATTCTACAAGAAATGGTTATCGTGCTCCTGCCTTTCATGAATTGAATTTATCCATGACTTGTAAAACTGGCAAAAGAGGTCGATTGATTCTTTCTGTGATGAATGTATATAACAGAAAAAATGTGTTTACTATCTATACGAGTAGAGATGACTATGATTTCTCTGATATTGGCATGCATAAAATGTATTTGTATGGTGCACTGCCATCTATCTCTTATCAATTTACATTTTAGTTAGTTTGAACTATAGTCTGTTATTCTATGTTTTTTTGTACTTTTGCACTCGTTACAACCATAAACCCCGTAAAGAGTGATGAACCAGATAAATTCCGTATGCGTATATAGCGCTTCCAGTACCAAGATAGATGCTGTTTACTTTCAAGCAGCCGAGACTCTCGGCCGTCTGTTTGCCGAACACCATATCCGTTTGATAAACGGAGCTGGAAGTATCGGTCTGATGTGCTCTGTGGCAGATGCTGTGTTGAAAAATGGCGGTGAAGTGACCGGAGTGATTCCCCGCTTCATGGTGGAACAAAACTGGCATCATACTGGACTGACAGAGCTGATCGAGGTAGAATCCATGCACGAACGCAAACAGAAGATGGCCAATTTGAGTGATGGTATCATCGCTTTGCCGGGTGGATGCGGTACCCTTGAAGAATTGCTGGAAATTATCACTTGGAAACAATTGGGGTTGTATCTCAATCCGATTATAATTCTCAATACAAACAGATTTTTCGATCCATTGCTCGAAATGCTTGAAAAAGCAATCGATGAAAACTTTATGCGACGCCAACACGGTGATATATGGAAAGTGGCGCAGACACCGGAAGAAGCAGTTCAGCTGCTTTATGAGACTCCTGTATGGGATATTTCCATTCGTAAATTTGCAGCGATATGATAGGTGATACACTAAGTTCCCAGAACACGGATACCTTGTCTCTTCTCCAGCAGAAACAGATTAGTCCGGCAAAGGCAGACAGTGATAGCCTGCAGTTGGCCGATCTTCATGCTGTACAAGAGGTTGATTCTGGCTTTGAAGGAACCCCTATCTCCTACTCTCCCCGTACGGATGATGCTATTGCGCTGACATTGCTGGTTTGCTTCTTTCTCTCCTCCATTGCCTTGGCACGTGGAAAGAAATTTCTCTCCCAACAGGTGAAAGACTTTGTGTTACATCGCGAACGGACGAGCATTTTTGATAGCTCTACGGCGGCTGATGTGCGTTATCTCCTTGTGCTTGTATTGCAGACCTGTGTCTTGTCGGGCATCACATTTCTCAATTATTTTCATGATACATGTCCTGCTCTGATGGACCATGTATCCTCCCTCCTTTTGCTGGGTATTTACGTTGGTTTTTGCCTCGCTTATTTCTTACTAAAATGGTTGCTTTATATGTTTCTGGGGTGGACGTTTTTTGATAAAAATAAGACAAATATATGGCTGGAATCGTATTCTGCGCTCATATATTATGTCGGATTTGCCCTTTTTCCGTTCGTTCTTTTCCTGGTTTATTTTGATTTGAGTCTAACGAATTTGGTTATAATTGGGTCTATTATTTTAATTTTCACTAAAATATTGATGTTTTATACGTGGATAAAGCTTTTTTTTCATCAATTTAGCGGGCTTTTCCTATTAATTTTGTACTTTTGCGCTCTTGAAATAGTACCTTGTCTTTTACTGTATCAGGGTATGATTCAAATGAACAATATTTTGCTAATAAAATTTTAGGACGTTGAAAATTAAAAAAGTACTAGTGTCGCAGCCTAAGCCTGCGTCAGAGAAATCTCCCTATTACGACATAGCTGAAAAGTATGGCGTTAAAATAGATTTCCGGCCCTTTATTAAGGTTGAAAGTCTTTCGGCGAAAGAATTTCGGCAACAGAAAATTTCGATTCTCGACCACACTGCCGTAATATTCACTTCGCGCCATGCTATTGACCATTTTTTCACTTTGTGTACTGAATTGCGCGTGACAATTCCCGAAACTATGAAGTATTTCTGTGTGACGGAAGCTGTTGCATTGTATATTCAAAAATATGTGCAATATCGTAAGCGTAAGATCTTCTTTGGAGCTACTGGAAAGATTGAAGACCTGATTCCTTCCATCGTGAAGCATAAAACGGAGAAGTATCTCGTTCCGATGTCAGACGTACATAATGACGATGTGAAAAACCTGCTCGACAAGAACAACATTCAGCATACGGAAGCTGTGATGTATCGCACGGTGAGCAACGACTTTACACCGGACGAAGAGTTTGATTATGATATGTTAGTGTTCTTCAGCCCTGCCGGAGTGACTTCTTTGAAGAAGAACTTCCCGGATTTTAATCAGAAAGAGATTAAGATCGGAACGTTCGGATCTACTACCGCACAGGCTGTACGTGACGCAGGTCTCCGTCTGGACCTTGAGGCTCCTACGGTGCAGGCTCCGTCAATGACTGCCGCACTTGACATGTTTATCAAGGAAAACAATAAATAAACAGAGTGGGTATATATACTTTGTGTAAAGCCGAAAGGCTGAATAGTAAAATTTTGATCGGAAAGATGTTTGAAGGCGGTGTTTCTAAATCGTTTTCCATCTTTCCGATACGCGTTGTATATATGCCTGTCGAGCAGGGCGAGGCTCCTGCTTCCATATTAATCAGTGTATCGAAACGTCGTTTTAAACGGGCGGTGAAACGCAACCGGGTGAAACGCCAGATACGTGAAGCCTACCGGAAGAACAAGTCTCTTCTGGTGGATGAACTGCAACGCCGGGAGCAACGGTTAGCCGTTGCCTTTATCTATCTGTCGGACGAGCTTGTTGCTACTGCCGAGCTGGAAGAGAAAATGAAAATAGCGCTTGCGCGCATCTCCGAAAAACTATTCTCATGAAACCTCATAACTCCCGGATATCTACCGCGTGGGTATTCGTTACGGGAATTTTGAGAAAGGTATTTTCCTTCTTCCTGCTTGTTCCCATCTATTTTTACCGGATTTGTATTTCACCCCTTACTCCTCCCTCTTGTCGGTTCACGCCTACTTGTTCAGCGTATGCGCTCGAAGCAATTAAGAAACATGGTCCTATAAAGGGGCTTTATCTTGCTGTGCGGCGTATTCTGCGATGCCATCCCTGGGGTGGTTCCGGTTATGATCCCGTGCCTTGAGACAACTGAAACGAGAAATAGAAAATGAAAAAGAATGTGACTGATATTTTAGATATCCATACTCATAAACAGGAAGTTGATACCCAAGGAAAATCCATCATCAATTATCCGTTATTGGCAGACTCTCCATTGTATATGCCTCTGGCAGAGAATGTGGAAGTGGCTGTGGGTAGAGGATCTTATTATTCTATTGGTATTCATCCTTGGGAGGTGAGAGAGAGTAATGTCCGTAAGCAATCGACGTTTCTTCCACA
>ENA-OQKY01001567-OQKY01001567.1-human-gut-metagenome-genome-assembly--contig:-NODE-1567-length-12293-cov-2.013151_pt1 | contig 12293 bp, 18 predicted proteins | sample MGYA00242652_ERZ504805 | MGnify/ENA primary metagenome ERZ504805 (study PRJEB26092, sample SAMD00036400) | human gut metagenome | host: Homo sapiens | study: EMG produced TPA metagenomics assembly of... | reverse complement strand
GCGGACGTAAGTGGTGCGTGGCTTTGTGAACGCTCCGTACTACGCAACGTCTTCGAGCATGGGCGAGACCACGCTGGGTTCGGGCTCCATCCAACAGTATATGTACGTGCCCGAGAGCGACTTCTCGGCCGATCTTCCCTATACCGAGGCGTACCTCACGGTGCGCGGGGCGGCGAACGAACGCGCGTCGAGCGACGCCTACCAGCGGCTCGTAGACGAAGTGGCGGATCGCATCAAGGCGCTTGCGCCCGAGCGCGAGCAGGCGCGTGTCGACCAGCTGAAGTCCGATGCGCAGAAGGAGCCCGACGAGAAGCGCGCCGACTACGAGGGCGAGAGGGCCGACGCGCAGTCGCAACTGGACGATGCGAAGCGCCAGCTCGACGATGCCGCCGCGACGATCGCCGCAAGCGAGCAGGAGCTGGCCGACGGCCAGGCGGCGTACGACAGCGGCGCGTCCGAGCGGGCGAGCCAGCGTGCGAGTGCTCAGGCGCAGCTGGACGATGCCGAACGGCAGATAGCCGAAGGGCAGGCGCAGCTCGACGCGCAGCGCCCGCAGTTGGATGATGCCGCAGGGCAACTCCAAGCGGCCCGGGCTCAGTGGCAACAGGGTGCCGACGCCCTCGCGGCGGCGTGGGGCGATTGGGAGCGGCAATCCGACGAGCTTGACGCGGGCATAACTCGGGCGCAGGCCGGCGTCGCCGACGCAGCGGCCGGCGTCGACCGGATCCAGAAGGGCATCGACGCGCTGGAGGAGCAGATCAAGCAGCTCGATCCCGACAAGGACGCGCAGAAGATCGCCGAACTGCGCGCCGAGCAAGACGCCCTCAAAGCGCAACAGCAGGATCTCCGGGCGCAGATGGCTCTCGTCCAGGCCACCCTCGACGATCTCGTCAACGTGCAGAAGCCCAAGCTGGAGGCAGCGCGCGCCGAACTCCAGGGCAAGCAGGACGCCCTGGACTCTTCCAAGGTCGAGCTCGAACAGCAGCAGGCCGCCTATGAAGGGGGGAAGGCTCAGTTCGACGCGAGCGCCCGGAAGCTTGATGAGGCGCGCGCCGATCTCGCCTCATCGCGCTCGCAAGCCGACGCGCAGATCGCCGCGGCTCAGCAGCAGCTCGATGACGCCGCCGCTCGGCTGCAGGACGGCCGCGCCCAGCTCGAACAAGGTCGCGCCGACTACGACAGCGGCCTCGCCGAATACGAGCAGAAGAAATCGGACGCCGATGCGCAGCTGGCGGATGCCGAGCGTCGCCTCGACGACGCCCAGAAGCAGATCGACGATCTGGAGCGCCCCGAATGGCTGGTCATGGACCGCACGGCGAACTACGGGGCAGCCAGCTTCGGGGCGGACGCCGACCGCGGGGACAGCATCGCCGCGGTGTTCCCGTTCATCTTCTTCCGCGTGGCGGCTCTCGTGGCCCGCACCACCATGACGCGCATGGTGGAGGGGGAGCGTGCCCTCATCGGCACGTTCAAGGCGCTTGGCTACCGTCGCACGCGCATCGCCTCCAAATACCTCGCATACGCAGCCGCGGCCAGTGGGATCGGCAGCATTCTGGGCATCCTCGCGCTGTCCCAAGTGCTGCCCGCCGTCATCATGAAGGCCTACGGCATCATATACTTCGTGCCCGAGCTGCCGCTGCCGCTGCCCGTCGATCCTGGGTTCGCCGGGCTTGCAGCCGGGCTCGGCGTCGGCGTCACGCTGTTCGCCACCTGGGCCGCCGTCGCCGCCACCTTGCGCGAGCGCCCGGCGCAGCTCATGCTGCCGCGCACTCCGAAGGCGGGCAAGCGCATATTACTCGAACGCATCGGTCCGCTGTGGCGGCATCTCTCGTTCTCGTGGAAAGTGACGTTCCGCAACCTGTTCCGCTACAAGAAGCGCTTCGTCATGACGGTCATCGGCATCGCGGGCTGCACGGCGCTCTTGCTGACGGGTCTCGGGTTGTCCAACGCCCTCAACGACATAATCGACAAGCAGTTCGGCGAGATCACGAAGTACAACGCCGTCGTTACGCTGGCGGACGACCTGTCAAGCGAAGAGCAGCGGCGTATCGACGACCTGCTCGACGACGGCTCGCTCGCCACCGCGCATACGCTGGTCATGCGGCAGAACATGCTGGCCGGCGGGCCGGACGAGCAAGACAAGCGCATGGAGCTGGTCGTGCCCGAGGATCCGGCATCGTTCGACCGCTTCGTGGCCTTGAACACCCGCGTCGGCCATCATCCGGTGAAGCTGGACGACGACGGCCTCGTGCTCACCGAGAAGCTGGCGGCGGAGTTGGGCGTGCGCGCAGGCGATGCCGGCACGCTGACCGAGCAGGATGCCATCGGCAACGCGACCGGCACGTCCTACGAGGCCACGGTAACGGGCATCGTCGAGAACTACGTGTACCATTACGCCTATATGGGTCCTGCCCTCTACGAGCAGCTTATGGGTAAGGCTCCCGACTACCGCACCGTGCTGGCCGTCACCACGTCCGACTCCGACTTGCGCGTGCAGTTCTCGAACGACCTTCTGGCCGCAGGAGGCGTGAAGACCGTGGCGTACAACGACGAGACCATCGACGCGTACCGCGACATGATGTCGAGCGTGAACATGATCGTCGTGGTGCTGGTCACCGCGGCGGCGGCGCTCGCGTTCATCGTGCTGTACAACCTCACGAACATCAACATCACCGAGCGCATGCGCGAGATCGCCACCCTCAAGGTGCTCGGCTTCACGCCGCGTGAGATGAACGCTTACATCTTCCGCGAGATATTCCTCTTGGCGGCCATCGGCTGCGCGGTCGGTCTCGTGCTGGGCGTGTGGATGGAAGGCTTCGTCGTGGTCACGGCCGAGGTGGACCAGATCATGTTCGGCCGTGCCATACACCCGACCAGCTTCCTGCTGGCGTTTCTGCTGACCATGCTGTTCACCGTGCTCGTGATGCTGGCCATGCGCGGCAAATTGCGCCGCATCGACATGGTGGAAAGCCTCAAGTCGAACGAGTAATGCGCTACAATGAGCGCTTGACGATCGAAACAGAAGGGGACTCTTCATGAAGGTAACCGAAAAGAAGCTCGACGACGGACGCATCCTGCTGGAGGCCGTAGCCTCCACCGCCGAGGTCAGCCATGCCCTCACGGCGGCTCAGTACAGGTTCGCCCAGCAGATGGGCGTGCAGCCCACGCCGGGCATGTCCGTGGAGCAGGCCGTCGAGAAGCAGCTGGGCATCAAGGACCTCGACGCCATCGTGCAGCAGCAGGCCGTGGAGTACCTCGTGCCGTTCGCCATCGACAAGCGCAACATCACGCCGGCGTTCCCGGCTCTTCCGAAGGCCGCCGGTCCGCTCAAGCGCGGCCAGACCTTCTCGTTCGAGGTTCGCGTCACGCCGAAGCCCGACTATGAGCTGAAGTCCTACGAGCCCGTGTCCATCACCGTGCCGCCTTTCGAGATCGAGCAGGCCGAGGTCGAGGAGCAGATCGCGCAGATCGCCGAGAGCTACGCGGAGTTCGTGTCGGACGAGCCGCACCCGGTGGAGAAAGGCGACGGCTTCCTGCTGGCGCTCGAAGCCTTCCAGAACGGCGAGAAGATGGACAACCTGTCCACCGAAGGCCGCACGTACCTCACCGGCATGGGCCTCATGCCCGAGGACTTCGAGAAGCATCTCATCGGCATGAACGTGGGCGAAACGAAGTCGTTCTCCTTCGACCTGCCCGGCATGAACGCCGACGACAAGGGCGACACCGTCGACTGCACCGTCACCGTCAAGGAGATGCAGAAAACGGTCGTCCCCGCCATCGATGACGAATGGGTGGCCAAGAACCTGCCCATGTACCGCGATGCGGCCGCTCTGCGCGGCGGCATAACCGATCGCCTGACGGCCGACCGTCGCGCCCAGTACGAGGCGTACAAGCTGCAGGTTGCGGCATCCGAGCTGGCCAAGCGTTTCGAGGGCCGCATTCAGGACGAGGTGTACGAGGCCATGCAGCAGACGCTCGTGTCCAACCTGCGCGGCCAGCTGCAGCAGCAGGGCATCCCCTTGAGCAGTTCGTGCAAAGCCAGGGCGGCGAGCAGCAGTTCGGCATGATCATGATGATGCAGACCCGCGAGATGCTCGTGCAGGGCTACGCGCTGGATGCGCTGTTCCGTCACGAGAAGATGACCCTCACCGACGAGGACATCGACGCCGCCTGCCGTTCGATGAACCCGCAGAACCCGGACGCCGTGAAGCGCGAGATGCAGGAGAACGGCCGCGGCTTCGCTCTGCGCGAGGCCGCCGAGCGCATGAAGGCGAACCAGTGGCTGCTCGATCATGCCATCGTGAACGTGGAGCAGCTGGCGGAGCGGCAGTAATCCGTTCTGGTCGGCTTCATGCTGCAGGAAACTGCCCCTGTTGGCCATCCTTCGTAATCGTTTGCGAGCGACAAGGCTTTGTCCTTGTCGCTCGCGTTTTTCGTCGCTCTCTCAGCGGTCTGGAATGCTCTGCGGATTGTGCGCAGGTTGTGTCTAAAAAATCGATTCTTGAATACAAAGCGTTTTCTGCGTATAATTCTCGGTTGCGTCTGGACTTAGATGGATACACCCGGACGCGTGGCAACCGGAGTCGCACGTGCCCAGCCTCCCTGCGGCACATCGGCGGCAATCGGAGCCACGAAGAGACGAAGGATTCTCGGTGTACGGAGAGGCGTGCGAGCGAGAATCCGCAGAAAGGAAAGCAATGGGAGTCAAACAGTACAAGCCGACCAGCCCCGGCCGACGCTTCCAAACGGTCTCGGACTTCGCCGAGATCACGACGTCGACGCCGGAGAAGTCGCTGCTTGCGCCGCTGTCCAACAAGGCAGGACGCAACAACAACGGCCGCATCACCACCCGCCATCAGGGCGGCGGTAACAAGCGCCGTTACCGCATCATCGACTTCAAGCGCAACAAGGACGGCGTCCCCGCGAAGGTCGCGACCATCGAGTACGACCCGAACCGCAGCGCCCGCATCGCCCTGTTGCACTACGTCGACGGCGAGAAGCGCTACATCCTTCATCCGAAGGGTCTCCGCGTGGGCGATACCGTCATGAGCGGTGTCGAGGCCGACATCAAGCCGGGCAACGCCCTGCCGTTGGCCAACATCCCCGTCGGTACGCTCATCCACGCCGTGGAGCTGCAGCCGGGCAAGGGCGCCGCTATCGCCCGTTCCGCCGGCACCAGCATCCAGCTCATGGGCAAGGAGGGCGACTACGCCATCCTGCGCATGCCTTCCTCCGAAATGCGCCGCGTGCTCATCACGTGCCGCGCGACGGTGGGCGAGGTCGGTAACGCCGAGCACTCCAACATCAAGATCGGCAAGGCCGGTCGCAACCGTTGGAAGGGCATCCGTCCCAGCGTTCGCGGTACCGTCATGAACCCGGTCGACCACCCGCACGGCGGCGGCGAGGGCAAGAACAAGTCCGCTGGTCGTCACCCGGTCACCACGTGGGGCGTTCCCACGAAGGGCCATCGCACCCGCAATCCCAAGAAGGCTTCGAGCCGCTTGATCATCCGCCGTCGCAAGAAGTAGCGCAAAGCGTTAAGGAGTAATAGTGAGTAGAAGTTTGAAGAAGGGTCCTTTCGTTGAACCGCGCCTTCTTGATCGTATCGAGAAGATGAATGCGGCGGGCGAGAAGAACGTCGTGAAGACCTGGTCGCGCTCGAGCACCATCTTCCCGGAAATGGTGGGTCACACCATCGCCGTGCACGATGGCCGCAAGCACGTGCCGGTATACGTTACGGAATCCATGGTCGGCCACAAGCTGGGCGAATTCGCCCCGACCCGCACCTTTAAGGGTCATTCCGCCGACAAGGGCAAGAAGAGATAAGAAGGGGTGAAAACAATGGAAGCTAAAGCAATTGCACGCTATGTCCGCGTTTCGCCCCGTAAGGCGCGTATCGTCATCGATCTGATTCGTGGCAAGTCCGTGCCCGCCGCTCGCGAGATCCTGCAGTTCTCCGACCGCGCCATCGCCGAGGTTGTCGCCAAGACGCTGAACTCCGCTGTGGCCAACGCCGAGAACCAGCACCACGTGCGCCCGGAAACGCTCATCGTGAAGGCCGCCTTCGCCGACGAAGGCCCCACGCTCAAGCGCATCCGTCCGCGCGCCAAGGGCTCCGCTTCGCGCATCCGCAAGCGCACGAGCCACATCACCATCATCGTTGCACCGCGAGAGGAGGCATAAGCCGCATGGGTCAGAAAGTAAGCCCCACCGGGTTCCGTCTCGGCATCACCGAGGAATGGCGTAGCCGCTGGTACGCCGACAAGGATTACGCCAAGAACCTGGCAAACGACTTGGCCATCAGGAAGTTTTTGGACAAGCAGCTCGCCCGTGCCGCCGTCTCCAAGATCGAGATCGAGCGCGCTGGCGACAAGATCAAGATCATCGTGACCACCGCCCGTCCGGGCGTCGTCATCGGCAAGAAGGGCGCCGAGATCGACTCGCTGCGCAAGAAGCTCGAGAAGGTCGCCAACGGCCCGGTGTCCATCGAGGTCGTCGAGGTCAAGCGCCCCGAGCTCGATGCTGCGCTCATCGCGCAGTCCGTTGCCGAGCAGCTGGAGGGACGCGTTGCGTGCCGCCGTGCGATGCGCAAGGCCGTCCAGTCCGCCCGTAAGAGCGGCGCCAAGGGCATCCGCATTCAGTGCTCCGGCCGTCTCGGCGGTGCCGAGATGAGCCGTCGCGAGTGGTATCGCGAAGGTCGCGTGCCGCTGCACACGCTGCGTGCCAAGATCGACTACGGTTTCGCCACGGCTGCTACGACGATGGGCTCCATCGGCGTGCAGGTGTGGGTGTACCACGGCGAAGTGCTCCCCGGCCAGAAGGCTCCCCAGCCGGCGCTCGAGGGCAGCTCTCGCCCCAGCCGTCCCCGTCGCAACGATCGTAACGATAGGAGGGCAAAGTAATGCTCGTACCTAAGCGCGTGAAGCACCGCAAGGTGCAGCGTGGTTCCATGAAGGGCAAGGCCAAAGGCGGCACCCGGTTGAACCACGGCGAATACGGCATCCAGGCGCTCGAAGCCGCTTGGATCACCAACCGCCAGATCGAGGCAGCCCGTATCGCCATGACCCGCTACATGAAGCGTGGCGGCAAGGTGTGGATCACGATCTTCCCGGACAAGCCCATCACGAAGAAGCCTGCCGAGACTCGCATGGGTTCCGGTAAGGGCAACCCCGAGGCATGGGTCGCGGTCGTCAAGCCCGGCCGCATCATGTTCGAGATCGGTGGCGTCGACGAGGCCGTCGCCAAGGAAGCGCTCCGCCTCGCCATCAACAAGTTGCCCATCAAGTGCAAGATTGTTTCTCGTGAAACGGAAGGGCAGGAATAAATGAAAGCAGCAGAGATCCGTGAGCTGTCTGCCGACGATTTGCAGGCGAAACTCAAGGAAGCGCGCGCGGAGCTTTTCAACCTGCGCTTCCAGATGGCTACGAGCCAGCTTGACAACACCGCCCGCGTGAAGCAGGTCAAAAAGGACATCGCGCGTATTCAGACCGAGATGCGCGCCCGCGAGCTGAGCGCATAGCCCGTCGGCTAGGAAGGTTGGATACACATGAGCGAAGAACGTAACTCCCGCAAGGTCCGTCAGGGCGTCGTGGTAAGCGCCGTCAACGACAAGACCTGCGTCGTGCAAGTCAAGGAGCGCAAGCCGCACCCCGTGTACGGCAAGATGATGACGACGACGAAGAAGTTCCATGCCCATGACGAGAACAACGAAGCCGGCCTCGGCGACACCGTTCAGATCATGGAAACGCGTCCGCTGTCGAAGATGAAGCGCTGGCGCCTCGTGAAGATCGTCGAGAAGGCCCAGTAGTCTTGCGCGCTCGTCGCGAAAGACTATCGAGATGAAAGTTAGGTTGAAGCAATGATTCAGATGCAAACCATGCTCGCAGTGGCCGATAACTCCGGCGCTCGCAAGGTGCAGTGCATCAAGGTCCTGGGCGGCTCTAAGCGCCGTTACGCGGGACTGGGCGATGTCATCATCTGCAGCGTTAAAGAAGCCGCGCCGAACACCAACGTGAAGAAGGGCGACGTCGTCCGCTGCGTGGTCGTTCGCGTGAAGAAGGAAGTTCGTCGTGCCGACGGCAGCTACATCAAGTTCGATCAGAACGCAGCCGTTCTGATCGACACGAACGGCGCCCCGCGCGGCACGCGCATCTTCGGGCCCGTCGCCCGCGAGCTGCGCGACAAGAAGTACATGAAGATCGTGTCCCTGGCACCTGAAACGCTCTAAGGAGGTGTGCGCAAATGAACAGCATGAACATCAAAAAGGGCGATAAGGTGAAGGTCCTGGCCGGCAAGGACAAGGGCAAAGAGGGCACGATCCTGCGCTCGCTGCCGCAGAAGCAGCGCGTCGTCGTGGAGAAGGTCAACATCGTCAAGAAGGCTCTTCGCCCCACGCAGCAGAACCCGCAGGGCGGTATCTCTTCGGTGGAGGCTCCCATCCACGTGTCGAACGTGATGCTGGTGTGCCCGAGCTGCAAGCAGCCCACGCGCGTCAGCAACAAGCGCGACGAGAACGGCAAGAAGGTCCGCGTCTGCAAGAAGTGCGGCAAGGACATCGACTAGCACATGAAGGCGGCGCGGCGCTTCGGCGGCGCGCCCCTTTGAGCAATGACCCCCTCCGGCCAGGCCGGTTGGGGACGCAGGGTCGGAAATCCTGCGTTTAATTCATCGAAAGGATACAGGAAAACATGACTGCTCCTCGCTTGAAGGAAAAGTACACCAACGAGATCGTGGCCAAGCTCGAGAAGGATCTCGCCCTCGACAACGTGAACAAGGTTCCGCGCCTTGAGAAGATCGTCGTGAACATGGGCGTGGGCGCCGCCGCTGCCGACCACAAGCTGCTGGACGCCGCCATGGGCGACCTGCGCATCATCACGGGCCAGCAGCCCTGCGTGACGCGCGCCAAGAAGTCCATCGCCGGCTTCCACGTGCGCGAAGGCCAGCCCATCGGCTGCAAGGTCACGCTGCGCGGCGACCGCAGGTGGGAGTTCCTCGACCGTCTGCTGGCCACGGCGCTTCCCCGCGTGCGCGACTTCCGCGGCATCTCGCCGACCAGCTTCGACGGCCGCGGCAACTACACCATGGGCGTCACCGAGCAGCTTATCTTCTCGGAGATCGATTACGACAAGATCGATCGCACGCGCGGCATGGACATCACGGTCGTGACGACGGCTCCGGACGACGACAGCGCCGTCGCGCTGCTCGGCGCGATGGGGTTCCCGTGCAAGGACAAGGAATAACCCGCGTTGTCCCACCCAAGGCTGCCCCAAGGCAACCTGCGCTGAAACGTGCACTCGAGCCCGTCCGGACGATCGGACGGGCTGGATATAAGAAAGAAGGATTTGCATGGCTAAGAAATCGATGGTCGCCAAGGCCAAGCGCGAGCCGAAGTTCTCGACGCGTCAGCACAACCGCTGCACGCGCTGCGGACGTCCCCGCGCCTACTACCGCAAGTTCGGCCTGTGCCGCGTCTGCTTGCGCGAGTTGGCCAACAAAGGCGAACTGCCCGGCGTGACCAAAGCTTCGTGGTAAGCCACACGACGCTTACCCCCGGGTGTGCCACGGTTCAGGCGGAGGCGTTACGGGCGCTGACGAACCGAATCGACAGGCTCATCACGGACCAAAGGAGAAAATCACTATGACCATGACCGACCCCATTGCAGATATGCTTACGCGCGTGCGTAACGCTAACTCTGCCGGCAAGCCGACGGTGTCCATGCCGTCCAGCAAGAAACTTGTCGAGATAGCCCGCATCATGCAGGAAGAGGGCTATGTTCAGGGCTACGACGTCATCGAGGGCGAGCCGCGCGCTACGCTCGAGATCACGTTGAAGTACGGTGACAAGAAGGCCAAGACGATCCGCGGCATCAAGCGCATCTCGAAGCCCGGCCTGCGCATCTACGCGGGCAAGGACGAGCTGCCCCGCGTGCTCGGTGGCCTCGGCACGGCTATCGTTTCGACGAGCAACGGCGTTATGACCGATCGCGATGCCCGTAAAAAGGGCGTTGGCGGCGAAGTCATCGCCTACATCTGGTAGGAAAGGGAGGGATAGATATGTCTCGTATTGGCAAGCTGCCCGTGACCGTTCCTGCCGGAGTCGATGTGACCATCGACGGCACGACGGTGACGGCGAAAGGGGCGAAGGGCGAACTGACCCGCACCTTCCCCGAGATCATGACCATCAAGCGGGAGGGCGACGACATCATCGTCGAGCGTCCGAACGACTCCCGCGAAGCGAAGGCCTACCACGGCCTCGTGCGCACGCTCATCGCCAACATGGTGGAGGGCGTGTCTGCCGGCTTCTCCAAGAAGCTGCAGCTCGTGGGCGTCGGCTACCGTGCCGCGCTCAAGGGCAAGGATCTTGAGATGCAGCTCGGCTTCTCCCATCCCGTGCTGGTGGAGGCTCCCGAGAACATCACGTTCGAGGTGCCCAGCCAGACCGAGATCATCGTGAGCGGTCCTTCCAAGGAGCAGGTCGGCCAGGTTGCCGCGAACATCCGCAAGTGGCGCAAGCCGGAGCCCTACAAGGGCAAGGGCATTCGCTATGAGGGCGAGCATGTCCGCCGCAAGGTCGGCAAGGCCGGCAAGGACTAGGCGCGAGCCGCGAACGATTGAGATCGAAGGGATTATCATGAACAAGCTTCAGAAAAAGCAGGCTGCGCTGGCTCGTCGCCATCGTCGCGTTCGCGGAAAGATCGCCGGTACGGCGGCTCGTCCCCGCGTGTGCGTCACGCGCAGCAACTCCAACATGTACGTGCAGGTGATCGACGACGTCGCCGGCAAGACGATCTGCGGCGTTTCCACGCTCGGCCCCGATTTCAAGGCCACGGGCAAGAGCGGCGCGACCGTCGAGGGCGCTGCCGCCCTGGGCGCGATCGTGGGCAAGAAGGCGCAGGAATCCGGTGTCACGGAAGTCGTGTTCGACCGTGGCGGCAACCTGTATCACGGGCGCATCAAGGCTTTGGCCGATGCCGCTCGCGAAGCAGGCTTGAAATTCTAGAAGGGGTTAAGGTCTATGGCTCGTAACAAACAAGACAACGCCGCGGTCCCCGAGCTTCAGGAGCGCGTCGTCTACATCAACCGCGTGTCGAAGGTTGTCAAGGGCGGCCGCCGCTTCGCGCTCACCGCGCTCGTGGTGGTCGGCGACGGCAACGGTCGCGTCGGCGTGGGCATGGGCAAGTCCCAGGAAGTGCCCATCGCCATCAAGAAGGGCGTCGAGGACGCGAAGAAGAACATGTTCAGCGTGCCGCTGACGGCCGAGAAGACGCTGCCGCACGAGATCATCGGCGAGTACGGCGCCGGTCGCGTGCTCATCAAGCCGGCTACGCCCGGTACCGGCGTTATCGCCGGCGGCGCGGCTCGTGCGGTCATGGAGCCGGCGGGCGTCACCGACTGCTTCGCCAAGTCGCTCGGCACCGACAACGTGATGAACGTGGTCAAGGCCACCGCCGAGGGCCTCAAGAACATGGAGAGCCCCGAGCAGGTTTCCGAGCGTCGCGGCATGTCCGTCTCCAAGATCTACGGCTGGAAGGAGAAGAACTAATGGCTGACGCAAAGAAGACCCTGCGCATCACCCAGGTGAAAAGCTCCATCGGCTACAAGGAAGACCAGGGCAAGACCCTGCGCGCGCTTGGCCTCGGCAAGATCAACCGCTCCGTGGAGCAGGTGGACAACGAGTCCGTCCGCGGCATGATCTTCAAGGTGAAGCACTTGGTCAAGGTCGAAGAGATCTAATCTTCGTGGTACTTGGCAGGTAGGATATAATGATTCGTCGGCGTGCCGCAACGGCACGCCGATGGTCGATTTACGGAAGTTTGCTGGCGGCGAGCTGCCAGCGCCGGGAAGGGTCCCGGACAGCGAAAGAAGGAGAAACTAACATGGAACTCAAGGATCTTAAGCCGGCTGAAGGTTCGCGCAAGCCCCGCAAGCGCGTGGGTCGCGGTCCCGCGTCGGGCACGGGCAAGACGTCCGGTCGCGGTATGAACGGCCAGAAGTCGCGTGCTGGCGGCGGCAAGGGTGCAGGCTTCGCGGGCGGTCAGACGCCGCTCGCTCGTCGCCTGCCGAAGCTCCCGGGCTTCAAGAACATCAACCACGTGGAGTACCTGCCCGTCAACGTGAAGCGTCTCGAGGAGACCTTCGAGGCCGGCGACGTGGTGAACGGCGAAAGCCTCAAGGCCCAGGGCATCCTCAAGCCTGCCGACGCGCCCGCGAAGGTGATGGGCGCCGGCGAGATCACCAAGGCTCCCCACGTGCAGGTGGATCAGGTGGCTGCTTCCGCCACGGCGAAGCCCGCA
>ENA-OQKY01001559-OQKY01001559.1-human-gut-metagenome-genome-assembly--contig:-NODE-1559-length-12364-cov-3.713410_pt1 | contig 12364 bp, 5 predicted proteins | sample MGYA00242652_ERZ504805 | MGnify/ENA primary metagenome ERZ504805 (study PRJEB26092, sample SAMD00036400) | human gut metagenome | host: Homo sapiens | study: EMG produced TPA metagenomics assembly of... | reverse complement strand
ATCCGCTGAACCCGGTGATACACGTACGCTCCTTTGGCGAAAACCCGCAGCGGGTGGCAGAAAAGGTGGTGGCATACAGCCGTGGGCTCGAAAGCGGGGGCATACTTTCCGTTTGCAAGCATTTCCCCGGGCATGGCGACACGGATGTGGATTCTCATAAGGCGCTTCCCGCCTTGCACTACGACCGTGCACGCCTGGACAGTGTGGAGCTTTATCCCTTCAAGGAAATGGTACGTGCCGGATTGGGGGGTGTCATGGTAGGCCATCTGCAAGTGCAGGCGCTGGACCCGGACGGGGTGACTCCTTCTTCCTTGTCGCGGAATGTGGTGACCGGGTTGTTGAAGGATGAACTCGGCTTTAAAGGGCTGGTGTTTACCGATGCCTTGGACATGAAGGGTGTGTCTGCCATTCCGCAGGTAACTACCAAAGCGCTGCTGGCGGGAAATGATATGGTGCTGGTACAGTTCAATACGAAGAATGCGGTGCAGGAGCTGGTAGATGCAGTGGAGTCGGGACAACTGAGTAAGGACGAACTTGATGCCAAGTGCCGCAAGGTATTGATGTACAAGTATATGCTTGGTTTGAGAAACCGCCAGCCGCAACTTCGGGTCAGCGGAATGAGCTATCGCATCAATACGGAGGAAGCGCAGGCGTTGGCTGCCAAGTTGCGCCGTTCGGCAGTGACTGTATTGAACAATTATTTCGATGTCCTCCCGCTGGCACCGGTGGAAGGTGATATTGCCGTGCTCAGCATCGGAGAGAAGGAGGCGGATGCTCCCTTTGTGGAAGCTATGAAAAAGAATGCAGGCATCAGCCATTTCCACTTGCCTTGGAATGCCGATGAGGCTCTCTGGCAGGAAGTGCAGGGGCAGTTGGCTGCTTTCCGTCGCGTGGTTATCAGCATCACCGGTTCGGCTTATGTCAGCGACCGTGATGTGGCCTTTCTGGAAGGCTTGAACCTGCGTGCTCCGCTGGTCTATACTTTTTTTACCTCTTACCGTACATTGCAACCTCTGGTGCCCGCACTTGCCAAATCCAGCGCTGTGGTGCTGGCACATTCGGCAGAGACGGATTTGCAGCAATACGTGGCTGATGTTCTTTTTGCCAAAAAGTCGGCCAGTGGCAGAATGTCGATGAGTATCGGTAAACTGTTTCCAGCGGGAACGGGCTGTATGATTGAGCCGGGCATGAAACCGGGGAAGACTGTTCCGGAAGATTACGGCATGAAATCGTATGTGCTGCAAAGTATCGATGCCGTTGCCCGGAAGGGACTGGAAGCGGGAGCTTATCCCGGTTGCCGCGTGCTGGTGTGGAAAGACGGACTGCCGGTATATGACAAAGGCTTCGGAACCCACTCTGATAAGGATACCACTACCGTCCGTTCTTCGGACCTTTTTGATTTGGCTTCGCTGACCAAGACTACGGCTACGTTGCTTGCCGTCATGAAACTGTATGATGAGGGCAAGATAAAACTGGATGACAAGGTTTCCGCTTATCTGCCCTTCTTGCGCAATGGTAACAAGCGGAACATTACCATCCGCGAACTTTTGTTCCACGAATCGGGGCTTCCTCCCTATATCCGCTTCTACCTGGACATCATAGACCCGAATTCGGTACACGGCCCGTACTCCCAGAGTTGGGTGGACGAGTGGCATCGTACGCAGGTAAGCGAACATAGCTATTATTGTTCCGATTTTAAGTTCCGGAAAGGGATGGTGTCCGACAAGAATACACCGGTCTATACCCTGCACATGGCAGATGGCATGTGGCTGAACAAGAGTTTCAAGAATTCCATCCTTCAGCGAATAGCCAAGTGCGAGTTGGACGGCAAACGTTATGTTTACAGCGACCTTGGCTTCGTGCTGTTGCAGCAGGTGGTGGAGAAGGTGACGGAGCTGCCGATGGATTTGTACCTTGCCCGTGAGTTCTATGCCCCGATGGGATTGCAACGTACTATGTTTCTGCCTTTGACGAAGTTCACCAAAGCGGAAATCATGCCCACGGCATCCAATGACTTCCTGCGTCGCCAGGATATATGCGGATATGTGCATGACGAGACTGCTGCCTGCATGGGTGGGGTGTCCGGTAATGCAGGACTTTTCTCTACGGCCGACGAGGTGGCAAAGGTTTATCAAATGTTGCTGAACGGCGGTGAATTCAATGGCAAGCGTTTCTTGAGTAAGGCAACCTGCCGTTTGTTTACGACGGAGAAATCCGCCATCAGCCGTCGCGGTCTGGGATTCGACAAGCCGGATGTATCTATTATAAAGCGCAGCCCTTGTGCTCCTTCCGCTTCGGAAGCGGTATATGGACATACCGGATTTACCGGTACTTGTGCTTGGGTGGACCCGGAAAACAAGACGGTGTATGTATTCCTCAGCAACCGCTTGTGCCCCAATGTATGGAACACGAAACTGGGTGACATGAATATAAGAAGAGATATCCAGGAATTGATTTATAAAAGTATGATTCCGCAAATCCCCTAAAAACAATCTATCTATAAGGAATGAAGAGAATATACCTGCTTGCCTATATCACTATATTGTGTTGTCTTTGTCCGCTTCTGAAAGCGCAGCTTGGCCCGATGCCGTTTACTCCGGTGCCGCCGAACGACCCTTCGCTTGTACGTCTCTTGAACAGTGACGTGCGGTGCAGGCAGTGGGTGGATTCCGTCATGCAGCGTCTGACTCTGAAAGAACGCATCGGACAACTGTTCATCTATACGATTGCCCCCCAGCAGGACAAGGCCAACAAGGAACTGCTGCGTAAGGTGGTGGAGGACTATAAGGTAGGCGGTCTGTTATTTTCCGGCGGATTGATGCAGAACCAGGTGATGTTGACCAATGAGGCGCAGCGGATGGCGGAAGTTCCGCTGATGATTACCTTTGACGGTGAATGGGGGCTGGCTATGCGCCTTCGCGGTACTCCGAACTTTCCGCGAAACATGGTGCTGGGCTGCATACAGAACGATACACTGATTTATGAATATGGGCGCGAAGTGGCCCGCCAATGCCGTGAACTGGGGGTGCAAGTGAATTTTGCTCCTGTAGCGGATGTGAATATCAATCCCAAGAATCCGGTTATCAATACCCGTTCCTTCGGTGAAAGTCCGTTCAATGTGGCGAACAAGGTTGTTGCCTACTCCAAAGGGTTGGAGGATGGTGGTGTACTTTCTGTCAGCAAGCACTTTCCGGGACATGGGGATACGGATGTGGATTCTCATAAGGCGTTGCCCGTGCTGCCTTTTACCCGTGCCCGTCTGGACAGTATAGAGCTTTATCCTTTCAGAAAAGCCATTCGTGCCGGATTGGGAGGAATGATGGTGGGGCACTTGGAGGTGCCTACCATAGAGCCGCAAAAGGGGCTCCCGTCTTCGCTTTCGCGTAAGGTAGTTTCCGGTCTGTTGGTGAATGACCTCGGCTTTCAGGGGCTTGTCTTTACAGATGCCCTTGCCATGAAAGGGGTATCGGGCAATGAAAGCATCTGTTTGCAGGCGCTGAAAGCCGGCAATGATTTGCTGCTTGTCCCCCGGCGTATTAAGGAAGAAGTGGAGGCTGTGCTTGCCGCTGTGAAAAAAGGGGAGCTGACAGAGAAAGAGATAGAGGCGAAATGCCGTAAAGTACTGAAATATAAATATGCCCTTGGGTTGGAAAAGAAACCCCATGTACAGCTTTCAGGTTTGGGGACCCGCATCAATACTCCGAAAACGCGTGATTTGATGCGCCGGCTGAACTTGGCGGCCATCACTGTGCTGGATAACCGGGACGAGGTACTTCCGCTGGACCCTTCCATCGGTGAAGTTGCCGTGCTCAATGTGGGAGAAGCGCAGGAAATCCGGCCGTTCCTCAAAGAACTGTCGCAGTATACCCGTCCTGTGGAGTTCCATTTGGGCAAGAATCTGCCGGAGGCTGACGGGAACCGTTTGAGAAATGCGCTGGCCAAGTATAAACGTATTCTGGTCTGTGTCACCGAACACCGTTTGACGCCCTATCAGAATTTCTTTGCAAAGTTCGCTCCTGACGTACCGGTGGTCTATCTGTTCTTTATTCCCGGCAAGCAGGTATTGCAGATAAAGCAAGGGAGCGCTGCTGCCGAAGCGGTGGTTTTGGCACACTCCTCCAACGGGGAGGTACAGCAGCAGGTTGCCCGGATTGTTTATGGCAGCGCTTGTTCAGAGGGACGCTTGTCTGCCAGTATCGGTAGTCGGTTTGCTGCCGGTGCGGGAGTGACGCTGACTCCTCAAAGCGCCCCCCGCTTTGTACCCGAAGAGCATGGTATGAATTCCCGTCTGCTGGCTGAAATAGACAAGATAGCTGAAGAAGGCATTCGTGAAGGGGCTTACCCCGGTTGCCAGGTGGTGGTGCTGAAGGATGGTAGGGAGATGTATAATAAAGCTTTCGGTACCCACGTCTGGAACGAGGCCGGAAGCAAGGCGCTTCCCGTAAAGAAGACGGATGTATACGACATCGCTTCGCTGACAAAGACCACAGCCACGCTGCTTGCTGTGATGAAGTTGTACGATGGCGGACGCCTCAATCTTACAGACCGGGTGTCGGATTATCTGCCTTTCCTACAGGATACGGACAAGAAGAATATTACGGTACGCGAACTGCTGATGCATGAATCCGGTCTGCCTTCTACCTTGCTATTCTATCAGGAAGCGATTGATGAAGAAAGCTACACCGGCACTTTGTTCAAGGCACGTCCCGATGCCCGGCATTCCGCACGCATCGGACGGCAGACTTGGGCGAACCCTAAGTTCCGCTTCCGTCAGGGACTGACGTCGAAGGTGCAGACACCGGAATATACGATGCAAGTGTCCGACAGCCTTTGGCTGAACCGTTCCTTCAAGCAAGAGTACTTGCAGAAGATTGTGGATACTTCGCTTAGAGATAAACGTTACCGTTATAGTTGTGTGGGCTTTATCTTGTTGCAGCAGTTGGTCGAGGCGCGCACCGGCATGTCTATGGACGAATATCTGGCCAAGGAATTCTATACTCCGATGGGATTGGAGCGTACGGGGTATCTTCCTCTGCGCTTCTTGAAGAAGGAAGATATTGTACCTTCATCAACAGATCCTTTCTTGCGTAAGACTACCTTGCAAGGATTTGTACATGATGAATCTGCAGCTTTTCAGGGCGGCGTTTCCGGTAATGCCGGGCTGTTCTCCACTGCCGGAGAAGTGGCAAAAGTCTATCAGATGTTGCTGAATGGGGGTGAACTGGACGGTAAGCGTTATTTGAGCAAGGAGACCTGCAGGGTATTTACTACCACCGTCTCAAGGATAAGCCGCCGGGGGCGGGGATTTGATAAGCCCGACCGGCGTAATCCCCAGAAGAGTCCCTGCGCAGAGTCTGCCCCTGCTTCTGTCTACGGTCATACCGGTTTCACGGGTACTTGCGCCTGGACAGACCCGGAGAACGGCTTGGTTTATGTCTTTTTGAGCAACCGCACCTATCCGGATGTGTGGAATAACAAGTTGATGAGGCTGGATATAAGGACGAGGATTCAGGAGGCTGTATATAAGGCGATGCTGGGAGGAAAAAAATAACTGGTAGAATTAAAAAGAGCCTCCCTTGCTCACGCAGGAAAGGCTCTTTTCTTCTTCAATTTTGAAACAATTAAATTCTATCTGTTAAGCTTTAAGTGTGTGTCTTATCAGAACGCAATACCTACGCGCAGACCGAAATTGCTCAAACCGTCTACGCTGTACGTAAAGAGGTCACCTTTGTTCGTACCGTAGCTGTAATAGGCTGCGAAATGCAAGCCCGGTCCATAAGCCCAAGGATACACATTGAAACCAATTTCAGGAGATACATAGAAACCCCATGTATCTTTGTTGGCTTCGAATACGTTGAAAGTTGACTTCAACTGTGCATATTCAGCACCCAGTTTTACACCGGCATACGGCTGGAATGCACCTCCACGGTTCCATACATAGCGGGAGGCCAGCCCGAAAGGCAACTGGAATGCAGTGTGCTGCTGGTCGGTATTCAGACTGCCGCCTTCGCCTACGGGCAGTGTCTGCCGACCGAAATACTCATGGTTGCTATGGTAGTTCAAGAAAGCTCCCAATGCAAAATTGTCTGTCAGGAAGTAACCGCCTTCAAAATTCATACCCCAGCCGCTTGATTTGTCGGCGAAGTTGTTGCTGAGAGGAAAGTTATATTGCCAGTCGATATTGGCATAACCGTTATCGGTCATCTGTGCCTTCGTCGGTAGGGCGAAGACGAGAGCAAGAGCGGTAACCGCAAATACTCTCAAGGAAAGATATTTTATTGTTTTCATACTTTGTTCTTGTTTTTTGGTTCAATGGCAACTTCCCAGTCCGGAAAGGATGCTGCCGTATTATTCTTGTTACCTTAATATTGGGTAACCCGTCATTTGTCACTTATAGCTCGTAGCTTGTCACTACTTGTTAGTCAGGTAAGTTGATTGAGTGAAAGCTTGGTTCACACCTTGCACGGCAAGTTTGGTATTGACAGAAGTAGAACCACTCAGCAAGCCGCTCATATAGCTGGTCCACAGAACAGGAAGTTTCTCGCTCTGGCCTTGCGGCGCCTCCAGATTCAACAATTCGCTGATAAAGGAACCGGTGCTGTAGGAATAGTTCACGGCATAGGGATAATACCATCCGCCCCAGTTGCCCCAGTAAGGAGCATCCCAGTAGCCTGGATAGTTCCACCACCATTCGGGACGTCCGTAGTCGGTGAAGTAATAGGTACTTCTGACATAGCTTACCTGCAAGCCAAGGTCGGCTTCTTCCCGGTCATCCACACGGATGTAGCCGCGGCTATTCATGTTAGTGACATGAGCGTTGAGAATTTCCTGGGCATTCTCATCTTTCCAGTATTCGGCGTTTTCCTTATCACCGATGACCAGAATGCTGTCCGGCAAGTAATAAGTTTCGAAGGTTTTGAAATCCGCCTTCTTGTCATAGTTGGTATAAACCAGATAATTATTGTCCAGCTTATCCATGTCAGGGTCTTTTTCGCAAGATGCAAGCGTCACTGCAAAGACCGCTAATAATAGGGGAATAAATTTCTTCATACTTTTATAATTGTTTAGGTTTAATATAAATTCCTGCCCTATGGTACCTTAGGCTTTTGTGAGAAAAAACAAGATAGGATATAAAAGGTTCACGTAGAGGTATGTTAAAAGTGATAAAGGAATAGGGTGACAGCACTTTTAACGTAACTGTCACCCTATTGCACTTATCATGTCATTACTTTATCCCCCTGTCATCTTTTCCATATCCGTGCTGTCCATCCTCCTCCGGGTGCCATGTGTATGTTCAGCTTGTCCCCCGAGGTCACGGTGCGTACTTCTTTCTTGTAGTCGGTTGCTTCCCGGTCGGCATTGATGCCGTCGGAAAAGATTTCGGCTTCGTAACTTCCTTCTCCGAGGAAGGAAAGGTCGATGGTACAGTCGCGTGGTGTCCAGTCGGTCATGGAGGCGACGTACCAGACGTCTCCCTTGCGGCGTGCCAGTGTAAGGTATTCACCTACTTCACCGTCCAGTGCCACGGTCTCGTCGAAAACGGTAGGCACTTTGGCAATGAAGTCCGTGCATTCCTGCTCCTTCATATATTTGCTGGGGCTGTCGGCAAGCATTTGCAGCGGGGCTTCGAAGAGGGTGTATATCGCCATCTGGTGGACGCGTGTACCCTGGCACATCGGATGGTCGTTGACGGCACGGAAGGTTTCGCGGGTTGCGTTCATCATGGCTCCCGGTGTGTAGTCCATCGGGCCGACAAGCATGCGCAGGTAGGGAGCAGTCACGTCATAGCGTGGGAAGTTGTGGAGGGGGGCTCCGTTCACTATCGGTTCCCATTTGGCGTTCTCCAATCCCTTTACACCTTCAAAGTTCAAGACGTTGGGATAGGTGCGCTGTATACCGTATGGCTTGAGGCCATGCAGGTCCAATACCAGGCGGTGCTCGGCGGCGCAGGCTACAATGCGTTCTACGGACTGTACTAGTGGCTGGTCGTCACGGTCGAAGAAGTCTATCTTGAAGCCTTTGATACCCATCTGTGCATAGTGGCTGAATGCGGCTTCCGTATCTTTGGCAGAATTTCGCCAGCTTGCCCAGAGAATGATGCCGACGCCCTTCTGGTTTCCGTAGGCTACCAGTTCCTTTAAATCGATATCCGGATTCAGGTCTTTCAATAAGGATTCGTTTCCGCTCCAGCCGTCATCGATGATGATATATTCCAGGTTGTTGTCGGCGGCAAAGTCGATGAATGCCTTATAAGTCGGGGTGTTCATGCCGGCTTTGAAGTCTACGCCAGTCAAGTTGCAGGTGTTCCACCAGTCCCAAGCCACTTTGCCGGGTTTAATCCAGGAAATGTCTTTGATGCGGCAGGCGGGGGCAAGACGCTGTGCCATGTCGTTGTCGGCAAGCTGCGTGTCCTTTTCGGTGACGAGTATCACACGCCAGGGGAGCTCCTGCTTGGCACAACGGGCGATGTAGTCTGCACGCTTGGTCGGTATCAGGTTCAGCCGGTTGTGTCCGCCGATTATTTCTTCCAGCGGATAGGGGGCAAATGCTGCCTGCACTCCTTGACGTGTCTGAGGATTTACAGTGAGGAACATGCCGGGATAGTTTTCCAATCCGGCTTCCATGATAACGGCTTTCTTTCCTCCGTCCAGGCAAACCATCAGTGGGGTGATGGAGAGTGAGTCGGTGTGCATTTTGGACAACGGGGCTTCGTCGTAGTAAGACTCGAAAGAGAAGCAATAGCGCTCACCGTTGCGGTTGTCGTTTATGTAAGGTACAAATGCCTGGTAATCCTTGTCGAACTTGAAGTCCGCAGTTTCGTTGAGGACGATAAACGGCTTGTTCTGTTCGGAAATGAAGCGGTAGGCAGCACCGTCATCGTATGCGCGGAACTGTACGCTGTAGCCTCCGCGGCATTTCAGTGTCAGCTGGTTGTAGACATCCTTCACACTTGCTTTTTTATAGAGGGGAGTGGGGAAGGAGGACTCCACGGACTTGCGTTCTGCACGGATTACTTTTACATTTTTACCGAAAGTTATTGCTTTCTTGGCTGATTTTTCATCTCTGCCTTGCAGGGCGATGGCAGAGGGTTGCAGCACCGTGGTTCCGTCGTGTGCTATCTGCCAGGTGAGGGCTTCTCCGGCATCTACCGTAACGGATAGTTTTCCGTTGGGTGATGCAAGTTGGTATTGCTGTGCACGGACCGTGCCCAAGCAAAGGAATAATAAACAAAAGGTTTGAATAAGGAGGCTTTTCATGTTGATTTATTTTTGAATGATTTTCTTTATCTTCTCCAGTTCCTCGGCAGAGAAGTCTGTATTTTCAGTCGCTTTCAAGTTATCTGCCAGTTGGGCAACGGAGCTCGCTCCGATGATGACGCTTGTCACCAGGTCGTCCTTCAACAGCCAGGCAAGTGACATCTCGGCAAGGGTTTGCCCGCGTGAGGCAGCAACTTCGTTGAGTGCCTTGATTTTTTGCAGCGTCTCGTCGGTCAGTGCTTCTTTCTTCAGGAAAGCCCCCTTTGCCATGCGCGAATCTTCGGGAATACCATTCAGGTAGCGGTTGGTCAGCAGGCCCTGCGCCAGCGGGGAGAAGGCGATGAAGCCGGTTCCGTTCCCTTTGGCTTGCTGCAGGATACCTTCTTCTTCCGGTTCGCGGTTGAAGAGATTGTATCTGCCTTGATAGAGCAGGCAGTGTACATCCCGTTCTTCCAGGTATTTGTAGGCAAACTCGGCCGCCTCTTTGGGATATTTGGAGATTCCTACATAGAGTGCTTTGCCTTGCCGTACGATATCAACCAGTGCTTGCAGGGTCTCTTCAAGCGGAGTATCCGGGTCGTAGCGGTGGGAGTAGAAGATGTCCACATACTCCAGGTTCATCCGTTTCAGACTTTGGTTGAGGCTGCTCATCAGGTACTTGCGTGAGCCCCACTCCCCGTAGGGGCCGGGCCACATGTCGTGTCCGGCCTTGGTGGAGATGAACAGTTCGTCCCGATAGGGCATGAAGGATTTCTTCATAATCATTCCGAAAGTCTCTTCGGCGGAACCGTAGGAAGGACCGTAATTGTTGGCGAGGTCGAAATGCGTGATTCCACGGTCGAAGGCATAGTGCGCCATGGCCTGGGAATTGGCAAATGTGTTCATGTCGCCGAAGTTGTGCCACAATCCGAGTGATATTTCCGGCAGCAGGATGCCGCTTTGCCCGCAACGGCGGAATTTCATGCCGTTGTCATAGCGTTCGGGCGCTGGAGAATAAATAGGGTTTATCATGATATTGTATTTTGTGGGTTATCCCATTATTACTTCTACTGTATGCGTGCCCGGCAGATGGTTCACCACATTGCCTTCTATCGGCTGGCCGTCTACTGTGACGGACTTGATGCCTTTGCACACACCATCGGGATTCTTCACGGTAATATGATATTCTGCCCCGCGGAACCTACGCTTCACGTTGAAGCCTTTCCAGCCTGCCGGGATACAAGGATTGATTTCCAGACCTTCATACGAAGGCTTGATGCCGAGTATGAATTGCGTGATGGCATACCACATCCAGGCAGCCGTTCCAGTCAGCCAGCTGTTCTTGCCTTCACCAGGGCGGGCGGCGTCCTTGCCGGCCACCATCTGGCAGCATACGTAAGGTTCTACTTTATGCAGGGCACTGTGCTCTTCGGTGTACGACGGGCATATCTTGCGGAAATACTCCCAGGAACGGTCACCCCGTCCCAGTACGGTTTCTCCGATGATGACCCACGGGTTGTTGTGGCAGAAGATACCTGCGTTCTCCTTGTAGCCGGCGGGATAGGTGGAGATTTCTCCATACTCCACAACATAGCGGGTGAAGGGTGGATTGTTGAGTACAATACCGTGCTCGCAGTCCATGCGTTCCTTTACGGAGTCCAGCGCTTTTTTTACCATGCCTTCTTCCAGTCCGATGCCTGCCATGGTGCACCAGCCTTGCGATTCGATGAAGATTTGTCCTTCTTCGTTCTCTTTGGAGCCTACCTTGTGGCCGAAGTAATCGTAGGCGCGCAGATACCAGTCACCGTCCCAGCCATGTTTTTTCACGGCTTCCACCATATTGTCTATATAGGTTTGCGCTCTGTTTGCTTCGTCGTATTTACCCAGGCGGCGGCATAGTTCCACATAGTCGCGTCCGCATACAACGAACAAGCCGGCAATCATCAGCGATTCTGCCTGGCTGCCTTCCGTCTGGTTTTCCGTGGTCTGGAAGGATTCATTCGGGTCCCAGGAGAAGCAGTTCAGGTTCAGGCAGTCGTTCCAGTCGGCACGGCCGATGAGGGGCAACATGTGGGGACCGAGGTTCTCGATGACATGGTTGAAGGAAACGCGCAGGTGCTCGAACAGAGACACTTCCGAACCTTCTTTGTTGTCGAAGGGGACGGGCTCATCCAGGATACTGAAGTCTCCCGATTCCTTGATGTATGCCACCGTACCGAAGATAAGCCACATGGGGTCATCGTTGAAGCCGCCGCCGATGTCGTTGTTGCCGCGTTTGGTCAGCGGTTGGTATTGGTGGTAGCATCCTCCGTCGGGGAATTGGGTAGAAGCTATGTCGATGATTCGTTCGCGGGCTCGTTCCGGTATCTGATGCACGAAGCCCACGAGGTCCTGGTTGGAGTCGCGGAAACCCATTCCACGACCGATGCCGCTCTCGAAGAAAGAGGCGGAACGGGACATGTTGAAGGTAATCATGCACTGATACTGGTTCCAGATGTTCACCATGCGATCCAGTTTTTCTTCGTCGGTCTTCACGACGTAGATGTCCAGCAGGCGGTCCCAGTAGGCTTTCAGTTCGGCAAAGGCAGCATCTACTTTGGCGGTAGTGTCGAAGGCCGAAATCATCGCCTTAGCCTTTACCTTATTTATAATAGGTGAAGAGGGTACACTCTGCTTGAACGCTTCATGCAGAGATTCTTCACGTTCCTCGAACTTTGCCTCCTGCTTGTTTTCCACATAGCCCAGCAGGAAGATGAAGTCGCGGCTTTCGCCGGGTTGCAGTTCTACTTCCAGATAGTGCGAGGCGATGGGACTCCAACCGTGGGCAATGCTGTTGCCCGGTCTGCCTTCTACTACCCGTTCCGGGTCGGCAAACTCGTTGTAGAGTCCCACAAATGTTTCGCGGTCGGTATCGAAACCGTCTACGGGTGTATTGACACTGTAGAAGGCGTAGTGATTGCGGCGTTCCTTGTATTCTGTCTTGTGGTAGATGACGGACCCGTCCACTTCCACCTCTCCCGTGGAGAAGTTACGCTGGAAGTTCTCCATGTCCGTAGCGGCATTCCACAAGCACCATTCGGCAAAAGAGAACAGTTCGAGTTTTCTCACTTTGGCAGAAGTATTCCGCA
>ENA-OQKY01001549-OQKY01001549.1-human-gut-metagenome-genome-assembly--contig:-NODE-1549-length-12463-cov-3.496595_pt1 | contig 12463 bp, 6 predicted proteins | sample MGYA00242652_ERZ504805 | MGnify/ENA primary metagenome ERZ504805 (study PRJEB26092, sample SAMD00036400) | human gut metagenome | host: Homo sapiens | study: EMG produced TPA metagenomics assembly of... | reverse complement strand
ACAGATTGTTGGTATCCATAAACTCGTCGAACACATCGGTACAGAGCACGATGGTCTTGGGGATGGCGACACGGGCATTCTCAAACTCTTCGAACTCGGGGTGATGCTTCACCAGGTTGTCGATGAAAGCCAGTCCGCGCCCCTTGCCTCCCAGCGAACCGTCGCCAATACGGGCAAAGTTGGAGTATCGGTCAAAGCGGTCGCGCCTGAAGACTGCCACTACTCCCTGGTTTTTCATCTTGCGGTATTTCACGATAGCCTCGAAGATAATTTTACGGTGGGCATCCACGTCTTGCAAGCTATTCCAGGTGATGGGCCGCAGGAACTCTGCCACGGGAAACATGGCACGCGAGTAGAGCCAGCGGCTGACGTGGTTGCGGCTGATGTGGTAAAGGAATGATTCTGCCGGAACAGCAAAAAGAATGTTCTGCAGCTCTTTGAGATTCTTTACGCGGGCAATCTCTTCCAGCGTGTCCGGGTTGCGGAAGATAAAGTCGCCGAAGCCGAAATTGTCTGATACAATACGGCGCAGGTCCACATCCATCTTTTTGGAATTCTTGTCGATGAAGGCGGCATCGTATTTGGCTGCATACGCTACGTTGTCCGATTCGCTGGACTGTATGATAAGGGGTACAAACGGGTCTTCCTTGCGGATGGCGGCACAGAGCTTGATACCGGCCAGTCCGTCCTTCTCGCCCCGTTCTACGCGGGGGAAGCGTACGTCGGTGATGACACCTAATATATTATTCTTATATTTTTGGTAGATGCCAAAGGCTTCTTCATAGGTACGTGCCAGTACAATTTTGGGACGTCCCCTCATGCGCAGTGTGCGCTGGTGGGCATTCAGTGCTTCAGTAGAGAATTCCTGGCTCTGCTTCAATACGAATTTATACAGATTGGGCAGGATGGAGGAGTAAAAGCGGATGCCGTCTTCCACCAGCAGGATGAGCTGCACACCCACTTCGTTGACGTCGTGCTCCAGATTCATCTTGTCCTCTATCAGCTTGATGATGGAAACCAGCAAGTCGGTGTTTCCCAGCCAGCAGAACACATACTCAAAGGGACTGAGGTCTTCATTGGCAATACGCTTGGTGATGCCGTGGCTGAAAGGGGTAAGTATCACCATCGGAATCTGTTCATACAGGTTTTTGATGTATCGTGCCACGTCGAAGCTGTCGTTGTCTCCCGTGCCCGGCATGCAGATGATGAGGTCGAAAGAGATGGAGGACAGCTGTGTCAGCGCCTCCTCGCAAGTGGAAACCTGCGTGAAACGGGGAGGGTAGCGCAAGGAGAGCGAAGTGTATTCATTGAATATCTTTTCGTCGATGCGGCCGTCATCTTCCAGCATGAAAGCATCGTAAGGATTGGCTATCAGAAGGACGTTGAAAATGCGCCGTGTCATGAGGTTGGCAAACTGTGTGTCCTTGAAATAGAGCTGGTTTAATTTGAACTTACTGAGCATGGCTTCTCATGATTTGTTGGTTTCGGAAGGCAAAAGTAATAGAAATCGAACCTATTCGGATAGTTTTTCGACCGTTTTTTTTATATTTATGCGTAATATTGCATCCGAAAAACAATATATGACCTATGTCTGCTCCATATCCGTTTCCATATAAATCCGTTGCATGTACATTTTTGCTGTTATGGGTGTTCGTTTTTTTGTTCGCTGACTTGTTTGCCGGTTCATTCCGCACCTTGGGTATCAAGGAGGGATTGGGCAGTCGGCAAGTATTCCAGATAAACAAGGATTCAGCCGGATTTGTCTGGGTGTATACTCATGTCGGGATAGATCGTTATGACGGGAATGAAATCAAGCATTACAAGCTGGACGGAATGGTTGATTCCAGGGACAATATCCAGTCTTCCACTACCATGATGTGTGATAAGGAGGGTATTGTCTGGGTTGCATTGAAGAATGGAAAAATCTATGCATACAACAAACTGACGGACTCTTTCCAATTGCGTGTGGACTTGGCTGATTACCTGCCTTCTCCGGTATTGTATAATATGCTGTTTGATGACGAAAACCGTTTGTGGTTGTGTATGTCGAAGGGGCTTTATTCTTGGGAAGAAAGTGCAGGACTGTCTTTTGCCGGATTGAAGGGGCAATCTGTCCGTTGCATGGTCCAAATGGAAGATGAAGTGTTTTTTGCAGGCACCGACAAGGGTGTCTTCCGGCTGACGAAGGCAGGAGCGGCAGGTTCTTCGTCTTTTGAGACGAGGCCGGTTGACCTGCATACAGAGATGCATGTGGAATCGCTCTATGTCTTCGGAGCGAAGCTGTTCATCGGTACCTTTTCAAACGGCGTATTTGTGCTTGACGGTCCCGAAGGGCAAATACATTCCTTGAATGACCGGATTCCTCATGTACCTATCCGTTCGTTTGCAAGGACAAAGGATAATTTGCTGCTGGTGGGAGCCGACGGTGCAGGTGTTTTTTGCATGGATGTCGCTACTGGAGAACTTTTGAACCATTATATGAATAACGGGGATGATGACAAAAGCTTGAGTGGTAATACGGTATCCGATATTTGTGTGGATGAATCCGGAGTTGTATGGATTGGCACTTCTACGAATGGCATCAGCTATCTGGATCCGGAGATGCCGGATGTCTATAGAATCAGGCACGAACGCAATAATGATAATTCCCTGAAGTCGGACCATGTAAATGTGATGTTTCAGGACTCGGAGGGAGATTATTGGTATGGTACAAACAACGGCGTCAGCCTCTATCAACCTCGGTCACGCAAATGGACCCACTATCTGGACGGTACGGAATATAGTGGCAAAGTGGTATTGGCGCTTGCCGAAGACTCCGGGGGAAACATCTGGGTAGGTGGCTATGGTATCGGTGTCTATTGTATTCATAAACAGACCGGACGGGTACAGAAGAAAGAGAAAAGAAATGCACATCCGGAGAAGGGAATGGCCACCGACTATGTTTATGCCATTTATGCGGAAGGGGATTATGTCTGGTTCGGTGGTATTGAAGGAGAGTTTACCCGTTACGATATACGGACGGATACTTATACATATTACCCGATTGATTGCATAGGTGACATAAAGCCGGGTAAGGGGGGCTCATTACTGATTGCCGGTTGCAGCGGGTTGGCCGTCTTTGATAAGAAGTCGGGAGACACGCAGTGGCATCAGACGTTTGGAGACATCTCTCTGCATTATCCTATCCGTTGCCTGATGCAGTCCTCATCCGGTGATATTTGGCTGGCGACAGACGGGGAAGGCCTTATACGTGTTGGTCCGGATGGGAAAGAGGTGAATGCATATACCGTAGATGACAATCTGGTTTCCAATTCCATCAACAGCCTGCTGGAGGATAACGAAGGGCGTATCTGGTTCAGTACGGAGAAGGAATTGTATTGCTTGGACTGCTCCCGGGATATTATCATCAGTGCCAATGATTTTTTGGATGTCAGCTGGGGATATTACAATCCGAATGCTGCCCTTAAGTTGAAGAATGGATGTCTTGCTTTCGGCACCGCAGAAGGGATTCTTTCCTTTCTCCCGTCTTTGGACTTGGGGACTCATGCCCCCGTTGAGCTGATTCTGACAGACTTTAAACTGCTTTATGAATCGGTCAAAGCGGGAATGAAAGGCTCTCTTTTGCAAACGAATATCAATGATACCCGGAAAATAGATTTGAAGTATAATCAAAACTCCTTCTCTATTTCCTTCTCTGCCATCAACTTTGCAGTCCCGCATCGTATCAGGTATGAGTATAGGCTCGAAAATCACAATGAAGAGTGGGAACACTCCAATTCAGTGCGGAACGTGAGCTATATGAATCTCTCGTCCGGTAAGTATGTATTCCGCTTGCGGGCATTTGATAAATACACCGGGCAGCAGGTGGGAGAAAGAAGTCTGGATATTGTCATTCATAACCCTTACTGGGTTTCGTGGTGGGCGCTGTTCATCTATTTCATTTTGTTGTCTGTCTTTGTCTACATGTTTGTGCAGTATAGGAGGCATAAGGTGAACGAGGGGCGTATAAGGGACAAGATACGTTCCTTTATCAGTATAGCCCATGATATCCGTACACCGGTTACTTTAATAAAGGCTCCGCTGAGCGAGCTCGAAGCGCAGGAAGGACTTCCGGAGCAGGGTAAGAAAACCGTTGCGGTGGCTATGAAGAATGTGGAAAAACTGATGGGAATGATTACTCAACTGCTTGAGTTGCAGAAAACGGAACTGCATGCCGAGGAGTGTCTGAAGGTTTCTCCATACGACATTAAGGCTTATCTGGAGGAAAAAATGGCGGAGTTTCACTTAGCTGCCATGCAGAAGAGCGTCGGGATAGAGTTGGAGGTGGAGCCGGATATGCCCAAGGTTTGGATTGACCGGGAGAAGATGGATCATATCATAGACAATCTGCTCTCCAATGCCTTGAAGTATACAGAGAAGGGAGTCATCCATATACTGGTGAAGACTGCAAGAAAGAAATGGACTATTGAAGTGAAGGATACGGGCATCGGCATTCCGAAAGAGGAGCAGGGCAATATTTTCCACGAATATTATAGAGCCCAGAATGCCATGAACTTTGGGGAAACCGGTTCGGGCATCGGTCTGATGATTACGCGCCGCATTGTGAAACAGCATCACGGCACCATCTCTTTCAGTAGCGTGGAAGGACAGGGAACTACGTTTACGGTAACTTTCCCGCAGAGGATAAAGGCGAACGTGGTGGTGGAAGCGAAGGCAGACGGCCAGGAAGAACCTCAGGCCGCTACTGGGGCTGTGCATGAAGAAACGGAACGTGCCGGGAAGAATGTCCTTCTTCTGGCGGAGGACGATGCGGATATGAGGGAGTATCTGGTGGACAGCTTGTCTTCCGAATATAAGGTAGTTGCCGTGCCCGACGGCGGAAAGGCATTGGAGACGGCAAGGGAAATCAATCCTGATATCATAATCTCGGACATTGTGATGCCGGTACTGGAAGGTGATGAATTGTGCCGGATTCTGAAGTCATCGGTAGATACAAGCCATATACCTATTATATTACTGACCGCACTGAGTGAGAGGGAAAATATCATCTTCGGACTGGAGGCCGGTGCCAATGACTACATCATCAAGCCTTTCGACTTGTCTGTGCTGAAAGTGCGTATCAGGAATATTCTTCAGAATAGGCAGCATTTGCGCGAAACCGTTTTGGCGATGGATGCGCAGCCCGAAGAGACAGACTATACCAGCCAGTTGGACAAGGAGTTCCTGGACAAGGTTATGAAGGTGATTGAGGAGGAGTTGTCCGATTCGGAATTCTCCATCAATGACTTCTGCCGGATGCTGGGCATGAGCCGCACTTCTGTCTACAATAAGATAAAGACGCTGACCGGGCAGGGACCGAATGACTTCATCCGCATTGTCCGTTTGAACAAGGCAAAAGAGCTGCTGGTTTCCCGGAAATATTCGATAGGGGAAGTGGCGAATATGGTCGGATTTTCTGACCCGAAATATTTCAGTACATGCTTCAAAAAGCAGTTTGGTACCAGTCCCAGCAAAATTTAGAGCCATGAAGACTGCTTTTGAACCACCGCTGACAAGTATTAAACCTTTTTTGTCAGAGAATAAACCCTTGTCTCCCTGATAGTGCGTAATATTGTGGACAGTAAACAATATTAAAAAACGCATATAAAAAATGGAAACGTATTTAGGTCTTGATTTAGGAGGCACGAAGTTGCTGATTGGCGAAATGGATAGCCGTGGCAACATTTTGAGGTATAAGAAATATGACTCCGGTTACTTTAATCAGCAGGCTGCGCTGGAAATCATCAAGTCGTCGCTCGATGATTATATCCGTACCGTGGGCTGGTATGACCAGAAACCGGTAGCGATGGGTGTTGGGCTGATAGGGCGTGTAGATCCCAACGAAGGTGTCTGGCTGCAGATTGACCCGAGCAGGACACAGCGGATTGAGTTGGCAAAGGAACTGTCGGATATATATGGCATGCCTTGCCATATAGACAATGATGTGAAGAGCGCTACAAGAGCCGAGCGCGTCTGGGGATTCGGACAAATTTCCAAAAACTTCATATACGTAAATGTAGGTACAGGCATTGCCGTGGGTACGGTGATAAATGGGAGACAAATCCGTGGCAGCCATTTCAATGCCGGCGAAGTGGGACACGTGCGTGTAGGTGTGAACATAGGCATTAAATGCGGTTGTGGACGGATGGACTGTGTGGAGGCGATTGCTGCCGGTATAGGTTTTGACAATTGTGCCCGTCTGCTCCGCAACCAGTATGAGACCGGCCTGCATATTCCGGCTGAAAAAGGGGAACGGGTGATTGTGAGTGAGGTGTTTGCACTTAGTCAGAAAGGTGACCCTCTCTGTACGGTGCTGGTGGAGAATGCAGCTGAGGCGCTTGCCAATCTTATCATGAATCTGGTACGTGTGATTGACCCGGACACGGTGGTGTTGGGTGGAGGCATTGTGGCCGACGGGTATATGCACGAGAAGATTCTGGAGAAACTTCATCCTACGACCATGCGTTTTGTCAGCAACGGGGTTGTCATTACGAAACTGAATCCCGGATTTATCGGGCTTCTGGGGGCCGGTGCGGTGGCGATGAATATGTGATTAGGAATTAATGATTAAGAATATGAAAATAACAATAACAAAGAATGAAAAGGAGTTTGACTGCACGGCTGCATGGCGCATCATCGGGCAGATGTTGAATGAACCGGAGAGTGTGATAGGACTTTCGACGGGACGTACTACCGGCAATCTTCATCGGTTGGTGGGAGAAATCTATACTAAATATCCGTTTAAGGTGGATACCGTTACTTTCTTCGGATTGGATGAGGTAACGAATGTGCCGCGCGAATATGCCGGAGCATGCTACACGATGCTGAAAACGGAGTTGATGGATACATTGGGCATCAAGGAAGAGAATTTTTTGATGCTGCCTACCATTTCTGGTGATTTTGAACAGTCATGCAGGGATTTCCAGCAGGAAATTGCGAACCGTGGCGGTATTGATTTGCTGATTTTAGGGTTGGGTGAGAACGGACACCTGGGATTCAACCAGCCGGAATCTCCCTTTGGCGGTGAAGCATGGGTGACCCGGATGAATGTGGAACTGGAAGAACGCATTCGTAGAGAAACGGGTACTCCTCCCGATAAAGAGTTGGGAGGGGCTACTTTGGGAATAAAGAACATTATGCAGGCACGCCGGATTGTACTGGTTGCCAAAGGGACTAATAAAGCGAATATTGTCAAGCGGATGCTTGAAGGGCCTGTGACAACAGATGTTCCTGCTTCCATCCTTCAGCTTCATCCCAACTGTGAATTTCTGCTGGATGAGGCGGCGGCAAGCATGCTTAACTGCTAAGTCGCCTTGCAGGCGGCTGATAACTAATTATTTGAATTAATAATCAAAATACTATGACACAACAAGAAAAACAAATAAACTATATGGGGCCATTCATCACGATGGTGTTCTTGTTCTTTATTGTAGGTTTCCTTACGACTGCCAATACTCAGTTTCAGGGTCCTCTGAAAGAAACTTTTCTTTCGGAAGTGGGTGGGTTAAAAAATACTTTTGCTACTTTGATTACTTTCTCCTGGTTCCTTGCTTATCCGGTTTGTGGAGGGGTAGGCTCGTCGTGGATTAGCAAATACGGATATAAAGGAACATTGATGCGTGGATTGCTGGTGATGATTGTGGGACTTGGTTTGTTCTTTGCCTCTTCCTATTTCACAGTACACTTTCCTGAAGCGAATTGGCATGCAGGAAATAATGTTATCCCTGGAGGGTTCTTGATTTTCTTACTGGGTTCTTTCGTGGTAGGGGCTTCGGCCACCATTCTGCAAGTGGTTATAAATCCTTATCTGACGGCTTGCCATGTCAAGGGTACCCAGTCCGTTCAGCGTTTGGCTATAGGTGGTTCCGCCAATTCTGTGGGAACTACGCTTGCTCCTTATTTCGTGACCGGTGTCGTGTTCGGCGGTCTGTCTATGGAGGACATTCAGATTGACCAGCTGATGGTTCCGTTCCTGGCATTGATGGCTGTTATTTCTTTGATTGTATTGTTGTTGATGAAATTGTCTTTGCCCGATATCCAAGGAACCAGGGTAGAGAAGGGAGAAAAGCTGGAAAAAAGTGTATGGTCCTTCCGTCATCTGACATTGGGCGTGGTAGCTATCTTCTTTTATGTAGGAGTGGAAGTCTGTATCGGGGCCAATATCAATCTGTACGCCATCGAGATGGATTATGCTTCTCCGGCACTGATGGCTACGCTCTATTGGGGTGGTATGCTTGTGGGCCGCCTGGTGGGGAGCAGCCTGAGCAGAATTTCTCCCCGCGTGCAGTTGACGGTTACTACGGTATCGGCAGGACTACTCGCCCTACTGGCCATTCTTCTGAATAATCCGTGGCTGCTCACGGCAGTAGGTCTGTTCCATTCCATCATGTGGGGAGCTATCTTTACCTTGTCCGTTGCCCATTTGGGAAAATACACTTCGGTGGCTTCCGGTGTGTTACTGATTGGAGTGGTAGGCGGTGCCATATTGCCCTTGTTGCAAGGAGTGCTTGCCGATGTTCTTGGAGGCTGGAGATGGTCATGGTTCATCGTTCTTTTTGGAGAAGCGTTTATGCTGTATTATGCATTGATAGGTTCACGGGTCCGTCAGACCTGCGATAATTTGTAATTAAAGATAGTACTTATGAAAAAAATTAGAATGATGATGGCTGCCGCTTTGGGCGTATTGGTTTCATGCGGTAGCGTTAAGTCGGGAGAAGAGGTCGTTGCGGCTTCTCGCGATTCAAAGGTTGTGGTTGCTTATGTCACTTCGTGGAGTGAGGTGATGCCCGACCCGCAGTACATGACGCATATCAACTATGCGTTCGGTCATGTAAACGAGAGCTTTAACGGTGTCAAGATTGATAATGAGGAACGTTTGAGACAGATTGTTGATTTGAGGAAACAGAAGCCGGAGCTGAAAGTGCTGCTTTCCATCGGCGGCTGGGGAAGCGGACGTTTCAGTGAGATGGCTGCCAATGATGAATATCGCCGTGCTTTTGCCGCGGACTGTGACCGTGTGGTGAAGGAGTTCGCTTTGGATGGCATTGACATCGATTGGGAATATCCCACCAGCTCTATGGCAAATATATACTCGTCACCGGACGATACGGAGAATTTTACACTTCTGATGCCGGATATCAGAGCTGCCATCGGCAATGAAAAGGAACTGACACTTGCAACAGTCGCTTCTGACCGCTACATTGACTTCAAGGCTATCTTGCCTTCCGTCGATTTTGTGAATATCATGGCTTATGACATGGCTTCTGCTCCCAAGCACCATTCGGCGCTTTATCCGTCAGGACATAGCGGTGACATTACTTCGGACGGTGCCGTTACTGCACACTTGAAAGCGGGCGTACCGCCTTCCAAGCTGGTGATGGGTATGCCCTTCTATGGTCGTGGAGGTGACGGTTATCCCAGCTTCCAAGACTATAATAAGGTAGGGAATACGGATACCCAATATACTGAAAAGTGGGATGAGGTGGCTCAAGTGCCTTATCTGGCCGATAAGAATGATACGTTGGTATTTGGTTTTGAGAATCCCCGTTCACTTGCCATCAAGTGTCAGTATATTCTGGATAAAGATTTGCTGGGAGGCATGTATTGGGATTATAGCGGAGACAATGAGCAGGGTGATTTGCGCCGTACGGTAGCAGAAAACCTATTGGGCAAGCCGCACAAGGCGAAGGTACTGGTGTTGACGGAACGTGGCGGACAGCACGGAGGATTTACGGATGCCGGTTTGAGGTGGTTGGCGGCCGAAGGTGTAAAGGGGAATTTCAGTATTACCGAGATAAACAATGCCAGGAACATAACGGAGGCTTACTTGTCGCAGTTCAGCCTGGTTATTCAATTGGATTTCCCGCCTTATACTTGGCCGAAGGAAGCGGAAGATGCGTTCGTCAAGTATATAGAAGAAGGCCGTGGCGGCTGGATAGGTTTCCATCATGCTACTTTGCTGGGCGAGTTTGACGGTTATCCCATGTGGCAATGGTTCTCTGATTTCATGGGTGGTGTACGTTTCAAGAACTACATAGCTCCGCTGGCCGACGGTACGCTGATTGTGGAAGATAAACAGCATCCGGTAATGAAGGATGTTCCGGCCTCTTTCGTGGTGCCCGATGACGAGTGGTATACTTATGACAAGAGTCCGCGCCCTAATGTACATGTATTAGCCAATGTAGAAGAATCGAGCTACACGCCTGCATCGGACATCAAGATGGGCGATCATCCGGTGGTTTGGGTAAATGAAAGCAAAAAGGCACGCAATGTTTATTTCCAGATAGGGCATAGTAGTAAGTTGTACGAAACGGAAGGGTTTACGACCATGTTCAGAAATGCCATTAACTGGACTTTAGAAAGGTAATACTTTTTATAATCAATGGATTTGGAAGAAAACGGGTACGTACAGAAACGTATCCGTTTTTTTATGGGTTTAAACTTTATCACTTTAAGTTTAAAATAAAACGTTTTTTATGGATGTGTTAGTAAATGAACTCCTTATGAGAAATATTCAACTTCCATTTCTTGTTTAGTACGTAATTTCGCTTATCGAAGTATTGGAATTTGTATCAATACAATATGAATAACTTCCTATTTTATAAACTAATACTATTATCATGAAAAGAAAAAGAGTCCTTTTGCTGCTTTGCATTCTCAGTTGCACTTTGCAGCTCTTCGCACAACAAATTAATGTGCAGGGTGTCGTTTATGACCCTTCCGGAGAAACGGTTCCGGGTGCTAATGTCAGTATGAAAAGTAATCCGGCTGTGGGTACTGTGACGGACATTGATGGGAATTTCAGTCTGAAAGCTTCTGTGGGTGATGTGTTGGTCTTCACTTTTATTGGTTATGAGCCTATTGAGTATAAACTGACTGCTGCAGATACAAATCTGAAAGTCCGTTTTACTGATTCTTCTGAGTTGCTGGACGAGGTAGTTGTAGTAGGCTATGGTGTACAAAAGAAGAGTGTACTTTCGTCTGCTGTGAGCCGTGTTACCAGTGAAGAGTTGGATAAAGGTAATCCTACAAATATTCAGAATGCCTTGAAAGGTAAAGTTTCCGGTGTACAGATTATCTCTAATTCAGGTCAGCCCGGTGCGGAATCAAAGATTCGTATTCGGGGTACCGGTACGGTCAACAACTCCGATCCGCTTTATATAGTAGACGGCATGCCGTCTGAAAGTGGTATCAGTCATTTGAATCCTTCTGATATTGAGTCTATTGAAGTGTTGAAAGACGCAGCTTCCGCCGCTATTTACGGAGCCCGTGGTGCTAATGGTGTTGTACTGATTACTACGAAGAAGGGTACTAAAGGAAAGGATACTTTGAACTATGAATTTACGTATGGTATTCAGAATCCTTCCAAGAAGGTGGATTTGCTGGGTAGTGCGGATTATCAGATGTTGATGAATGAAATGGCTGCCAATGCAGGTAAGGACCCTTATTTCCCGACTGTTTCCAGCGTCAATACCGACTGGCAAAAGGAACTGCAGAACAAGAATGCTCCTATTATGAACCACAAGGTTTCGTTGAGTGGCGGTACGGACAACTCTACCTATTATGCTTCTTTCGGTTATGTAAAGCAAGAAGGTATTTATGCTAAAGGACATGCTGATTATGAACGCTACAATGTACGCTTGAATTACAATAATGTATTACTGGACACGAAATCACGAAATTGGTTGAATAAGATTAGTTTTGGTGCAATTGCAAGCTATTCCAAGTCAATCCAGACTGGTAATACTATTGGCAATAGTGAAGCAGCAGGCTTGATTACTTCCATGAATATGTTGCCTCCTACCGAGCCGGTTTATCAGACCGACCCTGCTATACTGGAGCAATATGCCGTAACTTATCCAAATCATGTCATTGCTCCCAACGGCCTGGCATACAATATCATCGAGATGCGTGAAATAACCAATCCGCTGGCAGCCATGCAGGTCAGTCATAACCAGAGGACTATGCCTCAGAATTTCGGTGCGAACTTTAACCTTGATGTGGACTTGTTACCGGGTTTGAAGTTCAAGACTACCTATGGTGCGGAATGGGTGTTCAATTCCATTAAGAATGTAACTCCAGTCTACGAGCTGAATGCTACCAGTAAGAATGCCACTTCCAAGGTAGAGGATAAGAAAAGGGAGTCTTCCTATTGGCAGTGGGAAAATGTACTGTCGTATACAAAGTCTTTCGGCCGTCATAATATAGGTGCACTGTTCGGTACAAGTATGTCTTCCTACCATTACTCCAATTTGGAAGCGGAAGATTATAATCTGCTGGTGGTGGATATAGACAAGGGATATGTAAGGATGGAGGGATTGTATATAATAAAGAGACAGAAGAACAATATAAAAGTGTTCTTTATTATTTTGATGGAAAACAGACAATAGAGATTGCAAAGCATGTGAGTGATTTTGCTGTATCT
>ENA-OQKY01001543-OQKY01001543.1-human-gut-metagenome-genome-assembly--contig:-NODE-1543-length-12543-cov-3.171311_pt1 | contig 12543 bp, 7 predicted proteins | sample MGYA00242652_ERZ504805 | MGnify/ENA primary metagenome ERZ504805 (study PRJEB26092, sample SAMD00036400) | human gut metagenome | host: Homo sapiens | study: EMG produced TPA metagenomics assembly of... | reverse complement strand
CTGGAAGAGTGTCCACTGTTTAACGCCGGAATTGGCGCTGTCTTTACGCGTGATGAAACCCATGAACTGGACGCCTGTGTGATGGATGGTAACACCCTGAAAGCCGGTGCGGTGGCGGGCGTTAGTCATCTGCGTAATCCGGTTCTTGCCGCCCGACTGGTGATGGAGCAAAGCCCGCATGTGATGATGATTGGCGAAGGGGCAGAAAATTTTGCGTTTGCTCATGGCATGGAGTGCGTCTCGCCGGAGATTTTCTCCACGCCTTTGCGTTATGAACAACTACTGGCAGCGCGCGAGGAAGGGGCAACAGTCCTCGACCATAGCGGTGCGCCACTGGATGAAAAACAAAAAATGGGCACCGTAGGGGCCGTGGCGTTGGATTTAGACGGCAATCTGGCGGCAGCCACGTCCACGGGCGGAATGACCAATAAATTACCCGGACGAGTTGGCGATAGTCCCTTAGTGGGGGCCGGATGCTATGCCAATAACGCCAGTGTGGCGGTTTCCTGTACCGGTACGGGCGAAGTCTTCATCCGCGCGCTGGCGGCATATGATATCGCCGCGTTAATGGATTACGGCGGATTAAGTCTCGCGGAAGCCTGCGAGCGGGTAGTAATGGAAAAACTCCCTGCGCTTGGCGGTAGCGGTGGCTTAATCGCTATCGACCATGAAGGGAATGTCGCGCTACCGTTTAACACCGAAGGAATGTATCGCGCCTGGGGCTACGCAGGCGATACGCCAACCACCGGTATCTACCGTGAAAAAGGGGACACCGTTGCCACACAGTGATGAACTTGATGCCGGTGATGTGCTGGCGGTTGAAAATCTGAATATTGCCTTTATGCAGGAGCAGCACAAAATAGCTGCGGTCCGCAATCTCTCTTTTAGCCTGCAACGTGGTGAGACGCTGGCAATTGTTGGCGAATCCGGCTCCGGTAAGTCAGTGACTGCGCTGGCATTGATGCGCCTGTTGGAACAGGCGGGCGGTTTAGTGCAGTGCGATAAAATGCTGTTGCAGCGGCGCAGTCGCGAAGTAATTGAACTTAGCGAGCAGAGTGCTGCACAAATGCGCCATGTGCGCGGGGCGGATATGGCGATGATATTTCAGGAGCCGATGACATCGCTGAACCCGGTATTTACTGTGGGTGAACAGATTGCTGAATCTATTCGTCTGCATCAGAACGCCAGTCGTGAAGAAGCGATGGTCGAGGCGAAGCGGATGCTGGATCAGGTACGCATTCCGGAGGCACAAACCATTCTTTCACGTTATCCGCATCAACTCTCTGGCGGGATGCGCCAGCGAGTGATGATTGCGATGGCGCTGTCATGCCGCCCGGCGGTGCTGATTGCCGATGAGCCAACCACCGCGTTGGATGTCACTATTCAGGCGCAGATCCTGCAATTAATCAAAGTATTGCAAAAAGAGATGTCGATGGGCGTTATCTTTATCACTCACGATATGGGCGTGGTGGCAGAGATTGCCGATCGGGTACTGGTGATGTATCAGGGCGAGGCGGTGGAAACGGGTAGCGTCGAACAGATTTTTCATGCACCGCAACATCCTTATACCCGTGCGCTGTTAGCTGCTGTTCCGCAACTTGGTGCGATGAAAGGGTTAGATTATCCCCGACGTTTCCCATTGATATCGCTTGAACATCCAGCGAAACAGGAGCCACCCATCGAGCAGAAAACGGTGGTGGATGGCGAACCTGTTTTACGGGTGCGTAATCTGGTCTCCCGTTTCCCTTTGCGCAGCGGTTTGTTGAATCGCGTAACGCGGGAAGTGCATGCCGTTGAGAAAGTCAGTTTTGATCTCTGGCCTGGTGAAACGCTATCGCTGGTGGGCGAGTCTGGCAGCGGTAAATCCACCACCGGGCGGGCGTTGCTGCGCCTGGTCGAATCGCAGGGCGGCGAAATTATCTTTAACGGTCAGCGAATCGATACCTTGTCACCCGGTAAACTTCAGGCATTGCGCCGCGATATTCAGTTTATTTTTCAGGACCCTTACGCTTCGCTGGACCCACGTCAGACCATCGGTGATTCGATTCTCGAACCGCTGCGCGTACACGGTTTATTGCCAGGTAAAGAAGCGGCTGCACGCGTTGCGTGGTTGCTGGAGCGCGTGGGCCTGTTACCGGAACATGCCTGGCGTTACCCACATGAGTTTTCCGGCGGTCAGCGCCAGCGCATCTGCCTTGCTCGCGCGTTTGCCTTGAATCCAAAAGTGATCCTTGCCGACGCAGCCGTTTCGGCGCTGGATGTTTCTATTCGCGGGCAGATTATCAACTTGTTGCTCGATCTCCAGCGTGATTTCGGCATTGCGTATCTGTTTATCTCCCACGATATGGCCGTGGTTGAGCGGATTAGTCATCGTGTGGCGGTGATGTATCTCGGGCAAATTGTTGAAATTGGTCCACGGCGCGCGGTCTTTGAAAATCCGCAGCATCCTTATACGCGTAAATTACTGGCGGCAGTTCCGGTCGCTGAACCGTCCCGACAACGACCGCAGCGTGTACTGCTGTCGGACGATCTTCCCAGCAATATTCATCTGCGTGGCGAAGAGGTTGCAGCCGTCTCGTTGCAATGCGTCGGGCCGGGGCATTACGTTGCACAACCACAATCAGAATACGCATTCATGCGTAGATAACATTCAGGCGGAGAATAAAATGGCAAGAGCTGTACACCGGAGTGGGTTAGTGGCGCTGGGCATTGCGACAGCGTTGATGGCATCTTGTGCATTCGCTGCCAAAGAGGTGGTGGTGGCGGTAGGATCGAACTTCACCACGCTCGATCCGTATGACGCAAATGACACGTTATCTCAGGCCGTAGCGAAATCGTTTTACCAGGGGCTGTTCGGTCTGGATAAAGAGATGAAACTGAAAAACGTGCTGGCGGAGAGTTACACCGTTTCCGATGACGGCCTTACTTACACCGTGAAATTGCGGGAAGGCATTAAATTCCAGGATGGCACCGATTTCAACGCAGCGGCGGTGAAAGCGAATCTGGACCGGGCCAGCGATCCGGCGAATCATCTTAAACGCTATAACCTGTATAAGAATATTGCCAAAACGGAAGCGATCGATCCGACAACGGTAAAGATTACCCTCAAACAGCCATTCTCAGCGTTTATTAATATTCTTGCCCATCCGGCGACCGCGATGATTTCACCGGCAGCGCTGGAAAAATATGGCAAGGAGATTGGTTTTCATCCGGTGGGAACCGGGCCGTATGAACTGGATACCTGGAATCAGACCGATTTTGTGAAGGTGAAAAAATTCGCGGGTTACTGGCAGCCAGGATTGCCCAAACTGGACAGCATAACCTGGCGTCCGGTGGCGGATAACAACACCCGCGCGGCAATGCTGCAAACCGGTGAAGCGCAGTTTGCTTTCCCCATTCCCTACGAGCAGGCCGCACTGCTGGAGAAAAACAAAAATATCGAGTTGATGGCCAGTCCGTCAATTATGCAGCGTTATATCAGTATGAACGTGACGCAAAAGCCGTTCGATAACCCGAAGGTCCGTGAGGCGCTGAATTACGCCATTAACCGCCCGGCGCTGGTGAAAGTGGCCTTCGCGGGCTATGCAACGCCAGCTACTGGTGTGGTACCGCCGAGTATCGCCTACGCGCAAAGTTATAAACCGTGGCCTTACGATCCAGTGAAAGCGCGCGAATTACTTAAAGAGGCGGGATATCCCAACGGTTTCAGTACCACGCTGTGGTCGTCACATAACCACAGCACCGCGCAGAAAGTGCTGCAATTTACCCAGCAGCAGTTAGCGCAGGTTGGGATTAAAGCCCAGGTGACTGCGATGGATGCCGGGCAACGGGCGGCAGAAGTTGAAGGTAAAGGGCAAAAAGAGAGCGGCGTGCGGATGTTCTACACTGGCTGGTCGGCTTCAACCGGCGAAGCCGACTGGGCTCTATCGCCGCTGTTTGCCTCGCAGAACTGGCCACCAACGCTGTTTAATACCGCGTTTTACAGCAATAAACAGGTGGATGACTTCCTGGCTCAGGCACTGAAAACTAATGATCCGGCGGAAAAGACCCGCTTGTATAAGGCGGCGCAGGATATCATCTGGCAAGAGTCGCCGTGGATCCCGCTGGTGGTAGAAAAACTGGTGTCGGCACACAGTAAAAACCTGACCGGTTTTTGGATCATGCCAGACACCGGCTTCAGCTTTGAAGATGCGGATTTGCAATAAGCAACGCAGGGAGTGGAATGCTTAATTACGTTATCAAACGCTTACTGGGGTTGATTCCGACGCTGTTTATCGTCTCGGTGCTGGTGTTTTTATTTGTCCACATGCTGCCCGGCGATCCGGCGCGATTGATTGCCGGGCCCGAAGCTGATGCGCAGGTTATAGAACTGGTGCGTCAGCAGCTGGGGTTGGATCAGCCGCTGTATCACCAGTTCTGGCACTATATCAGCAATGCTGTGCAGGGGGATTTTGGCCTGTCGATGGTGTCGCGTCGTCCGGTTGCCGATGAGATTGCCAGCCGCTTTATGCCAACGCTGTGGCTGACCATAACCAGTATGGTCTGGGCGGTGATATTTGGTATGGCGGCGGGAATTATCGCCGCCGTCTGGCGTAACCGTTGGCCGGATCGATTGAGTATGACTATTGCGGTGTCGGGGATTTCGTTTCCGGCATTTGCTCTGGGGATGCTTTTAATTCAGGTATTCTCTGTTGAACTGGGCTGGCTGCCTACCGTGGGAGCAGACAGTTGGCAGCACTACATTTTACCCTCCCTGACGCTCGGCGCGGCAGTGGCCGCCGTGATGGCGCGCTTTACCCGCGCGTCGTTTGTCGACGTTTTAAGCGAAGATTATATGCGTACCGCGAGGGCGAAAGGGGTGAGCGAAACCTGGGTTGTCCTCAAACACGGGCTACGTAACGCGATGATCCCGGTAGTGACCATGATGGGTTTACAGTTTGGCTTTTTGCTCGGTGGTTCCATCGTGGTGGAGAAAGTTTTCAACTGGCCCGGACTTGGACGCTTACTCGTTGACTCCGTAGAAATGCGCGATTACCCGGTGATTCAGGCGGAAATTCTGCTTTTCTCGCTGGAATTTATTCTTATCAACTTAGTGGTGGATGTGCTTTACGCCGCCATTAACCCGGCTATCAGGTACAAGTAAGGATGCGACTATTTAACTGGCGACGTCAGGCGGTGTTAAACGCCATGCCACTGGTCAAACCTGACCAGGTACGTACACCGTGGCATGAATTCTGGCGACGATTTCGCCGTCAGCATATGGCGATGACCGCCGCATTGTTCGTTATTTTATTGATTGTGGTGGCTATTTTTGCACGCTGGATCGCTCCCTATGACGCCGAAAATTATTTTGATTATGACAATCTGAATAACGGACCTTCTTTGCAGCACTGGTTTGGCGTCGATTCACTGGGGCGTGACATTTTCAGCCGTGTCCTGGTTGGTGCGCAAAGCTCGCTGGCGGCGGGCGTGTTTGCCGTGTTTATCGGTGCGGCGATCGGGACGTTGCTGGGCTTGTTGGCTGGATATTATGAAGGCTGGTGGGATCGGCTGAGCATGCGCATTTGCGATGTGCTGTTTGCCTTCCCGGGTATTTTACTGGCGATCGCTGTTGTTGCGGTGTTGGGAAGCGGCATTGCTAACGTGATTATCGCAGTCGCCATTTTTTCCATCCCCGCGTTTGCCCGCCTGGTGCGCGGCAACACGCTGGTGTTGAAACAGCAAACCTTTATTGAGTCAGCACGCAGTATTGGTGCCAGCGATATGACCATTTTATTGCGTCATATCCTGCCTGGGACCGTCTCTTCTATCGTGGTGTTTTTCACCATGCGCATTGGCACCTCGATTATCTCTGCCGCCAGCCTGTCATTTCTCGGCCTCGGTGCGCAGCCGCCGACACCAGAGTGGGGGGCAATGCTCAATGAGGCACGAGCGGATATGGTTATCGCGCCGCATGTCGCTGTTTTTCCGGCCCTGGCTATTTTTCTGACCGTACTGGCGTTCAATTTGTTGGGCGATGGTTTACGCGATGCGCTGGATCCGAAAATTAAAGGATAGTTACGTTTGAATATTGCTTGAAAGGGTAATCACCTCACAGGAAATTATTGCCCTAAGCAAGTGTTGTAACTTTCTGCTGATTTTGTAGAATCGGGTAATTTGGTTAAAAAGCCGCAGCAAGGGACTATTTTGCAGCGGCACAGCGTTCAGACAGTTATTTTGTTAAATGTATTAACATGCTGAGTTTATACGAAAAGATAAAGATAAGGCTGATAATTTTATTTTTATTGGCAGCACTGTCATTTATTGGTCTTTTTTTCATCATTAACTATCAACTGGTATCGGAACGCGCGGTAAAACGTGCCGATAGCCGCTTTGAACTTATTCAGAAAAACGTTGGCTATTTCTTTAAAGATATTGAACGTTCGGCCCTGACATTAAAGGACTCACTGTATTTATTAAAAAATACAGAGGAGATTCAACGTGCCGTGATTCTGAAAATGGAAATGATGCCATTTTTAGACTCGGTGGGACTGGTACTTGATGATAATAAATATTATCTCTTTTCGCGGAGGGCGAATGATAAAATCGTTGTTTATCATCAGGAACAAGTAAATGGACCGCTTGTCGACGAGTCAGGGCGGGTTATTTTTGCCGATTTTAACCCATCGAAACGACCGTGGTCGATGGCTTCAGATGACTCTAACAACAGCTGGAATCCGGCATACAATTTCTTTGATCGTCCGGGTAAAAAATGTATCTCTTTTACGCTACACATCAACGGCAAAGATCATGATTTGTTAGCGGTAGATAAAATTCATGTCGATTTAAACTGGCGATATCTGAACGAGTATCTTGATCACATCAGCGCTAATGATGAAGTTCTATTTTTAAAGCAAGGTCATGAGATCATTGCTAAGAATCAACTCGCTCGTGAAAAATTGATTATTTATAATAGCGAAGGTAATTATAATATTATTGATTCTGTCGATACGGAATATATTGAAAAAACATCAGCGGTGCCAAACAACGCATTATTCGAAATCTATTTTTATTATCCTGGTGGTAATTTATTGAACGCATCAGATAAACTTTTTTATCTGCCGTTTGCTTTCATTATTATCGTATTGCTGGTGGTTTATTTAATGACCACTCGAGTGTTCCGTCGGCAATTTTCTGAAATGACAGATTTGGTCAATACGCTGGCGTTTTTGCCCGACTCTACGGATCAAATCGAGGCTCTGAAGATTCGTGAAGGCGATGCGAAAGAGATTATCAGCATCAAAAATTCGATCGCGGAAATGAAAGATGCTGAAATTGAACGGGCAAATAAATTGCTCTCGCTGATCTCTTACGATCAGGAAAGCGGTTTTATTAAAAATATGGCGATTATTGAGTCCAACAATAATCAGTATCTGGCTGTGGGGATCATCAAACTGTGTGGTCTGGAAGCTGTGGAAGCGGTGTTTGGTGTTGATGAACGCAATAAAATCGTCAGGAAATTGTGTCAGCGAATTGCCGAGAAATATGCGCAATGCTGCGATATCGTGACATTTAATGCCGATCTCTATTTACTCCTGTGCCGGGAAAATGTACAGACGTTTACCCGTAAGATAGCGACGGTAAACGATTTTGACAGCAGTTTTGGCTACCGCAATCTGCGCATCCATAAGTCTGCTATTTGTGAACCTTTGCAGGGGGAAAACGCCTGGAGTTCAGCAGAAAAGCTGAAACTGGCGATTTCCAGTATCCGCAACCATATGTTCTCAGAGTTTATTTTCTGTGATGATGCGAAACTCAACGAAATAGAAGAGAATATCTGGATTGCGCGTAATATTCGCCATGCAATGGAAATTGGCGAACTATTCCTGGTCTATCAACCGATTGTTGATATTAACACCCGCACCATTTTGGGCGCGGAGGCGTTGTGCCGTTGGGTGTCTGCGGAGCGGGGGATTATTTCACCGCTGAAGTTCATTACCATTGCTGAAGATATCGGGTTTATCAATGAGCTGGGCTATCAAATTATTAAAACCGCGATGGGTGAATTCAGACATTTTAGTCAGCGTGCGTCGCTGAAGGATGATTTCTTACTGCATATTAATGTTTCGCCCTGGCAGTTAAACGAACCACACTTTCATGAGCGTTTTACTACCATCATGAAAGAAAATGGCCTGAAGGCGAACAGCCTTTGTGTTGAGATCACCGAAACCGTGATCGAGCGAATTAATGAACATTTCTATCTCAATATTGAACAACTGCGTAAACAAGGGGTACGGGTATCGATTGATGACTTTGGCACCGGTTTGTCAAACCTGAAACGTTTTTATGAAATTAATCCAGACAGTATAAAGGTGGATTCGCAATTTACCGGCGATATTTTCGGTACTGCAGGAAAAATTGTGCGCATTATTTTCGATCTGGCACGCTATAACCGGATCCCGGTGATTGCGGAAGGCGTAGAGAGCGAAGACGTTGCGCGTGAATTAATCAAATTAGGATGTGTTCAGGCTCAGGGGTATCTGTACCAGAAACCCATGCCATTCTCCGCCTGGGATAAAAGTGGAAAATTAGTAAAAGAGTAGTTTACGTATGTCCAGAATCAATAAATTCGTACTTACAGTCAGTCTGCTGATTTTTATCATGATTTCAGCAGTTGCCTGCGGGATCTACACTCAAATGGTAAAGGAACGGGTGTATGGCCTGAAACAGTCCGTTATTGATACTGCTTTTGCGGTGGCAAATATTGCTGAATATCGGCGTAGTGTGGCAATTGATCTCATCAACACGCTAAATCCTACGGAGGAACAGCTGTTGGTTGGCTTACGCACAGCTTACGCCGACTCGGTTTCACCCTCTTATTTGTACGATGTCGGTCCTTATCTGATTTCCAGTGACGAATGTATTCAGGTAAAGGAGTTCGAGAAAAATTATTGTGCAGATATTATGCAGGTTGTTAAGTATCGACATGTCAAAAATACAGGGTTTATCTCTTTTGATGGTAAAACCTTCGTCTATTACCTCTATCCGGTAACTCACAATCGTAGTCTGATATTTTTGCTTGGTCTGGAACGTTTTTCTTTACTGTCAAAATCGCTGGCGATGGATAGCGAGAACCTGATGTTCTCCCTGTTCAAGAACGGTAAATCGGTGACCGGTGATGAATATAACGCTAAAAACGCCATCTTCACCGTTTCGGAAGCAATGGAGCACTTCTCCTATTTGCCGACCGGGTTGTACGTATTTGCTTATAAAAAAGACGTTTATTTTCAGGTATGTACATTGATTATTTTCTTTGCCGCATTGGTGGCAGTGATATCGGGTGCCAGTTGCCTCTATCTGGTACGCAGAGTGATTAATCGTGGTATTGTGGAGAAAGAAGCCATTATTAATAACCATTTTGAACGCGTACTGGATGGCGGGCTTTTCTTTTCGGCTGCCGATGTCAAAAAACTCTACAGTATGTATAACTCGGCATTCCTGGACGATCTGACCAAAGCGATGGGCAGAAAATCCTTTGACGAAGATTTAAAAGCGCTGCCGGAAAAAGGCGGTTATTTGTGCCTGTTTGACGTCGATAAATTCAAAAACATTAACGACACCTTCGGTCATTTGCTGGGCGATGAAGTGTTGATGAAAGTGGTGAAAATCCTTAAATCACAGATCCCGGTAGATAAAGGTAAAGTTTACCGCTTCGGAGGTGACGAATTTGCGGTGATTTATACTGGCGGCACGCTGGAAGAGTTGCTATCGATTCTAAAAGAAATCGTTCATTTCCAGGTGGGAAGCATTAATTTAAGCACCAGTATCGGTGTAGCGCATTCAAATGAATGTACTACCGTTGAACGTTTGAAAATGCTGGCGGATGAGCGGCTGTATAAGAGTAAGAAAAACGGCAGGGCGCAGATTAGCTGGCAGTAATCATTATTCGCAGGCCGGACAAATGATTTTGCCCGGCCTGAATTAATTAAACCCGGCTACCCCACAAATCGTACTCATCGGCGTGCTCGACTTTCACTCGCAGGATATCACCCGGCTTAACGTTGGTTTCACCATTGAGATAAACCGCGCCGTCGATTTCCGGTGCATCTGCCATGCTGCGACCAATCGCGCCTTCTTCGTCCACTTCGTCGATAATCACCAGAATTTCACGGCCCACTTTCTCTTGCAGGCGCTCGGCGGAAATTTGCTGCTGCAACTGCATGAAACGGTTCCAGCGTTCTTCTTTCACTTCTTCCGGAACCTGGTCAGGCAGGGCATTGGCGTCTGCACCTTCAACCGGGCTGTATTTAAAGCAGCCAACGCGATCCAGACGTGCTTCTTTCAGGAAGTCGAGTAGCATCTGGAAATCTTCTTCCGTCTCGCCAGGGAAGCCAACAATAAAGGTTGAGCGTAGGGTCAGTTCCGGGCAGATTTTGCGCCACTGTTTGATGCGCGCCAGTTGGCGATCTACAGAACCCGGACGTTTCATCAGTTTGAGAATGCGCGGGCTGGCGTGCTGCAACGGAATGTCCAGATACGGCAGGATTTTGCCCTCTGCCATCAGTGGGATGACGTCGTCCACATGCGGATAAGGGTAAACGTAGTGCAGACGTGTCCAGATCCCCAGTTTCGATAACTGTTCGCACAGGCTGACCATGCTGGTTTTTACCGGCTCGCCGTTGTGGAAGCCAGTACGATGTTTAACATCGACGCCATACGCGGAAGTATCCTGCGAGATCACCAGAATTTCTTTAACGCCCGCATCAACCAGACGTTTCGCTTCACTTAACACTTCGCCAATCGGACGGCTCACCAGATCGCCGCGCATAGACGGAATAATGCAGAAGGTGCAGCGGTGATTACAGCCTTCAGAAATTTTCAGATAGGCATAATGACGCGGCGTCAGTTTCACACCTTGTTCTGGCACCAGGCTCAGGAATGGGTTGTGTTTCGGTTTTGGCACGTAGTGATGAACGTGCTCCAGAACCTGCTCATAGCTATGAGGCCCGGTGATTTCCAGCACTTTCGGGTGGACTTCGCGGATCTGATCTTCTTTTGCCCCCAGACAACCGGTCACAATTACCTTGCCGTTTTCATTCAACGCTTCACCAATGGCTTCCAGTGATTCTTGTACCGCGCTGTCAATAAAGCCGCAGGTGTTGACGATCACCATGTCCGCATCATCATAGCTCGGTACCACGTCATAACCTTCAGTGCGTAGTTCGGTGAGAATACGCTCTGAATCGACAAGGTTTTTCGGACAGCCAAGGGAAACAAAGCCGATTTTCGGCTGGGGAGTTACTTTGCTCATAGCTTAAAAAATATTCAGTTACAGGAAAGGTCAGGGCAGGGATTCTACAGAGTTCTGGATAAAATTTGTATCGCAATCTCATTCGCTGGCGGAGTTGAAGGAAATGTAAATTTTGTTAATTCGGCGTGAAGAATTGATCCTGGACAGCATTTTGCTCAAAAAACAGCCATACTATTTAATTGCAACAAGGCTGGAAAGAGGAGGATCGAAGTATGTTCGTTGACAGACAGCGAATCGATCTGCTGAACCGGTTGATCGACGCACGCGTTGACCTCGCCGCATACGTGCAACTGAGGAAGGCAAAAGGATACATGTCCGTCAGCGAAAGCAATCATCTACGAGATAACTTTTTTAAACTGAATCGCGAACTGCACGATAAATCGCTGCGGTTGAATCTTCATCTGGATCAGGAAGAATGGAGTGCTCTTCATCATGCTGAAGAAGCATTAGCGACAGCCGCAGTATGTTTGATGAGTGGGCACCATGATTGCCCGACTGTTATTACCGTCAACGCCGATAAGCTTGAAAATTGTCTGATGAGCTTAACGCTGAGTATCCAGAGCCTGCAGAAGCACGCCATGCTTGAGAAGGCCTGAAAACTAAGGGGGAGAAAGCGTCTCCCCCTTCATGTTTAAGTTTTTGTAAAAATGAATTTGTTATCTCCTCCACTGACTACGCTTTAAGCCAGAGTCAATCCGGAGGCGTTATGCATCGACAATCCTTTTTCCTTGTGCCCCTTATTTGTCTTTCTTCCGCTCTCTGGGCAGCTCCTGCAACGGTAAATGTCGAAGTACTGCAAGACAAACTCGACCATCCCTGGGCGCTGGCCTTTTTACCCGATAATCACGGTATGTTAATCACTCTGCGCGGCGGCGAGTTGCGTCACTGGCAAGCAGGAAAAGGATTATCTGCGCCGCTTTCCGGAGTGCCGGACGTTTGGGCGCACGGGCAGGGCGGCCTGCTGGACGTGGTTTTAGCGCCCGATTTTGCTCAGTCGCGCCGCATCTGGTTAAGTTATTCCGAAGTTGGCGATGATGGCAAAGCCGGAACTGCTGTGGGTTATGGCCGCTTAAGTGATGATCTCTCAAAAGTGACCGACTTCCGCACCGTCTTTCGTCAGATGCCAAAACTGTCTACCGGCAACCATTTTGGCGGGCGGATGGTATTTGACGGTAAAGGTTATCTTTTTATTGCCCTGGGCGAAAACAATCAGCGCCCGACGGCGACGGCTCTGGATCAATTACAGGGCAAAC
>ENA-OQKY01001516-OQKY01001516.1-human-gut-metagenome-genome-assembly--contig:-NODE-1516-length-12884-cov-2.628047_pt1 | contig 12884 bp, 8 predicted proteins | sample MGYA00242652_ERZ504805 | MGnify/ENA primary metagenome ERZ504805 (study PRJEB26092, sample SAMD00036400) | human gut metagenome | host: Homo sapiens | study: EMG produced TPA metagenomics assembly of... | reverse complement strand
TAGTAATGCGGTTGATCTTTAGTGTAGTGCGGCAGCCCTTCACCGTTGTCCATCCGCTCTTTCAGTTTGTCGTGGGCAATATCTCGACCGACGATGAGCGTGCCGTTAAGCGATAAGCGTGTAGAAACGGGATACTGCGACAACTGTGCGGGGATCTCTTTCATCGGACGGTTGTGGTCAACGCGCACCGCTTCGCCTTCTCCTGCTTTGCGCAGCTCTTCCGGGATATATTTGCCTGGATTATGTTCCAGTTTTTCGATCCAGATCCCCTGACGGTTGATCTTCGCTTTGATATTACGGTCAGCAGAACAGGAGACGCCCATACCGACCGGGCAGGATGCGCCGTGACGTGGCAGGCGAATCACGCGGATGTCATGAGCGAAGTATTTACCACCAAACTGCGCACCCAGACCAAGATTTTGCGCTTCGATCAGCAATTCTTTTTCCAGTTCCACATCGCGGAACGCCTGACCGTGCTCATTCCCTTCCGTTGGCAGTTCATCATAGTATTTAGCGGAAGCGAGTTTCACCGTTTTAAGATTCGTTTCTGCAGAAGTTCCACCAATAACGAACGCAATATGATACGGAGGACAGGCCGCCGTACCCAGCGTGCGCATCTTCTCAACCAGGTAATTTTTCAGTTTTCCCGGCGTCAGTAACGCTTTGGTTTCCTGATAGAGATACGTCTTGTTTGCCGAACCGCCACCTTTGGCGATACAGAGGAATTTGTACTCGTCGCCATCAACGGCATAAAGATCGATCTGCGCTGGCAAGTTGGTGCCGGTATTCACCTCTTTATACATATCCAGCGGCGCGTTTTGCGAGTAGCGCAGATTATCCTCGATATAAGTGTTATAAACACCGCGCGCCAGCGCTGCTTCATCACCGCCACCGGTCCATACACGCTGCCCTTTTTTACCAACAATAATCGCGGTGCCGGTATCCTGACAGGTTGGCAGAACGCCTTTTGCCGCGATGTCGGAGTTACGCAGAAATTGCAGCGCCACATATTTATCATTTTCGCTGGCCTCCGGGTCACGCAGAATGTCGGCCACCTGTTGTTGGTGAGCCGGACGCAGCATAAATGACGCATCATGAAACGCCTGACGCGCCAACAGAGTTAACGCTTCGGGTGCGACTTTCAAAATCTCCTGCCCTTCAAATTCAGATCCGCTAACGTGTTCGCTGGTTAGCAGGTAATACTCAGTATCATCTTTTTTGAGTGGAAAAGGAGCCTGATAATGAAAGGGTTTGTTTGACATTGTTCTCTCACTTACTGCCTGGTTTGGTTATGCTCTGGGCGGGTGTTCCGTTGCCCTGTTAAAAGCGAGTAACAATATCCTACACACTTTTTTAACAAAAACTGAGACTAGTACGACTTTTTGCGGCTCCAGGTTACTTCCCGTAGGATTCTTGCTTTAATAGCGGGATTAATTTCCACATTAAAACAGGGATTGATCATGCAAAAACTCATTAACTCAGTGCAAAACTATGCCTGGGGCAGCAAAACGGCGTTGACTGAACTTTATGGTATGGAAAATCCGTCCAGCCAGCCGATGGCCGAGTTGTGGATGGGCGCGCATCCAAAGAGCAGTTCACGTGTGCACGATGCCACAGGAGATATCGTTTCACTGCGTGATGTGATTGAGAGTGATAAAGCGACTCTTTTGGGAGATGCCGTTGCCAAACGCTTTGGCGAGTTGCCTTTCCTGTTCAAAGTATTATGCGCAGCCCAGCCGCTCTCCATTCAGGTTCATCCAAACAAACGCAATTCTGAAATCGGTTTTGCCAAAGAAAATGCTGCAGGTATTCCGATGGATGCCGCTGAGCGTAACTATAAAGATCCTAATCACAAGCCTGAGCTGGTTTTCGCCCTGACCCCTTTCCTCGCGATGAACGCGTTTCGTGAGTTTTCCGAGATTGTCTCCCTGCTCCAGCCGGTCGCAGGTGCACATCCGGCGATTGCTCACTTTTTACAACAGCCTGATGCCGAACGTTTAAGCGAACTGTTCGCCAGCCTGTTGAATATGCAGGGTGAAGAAAAATCCCGCGCGCTGGCGATTTTAAAATCGGCCCTCGACAGCCAGCAGGGTGAACCATGGCAAACGATTCGTTTAATTTCTGAATTTTACCCGGAAGACAGCGGTCTGTTCTCCCCGCTGTTGCTGAATGTGGTGAAATTGAATCCTAGCGAAGCGATGTTCCTGTTCGCTGAAACACCGCACGCTTACCTGCAAGGCGTGGCGCTGGAAGTGATGGCGAACTCCGATAACGTGCTGCGTGCAGGTCTGACGCCTAAATACATTGATATTCCGGAACTGGTTGCCAACGTGAAGTTCGAAGCCAAACCGGCTAACCAGTTGTTGACCCAGCCGGTGAAACAAGGTGCAGAACTGGACTTCCCGATTCCTGTGGATGATTTTGCCTTCTCGTTGCATGACCTTAGTGATAAAGAAACCACCATCAGCCAGCAGAGTGCCGCCATTTTGTTCTGCGTCGAAGGCGATGCAACGCTGTGTAAAGGTTCTCAGCAGTTACAGCTTAAACCGGGTGAATCAGCGTTTATTGCCGCCAACGAATCACCGGTGACTGTCAAAGGCCACGGCCGTTTAGCGCGTGTTTACAACAAGCTGTAAGAGCTTACTGAAAAAATTAACATCTCTTGCTAAGCTTATTAAAGGCTTATAACACCTTCAGGCGGCCAGTCCGCCTGATTTCATTTTATGGATAATCATTATGAATAAATCGCTGGTAGCGGTAGGCGTCATTGTTGCGCTAGGCGTAGTCTGGACAGGCGGCGCATGGTATACAGGCAAGAAGATTGAAACCCATCTCGAAGACATGGTCGCGCAGGCGAACGCGCAACTCAAACTGACAGCTCCTGAATCCAACCTGGAAGTCAGTTATCAAAACTATCATCGCGGCGTATTCAGCAGCCAGTTGCAACTGTTGGTGAAACCCATTGCCGGAAAAGTAAATCCGTGGATTAAAAGCGGTCAGAGCGTCATCTTCAACGAATCGGTTGATCATGGTCCCTTCCCGCTTGCCCAGCTTAAAAAACTGAACCTGATCCCGTCGATGGCATCAATTCAAACCACGCTGGTTAATAACGAAGTAAGCAAACCACTGTTTGATATGGCAAAAGGTGAAACGCCTTTTGAGATTAACTCCCGCATTGGTTACAGCGGAGATTCCAGTTCCGACATTTCGCTCAAGCCACTGAATTACGAGCAAAAGGATGAAAAAGTCGCCTTTAGCGGCGGCGAGTTCCAGTTAAATGCAGACAGAGACGGCAAAGCTATCTCCCTTTCCGGGGAGGCGCAAAGTGGTCGGATAGACGCGGTTAACGAATACAACCAGAAAGTGCAGTTAACCTTTAATAATCTGAAAACCGACGGTTCCAGCACGCTGGCAAGTTTTGGTGAGCGCGTAGGAAACCAAAAACTGTCGCTGGAAAAAATGACCATTTCAGTGGAGGGCAAAGAACTGGCACTGCTGGAAGGCATGGAGATCAGCGGTAAATCGGATCTGGTCAATGACGGTAAAACGGTCAATAGCCAACTGGATTACTCGCTAAACAGCCTGAAGGTACAGAATCAGGATCTGGGCAGTGGCAAGCTGACTTTAAAAGTCGGCCAAATTGATGGCGAAGCCTGGCATCAGTTTAGCCAGCAATATAACGCACAAACTCAGGCGCTGCTGGCACAGCCAGAAATTGCCAACAATCCCGAACTTTATCAGGAGAAAGTGACGGAAGCCTTCTTTAGCGCTCTGCCGCTGATGCTGAAAGGCGATCCGGTGATTACTATCGCGCCGCTAAGCTGGAAAAACAGTCAGGGTGAAAGTGCGCTGAATCTGTCGCTGTTCCTGAAAGATCCGGCAACGACTAAAGAAGCGCCGCAAACGCTGGCGCAGGAAGTGGACCGCTCGGTTAAATCTCTGGATGCGAAACTGACCATTCCGGTGGATATGGCAACTGAGTTGATGACTCAGGTAGCGAAGCTGGAAGGTTATCAGGAAGATCAAGCGAAAAAACTGGCGAAACAGCAAGTTGAAGGTGCATCAGCAATGGGGCAGATGTTCCGTCTGACCACCTTGCAGGACAATACCATCACCACCAGCCTGCAATATGCTAACGGTCAGATAACGTTAAACGGGCAGAAAATGCCACTGGAAGATTTCGTGGGTATGTTTGCGATGCCGGCATTAAACGTTCCGGCTGTACCCGCTATTCCGCAGCAGTAATTCACAGCCAAAACGCCGGAGATTTTTCTCTCCGGCGTTTTTTCTTACTTCAGCATAAAGTCATACTGAATACTCATTTTCACATCCCAGTAATTCAGGCGATCGCCCAGCGTACTGCCATCGCGCTTTTCCCGCCCTTTATCGGCAGCAAGAAAGAAATTCATCCCTTGTAACGGCCCTTCGCTGACCCGATAGTTCATACCCCCTAAGATGCCCGCGCCTTCAATCCGCACATCTCGTTTACTGGATTCATAGCCGCGGGTCACAATCGGTGCAAATGTCAGCGTAAATTGCGGAGTTAAACGATAGTTGACGCCCAATTGCCAGGACTGCATTCCTTCACGGTTACGATCAAGACTTAATGAAAAGGGATAGCCAATGTCGGTATCCACCACGGCACCATTCATTGCATGGCGCAAATAACCACCACTGCCAAATACGCTTCCCCACGGCGCATTCCAGGTCAATTGTCCACTAACTAACGCCGTTTCATTGGGCTGGCTGGTATTACGACTTAAACCTTCAAGTTGCGCGTAAAAGCCGAGCAACTCCCCTTTCAACGTATAATTCGGGTCAAGCGGTATGCTTTTCTCGAGAATACTTTGTATCTGATTGGAAACATCTTTCTGTACCGATGCCCCCAGAGAATAGCGACTGGTATCATCATGCCAACTGGCGGCTAAAAAAGAACGTGCGCGATGTTTATCGTATTTTCCCGTCTGGCTGTTATAAACCCCTTCATCACGAATACCGGTTGTTGAATCGGTCCATAAAAATACTCGTGAACGCCACATTCCCCACAGATCAATATTTGGCGTTAAAGCCCAATAACCTAATGCTCCTTCAGAAACAGTCGGTAATGTACGTTGCGAACTGCCAGCCATTAACGGAATACGATAAGGTAAGCTACCATAACTATAATCCGTCCCGAAGCGACCTAATTTTAGCAGGCTATTTTCACTGGGTTTTATTTTTACTGTCCCCAGGGCAAAGCCAAAACTTTTATCACCATCAAGATACCACCGGGTACTCATATCAGCACGAGCACCTAATTTATAAACATAATACGCCCCGCCTTCAACGCCAATAATATTGGAATAATAACCACTATTGAAATCGAGCAATCCTCCCTGTACCCATGCGTAAATATCTCTTCCCGTGCCAGCACTGGGCTTATCAGCCCTGCGTAATTCGTTTTTCAGTCTGATGCGTAGTCCCGCTTCATCGTCAGCCGGTTGCGCCGCGTAAGCAGAGGTAAGGCCAGAGGCAGCCGTCAGGCAAATAACGGCCATGGCCACTATTTTTCTCATAGTTGCACCTTTGATGTTCTGATTATTTTTATTGAATATTAACTAGTGATATCGTTGATTAATTGCTGCTGAACTTTTTTACGATTATCAATTTCAACAACGATTTCTTTGAATTTTTTATCCGTGAGCGGATAAAACCAGATAATGACGAATGCCAGTAGCATAAATCCGCAAGGTACTAAGGCAATTGATGTGCGGATGCCCATAATAACTTCCGGCGTTTGCGCCTGATTGGCGATATATCCGCTTAATCCCAAAATAAAGGCAGGAATTGAACCTCCGATTGCCTGACCGCATTTACGGGTAAATGAGAATAGTGAATAGGTGAGCCCTTCAATTCGCACGCCGGTCAGGTATTCACCGTATTCTACGGTATCAGCTTCCAGTGCCCACATCACGGTCATGGTAACGCCCTGGCCAATTGATGCGATGGCCAACGCAACCAACGCCACCGGCAGTGACCAGACGGAAACCCAGAAGAACAGCAGATAACCGCAGGTTCCCAGCAAAGCGCCAATCAGGAAGGTATTCTTTTTACCGATCCTCGCGACCATCCCCGGCACCAGCGGTGCCGATGCCACAGTACCGACCAGGTTTTGCACCAGTACCAGCACAGTGAACAGCCCGGTATCATTTAACACATAGCGCACGTAGAACAACGACGAGGCGCTGACCGCGAAGGTCGAAATCAGCACACACAGCGCACCGATGCACAACATAAACAGCGGGCGATTCCGTTTCAGGGTTTGCAGACTGATCTTCAATGACGGCTGCGCCACGATACGTACCACATTCTCACGCGTCGATTTGAAGCAGATGAAGTAAAGCACCATTCCGGCAATCGCCAGCACAATTGTCCAGAAATGATATACCGACACCATCTCTTCCGGGCTGGAGTTCTTAATGCTCGGTCCTATCAGAAATGCCAGGCAGACAAAAGTCAATGAAGCGGCAATCCCGCGAGCCGCGCCCAGACGGGCGCGGGATTGTGGTTGTTGGGTCATCGCGGTAGCAAGTGAACCATAAGGAATATTCACCAGGCTGTAGCAAAGCCCGAGTCCCATGTAGGTCAAATATGCATACACAACTTTGCTGCTATGGCTCCAGTCGGTCGGCACCCAGAATACCAGCACGCTGAAGATCATTAACGGCGCAGTACCGAAGAGTAAAAACGGGCGGAATTTTCCCCATCGGGTATTCACACTGTCCACCACCCGTCCGGCAAAGACATCGGCGAAGGCATCGAATACCCGCACCAGTAACAGCATGGTGCCCGCCGCAGCGGCACCGACGCCAGCGACGTCGGTGTAGTAACTCAACAGGAAGAGCGCCCCCATTGCGAAGGCGAAGTTATTGGCGACGTCACCGAGGCTGTAGCCGACGATGGCGCGCCAGGAGAGTTGTTGATTCATTGTTTGCCTCCCTGCTGCGGTTTTTCACCGAAGTTCATGCCGGTCCAGCGTTTTTGCAGCAGAAAAGCCGCAGACTTCGGTTTGCGGTCGCGAGTGAAGATCCCTTTCTTGTTACCGCCAACGCGCAATATGCCTTGCGAGGTCGCAAAATCGGCGAAATTCCATACCTGCTCACCGACGACAGCGCTGACGCGATCAAAGACGCGGTGATACATATCCAGCCAGGCGCACTGATACTCTTCACTCCACATGTCGGTGTACATTGAGTGCAGGCCGGCTAACGTATCCACGCCGTATTCGGTGATGATAATCGGCTGATGCAGTTTCTCCTGCCAGGCCAGAAGTTCTTTTTCCAGTACCTTCTCTGCCGTTTCCAAATCGCCGCTTTGGACATACCAACCGTAATAACGGTTCAGGCACAGCACATCAAAGAGATCGCTGATGGTATCGGTGTGAGCGTCGCAGAACATTACATTGACACAGGTGATCGGACGCGTCGGGTCGAGTTTACGCGTTGCTTCCGCCAGTGGCGCAAAATATTCCCGTGCACCTTGCGGACGGGTATCCGGTTCGTTGGCAATACTCCACATCACCACGCTTGGGTGGTTTTTGTCACGCGCAATCAGCTCTTTAATCGCCTGTAAGTGCGCCTGCTGGGTTTCCCCGTTGACTGCCTCTTCGCTGTACAGTTCTTTCGGCTTGTTGCCCGCTTCGAAACCAATGCCTAAAGAGAGGTTAAAGCCGACAGCTGCAGTTTCATCAATCACCACGATGCCATGTTCATCTGCCCAGTCGAGCATCTCTTCAGCGTAAGGGTAATGCGAGGTACGGTAGGAGTTGGCCCCAATCCAGTCCATTAGTGCGTGATCGTGCACCATCAGCACGTTATCGAATCCTTTGCCGCGCAAATCCGCATCTTCATGACGACCAAAGCCAGTAAAGTAGAACGGTTTGTGGTTGATCAGGAACTGTTCGCCCTTCACTGCCACTGACCGGATACCGACGCGCAGCAGGTAGATATCACACTCTGTCTGGCTTTTGGCTGTGACGCACAGTTCATAGAGATAACCTTCACCCGGTTGCCAGAGGTGCGGATTCACTACTTGCAAAGTCCCGCTGGTGCCTTGTCCAGTTGCAACCACCTGTTGATCCGCATCACGCAGTTCAACGCTGACATCACCATTTGCCCCCACCTGCCAGTCAACAGATGCGTGGTTACAGTCTTGCGCGACATGCGTCACCACGGTGATATCGTCCACCCAGGTATTCGGCGTGGTGTAGAGCATTACGCTGCGATGGATCCCGGCGTAGTTAAAGAAATCATGAAAGTAAGACTGCTTTTTCTTGCCGTTTTCGTCGGTAATCACCATTCCCGGCGGGATAGTCTGCCAGTTCAGTTCGTTGTTCACACAAACAGTGATACGTACACTTTTCCCGGCAATAACATACGGAGTGACATCGGCTTCAAATGGCGTATAGCCGCCCTGATGCTCCATCACTTCCTGATTATTTACCCACACTTTGCCGTAATGAGTGACCGCATCGAAACGCAGTACAATACGCTGGCCCGCCCAACCTTTCGGTATAAAGACTTCGCGCTGATACCAGACGTTGCCCACATAATTACGAATATCTGCATCGGCGAACTGATCGTTAAAACTGCCCGGCACAGCAATTGCCCGGCTTTCTTGTAACGCGCTTTCCCACCAACGCTGATCAATTCCACAGTTTTCGCGATCCAGACTGAATGCCCACAGGCCGTCGAGTTTTTTGATTTCACGGGTTGGGGTTTCTACAGGACGTAACATAAGGGACTCCTCATTAAGATAAAAATACTGGTCAACCTTTAATCTGATTAGTTAACCAATTCTGTGTTGCACACAGTTATCTGTGAGAAACCCATGGAAGAGAAATGGAAATAAAAAGAACTGACACCGCGATCAAAAAACCAAAAACTGCAATACCCACAGCGTGATATTGATCGCATTAATCTTTAAAACAGCGTTGACAGAAGCCACAAAATAAGCAATCGAACGTTCGTTCGAACATATTGGGAGCGATAAACCCTCATGATATATTGCTACGATGAATATTTAGGTGGGATTCTCCGATCCCTGGGAGGATGATTTTTGCACAGAGAAATTACGATATGAAACGCGGGCTCAGTTGTCACCAGCACGCGGAAAGAGAGAGAGGATCAGGATGCGGTTAATATACCGCCAATCATCGCGCGTAATCCCTGAGCAAACGACGCTTCACGCGCCAGATCTTCCGCTTCGATATCGGCCAGTACACCGTAGGTCAGATCCAGCAGTAAACGTGAAGTCATTGCCGTGTTGATATCTGGGCTTATCTCGCCTTTTTGCTGGGCATCACGCATCCGCTGGGCAACAAATTCCGTGATCGTCATATGCTTATTTTTAAGCATGGCGGCGACCTGTGGGTTACGCATCCCTTCCGCCATAATTTCGACCACCAGCGCTCGTTGCCCAAAGGCTTCATGGGTGAGAGAGACAATAGACTCGACCATATAGTCAACGAAATGAATCCCTTCAATCGGTTCCCGGAAACGGGCCAGCGCCCTCTCCTGGTCCTGTAAGATAATCGCCTGAATCAAGGCTTCTTTGGAGATGAAATGGTGATAGAGCGTCCCGGGACTAATGGCGCAGGATTTACAGATGGCTTTCATCGAGGCACTGTGAAATCCATTTTCTGAAAAAATCTCTCTGGCAGCATTGAGGATCCGGGTCCGTGTCGGTTGTGCTTCAGTCTGCATGTTATCCATCATTAAACCATTATAGTTAGCATGAATAACTAGTTTACCGCGTTGTCAGGTGAGCGCCTATCATTGCTGTTGAATAGTGCGAAGGCACACTCAATTCGTAAGCTTTTTATCCGGCTATTGGTTAACCAATAGCCGTGATTTGGCTGCCAGTTGTTTAGCAGAGACGTTGACGAGTTGCACACGCTATCCCGGTAAACAACACATACGGCTGTTTACCGGTTCGTTAGTGTATTAATTGAGTTCCTGTACCCCACCACCGGAGACGGTGAGAATTTGTCCGCTTACCCAGCTGGCTGCAGGCGAGCAAAGGAACAGCGCCGCGTTAGCAATATCTTGCGGTTGGCCCAGACGTCTGATTGGGGTGTGTTGCAACATTTTCTGTTCAATCTCTGGTGTAATAACGGATTTCAGGGCATCGGTTAATATTGCCCCCGGTGCAATGCCATTCACCCGAATATTTTTTTCACCCAGGTCAAACGCCATATTTCTGACCAGATGACTGGCCGCAGCTTTAGATGATGCATAGGAGGTCATGTTTATATTTTTATTTTCTGCCGCCATAGAAGTAATGGTCAGAATAACGCCACCGCCATTTTTTTCCATTTCTGGCGCAACAAGTTGTGACAGATGGAAAAAAGAAAATACATTCAGTTCATAAGCGCGGCGAAAATCTGCCATTGGCATATCAAACGGTTTAGGCCCACCGCCACCGGCGTTGTTAACCAGGATATCAACTTTACCCAACTTACTGACGGCAAAGTCTGCCAGTGCAGAGAGTTCCTGTTCGGAAGTAATATCGCAGCGGCAGGCAAATGCCTGACCACCCAGTTGTTGAATTTCATTTACAACATGATTAGCTGCATCGGCGTTAATATCACTGACCACCACAGATGCGCCAGCTGTCGCGAATGTAATGGCGATTTCTTTACCAATACCTGCACCCGCACCTGTAATGATGGCGCATTTTCCGTCGAGTCTCAGGTTGTCAGAATTAAACACATAAACCTCCTGTGAACTTCAGTAAAAATAAAAGGCACCGCCTGTGTGCCACATTTTTTATCATTAACCTTGAGGAAAGGACACTACCAGGTATAGCAGATAAAGAGAGGATTATTTCTCCGCAATGAGCCGGGCAGGAATAATAAGATTGCTAGAATGCGTCTCTTCATGGGTGATTTTTTGCATCATGCGATCCGCAAGTGTGGTACCAAGTTCCCGCGCTGGCGTGCTGGCCCAGGTAACGGGTATATCATCAAGTGTGGTTGGCGTTGCATCGGTAAATGCCGCCAGCGAAACCTGTTGCTCAAAGTAACGATCGACTCCGCTTTCCCCGCTTTGCCTTCCTGCTTTCAGCAAACCAAACCATGCCCCCATCGCAATAGTTTCGTTATAGCAAACCACGGCGCTGATGGTCGGGTTATGACGTAAAAGCGCCGTGATAGCTTCCGCGGCTTGCTTCTGGCTGGAAGTGCACTCCAGCACCCAATCGCTGTGAAACGGCAGGCCAAATTTTAGTAGAGTCGCACAATAGCCCCCCACCCGTTCTGCCCGGGTTAATGAGGAACTTTGTCCTCCCAGCCAGGCGATACGCTGATGCCCATTGCGAATGAGATGCGCCGTCAACAACTGTGCAGCCTGCATGTTGTCCGGGCGAACCGTATCAACGTCATCAAGATAACTGGCACGGGAAGCGAAAATCACCGGGATAGCTTTTTCTTCTGCTATCCGTCGCAGGTCATCGCTGCTTCCTGCAGCCCCGGCAATGACCACACCATCGACACCCTGATTCAGTAATAGTGAAAACCGCTGTGCCAGCTGCTCGCCGTCTTTACCGCCGTGAAGCAAAAAAACCATCCGTCCCTGCGCTTCCAGAGCTTCCGTCAATCCGGCCGTCAATTCGGCGTAAAACGGCGCAGATAAATCACGGACGATCAAACCAATGACGCCGCTTTGCCCGCCGCGCAGCGCCGACGCCTGGCGATTGCGCACAAATCCCAGCTCTTCAATGGCGGCGTTAACGCGTTCTCCTGTGGCGGTAGAGATTCGCCCTTTGCCACTAAGCACCAGCGAAACGGTACTTACCGACACGCCCGCAGCCAGCGCCACAACATGAATGGTTATTTTTTTGGCGGTAGCCATGCAGATGACCTACTCCCTGATTATGTGACAGATAAAACGTTTTACCTTTTATTTATCTTATACCCGCTATTATCGTTGTGTAATGTGATTTATGCCTAACTAAAATTTGATAAAACGTTTTATCTTCTCGCGCAATTTATTGAATCCAGATTGTTCTCTACGAGGAGTCGTTTTATGACGGCGAAAACAGCACCGAAAGTCACGCTGTGGGAGTTCTTCCAGCAGTTAGGCAAAACCTTCATGTTACCCGTGGCATTATTGTCGTTCTGCGGCATTATGCTCGGCATTGGTAGTTCTCTTAGCAGCCATGATGTCATCACCCTGATCCCGGTCCTGGGCAACCCCGTGTTGCAGGCTATCTTTACCTGGATGAGTAAGATTGGCTCGTTTGCTTTTAGTTTCCTGCCAGTCATGTTCTGTATCGCCATCCCGCTGGGTCTGGCACGCGAAAACAAAGGCGTAGCGGCATTCGCTGGCTTCGTCGGTTATGCGGTAATGAACCTCGCGGTAAACTTCTGGTTGACCAATAAAGGCATTCTGCCAACCACGGACGCCGCAGTTCTGAAAGCCAATAACATCCAGAGCATTCTTGGGATCCAGTCGATCGACACCGGGATCCTCGGTGCGGTGATCGCCGGTATTATCGTCTGGATGCTGCATGAGCGATTCCATAATATCCGCCTGCCGGATGCGCTGGCATTCTTCGGCGGTACGCGCTTCGTACCAATCATCTCCTCGCTAGTGATGGGTCTTGTCGGCCTGGTGATTCCATTAGTCTGGCCGATTTTCGCCATGGGTATTAGCGGCTTAGGCCATATGATCAACAGCGCGGGAGATTTCGGACCGATGCTGTTTGGTACCGGTGAACGTCTGCTGTTGCCGTTTGGTCTGCATCACATTCTGGTGGCATTAATTCGCTTTATCTAAGCAGGCGGCACGAAGGTACTCGGCGGTACACCCGTACGCGGTGACCTCACCATGTTCCCGGCTCAA
>ENA-OQKY01001506-OQKY01001506.1-human-gut-metagenome-genome-assembly--contig:-NODE-1506-length-12984-cov-3.536439_pt1 | contig 12984 bp, 10 predicted proteins | sample MGYA00242652_ERZ504805 | MGnify/ENA primary metagenome ERZ504805 (study PRJEB26092, sample SAMD00036400) | human gut metagenome | host: Homo sapiens | study: EMG produced TPA metagenomics assembly of... | reverse complement strand
ACCTTCCGGTTACATGTTCTTGGGACGGAATGCGTTCATCGATCTGTCAGTCGCCAGTCGAATGTTCTGCTGTATATCGAGCGTGATCCGCTGTTGTGGAAAAGCGGAAAAGGCTCCCAGACTTAACAAAAGTATAAGACTTAATTTCTTCATGCTCTTTCTTTTCTATAAATAAACCAATATATCAACGGGATGATGAACAGACTGACCAGTGTCCCCACGAACATCGCCCCAATCATCGCTATGGAAAGCGGCTTTTGCAACTCAGACCCCATATCGAACGAGAACAGCAGCGGAACCATGGCAAATATCGTGGTGAGCGATGTCATGATGATGGGCCGGAGCCTTCTCCGTCCCGCCTCGTGGATGGCCTCGAGCAACGGCATCCCCTCTTTCCGTAATTCATTAATGGCATCCAGCTTCAGGATGGAGTCGTTGATGATGATACCGCACGTCACAATCAGTCCGATGGCGGACATCAGGTTCAGGGTATGTCCGCATATCCACAACAGAAGCAGGGCAAACGCCACATCTATCGGAATTTCCAGCAGCACGATGAGCGGCTGCACGAAGCTTTCGAACTGGGCGGCAAGAATGAAATACATCAGCAGGATAGAGATGAAAAGAATCACCACCAACTCGTCCAGCATCTGGCGGTTGGAGAAGAAACTGCCGGAGAAGGCCGTATCCCAGTCACCCGTGGCATCTGCCTCCCGCTTCACCTTTTCCATCAACTCCGGAGCATCGTCCACTTCATAGAAACGGAACGGTATATATTCACCGTTGCGTCCTGCCGTAATCGTTTTCAAATCCTCGGCCGGACGCACCTTTACCAGCTCCCGAAGCGGAATATGCTCCACTTCGCCCTTACTGTCCGGACGGGTCTGTATCAATGTCTGCTGCAGCACCTCATTCACTGTCCGCTCCTCGCCCACAATGCTGATGGGCAGGTATTGCTGGTAGGAATGGAGCATAGCTACGCTGTTCTCCTTGAATGCCGTCCGCAGCGTACGGTAAAGCTCGTCATACGAAACGTCATAGAGCAACAGCCTTTCCTGCAGGATGCTTATGTCAAGCTGGTTCTCGAAAGCGATGCCTACGGGCGCTGTCCCCGTAAGCTCCGCAAACTGTTGTTCCAGTCCGCGCAATTCTTCCGCCGCCGGCGCCTTCTCCTTGTTACGGGCATAAAGTTCCGCCACCACATCGGCCTCCCCGGTCACGAAAAGCTTCTCGAACACGGTTTCGGGTGGAGAAAAGGAGACTGTCGCCAACGGATATTCCCGTGTCAGCCACTCGCCCGCCTGCTTCTGCAAGGGAGCAATCCCGTCAGGCGAGGAAGTCTTGAAATACAATTCTGCCTCCGAAGAAGAGAGAGCCTGCTCACGGTTCAGCAGATAGTCCTGCTGGCCTATGGCAGCCGTCTGTTCCACAGTCTTGTCCAACAACTGTCCGAACAGCACATTCACACGATGCCGGTTCTCGTCCACATGTATATTTTCGTTCCATTCCACATGGACTATCAGTTCATTCTGGTCTATCTGCGGCATACGCTCCTTGGCTATGGAATAGAACAGAAAGACACAAAGAGGAATAGAAACCACACAGAATATGATACTTACCGTCTTATGGGAAAATACCCAGTCGATGCCCGCATCATAAAAACGGTCCAGCGTATGTTCCTTCAACGGATTGTTGATGCGGATGCGGGAGAACCACGACCTGCCGCGCAACCCCGTCCGGTAGACCAGCATATAGAGGACCGGCAGCAGCATGATACCCGTGAAGTAGGAAACCAGCAGCCCCACCGTAACAGAGAATGCCTGGTCGTAGAACAACGCCCCTGCAATGCCGCTCATGAATATCAGCGGCACAAATACGGCAATAGTGGTCAGCGACGAACTCAGCATGGGCGTAATCACCTCACTCGTTCCCGTCACGCAAGCCCGCCGCAACGAATAGCCCCGTTCGCGATACTGCGAAATGTTCTCCGTCACAATGATGCTGCTGTCAATCATCATACCCAACGCCAGGATTAATCCCGACAAAGAAATGATATTGAGTGACATCTTGAACAAGTAGAAGAACAGGAAGCAGATGACAATAGATACCACCATACTCAACCCGATGATGAACGGCGACTTGACATCCCCCAAGAAGAGTACCGCCACAATGCAGATGAACAGGAAACCCAACGACAAATTTTGCTGAAGATTGGAGATGGTATAGTCCAGCAACTCCGTCTGGTTACGGCTGATGCTAAAATCAATGTCGGGATATACTTTCTTGAAGTAGTCCATCGTGCTGTTGATGGCAAGCTTCATGTCTTCCATATTCTCGTCCGCCTGCTTGATGACGGCAAGGGTAACGGCACGCTTGCCATTGCTCATGGAGACACCTTTCTCCTTGGCAGGAACAATCTCTACCCGGCAGAAGTCTCCCAAGCGGATGATACGTCCTTCCTTTCGCAGCAGGATGCCCTTCACGTCCTCCTCTGTCCGCAGCAGGGTGGAGAACTTAATGTTGTATTCGTAGTAGCCGTCGCGCACAGTCATGCTGCCCGGCTCCACGTTGTTTTGCGCCAGCACGTTTTCTATGTCTTCAATGGAGAGCCCCAACACAGCAAGCTTATCCGGGTCGGGCACAATCTGTAACTGGCGTTCGACCAAACCCGTGACATCCACCATTGCCACTTCCGCCAACTGCTCGATGCGACGCTTTATGACATTTTCGGCAAACTCGCACAAATCAAGAAACGCGCGTTCGTCCACCTTGCCGTATGCACTGTCGCTTTTTAGGGTCAGATTGAGGTAGAAGACAGGAATGTCCGTCGCACTTGCCTTTATCACCTTCGGGCGTTCGGCATCCTTGGGCAGATAGTTCATGGCGGCGTCAATCTTCTCGTTCACTTCTATGAAGGCAAGGTCGGTATTCGTACCGAAGTCGAAGCCCAGGCGGATGATGCCTGCACCATCGCGCGTCTCGCTGTCCATGTCCTTCAGTTTCGCCACCTGGATGAGCTGCTGCCGCAGAGGTTTCACCACCGTATTCTCTAATTCACGCGCCGAGGTATTCTGCGCCGACACCTGCACTGTAATTTCCGGGATGGCAATATCGGGCAGCAAGGATACCGGCAAGGTGAAGTAAGTCACCAGCCCGACAATGAAGCATGCTGTAAATGCCATCAGTACGGCAATAGGCCGCTGTATCAAAAACTTTATCAATTGAACTATGAATTTTGAATTACCACTTATCACTCATTATCTATCAACCACCTTCACCGATGCTTCATGTGCCAGATTCACATTTCCCGTCACAATGACCGTATCGCCTTCTTTCAGGGCATCGTCGGCCATGCTGTAGCTTTCCGCATTCTCCAGTCCGGTCTGCACATAGTTCCACTGCGCCTTTCCGTCTTTCAGGGTAAAGACGACTTGCTTACCCGAACGCAGTACGACGGCACTTTTGGGTATCACGAGCTGACCGTCCAGAGAACGGTGTACATTTACCCTCACATTCATGCCGCTAAACAGACGTCCCCTGCCATTGACGGATGCCTTTACTTTCACCATTCCCTTATCATCTACCAGAGGATTGATTTGGGTGATGCGGCCCTCTTGTTTGGAAGCGGCATCCGAGTAAGGGGTGACAATCACCTTGTCGCCACTCTTTATCAACGGCAGTTCGCTTTCCAGCACCGTGAAGTCCACCTCCATACCTTGAGTGCCGATAATGGAGCAGAAGGCTTCCGAGGTACTTGCCTCGTTGAACGGTTTGGAGAACAGGTTCGCCACTACCCCGTCAAAAGGCGCAACCAGCGTGGCGTGTTCCTCTTCATACGCGGCAAGCTCATACTGGGCGAGGCTCTGGTCGTAACCGCTCCTCACGCGGGCCAGCTTCATGATGTCAGCAGGTACTTTGGAGGCATCCCCCACCGGATAGCCTTGCCCTATCAATACATCCTGCAACTCAAGTTCCGCTTTGTCCAGAGCATCCTTGGCCTGCGCGGTCTTGTTCTTCAGGCGGAACTTATCCAGTTCGGCAAGTTTCTGCCCTTTGCGCACCGGGTCACCGTTCTTCACGTAGATGTGTGCCACTACACCGGTGGTCTCAAAACGCAAATCCGCCATGGCACCGGCGGTAACTTTTCCGTTGCTCACCAGTTCATGCTCAAAGGTCGCCCGCTTCAGGACTTTCACGGTCACTTCATTGCTTTCACTTGGCAGGACGGTTGCCACCCCTTCCTCGGACTCTTTTCCCTTTCCGGCATCGGAGCAGGCGGCAAGCAGGGCAACGGCCATGCATAGCAGGTATCGATAGTTCTGTGTCTTCATATTCATACTCAATTATAAATTGATAAAATTAATCGTTTCAAAAAAACGAACCGATATTTGCATGTGGACACTTTTTTCATAGCACTTTAGTAATTAGTTCGCTCATTATTAACGCTTTACGTTTTTATTCATCTTTTTTGATATGGACAAAAATAAGCTGAATCTTTTTTATTTCCTCCCTCATCTGTCGTATTGCCGTAGAATGCACTTTCGGCTCTTTCGTCAATACCATCCGCTTCATTTTTTCAAACTTGTCCGGTTGTCTGAATCCTGGTTCCGCATAAAGCTTCGCAAGCAGATAATAGGGATAAATACGCCCCGGCAACCGATGGGTGGAACGGATAAACCAGTCTTCCGCTGACAAGCAATCACCCATCTGCTGATAGTTCTTGCCTATCACATTCAATATCATGGGGTCACAACTACGCTGTAAAGCTTCTTTCAAAATACGGTTGGATTTACTGAACTGCTGCTGCTTGTGCAATCCATGCCCATATTCGAACAAGAAAGATGCCCGGTCCCTCAACAGAGGATCAAGGCGCCCGTACTCTTTCTCTGCCGATTGATACGCACCTGCATTATACAACACCCGCGCATTCATCCACTCCCGACAGGCCTGCTCCACTTGCAAGTCATTCTTCAGGCGAAAACCGCCAATGATGCCTACTGATACAGCCAGCCCCAACCATTGCCAACGGTCGGCACCGGACAAGCACGCCACAAGCAATCCTCCAAATGTAACGATAAATACCGGAAGTTGTAGCGGATAGGAGGAAAAAGAGAATATCATCAAAGAAAGAATAGCCCCACAGATACCATAACGTCCTTTACGGACTCCCCTATACAAACACAGCACGACCACAACCAATAGACATACCGCCAAAGGAATGCCCAGTTCGACCGCAGCCTGCAGATATTCATTGAATGCATATTCCGGACTTCCCGCCACACGTTCCTCCCACGGTTCATAATCACCTGCTGCAAAATAAGTTTCCTGCGCATTTCCGTAGGCTGCTGCGAAATTATGAATCCCATATCCGGTCAACGGCTTTTCTGCAATGGCACGACAAGTTATCTTCCACATGAAAAGACGGCCACGTGCAGAATCGGGTTTCAAGACAAACAGTAAATAGCCCGCCAATAGCAAGACACAGAATCCACCGACCACTACCATCACCACACGCTGCCTTTGCTGCTGCCATAATAATCTGAACTTATCCGTCCAATCCATATGCCAAGCATATACACACAGACAGGAAACTCCTGCCGCCAACCATGCCGAACGGCTCATTCCTGCCGGAAGCACACAAAAGATAAGCAGCATCACGCCACCGGCAACAACACGTCCCCCCCTCCTGCCACAAACCAGCCATTGATACAAACATACCGGAAGTATCATAGCCAAATAGCCCGAATAAGGTCCCGGATTGAAGAAAGAACCCGTCAAGGCGTACATAGAGTGACCGGAAGTTGCAAAGCCATAGAGTTGGCGCAACCCTAAAATAGCTTCAGATCCTCCCAACACAACCAATACCCAGAAAATCACAGAATCCAAACTTATAAAATCCCCTTTAGACTTAAAGATAAGCGCCGATAGAATACATCCAGCCAACAAGAAGGACGCCTTGTCGAACCAGACCCACTGCCCGACAGTTTCAGCAGGAAGTAACCCTGAAGAAGCTACGCATACCATTGACAATAAAACCAGAACAGCCATCCAAAGCACAGTCCAAGTAACGACAGCCTTTATTTGCCTTATTCTATTTTCTTCCATACCCGTTCCCATTTTATACTTCCTGACATATCATCCTTCGATTTCCAAATGCGTAGAGCCCTGCCTACAATAAAAGGTTCAGGCAACAATCCCCAATAGCGTGAGTCTTTCGAGTTCTCCATCTTGTCACCGGATACGAAATAATAATTCTCACGGAAACAGTATCTGCTTATAACACTGTCTCCTAACAATACAGTATCCCTCCTGAACGTCAGTTTCTCCTTCTGTTCCCATTCTATCAGATTTCTATAAAGCATCCGGTTCAGTGAATCCATCTCTACTACACTTCCTTTAGCCGGTATGTACAATGGTCCAAATTCGGCAATGCTCCAGCCCAGTTCTTTATCAAAAGGATAACTTTCAACCACTATTCCCCTATTCACAAATTCCTCGGAGTCAAGTAATTTTTGCAATTTATCTTGTGCAGCAGTATTCCCCAAGTATCCGTCATGCCCTTTCACCCTATAATGGCAGTCCTTGATTTCCAAAGTGTCTCCCGGAACTGCTATACAACGCTTTACATAATATGACATTACATCAAAGGCAATGCTGTCCCAACTTCCCGGATAAGGAAAATTGAATACAAGCACATCATTCCTCTTGAACTCCCTCCATCCGGGCATACGATGAATCTTAACCTCTTTCCTTTCCAATGCGGCAAACACATCGAACAACCTCGCTCCTTTTGAGCACTTATCAACCAGAATATAGTCTCCTGCCAACAAGGAAGGTTCCATCGAATCAGAAGGAATCTTAAAGGAAGTGACAAGCAACAACTGAGCCAACAGTCCCCAAAGAGCCACAAAACACAATCCATAGACTAAATTAATGCCCCAAGCCAACAACTTACGCAAGAATAAATTATTCCGAAACCTCATTTCCCAAAATTTGATATGAAAACCTGCTTTCCGTTCTCAATCCGAAATACTTGCTCCTCTTTGCCACGTGTGATGTCATGAAGATAAAAAAGTGCGCCCCTAGGCATGTTGTCATACACCAAAAAAGTATCGGTAGCCTTTTTCTGTCCCAACGAAATCCATCCATCTTTTCCCCCATGATAAAACAACTCATAAACATCGCCTATACGGACAAAATTATCATCATTTCTGGGCATATACATCAATTCATTGAAACATATCTCCTTACCAAAATCAATCACCATAGAAGCACCTCCCTTTTTAGGTAAATAGTAAGTAAGCACGTCACCGTCAATAATATTATCTATTTTAAGATACTTATTTTCCGAAACATCTCCTTCTATTTTCAGAGGATTCACCTTCACTCCATCATAACTGAAAGACAACTCGGCCAATTCAATACGTATATCTTTTGGCGTAGAGAACCTAACATACCGTCCTTTCACCGGTTCCGGCAAATGTATAAAAGTACGGTTGGTATGTGGGGTATCGCAAATACAATAAAATGGTTCATTCCCTGAAAAATCTTTTCTATTTGACACCTCAAATTTACTGCCTACCATGATATTGAAACAGTATCTAATCCAGTCAAAGAAAGCAGCTTTTCTTTTTAAAACGACAGTATCCTTTACAGACAAATCAGGAATGTAAGGATGTGCCTCCTTACCGTCAAAGAAAAAGGGATAACCTATGGGCTTATAGGTTGAATTCTCATAAGCAAGAGGCATATATATCATTTTAGCCTCTATATTATTGAAAGTCGCTTTTCCTTTCCTCAATTTAGCTATATCCACTCCCTCTCCTGCCGTTTGCGGACGAAATACTCCCAAATATACATAGTCGTCTTCTACATCACTTAAATCCAACACCAAATCATCTTTAAAATAATCTTCAGAAACATCCTTCACAAAACAATGTCTGAACAAGGGAGGTATCTCATCTTTCACACTCAGAAACTTCAGTTTCTCTTTTTGTAGACCATAACAATAGCGAAATACCTTCCCTATCCTTCTTCCGTCCACGTCCCACTTAAATTTAGCCACATGGAAAGAGTTTATATTAACAAAATTTCCCAAAGAATCTCTCACTACATCCCAGATATGGCCCATTCGGGATTCCGATTCAAAGAAATACACGTCTGCTGTGGCCGGAATTCCTAATGAGCGCAAAACATAAAGTCCAAAATCACACATGTCCACACATTTTCCGGCCCGATGCTCCAATAGGAAAAGAGCACCCATATGAGGTGAATCAAAGTCATTATTAAACCGAAATCCCCTTTCCCTCAGGTTCTCCATAACAACCTTCGTGGCTTCCATTACATCTGTTCCTATATAAACAGAGTCCAATAAAAACGAGAATTCCTCGCTGTATACACTCCGCCAGTCTTCAAGCGTTTCATCACCGATACGATAAGGAAGAATCAATTCACAGAAATCATCAAAGGAAAGATCTTTATTCCAAGGCCTTTTCTTCCAGACCACAAAGGCTTGATCTATATTACGAATCAGATAATCAGCAGTTATAACATGAATATCATACTCTTTATTCATCATCGAAGCCGGATATTTCTCCCATTTTGCTACTTGACTACTATCAATGATACCAAAAGAATCCGTAGTTGCTTTCCAATATCTCAACGTATCTATCAGCCACCCTTTGTAACTGTAACATTTAGGCATATTCTCAATCAAAAAGCAAGCTGCTTTATATTTCTCCCCACTATCTTTATAGTGGATAAGTACCTTTTCTAACTCGCCCCGATTACTCCCAGCCAGTTCAAGCGCTTTACTCAAACGATGGTTGTTCACACAAGAGCAAAGAAGCAATAATGTAAACAACCACACAGATTTCCTCATACCTTATTAATTTTCGTTTTTACTTTTTTAAACACTCACTGTGCATTACCAGAAACCGTAAGTATTATCGGAGATGACTCCGAATTACAATGTATTCTTACTGTTTTACTAAAATGTTCAGGATGTTCTGCCTTATAAATAATAGACAAATTCAAATCCATTCCCGGACGAACCGGCTCTTTAGAGTACTCTACAGAAATACAGCCACAAGACGTATCCACCCCCTCTATTGCCAACAGTTTATCGCCTACATTTTTCATGATAAAAGTAACCTTCTGTTCTTTTTGCCAGTCGAAATTCCCCATAGATGTCGAAACTTTATCCACATCAACAATTGTTTGAACATCATTGTCTTCATCATCAGATTTTACTTCTCTGCCTTGTATAATCTTCAAATAGAGCTCTCTTACTTTCAAATTATGGATAGGATTACCCATAGCTACAACTCTATTATCATTATCCAACAAAAAAGTTTGAAATGCCATATCAGCAGGAAAATGATTCAACTTATTCAAGTAGTCTCCTTCATCAATACAAATCGGATGTTTAAACCTTTCCACCCGTAAAGTTTGATATATCTCCATTCCATTTTTAGGACACAAGAAAAAAAGGAACTGTACCGTATGAGGTCGTATAGAATCGACTACGGTGATAAACTTTTCCCATTCAGCAAGTTTCAGTTTACAACTGGTACAACCCGTAGAATCAATATAAGTCAATATTTTATATGTGTTTTGAATGGGATATTCTACCGTATCTTTTCCTTGAATCGTAAAAACCGACCTAGCAGGCAAACTCAATTCTTTTCCTATCCATTTCTGTAACAAAGAAAAAGATTTGTCTTTATTGGATTTTCCACATGAAGCAAATACCACAAAACCTAAGATTATTATTATAAAATTCTTCATAAGTTATCATTTATAAACTACCTTCAATCAATTATCTAATAAATCCATCTTGAAGAATCGTGTACTTTCATAATCAGAGCAACTTCCACAAAGAATTTTTCTCTCTTCATCTACAAATATATCATTGATAAGCACACTGAAACGATATTTAGCGACCAAATTCCCTTCCCAATCCAAAACCAACAAATTGCAATGCGGAAGCAAAGGCCCCGCACCCAACTGATTCGGATTTATCAAATAAATATACCTATCCGTTACAAACGGACAACTAAAATGCCAATACTGCTCTGAAGGGCGAGCGGGAACTACCTTGTAATTTCCCAGCCCACCTTCCAGAAAGACGTCATGCCGCAAATTTTCATTCCGATCATAGATCCGGATACGTCTCAAAGAAGCGTAAGTAACCACAAAAGCACTCCTATCCGGTTTCATCATCAGATAATGATAATAAGCCGATTTAAAGCTTTCCAAATTCTTAAAACGAATATCATTTTCCGGATAATTCCCCCCTGAGACATCTCTTCCCGTCTGAATATCTGTCACATGATATTCAGACACTCCCGGATGTTTTCTCCTATCTGCATATATATACACCCCGGGATTCAACTCTTGCACCGTCCCAATATTTTCACTTACTTTATCAATAACAAAAGAAGATGTTTTACACAAGGAATCACTTTTCAAGGTATAGGCATCCACTTCTCCTCCCGATTCAAGATACAAACAATCTTTTCCTTGAGAAACAGAAAAACGACCGGGAAGCACCATTTTCTTTATGAATTTTAAATCGGGGTAATCATAGATTCCTACTTCTTCATATCCCCCAAAAGCAATCACCCGATTGTTGATTCTATTCATCCGAGCGGGACGTACCAATTCTTCTGCCGGATATGTCTTAATAGGAAGCATTGTATCTATAGGAAAATGTTCTTTATAGACGACAGCCACAGCATTACGCTGTTCCCCACAAGCCACACAAAGAAGTAGTGCAACGCAAATAACGATTAAATGCCCTATCTTATAATTCATATTTCACCAAGACAAAATCCGGATTCACCCCTATGGCATACAACGTATTACTCTGTTCTTCAGAAGCTATACGCATTACGGGAATGCCCAAATCAACAATCTTCACTAAATTTCCATCATAATCATACAAGAAAACAGTATGAGGGCATTTGCTTGCATCCCTTCCCACTGTAGATTCATCCGTATCATCCTTTCTACGGTCTCGTTGCAATGTAATAATAAAATCCTTGCTCATACAAAGTCCCCGGACACCTTTTACCCTGCGGTCAAAAATCACCTCATTGTTCCGAATCTCGTATTCGTCACCATCTGTTCTCCATTCCCACACTAATGAAAATTCATCCTCACCCTGCTGATACAATGCTAAATAAGGGAAATCATAACAAGAACAGACAAATACTCCACGAGATGCATTATATCCTCTCTCTCCCCCTAAATATTGTTTCACCTGCGGAATGGGATAATTGCCAAACGAAGAAGCCTGACCATGCAATAGAGTTTCAAAACAATGTTCCGCACCAGCATCCGCAACTCCAATATACACATTCTTGGCATATTCAGCCATGGCAGGACGTGATAACCGTTCCTCTTCCGTCATAGGAATAAACGCATCTTTACTTTGCGACAAGCTATCAAGAGACAAGAAGCCACGCGTCTTTCCATTAGCATCCACGGCAAAAAAACGATTGTCGATACATGAGCCATTTATACCTCCTGTGATAAATTCACGCGGACCTTCTCCTACCTTTCCCATCACTCCCACTTTACGACCAGTTTCTTTTTCTTGCACATGTACAAAATAGTCGCGCGCAAAAGGGTCCTCCCACACCAAAAAATCACCGGCTACGCGTAAGGTTCCCGGCATGGTAGTTGCTATTTCATCATCCAGCAACTCATAAGTTGCACTCACATATTCTACATTCAGTTTTTTCTCATTTGCACAGCCATACAAGAAAAAAAATATAAGCAAATAATAATATGTTTTCATTATATACTATTTTTTATTAGCGAGCACCGCAAAATAGTTACATGATCCAACGAATTTTATAAATATTCTACAGTGCTCTATCATTTTATGTCTTTAAGCAGCCATTAGGCTGTCAAATTCCACTAATAATGACAATTCTTTCGAGTTTCACAACTATTTTTACCATTAGCATACGCATATGTATGATGTACATTAAAGCAAACACAACATTCTCTATCCCAACTGGGGTCACAACCTGGATTCGATATTTCACTACCTGCCAACGCTTCCACATTCGCCAACATCAAATCAGACATAGTTTCCGATTGTTGGTTAGCATAAACACCGTATCCTGCCACTGCCGCAAATGCTGCAACAAAAGCTATTTTCATTATCTTTTTCATTGTTTTCTTTGTTTTTCTTAATCAATAATATTTTGTTTTGTCTTCCATATCTATCCTTTCAATGGGAAAGCAAACATTTTGCTTATTCAATCCAAATCCTTATCTTTGCCTCGACCTCCTTTCTGGGTGGGTTATGGAACGGACGGCTCATCATGCACCAACAAGACGTTTGCCGTCCGTTCCTCTCCATTCCTATTTATATTTTTCTTTTATTTCATTGTATACTCTATTATCGGTTCATCCTTGTTCACATCCGTAGCAAGAATCGTCCCTTTTTGCTCATTTACAGAGATGCCATAGATACAATGGTCGAGTACATATTTACAGAGAGGTTCCCCCTTCAAGTTGAATACATAAATATATTGTCCCCCATCCACTTGGATGCCTTTCCGTGCATTCTGGGCTATTTCTTTAAAAGAGCGTCCATGAAAGACGGCATAAATGGCACTGTCCGTCACTTGCACATCGCTGAATCCCATGATACCCGTAGGAATGCCATAACCTTCTGCCAATTTGAATTCCGGCTCGCCATGAGGCCCGATGCGTACCACGTGCGTGCTGTCTTTCAAATTAAAGACTTCAAGCACTTCGCCCAGTTGGGTGACCGCCGCCAGCACTCCGTTTCGGGGATTGTAATCGATGAAGCTGCGCCATGCCTGCGCCAATGCAGGACGAGCATGCTTCATGGCATCCTCATTGGAAGAAGGGATTGCCCCCATTTTATACAACAGTCCGCCTTGCCTGTTAACCCAGACAAAACGGTTGTCTCCCGCATCATCGGGAATAATAAAGGTA
>ENA-OQKY01001505-OQKY01001505.1-human-gut-metagenome-genome-assembly--contig:-NODE-1505-length-12989-cov-3.215752_pt1 | contig 12989 bp, 12 predicted proteins | sample MGYA00242652_ERZ504805 | MGnify/ENA primary metagenome ERZ504805 (study PRJEB26092, sample SAMD00036400) | human gut metagenome | host: Homo sapiens | study: EMG produced TPA metagenomics assembly of... | reverse complement strand
CGATCTCGTGTATACGCCGGGGGAGGTTCTCGACGGCAAGCGTGAAACTCAGCAGATGCCGGAAGTCGGTCAGCGTCTGCGCGTTGGCGGGATGGTGATGCCGGGGAGTGTGCAGCGCGATCCCAATTCGCTAAAAGTAACTTTCACCATTTACGACGCTGAAGGTTCAGTAGATGTCTCTTACGAAGGCATTTTGCCGGATCTGTTCCGTGAAGGGCAGGGCGTTGTGGTGCAGGGCGAACTGGAAAAAGGCAATCATATCCTCGCGAAAGAAGTGCTGGCGAAACACGATGCAAACTACACGCCGCCAGAAGTTGAGAAAGCGATGGAAGCTAACCGCCGTCGCCCGGCGAGTGTTTATAAGGACCCAGCATCATGATGCCAGAAATTGGTAACGGGCTGCTGTGTCTGGCGCTAGGAATTGCGCTGCTGCTGTTCGTGTATCCGCTATGGGGCGTGGCGCGCGGGGACGCGCGCATGATGGCGTCTTCCCGCTTGTTTGCCTGGCTGCTGTTTATGTCTGTGGCTGGCGCATTTCTGGTGCTGGTCAATGCTTTCGTGGTCAACGACTTTACCGTCACCTATGTTGCCAGCAACTCCAATACCCAGCTTCCGGTGTGGTATCGCGTGGCGGCTACCTGGGGCGCGCATGAAGGCTCGCTCCTGCTGTGGGTGCTGCTGATGAGCGGCTGGACCTTTGCGGTAGCGATTTTTAGTCAGCGTATTCCGCTGGATATTGTGGCCCGCGTACTGGCGATAATGGGGATGGTCAGCGTCGGCTTTTTGCTGTTCATTCTCTTTACCTCTAACCCGTTCTCACGCACGTTGCCGAACTTCCCGATTGAAGGTCGCGATCTTAACCCGCTGTTACAGGATCCGGGGCTGATCTTCCATCCGCCTCTGCTTTATATGGGGTACGTCGGCTTCTCGGTGGCGTTTGCTTTTGCCATTGCATCTTTGTTGAGTGGGCGTCTGGACAGCACTTATGCGCGTTTTACTCGTCCGTGGACGCTGGCTGCGTGGATCTTCCTGACGCTCGGCATTGTGCTCGGTTCCGCATGGGCCTATTACGAACTCGGCTGGGGCGGCTGGTGGTTCTGGGATCCGGTAGAAAACGCCTCGTTTATGCCGTGGCTGGTGGGGACTGCGCTGATGCACTCACTGGCGGTCACTGAACAACGCGCCAGCTTCAAAGCGTGGACATTACTGCTGGCAATCAGTGCCTTCTCGTTGTGTCTACTGGGGACTTTCCTGGTGCGTTCCGGCGTGCTGGTATCGGTACACGCGTTTGCGTCTGATCCGGCGCGCGGTATGTTTATCCTCGCCTTTATGGTGCTGGTGATTGGCGGTTCGCTGCTGCTGTTTGCCGCGCGTGGACACAAAGTTCGCTCACGCGTAAACAATGCGCTGTGGTCGCGGGAATCTTTGCTGTTAGCGAACAACGTTTTGCTGGTCGCCGCGATGCTGGTGGTGTTGCTGGGGACGTTGCTGCCGCTGGTGCACAAGCAACTGGGACTGGGCAGTATTTCGATTGGCGAACCGTTCTTCAACACCATGTTTACCTGGTTGATGGGGCCTTTTGCGCTACTGCTTGGGGTCGGCCCTCTGGTGCGCTGGGGCCGCGATCGCCCACGTAAAATCCGCAATTTGTTGATTATCGCCTTCATCTCTACGCTGGTGCTGTCGCTGCTGTTGCCGTGGCTGTTCGAAAGCAAAGTTGTGGCGATGACAGTGCTCGGCCTGGCAATGGCCTGCTGGATTGCGGTGCTGGCAATTGCGGAAGCTGCGCTGCGTATTTCACGCGGCACGAAAACCACCTTCAGTTATTGGGGGATGGTGGCGGCTCACCTGGGGCTGGCAGTGACAATTGTTGGCATTGCTTTTAGTCAGAACTATAGCGTTGAGCGTGATGTGCGCATGAAGTCCGGCGATAGCGTCGATATTCATGAATATCGCTTCACCTTCCGTGATGTCAAAGAGGTGACCGGTCCGAACTGGCGTGGCGGTGTGGCGACTATCGGCGTAACGCGAGATGGCAAGCCGGAAACAGTGCTGTATGCAGAAAAACGTTATTACAACACTGCCGGGTCGATGATGACCGAAGCGGCGATTGACGGTGGCATCACGCGTGACCTGTACGCGGCACTCGGTGAAGAGCTGGAAAACGGCGCGTGGGCCGTGCGTCTTTACTACAAACCATTTGTTCGCTGGATTTGGGCGGGCGGGCTGATGATGGCGTTGGGCGGACTGCTGTGTCTGTTTGATCCTCGCTATCGTAAGCGCGTGAACCCGCAGAAAACTGCGCCGGAGGCTGCATGAAGCGCAAGGTATTGTTAATTCCGTTGATTATCTTCCTGGCGATTGCCGCGGCGCTGCTGTGGCAGCTGGCGCGTAATGCCGAAGGGGATGATCCGACCAATCTGGAATCGGCGCTCATTGGCAAGCCAGTGCCGAAGTTTCGCCTCGAATCACTGGACAATCCGGGGCAGTTTTATCAGGCGGATGTGCTGACTCAGGGCAAACCGGTGCTGCTTAACGTCTGGGCGACCTGGTGTCCGACCTGCCGTGCGGAACATCAATATCTGAATCAGCTTTCTGCGCAGGGCATCCGCGTGGTCGGCATGAACTATAAAGACGATCGCCAGAAGGCAATCAGCTGGCTGAAAGAGCTGGGCAATCCTTACGCGCTAAGCCTGTTTGATGGCGACGGCATGTTAGGGCTGGATCTCGGTGTCTATGGCGCGCCAGAAACGTTCCTTATTGACGGCAACGGCATCATTCGCTATCGCCATGCGGGCGATCTCAATCCTCGCGTCTGGGAAGAAGAGATCAAGCCACTGTGGGAGAAATACAGTAAGGAGGCCGCACAATGAGGTTTTTATTGGGCGTGCTGATGCTGATGATCTCCGGCTCAGCGCTGGCGAACATCGACGTGTTGCAGTTTAAAGATGAAGCACAGGAACAACAGTTCCGTCAGCTCACTGAAGAACTGCGCTGCCCGAAATGCCAGAACAACAGCATTGCCGATTCCAACTCGATGATTGCCACCGACCTGCGCCAGAAAGTGTATGAACTGATGCAGGAAGGCAAAAGTAAGAAAGAGATTGTCGATTATATGGTGGCGCGTTACGGCAACTTCGTCACTTACGATCCGCCGTTAACGCCGCTGACCGTGCTGCTGTGGGTGCTGCCAGTAGTGGCTATTGGCATTGGCGGTTGGGTCATATACGCCCGTTCGCGGCGTCGGGTACGCGTGGTGCTGGAAGCGTTTCCAGAACAAAGCGTGCCGGAAGGTAAGCGTGCCGGATATGTTGTTTATCTGCCGGGTATTGTGGTGGCGTTAATTGTGGCTGGCGTCAGCTACTACCAGACTGGCAATTATCAGCAGGTGAAAATCTGGCAGCAGGCCACGGCACAGGCTCCGGCGTTACTGGACAGGGCGCTGGATCCGAAAGCCGATCCGCTCAACGAAGAAGAGATGTCGCGCCTTGCGCTGGGGATGCGTACTCAACTGCAAAAAAATCCGGGAGATATAGAAGGCTGGATTATGTTGGGCCGCGTTGGCATGGCGCTGGGTAACGCCAGTATCGCCACCGATGCATACGCCACTGCGTATCGCCTCGATCCGAAAAACAGCGATGCTGCACTGGGATACGCTGAAGCGTTGACACGTTCATCTGATCCCAACGACAACCGCCTCGGCGGCGAACTGCTGCGCCAGTTGGTGAGAACGGACCATAGCAATATCCGTGTGTTAAGCATGTATGCATTTAATGCCTTTGAGCAGCAACGATTTGGCGAAGCCGTTGCCGCGTGGGAGATGATGTTGAAACTCTTACCTGCCAACGATACTCGCCGTGCGGTGATCGAACGTAGTATCGCGCAGGCGATGCAACATTTGTCGCCGCAGGAGAGTAAATAAAAAGTGGCCCGATGGTGATGCCATCGGGCTATTTTTATTGTGCCCCGCGTTGTTGCAGGAACAGAATGGTGGCCGCCACGCGTGAGCGGACGTTGAGTTTACGCAGCAGATTGCGAATATGGACTTTTACTGTCTGCTCGGAAATATTCAACACCGAGGCAATCTGTTTATTTGACAGCCCCTGTGCCAGCTCGTGCAGAACATCCAGCTCGCGTTCTGTCAGCACGCTGAAGGGGTCTTCTTCCGCGCCAAACATTTCACGTTCACGTAAGTACTGATTGACGCGTTCGCTAAAGACTTTGCTGCCTTTCGCTCCGGCACGAATTGCTTCCAGTAACACTTCCGGGTCGCTGTCTTTCAACAGATAACCGTCTGCGCCTGCGTCTATCAGTGCAAAGACATCGCTGGAGGCATCTGATACGGTCAGGATAATAATTTGCGCGGTAACGCCATCCCTGCGCAAGGCATTGAGGGTATCCAGGCCACTCATGCCTTTCATATTGAGATCCAGCAAGATCACGTCGATATCCAGTCTATTCGCCAGATCGATCGCGCTTGCGCCGTCGCCCGCTTCGGCGACCACTTCAAAGCCAGAATCAAGCTCCAGTAACTGACGAACACCGCGTCGCATAAGTGGATGATCATCCACAATCATCACCTGAAAAGGCGTTGCTTCAGGCATAGTAGTCTCCTGAGGTTTTATTAGAATCATTATGTTTGAGCGTAGCGTTGGTAACGCTACCAGGCGCGTGAATGTTACCCCATTTTATGTATGGACATGTAGTGAAAACTACAACTTTGTCGTTCGCTTTGGCATCATCTTCATTATAAAGACGGAATTTTGCATCAGCTTCTCATCAGGAAAAACAACTAAAAAATCAATCACAATACTTGTGCATTTCTTTAAACAGTTTTTAAAAACTGACTCCGGGTATGGAGCTATGGGTATTTTCTGTCCCCAATGCTTTTAACAGCAATTAATTTCATAGGATGAAAGCTTAATGCACCAATCTGGTTCTGTTTCTCTTTGTCGTTCCGCAATATCTGTTCTGGTGGCTACAGCGTTATATTCACCCATAGCATTAGCATCAACTGTTGAGTATGGTGAGACAGTTGATGGTGTTGTCCTGGAAAAAGATATCCAGCTGGTTTATGGGGCCGCCAATAATACGAAAATCAATCCTGGCGGAGAACAGCATATATAAGAATTTGGTGTAAGTAGTAATACTGAAATTAACGGGGGATATCAGTACGTTGAAATAAATGGCACCGCAGAATACGCAGTATTAAATGATGGTTATCAAATTGTTCAAATGGGTGGCGCGGTAAATCAGACTACGATCAATAATGGAGTGCTACAGGTTTATGGCGCGGCGAATGATCCCACGATTAAAGGAGGGCGCGGTGATGCGGCATTTACGTTGGGCAATGCCGGAAGCGTTGTTGATATCAGTACGTATGAATATACCTTGCTGGATAATGGCAACCATAGCTGGAGTCTCGCAGAGAATCGCGTACAAATGCCCCCTTCAACCACGGATGTGCTGAATATGGCGGCAGCACAACCGCTGGTATTTGATGTAGAACTGGACACCGTGCGTGGGCGTCTTGGTAGCGTAAAAGGCGTTAATTACGATACGGCGATGTGGAGTTCGGCAATTAACAGCCGCAACAACGTGAACACTGATGCGGGAGCTGGCTTTGAGCAAACATTGACGGGCCTGACGCTCGGTATCGATAGTCGTTTCTCCCGTGAAGAAAGCAGCACAACTCAGGCGGGTGTAGTCTGGACGTTCTGATAACAGAAAATAAACAGGCCGTGATGTGTCGCTATCTGTTTATCGAATTAAATGCAGATATAAAAAAACCAACCGCAATAGGTTGGTTTTCTTGGGATTTTTGGTCGGCACGAGAGGATTTGAACCTCCGACCCCCGACACCCCATGACGGTGCGCTACCAGGCTGCGCTACGTGCCGACTCGTGGCTGCTAATACTACCGTTTTCCACACCGATTGCAAGTAAGATATTTTGCTAACTGATTTATAATTAATCAGTTAGCGATAAAACGCTTCTCGTCTGTCAGTACTTGCAATAACAAACTTAACTGTGGTTTTTCATCTTTCACTCTTTCACCACGTAAGTTGTAAGTGCGGTATTTACCGTTATTGTTCAGCACCAGTGTCTTTTTCGGGGTGGTAATTGCCAGCGTATCGTTATCCGCGGCGGTAACCCAGTAATGGCGGCGTTGAGGGTTGAACAAATCCTGACCTTGCGAATATTCGCTGGCAGGTGTGCTGACATGTAGCAGGCGTTGCATCAGCGTCGTCATCAGATCGGTATGATCAGTCAGCGCATTAATACGCTGCGCCGGCGTGCCTGGCCAGTGAATCACTAATGGCACCTGCAGATGACCGTGGGACCAGTCAAAGGTTTCTTCCTCTTCGCTCAGCGGAATACCCCGCCCGGCAGTGATAATCACCACCGTATTGTCCAGTTTGCCAGAATCACGCAGTGCATTGAGCACGCGGTTGATCTGGTCATCGACATTGCCTGCCGCCCGGCTATATTTCCGTGCAAATGCCTGCTGATTGCTGTCGTCAATGTTTGTGCCATTGAAAGAGACCCACGAGAACCAGCGGTTATCTTCTTGTGCGTAGCGGCCCAGCCAGTTGATCCACTGCGTGGCGGTCTGTTCGTCGGATTGGGTGCGTACACTCGGCATCGAGAAATCTGACAACAATGCCTGACGATACAGCGGGCTGGTAAAGCCATCTGATGAGAATAACCCCAGCTGATAGCCTTGCTGATTAAGCGCAGTAATTAACGCCGCAGGCGTACGAGTCGACAGAATGCCGTCCATATAGCTCGGCGAGATGCCATAGAACAGGCCAAAGATGCCGTTGTCTGTAGTGTTGCCGGAGCTCATATGGCGCGTGAACGAAATATTTTGCTCAGCAAAACCTGCCAGCGCAGGCATCTGCTTCTCGAAGCGTGAGTAGTTCAGGCCATCGACAGTAATCAACAGCACATTCTGCCCGGTGCCCATATCGCGATAGCGCAGTTCGCTTAACGGATACTGAACGGAAACGGCGTCTGGATTGCCTTGCTCAATAAGACGGCGTTGATACTCCTGCGCATCAAGCAGGCCATGCTTCTCAAGAAAACGTCGTGCCGTCATCGGGTACGAAAGCGGCAGGTTAGCGCGCTGCATGGTGATCGGGCGATAGAAGTTGGCATCGGCCCAGATATAAACCACATGCGAGGCGATAAAGGCGATAAATAAGAATGCGGCCAGCGGGCGCGCGAAGCGCCGACGACGCGTCAGGCTGCGCAGCTTTTGCCAGCTCCACGTCGCAAACACCAGTTCAAGCAATAAAATAACCGGCACACTGATGAACATTAGCTGCCAGTCGCGCGCCATCTCATTTTCGTCTGGGTTGATAACCAGCTGCCAGACGATGGGATTAAGATGGAGATGGAAACGAGTAAAGACTTCGCTGTCGATCAGTAATAGCGTCATTCCCGCCGTTGCCAGAATGACGGACAAAAACCTCATCAGCCTCTGGGAGCCGACGATAAAGGTTAGCGGGAAGAGGATCAGCAAGTAGGTGGCGAACACCAGGAAGCTGAAATGACCGATAATGCTTACGTAGGAATAAATGCGACCAGCAAGCGTTGTCGGCCAGTCGGCGATAAACAGGTAACGGCTGCCAATGACGAGCGAAAGCAGAATATTGAACAGTGCAAACCAGTGCCCCCAACTGACCATCTGGGAGACTTTTTCACGGTAGCGCTGACGATGAGTTACCATAACCTGTTATCTGTTTCCCTTAGTGCGCTTTGTCTTCGTTGATAGAGGACTGTAAGGCGCGGGCAAAAGAGTTGGCAATTGCCTGGCGTTGGGCCGGGGCAATGCTGGTGTTGATAAGGTTAGTGACCATGTTGTCTAACACCATCAGGGAAAGGTCTGGCGGAGCCTTATGTTTTTCCAGTAGGTTGAGCAGCTCTGCGAGCAATTGTTCAACCTGTTCATCACTGTAGCGGGAAATTTGTGGCATAAATCGAAATCAGTTAGTTGATGAAAGGGCAACATATTACCGTAGCAACGGTTTTTTTTCTGCTTTTTTATGCGTTAAATCATTCTCGTTACGCCGCCTTCTGTAAAATGACCGCCATCTTTTATTGCGTCGCTTAACCGGCGGTGGTTGAATACCGCCCGGTCTTAAAGGAGAGTTTATCATGAGTCTGGATATCAACCAGATTGCTCTGCACCAGCTTATCAAGCGTGATGAGCAGAACCTTGAGCTGGTGTTGCGCGATTCATTGCTGGAACCGACGGAAACCGTCGTTGAGATGGTGGCAGAACTGCATCGGGTCTATAGCGCCAAAAATAAAGCTTACGGCTTGTTTAGCGAAGAGAGTGAACTGGCGCAGACGCTGCGCTTACAGCGTCAGGGCGAAGAGGACTTTCTGGCATTTAGCCGCGCGGCAACCGGTCGCCTGCGTGACGAATTAGCGAAATATCCTTTTGCTGACGGTGGATTCGTGCTGTTTTGCCACTATCGCTATCTGGCGGTGGAGTATCTGCTGGTGGCAGTTCTGAGCAACCTGAGCAGTATGCGTGTTAACGAAAATCTCGACATCAACCCAACCCATTATCTTGATATCAATCATGCGGATATTGTTGCGCGTATCGATTTAACCGAGTGGGAAACCAATCCAGAGTCGACCCGCTATCTCACTTTCCTGAAAGGGCGAGTAGGGCGCAAAGTGGCGGATTTCTTTATGGATTTCCTCGGTGCCAGCGAAGGGTTAAACGCGAAAGCGCAAAACCGTGGGCTGTTGCAAGCGGTCGATGATTTCACTGCCGAAGCACAACTGGATAAAGCAGAGCGACAGAACGTGCGCCAGCAGGTTTATAGCTACTGTAATGAGCAGCTGCAGGCAGGTGAAGAGATTGAACTGGAATCGCTGTCGAAAGAGCTGGCAGGCGTCAGCGAAGTGAGCTTCACGGAGTTTGCGGCTGAAAAAGGCTACGAACTGGAAGAGAGCTTCCCGGCAGACCGTAGCACACTGCGTCAGTTGACGAAGTTTGCCGGTAGCGGCGGTGGCTTGACTATTAACTTTGATGCGATGCTGTTAGGTGAACGCATCTTCTGGGATCCAGCAACCGATACCCTGACCATTAAAGGCACGCCGCCGAACTTGCGCGATCAATTGCAGCGCCGGACGTCTGGCGGCAATTAATCGGTTTTGTGTTCTGAATGCCAGATGCGGCGTGAACGCCTTATCTGGCCTGCAAAAAATAGCAATACCGTAATCAGGCATAATTTGCAGAGACAAAAAACCCCGCCGGAGCGGGGTTTTTTACAACTTATTCAGCAATTAAGCGCGAACGAAGTCGATGTGCAGCAGCTTCGGTTTGTACGGGTGACGCTGTACGTCCTGAGCTTTAACTTTGATTTCTTTACCGTCAACAACGATGGTCAGAACTTCGCTGTAGAATTCAGCTTTAACTTGCATGTTCATGACTTTGTCGTGATCCAGTTCGACAGCCAGCGGCGCTTCTTTGCCACCGTAGATGATTGCCGGGAACTTGTTAGCGGCACGCAGGCGGCGGCTCGCACCCTTACCCTGCTCTTTACGTACTTCTGCGTTGATAGTAAACATTTCTTTCTCTCTTAAATTAATCCTGCTACAGGCGACCCAGCAACAGGTAAGTGATCTGCTTTGCGTATGCAAAAGCGGGCGAGATTCTATACTCAATCGCCTTATACATCAATCAAAACTACCATTAACCGCGTAATTCGTGCGCCCGACGAAAACGACCTTCGTAATCGAACACTTTTTCACGCACTTGCCAGTACTGACCTTTCATGCGGGCGACGACAAAATCCGGGTGTCGCAGTAATGCTTGCTGGGCGAGGATATCGGCGGCGGTGATCCAGCGCAGAGGGATGCCCGGTGTGCGCGTATGCGGGCGGATAAAAAGCTGCTCGAAGGCGGTACGCTGGGCGGGCGTTTGCAGACGGAAACGCTCACTCACATCCGCGCCGTCTTCATCGTAATAGGTGATTTTCAACCATTCGCCTTTCTCGTCGTGTCCATGCTGCAAAGACATGCCGCTACAGCGTAATACCAGCGCGTCTTTCAGTCGTAGCGCCGCTTTTAACATATCATCCGGATCAACCAGTACCGTGTCACATTCGCGGCAGCGGCGAGCGGCAATATCATTTTCTGCGTTACATTGCGGGCAATTTTTAAAACGGAAACGGAAGTCACACTGTTCGCGATGTCCGTCGTCATCTTCAAACCATCCCTGACAGCGACGACCAAAGTGTTCAATCAATGTCCCGTCGGCGGTCGTTTTCCCCCAAAAGGTGTTGGCAAAACCGCAGGCAGGGCAGAAAACCTGTATCGGAACGTTGTCACTTTTGCCTTTCGGTGTACCAACTTCCGGCGCGTAGAGATCGTGAGGGTTACCCGCATAATCAAGAATTAAGCAATCAGTCTTGCCGGGGGCCAGGCGCAGACCGCGCCCGACAATTTGTTGGTAAAGACTCACTGATTCGGTAGGGCGCAGAATGGCGATAAGATCGACGTGCGGGGCGTCAAATCCGGTGGTCAGTACCGCGACGTTGACCAGATAGCGAAAACGCTGGGCTTTAAAATCATCAATTAACACATCGCGCTCAGAGCCGGGTGTGTCGCCAGTAATCAGTGCTGCATCTTCGGCAGGCAGTAATCCCACAATCTCTTTTGCGTGTTCGACCGTCGCGGCGAAAATCATCACCCCTTTGCGCGTTGCAGCAAACTCCATGATTTGGCTGATGATGTGTGGCGTAATGCGTTGCTGTTTTTTCAGCTCGCGGTTGAGATCGGCTTCGCTGAACAGTCCGTTACTCTGTGCCTGCAAGCGGCTGAAATCGTATTGCACGACTGGCATATCCAGCCGTTCTGGCGGCGTCAGATAGCCGTGTTTAATCATATAACGCAGCGGCAGCTCATAAATGCAGTCACGGAAAAGGGCTTTCTCATCGCCGCGTACCATGCCGTGATAATGGAACTGATAAATCCAGCCTTTGCCCAGTCGAAAAGGCGTGGCAGTCAGCCCCAGCAGGCGTAAGTGGGGATTCACTTTGGTCAGGTGAGTGAGGATTTGCTGATACTGGCTCTCTTCATCGTCACCAATACGGTGGCATTCATCGACAATCAACAGCGAAAATTCACCCTGAAAGGCATCAAGATTACGGGTGACCGACTGCACGCTGCCAAATACAACTTTACCGTGGCTCTCTTTGCGCTTTAGCCCGGCGGCAAAAATATCGGCTTCCAGCCCCAGCGCCTGATATTTTTCATGGTTTTGTGCCACCAGTTCTTTAACGTGTGCCAACACCAGCACGCGACCACGCGCCAGCCGCGCCAGTTCCGCTATCACCAGGCTTTTACCTGCACCGGTGGGCAGCACGATTACGGCAGGGGTTTTATGACGACGAAAATGGTTGAGCGTGGCATCCACGGCTTCTTGCTGATATGGGCGGAGTGTAAAAATCATGGTCTCGCGTAGGTAGATTATTCTGCTAATAGTATGCCACGGATCTTTTTCCCTTGAGGGAAGTTATTAGACCGCTATACTGGGCAGACAACAGTTCAGATTTTCGGGTCATTACCCGACCTCCGTTTTTTACAGGCAAAATCACACACATGCGACTTGATAAATTTATCGCACAGCAACTCGGTGTTAGCCGTGCTATTGCCGGGCGTGAAATCCGCGGCAATCGTGTCACCGTCGATGGCGAAATCGTCCGTAATGCAGCGTTCAAACTGCTCCCTGAACATGATGTCGCTTACGATGGCAACCCGCTGGCGCAGCAACACGGTCCACGTTACTTCATGCTCAATAAGCCTCAGGGCTATGTTTGCTCCACGGACGACCCGGATCACCCAACGGTGCTCTATTTTCTTGATGAACCGGTAGCGTGGAAACTGCACGCTGCAGGGCGTCTGGATATCGATACCACCGGTCTGGTACTAATGACAGATGATGGTCAGTGGTCGCACCGCATTACTTCCCCGCGCCATCATTGCGAGAAGACCTATCTGGTGACGCTGGAATCACCCGTAGCTGACGATACGGCAGAGCAATTTGCTAAAGGCGTGCAGCTGCATAACGAAAAAGATCTCACTAAGCCGGCGGTGCTGGAAGTGATTACCCCAACGCAGGTTCGTCTGACCATCAGCGAAGGGCGTTATCATCAGGTGAAACGCATGTTCGCCGCCGTGGGTAACCATGTGGTTGAGCTGCATCGTGAACGTATTGGCGGCATTACGCTGGATGCTGATTTAGCCCCCGGTGAATATCGTCCGTTAACTGAAGAAGAAATTGCCAGCGTCGTCTAACTTTTCAATGACTTTCAGGAGCCCGTTGTGACCACCCGACAGCATTCGTCGTTTGCTATTGTTTTTATCCTTGGCCTGCTGGCCATGTTGATGCCGCTGTCGATTGATATGTATCTGCCTGCGCTACCGGTAATTTCAGCGCAGTTTGGTGTACCGGCGGGCAGTACGCAGATGACCCTGAGTACTTATATTCTGGGCTTTGCGTTGGGGCAGTTAATCTACGGGCCGATGGCAGACAGCTTCGGGCGTAAGCCGGTGGTTCTTGGCGGTACGCTGGTGTTTGCCGCCGCCGCGGTGGCGTGTGCGTTGGCGCAAACCATCGATCAGCTGATTGTGATGCGTTTCTTCCACGGGCTGGCTGCGGCTGCGGCCAGCGTGGTTATCAACGCTTTGATGCGTGATATCTACCCGAAAGAAGAGTTCTCACGGATGATGTCGTTTGTCATGCTGGTGACGACCATTGCACCGCTGATGGCACCGATAGTTGGCGGCTGGGTGCTGGTGTGGCTGAGCTGGCATTACATCTTCTGGATCCTCGCCGTGGCGGCGATTCTGGCTTCGGACATGATCTTCTTTCTGCTCAAAGAAACCTTACCACCGGAGCGAAGACCGCCTTTACACATTCATAACAATCTTGGTAACCTTCCGGCCATGTTCCGCCAACAG
>ENA-OQKY01001498-OQKY01001498.1-human-gut-metagenome-genome-assembly--contig:-NODE-1498-length-13070-cov-41.478405_pt1 | contig 13070 bp, 16 predicted proteins | sample MGYA00242652_ERZ504805 | MGnify/ENA primary metagenome ERZ504805 (study PRJEB26092, sample SAMD00036400) | human gut metagenome | host: Homo sapiens | study: EMG produced TPA metagenomics assembly of... | reverse complement strand
CTTAATTTTACCACAAATGGATGCTCTTTTTTTATTCACTTGATAGATGAAAAGCAATGTGCAGTTAAAATACGGTAATTATGTGGCTTTCTGCCACTTTCACGGCAAAGCCGTGAATAATTCAGGTATAATATTCATAAATGAAAGAACAGCTTAATCGGATGAAAAGCAGCATCATCAGATCAGGCTGTTTTTTGTATAAACAAAAATCCATTCGATCAGGATTCTTTTTTATATCATTTTTCAATATATAGGGTAAGTACTTACTATATAAGTGACCAGTTATTCAGCTATTACACAATATGTTTGTGGGGCTATAGTTTAAAACAATAACTAATCCTAAAAAACGCTTATAACTATAATTATTGACATTATAAATCATTAATGATATTATTTTCCAGACAGAAAACATACTAATTCGATAGGAATAATAGGTAGAGCAGACAATAAAGCACACGCGAGAATAAAGGACGACGAAATATGTATATTGAATTAAAGCACATCAATAAATCTTTTGGAGATTTTCAGGCCTCCAAAGATGTGAATTTTGGAATTGAAAAAGGAAAACTGGTTGGTCTTCTTGGACCATCCGGAAGTGGAAAGACAACGATTCTCCGAATGCTTGCAGGGCTGGAGCATCAGGATTCCGGCGATATCTGTATTAATGGAAATGTGGTAAACGATCTCCCATCCAGTCAGAGAGGGATCGGATTCGTATTTCAGAACTATGCCTTATTTCCTTATCTTACAGTATATGACAATATTGCTTATGGATTAAAGATCCAGAAGAAAGATAAGAAATTTATCAAAAACAGAGTAGAAGAGCTGTTGGATCTGGTAGGACTTCCGGGACTGGAAAAGAGATATCCGGATCAGCTTTCCGGTGGTCAGAGACAGCGAATCGCACTGGCAAGAGCACTCGCACCAAATCCGGAGGTATTACTTCTGGATGAACCATTCGCAGCAATTGACGCGAAAGTACGACAGGAACTCCGGACCTGGCTGAGAGAAACCATTGATAAGATCGGAATTACAAGTATTTTCGTAACTCATGATCAGGACGAGGCCATTGAGGTGGCGGATGAGATCATTATTACTAATGAAGGTCGGGTAGAGCAGATGGGAGATCCGGTAGAGATTTATCTTCATCCGAAAACTCCATTTGTTGCACAGTTTATCGGAAAATCATCCATCATTGAAGAATACGGAAAATTAAAAGGATTTGATTCAATCGGACCGGATACAAAAGCAGTCATCCGACCGGAATTTATCGAAATCAAGAATTCAAAAGATGTGATAGAAGAAAGTTCTATCTACGAACATGCAACAGTAGAACAGAGTATTTTCAGAGGTAATTACTTCGAAGTACTGTTAAATATCAAAGGAATCACCGTAAGAACCAATTCTCCTCTGGTCAACGGACCATTAAAGAGTGGTGATAAGGTATGGGTGGTAATTAATCAGATGTATGTCTTCGATGACAAAACGACTACAACACTGACAAACAAAGGACTGGATGCATCCAGTATGTACTATATCTAGGAAGGCGGCAGAAAATATGGCAGCACAGACAGTAAGCACAAAGAAAACAGGCAATTGGGATCTGCCTCTGAAAATCATCAAAACAGGAATTGCATCCTGGCTGATCGTTTTTCTGATCTGGGGACTTGGATCCCTGCAATATGATGAAATTTTTCTTCCCAGTCCGGCAGAGACATGGGAGGCGTTAAAAACGCTGGTAAAGGACGGAACTTTATGGGCGGATGTAGTAGCATCCATAAGCAGAGTATTAAAGGGATGGGGACTGGCAGTTGTTACGGCAGTACCGATCGGACTGGTAGTCGGACATTTCAAACCGATCCGCTGGATCGTAGAACCGATTTTAAGTCTGTTTCGTTTCATTCCGGCCATTGCACTGACTTCACTTTTTCTGATGTGGTTTGGTGTGGATGATACTTCAAAAGTAGCATTAATCCTGTATGCAGCATTTTTCCAGGTGCTGGTCAATACGATCGCAGGAGTGGTTGCTACTGATCCATCTCTGATGGAAGCTGCATCCTGTATGGGCGCCAGCCGGCTGAGAGTATTTTTCACTGTGGTACTGCCTTCTGCAGTTCCGAATATCTTCACCGGTATCCGACTGGGACTCAGCAGCAGTATCATCTGTGTGATTGCAGCAGAGATGCTGGTTGGCAACGATGGTCTTGGTTATCTCATCCAGAGTTCCAAGATGTACTATAAAACAGCCTGGGCATTTGCGGGAATTGTTACTCTGGCATTGATCGGATTCGTAGCAGACCGTCTGCTTCAGCTTTTTGGAACAACATTTTTAAAACATTTTGGCGTGAAAAAGGCGTAATAAAAAAAGTGCAATAAAAAAGCATAATGAAAGAAGCGCAGCCACTGTAAGAAGTGAAAGAACTGCGGCATATAAAAAGAGGAGTACACAGGAGGGACGTTATTATGAAGAAAAGAGTTATCAGTCTGGCAGCTACAGCAGTGCTTGTTTTTGGAGTACTTTCCGGCTGCGGCAGTACATCATCTGACAACAGCACAACAACAAAAGAGACAACAGAAGAAACAGCATCCTCCGATGCATCTACATCCGATGGAGATCTGGTAACGGTAAGAGATGCAGTAATGACCGGTCAGCTTGATCAGTATGCTACGGAAGTAGGATTATGGCAGGGACTTTTTGAAAAATATGGTATCGACCTGAAGACAACCGAATTTGTAGCCGGTATCAATACGATTGATTCCGTAGTCAGCGGAACAGCCGATATTGGAATGATGGCTGATTATGCAGCAGTCAACCGTCTTGGAAATACGCTGGATGCTACAGATCTGAAGATTTTTTCACAGATTTCCGGCGGCGGAGTGGCACAGTCAGGTGGACTGTATGTGGATCCGAAATATGCGGATGATCTGGAGAGCCTGGATGGTTCAGAAGGATTCATGTATCAGGAAGGAACTGTATCTTACTATTACGCAAGTAAATGCATTGAATATCTGGGATTGGATGAGAGTAAACAGAATCTGATCAATACCGATTCTTCTCAGACCAGACTGGCACTGATCCAGAAAGGCGGTGCATCTGCAGTGTATGCGAATGGTTCTGAAGCAAATTATATTGAAGATGCCGGATGGGTTCTGGCAGCAACTTCTCAGGAAATTGGTATTCAGACAGGAACTTATTTCCTGGCAACAGATAAATATATTTCTGAAAATAAAGAGGTGCTTGCGAAATTCCTGCAGGCAATTGATGAAAGTACACAGTATATCAGCGATCATCTGGACGAATCTGCTGAGTATCTGGAGGGCAAACTGGGAGTCAAAGCAGAAGACTTTAAAGCAAACTGGGAGAATTACAGTTTTGAACCTGGATTTTCAGAGGAAGCAACACAGCATCTGGAAGATATTGAAAAATGGGGATACGAACATGGAAGTTTCCCGAAAGATTACAATATTCGTGACTTTATCACTACGGAAGCAGTAGATATTGCGTATCCGGATAAGGTGACACTTAAATAGCAGACAAAGGAGAAATCATCATGATACAGGAACTGAATGTAAATAATTTTGACCAGGAGATTCAGAAAGACAAACCTGTGGTTGTAGAATTCTATACCACCGCATGTAGCCACTGCAAAAAACTGGCAGGTGCATTAAACAAACTTTCCGAAGAAAAGGGAGACGATGTTTTCTTTGGCAAATGCAACATTGATCAGGAATCATTGTTACAGAGCAGATTTGATATTTCGGCAGTACCGACACTGTTATTTATCAAAAATGGAGAGATAAAAAACAAACTGGTGGGTGAAGTTCATCCGCTGATCATACAGGAAGAAATTAAAAAACTTGCATAGAACAAAAAAGACAGAAGAGATAAAGATAAAAACAGGAGGCAAAGATCATGGGTTATCCAAGCGTATTTCCAACAGGAGTTTTAGTATATAACAAAGACAAAGCATATAACGGTTACACAATTTATCCATCAGCAAAAGGAGCACTTCTGATCGACATGAACGGAAATGAAGTGAATCTGTGGGCAGGTCTTGGCGGATTTCCAAACAAGATTCTCCCGGGTGGTTATGTAATGGGAACTACCGGAGAACGTGGCGGAAAATATGCATACCAGGATCAGCTGGATCTTGTACAGGTTGATTATGACGGAAATATCGTCTGGAAATTCGATCATAATGAACTGATCGCAGACCCGGGAAAAGAGCCGACCTGGCAGGCAAGACAGCATCATGATTATCAGAGAGAGGGAAATACTGTTGGATATTATTATCCGGGCGGTGAACCGAAAACTGACAGCGGAAACACAATTATCCTGACACATGAGAATGTATACAATCATGAGATTTCAGATAAAAAGCTGATTGATGACAAGATCATTGAAGTAGACTGGGAAGGAAATATCCTCTGGAGCTGGCGCGCTTCTGATCATTTTGACGAATTTGACTTTGATGAATCTGCAAAGAATGTACTGTTCCGTAATCCTGGACTTCACGGAGAAGCAGGAGGCGACTGGATGCATATCAACTGCGTATCCGTACTTGGAGAAAACAAATGGTACGATGCAGGCGATGAGAGATTCCATCCGGACAATCTGATCTTTGATGCAAGAAATGCAAATATTCTGGCAATTATCAGCAAGAAAACAGGAGAAATCGTATGGCAGATCGGACCTGATTTTTCTAAGACAAAAGAACTCAGAAAACTGGGCTGGATCATTGGACAGCATCATTTCCATATGATTCCGAAAGGACTTCCGGGAGAAGGCAATCTGCTGGTATTTGATAATGGTGGAGAAGGTGGTTACGGAAATCCGAACCCATCCGCACCAACCGGAAACAACAACGCACACAGAGATTACTCCCGTGTTCTGGAATTTGATCCGATCACACTGGAAATTATCTGGCAGTATACACCACTGGAAGCAGGAAACCTGTTATTTACCGATGCTTCCAAATTCTACAGCTCCTATATCAGTTCCGCGCAGCGTCTACCAAACGGAAACACACTGATCACTGAAGGTTCTGACGGACATCTGATCGAGGTGACACCAGAACATGAGATTGTATGGGAATATGTAAATCCTTACTTTAAAAATATCGGCGGAAACTTCAAGATGAACATGGTTTATCGTGCATACCGTGCACCGTATGAATGGGTACCGCAGGCAATTCACGGGGAAGAAGTATCAATCGAACCGCTGGATGTGGAAACTTTCCGTGTACCGGGAGCATCTAAAGGAGCAGGAACAGGAAAAGTAACTGTAGTTGAGGGAGTAGATCCGAATCGTTCCAGCGTAACCGGCATGAACGGAGATGACGACGACAGCGATGAAGAGAGACTTGATTTCTGCGTAGCTTCTGTAAAGAAAGGTGATCTGAAAGAAGAGAAATAGGGAACGAAAGATATGACATACGACGTAGGTATCATCGGCAGCGGTCCGGCAGGTTTAAGCGCAGCAATCTATGCAAAACGGGCAAATCTGTCAGCCGTAGTAATAGAAAAAGAATACGAGGGAACCGGACAGATCGCTGAGAGCGGCCAGGTAGACAACTACCTGGGACTGCCGGGAATCAGTGGATATGATCTGGGAGAACAGTTCCGGGAACATGCAGTGAAACTCGGAGTATCTTTTCTGGAGCAGGAAGTAACAGAGATAAAAAAAGAAGACTCCGCAGTTTTTAAAATTATATTCGAAGACGGATCATCAGTAGAAACAAAAACTGTGATCTATGCAGCAGGAGCCACACCGCGAAGAGCGAATATTCCGGGAGAACAGGAATATTCGGGAAAAGGTGTTTCCTACTGTGCAATCTGTGACGGATCTTTTTACAGGGGCAAAAAAGTTGCTGTCCTTGGCGGCGGAGATACAGCACTTGATGATGCTGTTTATCTGGCAGATCTGGCAGAACAGGTATATGTGATCCACAGAAGAAAAGAATTCCGTGGTGCAGCCACAACAGTGGAAAAACTGAGAAAAAAAGAAAATGTTACGTTTGTACTGGAACATCAGGTAAAGGAGATCACCGGAGCAGAAAAAGTAAACGGGGTAATTCTGGAAGACGGAACTGCAATAGCAGTGGATGGCGTGTTTGTAGCTTACGGATCAGTGCCTCAGACAGATCTGGTGAAAGAACTTGTGACACTGGATGCAGCTGGCTATGTGAAAGCAGAAGAAACAGGAGAAACCAGTCTGGCGGGGCTGTATGTGGCAGGAGATGCACGAACCAAGAAACTTCGCCAGGTAGTAACAGCAGTTTCGGATGGTGCCAATGCAGCAACTGCAGTGGTGGAATACCTGAAATAGAATTAAATAAATTGATTCTGGTTCGTAACTGTGAAGATAATAAGCAGTTACCGATTAAAGATAAAAACAGGAAAGTAACGATCTGCAGGGATCATCCGAAAAGACACGTTACTGAGAGAGGAAAAAAAGAGTATGAGTTTTAATACAGACCTCCTCCATGCAGGAGTGGTTCGGGAAGCGAAGGGAGCAACCCTCACCCCGATCTATCAAAGCAGTGCGTTTGAACAGGACACCGCCGCAGATCTGGAAAAAATATTTGAAAATAAAGCGCCGGGATTCTGTTACACTCGTGTGGGAAATCCAACAGTAGCCGCATTTGAAAACAGGATCACAAAACTGGAAGGCGGTATGGCTTCCATTGCCTGTGCTTCCGGTATGGCAGCTATCATGAATGCTATTTTAAATATCGTAAGAAGCGGAGATGAGATTGTATCTTCTGCAAGCCTTTATGGAGGATCCATTGATCTTTTCCGAGATATCGAAGAATTTGGCATTACTACACGGTATGTAAAAAATAATGACTGGGAAGCAATTGAGGGAGCGATTAATGAACACACCCGTCTGATTTTTGCAGAGACGATTGGCAATCCCTGTCTGGATGTAACCGATGTGGAGCGACTGGCACAGATCGCACATGAACATAAGATTCCACTGATTCTGGACAATACCACAGCAACGGCTTATCTTTTTCAGGGAATCAAGCATGGCGCGGACATTGTGGTCAATTCTTCTTCCAAATATATCAACGGAAGCAGTAATTCCATCAGCGGCATTTTGACTTACAGCGGAAATTTTAAGTGGGATCCTGAGATGTATCCGCAGATTGCAGCTTATAAAAAGTTTGGTCCGCTTGCATATATCGCAAGGCTGCGAAACAGTCTTTTCAGAGACACCGGAGCATGTCTGGCACCGATGAATGCATACTTAAACCTGATCGGTATGGAAACTCTGGGACTTCGAATGGAACGACAGTGTGATAATGCACTGGCGCTGGCACAGTGGCTGGAGGATACTTACCCATCTATTACAGTTAATTATCCGGGACTGAAAAGCAGCAGTTGGAATGAAATTGCAGAGAAACAATTTACCAGAGGATACGGAGCAATCCTGACTCTCCGGGTGGGAAGTAAAGAAAAAGCATTTGCATTGATCGACGCACTGAAGATTCCGTATACACTCTCAAATATCGGAGATACAAAGACACTGGTGATTCATCCTGGATCAACGATTAGTCTTCACAGTTCAGAGAAAGAAAAAGAAGACGCAGGTGTTTTTGAAGATCTGATCCGTGTGAGTGTGGGAATTGAAGATATTGAAGATCTGAAAGCAGATTTTGCTCAGGCAATTGAAAAAATCTGAGAGCTACGATACAAAGGAGAAAAAAATGGCACAGAAAGTAGATTATGCAGCCTTAAAAAAAGGTGGATATATGAGACAGAAACAGAAAGGTTACGGCTCTCTGCGACTGGCAGTGATCGGCGGTAACCTGACTGCTGAAAATATCAAAAAAGTAGCAGAAGTAGCTGAGAAATACGGCCGTGGTTATGTACATATGACATCCCGCCAGGGCATTGAAATTCCATTTATCAAAGTGGAAGAACTGGCAGAAGTTAAAGAAGAACTGGCAAAAGGCGGTGTGGGAATCGGTGTGTGCGGTCCTCGTGTCCGTACCATCACAGCTTGTCAGGGATCAGAAGTCTGTCCAAGCGGATGCATCGACACCTACACACTTGCAAAAGAACTGGATGCCAGATATTTCGGACGTGAGCTTCCTCATAAATTCAAGTTTGGTGTTACCGGATGTCAGAATAACTGTCTGAAAGCAGAAGAAAATGATGTCGGAATCAAAGGCGGTATGAATATCGAATATAAAGAAGATGATTGTATTTCCTGCGGTGTATGTGTAAAAGCCTGCAGACAGGATGCATTGAAGATGGTAGACGGCAAAGTAGAGCTGGACGCACAGAAATGTAATCACTGTGGCCGCTGTGTAAAGAGCTGTCCGGTGGATGCATGGGAAGGAACTCCTGGATATATCGTATCCTTTGGAGGAACTTTTGGAAATAACATTTATAAAGGAGAGGAATTGCTTCCATTGATTCCGGATAAGGAAACCCTGTTCCGTGTAACAGATGCAGCAATCACTTTCTTTGAGAAAAATGCAAATCCAAGCGAACGTTTCCGCAAGACCCTGCAGCGTGTGGGAGAGGAAGATTTCCGCAAACAGCTGAAAGATGCGTATGAAGGACAGTGAAAGGAGAATATAATGGCTGAATTAGATTTTGAAGTAACCGATGAGGTTGATATTACCGATAAAGTATGCCCACTGACATTTGTAAAAGCAAAAGTAGCAATTGAAGAACTGGAAGATGGAGAAATCCTTGCTGTCCGTATGAATGACGGAGAACCGGTGCAGAATGTACCACGCAGCATGAAAGAAGAAGGACATAAAGTACTGAAGTTAGTCGATAACGAAGACGGCACTTACACCATGTATGTAAGAAAGGTGGAAGAATAATGGCAGTACGGGTAAGTAAAGCAGACTTTGAAGAAAAAGTATTAAAAGAAGCGCTTCCGGTTCTGGTAGATTTTTATTCTGATTCCTGTGTGGCGTGCAAAAAACTGGCGCCGGTCCTGGGAAATGCAGAAGATGATTATGAAGATAAGATCAAAGTCTATAAAGTAAATACAAACTTTGATGCAGAACTGGCAGAGCAGTATGAAGTACAGGCAAATCCGACGCTGATCTTCTTCCGGAACGGACAGGCGAAGGAACGGAAAACAGGAGCACTGAAACAGGCAGAATTAAACAGCTGGATCGAAGAACAGATTTAAGCAGATATAGAGGAGAAAAGATATGGTTATCACAGTAGCAGGAGAGAAAAAAGAAGTAAAAGACGGACTGACACTGCCGGAGCTTATCGAGCAGGAAAATGTAGAGACACCAGAGTATGTGACAGTTTCTATTAATGATGAATTTGTTGCAACAGAGGATAAAGAGTCTACTGTACTGAAAGAGGGAGACAATGTAGAATTCCTGTATTTCATGGGAGGTGGATGCTAAATGGCAATGACAGATGAACAGATCGAGCGTTATTCCCGCCACATTATTTTAAAAGAAGTGGGCGCAAAGGGACAGAAGAAGCTCCTGAAAGGCAAAGTGCTGATCATTGGAGCCGGTGGTCTTGGTGCACCTGCAGCCATGTATCTGGCTGCAGCAGGCGTGGGAACCATTGGTATTGTGGATGCAGATGAGGTGGATCTTTCCAACCTGCAGAGACAGATTATTCACAGCACTGCAGATATCGGAAAAGCAAAAGTAAAATCAGCAAAAGAAACCATGAATGCCATGAATCCGGATGTAGAGGTAAAGACCTACCGTATGTTTGTGGATGCATCCAACATTCGTGAATTGATCCGTGAATATGACTTCATCATTGACGGAACTGATAACTTCCCTGCTAAATTCCTGATCAATGATGCATGTGTACTGGAAAAGAAACCATTTTCTCATGCAGGAATCATTCGTTTTAAAGGCCAGCTGATGACCTATGTACCGGGAGAAGGACCGTGTTATCGTTGCGTATTCAAAAATCCACCGCCCAAGGATGCAGTACCGACCTGCAAACAGGCAGGTGTCATCGGAGCAATGGGCGGCGTTATTGGTTCTTTACAGGCGATGGAAGCAATTAAATATCTGATCGGAGTAGGTGATCTTCTGACCGGATCTCTTTTGACTTTTGATGCGCTGACAATGGAATTTCATAAGATTAAACTGCCGAAAGACACTCATAACTGTGCAGTATGCGGAGATCATCCGACAATTCTGGAACCAATTGATTACGAGCAGGAAGTCTGTGAGGAAACTGCAGGACGATTTGCAACAAGAGATGAGCAATAAATAGAGTAAGTCCCCACTTACTACGTATTGCCTTGGGTAGTTGAAGCAGGGGACTTACTTGATTCGGTTAAAAATCAGGCATAAACAGGAGAGAAATATGGCAATAATAAGAATGAGAGATCATCTCTATGATGAGATCGTTAATTATGCAAAAGAACATCTTCCGGAAGAAGCCTGTGGACTTCTGGCCGGTGTAGAGACTGAAGAGGGAAGAGAAATCCAAAAAGTATATTTCCTGGAAAATAAAGATCATGCCGAAGACCACTTCACTCTGGATCCCAGAGATCAGATGAACGCGATCAAAGATATGCGTGCCAACGGCCTGAAACCGCTGGGAAACTGGCATTCCCATCCATCATCTCCGTCCCGCCCGTCAGTGGAGGACATCCGTCTTGCTTTTGACTCAAAGGCAAGTTACCTGATCCTGTCACTGATGGCAGACTATCCGGTACTGAATAGCTTTCATATCGAAAACGGGGAATGGACGAAAGAGGATCTGAGGATTTATTCTGAGGAATATTATTTTTAGGGATTTACAGACAGGATAATAAAAGCAGAAATGTTTGAAGCGATTTTATTCGTGAAAGGCATTTCTGCTTTTCAATTTTTATTTAACCGAATCAAGTAAGTCTCTTGCTTCAATAGTGAAAAGCACTAACAACTATTTAGAAATCTATGATACAATGGGAAAAGCGAAATACAAATGAAAAGAGAGAAAAAAATGACACAAAAACAAAACACATTAACAAAAACCGGAATCGTAGCGCTCCTTGCCTGTGTTTGCTGTATTCTATGGGGTAGCGCAATTCCGGTGATCAAGACAGGTTATCGCCTGATGCAGGTGGATTCCGCAGATACTGCAAGCCAGATTGTCTTCGCGGGAGTACGTTTTACTCTGGCGGGGATTCTGGTGTTGGTCTTTGCATCCATCAGAGAAAAGAAAGTAATGATTCCGGATAAAGAGGTCCTGAAATATGCAGTTCCGGTATGTCTGGCGCAGACGGTGGGACAATATTTCTTTTTTTACATAGGTGTTGCACATACATCAGGAGTAAAAGGTGGTATTATTACCGGACTTGGAAACTTTATTGCAATTCTGATGTCCTGTCTGATTTTTCGAAATGAACGAATGACAGGTAGAAAAATTGCAGGATGTGTTCTGGGATTTGCCGGAGTTGTTGTGATCAACCTGATGGGGAATTCCCTGGATATGGGATTTAAGCTGACGGGAGAAGGATTTATTCTGATCGCGCAGTTATCCTATGGAATGTCTACGGTTCTGATTAATCTTTTTTCCAGAAAAGTATCTCCGGTAGTACTGAGCGGAACGCAGTTTACGATGGGCGGAGTCGTCCTGACTTTGATCGGAGTGGGAATGGGCGGACATCTCGGAAATATTAGTGCCGGAGGTGTAGCGATTATATTTTATCTGGCAATGGTTTCTGCAGTGGCGTATACACTCTGGTCTGTATTGCTTGCATGGAATGATGTTTCGAAGGTCGCAATCTTTGGATTTGTCAATCCATTATGCAGTGTGATTCTGTCTGCACTGATACTTGGAGAGATAAAACAGGCATTTAATATAGGAAGTCTGCTGGCGTTGATTCTGGTTTGCGCAGGAATTTATATTGTTAACTGTAAAGAAAATAAGAGGAAAATTTAATAATGTCACAAAAGAATCATGAAATAACAGATGGACGCTTAGTACAGACTGATAAGAAATATTCCCATTTAAAACTAAGACAGAAAGAAAAAATTGCAGAATGGATGTTTCAGGAAACAAAAGATTATTATACTAAAAAATATACATTTCCAAATGACAAACAACTGTCAGAAGTAGTAGATAAAGTATATGAAAGAATTGAAAAAGCTGGAATATGGATTCCTTACGGAGAGGTTTTTAAACATTATAAATCCAAAAGATCTAGTGTTAACAAGCGGGTTAAAAGATTATTTAATGAAAAAGGGGAAAAACATATAGATCAGGTCTGCTTTATGAATATGTGCATGATCTGCGACAATGTAGGAAATGTCCTGGCACTGGACAAAGTAAACGACAGCTACACAGGCACAACTTTTCCTGGCGGTCATGTGGAAAAGAACGAAATATTTAACGATTCCGTAATCCGTGAAGTCTGGGAAGAAACTGGATTAAAAATAGAGAATCCGAAACTGCGAGGGGTATATCATTGGCATAGAGACGGCATTCATAATGTACTTTTTCTTTATAAAACAGAAGAATTTACAGGGGAATTAAAAAGTTCCGAAGAGGGAAAGGTATACTGGATTCCATTAGAAGAACTGAAAAAACGTGAACTGGCTACAGGAATGGAATATGTGCTGGAAATTATAGAATCTGATCAGGTGAATGAATGCTATATGAAACGGGAAACGCAAGGGTATGTAGGAACGTTGTATTAATTAAAAGGCAGTTTTTATAATAGAAAAGATATAGAGGAAGAATATTATGGATATATCCAAACATGACTGGAAATTATTCAGAGAAAAACTACCTGGCCGGTAGGAAAATTATATGGATAGGCTAAATAAGGAGTATATTGCATTATTAAGTGCAAAAGATAAAAAAGCATCAGAAAAACTCTGGGAGCTTGAAAAACGAATTAAAGATGACAGACGACATCCAGGCGTTATTATGAGGATGACAAAATCAGAAGCAATATGGAATATTGTTTCTCTTATCAGATTAGATGTTATGTAAGTAGGAAAAAACCCGTACCTTAAATTTTATATTTTTTTCTGATACAATACTCTCCAGATAATGGAGGTATAAAATATCATGGATACAAATGAATCAATCACCAAAGACAAGTTATGGTCTGA
>ENA-OQKY01001481-OQKY01001481.1-human-gut-metagenome-genome-assembly--contig:-NODE-1481-length-13262-cov-3.594366_pt1 | contig 13262 bp, 8 predicted proteins | sample MGYA00242652_ERZ504805 | MGnify/ENA primary metagenome ERZ504805 (study PRJEB26092, sample SAMD00036400) | human gut metagenome | host: Homo sapiens | study: EMG produced TPA metagenomics assembly of... | reverse complement strand
ATCCCATCTTCTTAGCAATTATCGGATCAATCTTATCAATAGTCTCCTGGTCTCCCTCAAAAAGCTCCAAAAAGCTTGCCTGGGTTCCTGTAGTTCCTTTGGAGCCAAGAAGCTTTAAGGACCCACTAACATATTCCAGATCTTCCAGATCCATTAGAAACTCCTGGAGCCAGAGTGTCGCTCTCTTTCCTACAGTCGTCGGCTGCGCCGGCTGGAAATGAGTAAAAGCAAGAGTCGGCTGTGCTTTATAGCGATCCGCAAACCGTGAAAGTTCGTCGATCACACTCACAAGTTTCTTTCTAATCAGCTTTAAGGCTTCTGCCATCACAATGATATCGGTGTTGTCTCCGACATAGCAGGAGGTCGCTCCCAGGTGAATAATCCCTTTGGCTTTCGGACACTGTTGGCCGTAAGCGTACACATGGGACATGACGTCGTGGCGTACAAGCTTTTCACGCTCTTTAGCAACTTCATAATTGATGTCGTCTGCATGTGCCTTTAACTCTTCGATCTGCTCCTCCGTGATCGGAAGGCCGAGCTCTTTTTCTGTCTCTGCCAAGGCGATCCAAAGTTTTCTCCATGTGCGGAATTTCATATCTGGAGAAAAAATATACTGCATTTCTTTACTTGCATACCGTTCTGATAATGGACTCTGATATCTGTCGTTCACTGTTTCATGCTCCTTTTCCTAAACTTGGGGTCAATACCCTTTTTGTATTCCTACTATACTACAGAAGATCCGGAAGCGCAACCGGATCTTCTTTGAATGACCGGCTGTTATTCCTTTCTATAAATACCGTCTGTACTGATGTTTCCACGCCTCTAGTGTCTCCTGCGGCGTTTCGAGGCTTTCTTTAGCCGTCTTTTCTTCTTCCAGCAGCCGGATTCGCTCAGCGATCTCCGCGTAATCGGGATGTTCAGCAAGAAACTTTTGATACTCCTCTTCCGGAAGATACCGTGATCGGGCATATACATAGGCTGCCAGCATCGTCTCGTCCTGGCAGATCTCATACGCCTTTAAGTACATCTCCGCCGCCTGTTCATAGAGCAGCTCCCTCCCATAGGCAGCACCAAGGCAACCGTATACCTTCCCATAAAAACGCTCGCCTGCGGACTCATCCCTCTCATCCTGGAGAATGGAAAGATAAACGAGGATTGCCGATTCGTACTCTCCACTTGCCAGCAGGTTATCAGCTTTATATTTTCTGCGCTCAATCTCCTTCTGATCTTTCAGACGATCCAGAACATTGCGGATGTGTTCCATCTCCGGTTCCGAATAGATCTTTGCTTGTTCCAGAATCCGAAGTACGAACTGTTCAATCGTTCCGTTTTTCTGAAGCAGGTCAAGAAGGTCTCTTGCCAGCTCCTTCATATCAAGCTCTGAATACAGCCACTCACAAATTTTCTCATTCATAATGGTGTAGTCAATCAGATACAGATTATTACAGAGATAATAGCACAGTTCTTCTATCGTATAGATCTTTCTGTGAATCCGTGTGATTTTGTATGGCTGTGAAGCCTTTTTCTTATGACAAAGAATTAAACTGCCCATTTGTACCTCCCAGATGAATGATTTTTTCTACCCTGAAATCCGTAGCCGGGAAGAAATCCCCGAACCCTGCATCCCGGAAACTCAGGCGGCACGTCCTCTCATCATCAAACTCCGTACGGACAATCAGCTTGAGAGAATATTCTTTTCTCTTTGGCATCCCCGCAAAAGAGACCGTCTCTACATTCCACTGTCCTGTCGCCAGCGACTCAATATGAATTTCAATATCCTCCGTATTTTCTAAAAGGACCTCCCATTCTCTTGTATCTTCATACCAGTGGGTGCCAAACTCCACAATCGGGTACCATACATCTACTCCATGAATCCTCATCTTGAGGCAGATCTGTTCCATCAGCTTTGTCTCATCCAGATAAGTTGGTACATCCGGAGTTTCCGAACGCTTTTTCAGACCGCAATAACATGCCCCCTTACTATACAGATTGTTTCCAATAAATGCTCTACGTCCATTACACAGCACCTTCTGAGAGTTCGGATACCAGTTATTTTCAAAACCTTCCCCCGTCAGATAGACAGAGGAAACATGTTTCTTATTAAAAACACCTTGAATGAAATGCCGAAACCGTTCATCCGCATTTCTAGCCTTATCTACATTCAGCACCGGATAGACCGCCCTAAGCTCTTCCATCTGTGCCTCTGCCACCTTCTCCACACTGACAAAGCTTTCTTTCTCTCTTCTGTAGTCTGTGTTAAGCTGCTTTAGCATGTAAGCTTCAATCTTTTCCCTGTCACAGTAAAAGAGCGCGGATTCATACTGCCAGAGCTCTTTTGGCTGATAGAGCATATAGTAACAGAAGCTCTCCCGGTAATCCATGGCGTAGACTCGGCTTTTATCAATACCTGCCTGGGCTCCGGCTTCACGTAAAAAGGTACGGATATCCTGATCAATCCACGGTACGGTAAACGATACAAAGGAGACCTCTTTCTTTCGGAATGTCTGGAGGGTCAGCTCAATAAACTTGCCAAGAAGCCATCTTGCCTCATAGACTGTCCCTTCGATCTCAATCTGTTCTTTTCTCTGAGCCTTGCGGTAGAGATCTGAAACGACCCAGCCCTTTTCCATCATAGCTGCCCGCTGAGCCTCGCGTCCGAACATCCATGCCTCTTTGTAATGTCCCACCATCATCGGAATCTGGTAATTGTCAGCCGCCACTTCCAGCGTCTTAAGTTCATGCTTTTCTTCATCATAATAGCTGATTTGGCAGCCGTTTTCATTCAGGTCATAGCCAATGATATAACCACAATTTTCCATTCTGATCCTTCTCCTCTTTTAGTATACCATAAACAGCTCCTGCGACAGTTCCTTCTCGCGGCTGTATTCATCCATTGCCTGTTTCAGCGCTTCTTTCGTCAGCTCCGACATATCGTTCAGCCGTCCGTACGTTCCGATAGCCGGTACTTCGTGTTCCAGACGAAATGTCTGCATGTCAGACGCAAACGTACTGCCGTCAGCTTTCATCTCTTTGAAGCGGTATTCCAGGATCTCATCACTATACAGGACAAAGGTCCTTACATGAATCCCCTCATAGGCCGCCTGCATGATCTCTTTCTGGTATGCTTGATCCTCCGTCCGTTCTCTGGCCTTTTGGATCTTGTACTCGATCATCACCTGGCTTCCTTTCTTTGCCCGGTATTCGACAATACATTTGTCATAAAGCATAACTTCCATCAGCCAAGACTGTGGATATTTCAAATAAAAAGAAAAGACAACCTGTTTTTCACAAAGTTCCCGCAAGAACCGTTTCAGAAGCTCCTCTGACGCAGTCTGGATCTCATGCTCAGAATAATACTTCAGATAGGCAATCCGGCAAATGTCCGGCAGCACCTCTCCGGCCTCTTCTTCCTTTCTAACAATCTCCCATACTGACAGATCAGTCTGCCGGTCGCGTATCAGATACTCCCTGGATATGTAGGAAAGATATGCTCTCTTTAGGCGGAAGTAGGTATTGCCGCTGCCATAGTAATCACAGAAGATGGCTTCCTCACTGAAAATATTCTCTGAAAATACCATCTGGGTGATAATTCGCTCGGCAATGCGATCCGAAGGAATTCCCTCCTTCTTTGCCGCACGCCATACCCTCTTCATATTTCTTGTGGCTCCACAATAGTATATTGCCAGATAGCTGAGTGTCGTATGGTCAGAGTATCCTTTTGTGAACAACACGTAACAGAGCTCTGTAAGCATCTCATCCTCTTCGTAACCGTCCTCTAAAATTTTCTTTGAACAAAGATCAAAAACCTCTCCGTCCACGAACGGATCCATACCGTGCTTCTTGATATTTTCAAAGGAAAGTTCCGGTACAGCAACCGGCTCTTCCGGAACCTCCTTATTTTTCTCCAGTTGTTTGCAGAGCTCTACAAACCGCATCTCGTAGAACAGACGTGTCGTCTCATATGGAATAGAATCCGTATAATGTCGTCCGTCCATGGACTCCCAAATAATTCTGGAATCCTTATCATAGAGGAAGATCATGGCTTTGCCATCGATCACACCGACTCTTTGACGGATTTCTCCATCCTCCTCAATAACCATTACCGATTTCATAAACGGCAGATTCGTCTTCACCTCATAAGCATGACAAATATCATTGAGCGCTTCCAGACGCTCCTGTGTCATATTCTCCTCCGTACAGAACTTCTTATAAATAATCCGAAGCGGCTCATTAATATGTCTTTTTAAAAGCTGCTCCCAGCCAAATTCCTGCATCTTGTCACGGTAGTAATTGTAAATCTCACTTGTCTCCTCCTGGAACTGAATTATATTTGCGTAGAGGAAAGCAGTTTTTTCGTAAGTAAGCGTATTCCCATGCATGAAGTAGAGACAGACAGCTTTCGGAAGCGGCGTACGTACCCGCTCCTCCTCAATCGTCATCATATAATATTCGTAGAGCTGTACGATCTTCATCTCCTGTTCTACCGCAAGCTCATACCATTTGAAATATTCAGAACAAATCTGATTCCCCTTAATAAGAAGCGTGCAGACCGCAGTCAGTACCATAGGATCCGGGTACTCTCCATAGAGTTTTTCTAAAAGACGGAACAACTGTCTGTCGAATTTCTTCTGCTGCCCTGCCAGATTTGCTGTGTAAAGAGCAAGCTCCCTTGTGAAGAGTCCGTACCGACATCCAAAGCCCAGTACTTGAATCTCGAAATTGCCAAGCTTTTTCAAAGAAACCGGATCCTCCCTGTAACACTTAAATGCCTGTAGATATAACAATGTATGACCGAATTTTTCTGAATAAAAATGCTTCTCCAGGGCAGCAAGTCTTCGCGTAATATTGCGGTACTCCGGATCAATATCCACCAGCATACAAAGGACGCTCCACATCTTCGGATGCTTATTATATGCCTTGCGAAGCTCCTCTGTTACATGTTCCGTGTGGCTTGCATTGCGCTTTAACAATGCAGTAAGATACAGGTAGTAGGTTGTATTCTCAGGCCGCTTCATCATATCAAAACGGCCGTAATTATACTGCTCAATAATCTCCGCCGCCTGTTCTGTCTGTCCGCTCTCCAAGTAAGCGTGCGCTTTTACAAGGGAACAAAACGCGGCGTCCCGGCCAAGGTTCTCCATCTGTCCCGCAAGCTGGATCGTATCTTCCGCCCAGCTTAATAGATCACTCTTTCCGGTAATGCAGGAGAAATAGCCCTTTACAATCTGTGTCATATAAAACGTCTGCTCATGCTTTGGTGTATGGACTCCCTGTCGTGTGACTTCGATTTCGTAGACGACCTGCTCATACGGTGTAGTAAAGATGATTCGTCCAAAATTTCTTCCGGCGTGAAGCACCTGTGGAGTAATGACGTAGTGAAACCCAAATGTATTCCCGACGAAATCATCCGTAGTAAATTCCTTTTGCGTGATCTGTATAAAACCGCCTTCCACTGTGGCACGGATCGGCATGTAGCCCCATGTATTCTTTGTAATAATCAGGTTCTCCCGAACCGCATCGGTGATGCTTTCAAACTTCTTCTCATATTCAGACAGAGAGAGGAAAAGACATTCCTTCTGTTTGATGCCGACGAGAAATTCCTCCACCGCCTGTTCGCCCAGAGACCACTTCCTCATATTATTGTAAAGAGCTACTACTCTCGGATTTTCGTAGCGCAGAATCTCATAAAAACTCATGGAACGAAACAATCTGCGTGCTTCCATGAAGTCCGTCATAGCCAAAAGCTTAAAATCCTTCATATTTTGAACTTTCCCGTGAGAAGTCATCAAATATGGCCGCTCGATTACCGCCGTAAAAGAAAGCTCGTACTCGCCGCCGTTGCACACAATATAGAACGTACCATTCTCCACATATCCCGGATCCAGACCATCTGTATCGTAAGTGAAAGAAATCTCCACCGGATTTCCCTCAAATCCATTCTCTGTCAGATGAATACGAAAAGAAGAGGAATAAACAATTCCTCTTATCAGCGCTTCCTTTTTACTTTCAATCGTAAAACTTCCCTGGTAGGTCTCCCCTTCTCCGATCAGGAGCACCAGATTCGTCTCCGAAAACTTCACTTCTGGCTGCTCCTTGCTAAAATCTCCATTTGAAAAGCGTTTAATTTTATTTTTCAAGCCTGCCACCTCTTGCATTGCATTTTTTATCAGATATACTATAATTGAAATTATAACATTATTCCCTGTCAAATGGCAATCCCTGTGCATAATTTATCAGAATTTGTCATATGCGAAGATTTCGCTGCGCCGGCAGCATAAAAACGGCGCAAGCTGCGAATCTGAGCTGCATGACTGAATTGACGGAACTGCTACAGTTGTTTGCTATCATAAAAAGGAGGCAATTCGTATGAGTCAGACACCAATTTTTCATGGAAGTGATCTGGAGCAGATCGCATCCTATTATCATATAGAATCTGACGAGATCTGCTGTTTTTCCGCAAATGTCAATCCTCTTGGTTTTCCTGAACAGACAGCTCTGGCTGTCTGCAAGAATTTTTCTCATCTGATGTCACGATATCCGGATCGAAATTATATCGGACTGAGAGCAGCCATCGGCCGCTACTGTCATATTTCTCCGGATTATGTGTCGGTGGGAAATGGTTCTACCGAGCTGATTTCCCTTTTGATCCAGTCTTGTCAAAGACACCATGCTGTCCAGGTAGGACCATCCTACTCGGAATACGAGCGGGAATTACAGCTTTCGGGTATCTCTTACTCTACCTGGTTTCCGAAAAAGGAAGATCATTTCCGGATTCATACCGGAGAGCTGATTGACGCTTTGAAAAAAAGCCATGCAGATTTTCTGATTCTTTGTAATCCGAACAATCCTACTGCCTCTGCCCTTTCTCAAGAAGAGCTTGCCGTTCTTCTCCGCGGATGCCTTAAGCGGGGCGTTTTCGTAATGATTGACGAGACTTATGCCGAATTTGCATGTCGCAATGTTTCTGCCATTCCTCTCGTCCCGGAGTTTCCAAATCTGATGGTGATCCGTGGCATTTCTAAATTTTTTGCAGCTCCGGGCCTGCGCTTAGGGTACGGCGTCTCCAGCAACGCAGAATTCCTTGCCCACCTGAAAAAAGTGCAGAATCCGTGGAGCGTCAGCAGCATTGCCGCCTTTGCCGGAGAACATCTTTTTGCGGAAACCGAGTTTATCGTAAAAACAAAAGTCCTCATATCCCGCGAGCGCACCCGCATGATACAAGGACTTTCAGAAATTTCCAAGCTGTGTGTCTATCCAAGCGACAGCAACTTTCTGTTTGTCGAGATCCTGGATTCCGGCTTTACATCGTCCGGATTATTTGACTTTCTGATTCGTCAGAAACTGATGATCCGCGACTGTTCCTCATTTCCAGGGCTTGGCAGCCAGTTTTTTCGCTTCTGCCTGATGCAGCCGGAAGATAATACCAGACTTTTGCAGGCAATTCAGAGCTATTTCTGTTCCTAAGTATTGCCATTTTAAGCAATTTTAACTATTTCGTGACAATTTTATAGTATTCTCTTGCGGTCAGTTTGAATACGAGGCCGTAGATCACGCTGAATACGAGAAGCGTACCGATGGTACAGGTGATAAACAGATTGACATTCGTTAGGTTGAAGCTTGCGAGAAGTCTTCTCATTAGCTGGAAGGCCGCCGCTACATGGAGCGTGGCAAGACCAAGCGGCAGGAAGAATACCATACGGATCTGGCTGTTGACCGTCTTTTTGACTTCCCGGCGGCTCATGCCGACTTTCTGCATAATCTGGTACCGGTTGCGGTCCTCAAATCCTTCGGAAATCTGCTTATAATAGATAATCAATACCGTTGCCATCAAAAACAGCCCGCCAAGGAAAATGCCAAGGAAGAGGAAGCTTCCGTAGAACGTATGGAAATCTTCTTCATACATACCCCGAAGTTCTATATCACATGCAATCCCGTAATCATTCCGGAGCCGGTTTGTGATGGCCGTGGCCGCTGCTTCTTTCTTCGCTTCACTTCCATCCAGATCAAATCCGTAGGAATACTGGAAAGTCGCTGCTTCCCCACCCGAAAGTGAGGAAATGAGGTTCTGGACTGTACCCACATCTTTTACAAAAAGAGTCAAGGTATCCATTACCGGAAATTCCTGTTTCTCTTCCATCGGGATCTCATCCGGCTCTTTTACAATGGTAAAGTCCACGCCATCCAGCCGGAAGTGGTCTTTGCCGTAATTCTCTTTAGAAGAAGAGAAAATAACCGCTTCATTATCAGCAAGCTTAATCTCGTCTTGATTCATCTCATTGTAATAGGAGACCGGTGCGATCTGAATCAGAGTCTTGTTAAAATAAAAGGTACTGTCAAAGGAGTCCACCGTATATTCTTCTCCTTTGCCATCCGCCACAAGGGAAGTATACTGGCACCGATAACCGTTTTTCTGTCTGAGGCCCTGTCGGTTCATCTCTTCTGCTACAACAGTATCCACCGTCCTGGTCAGATTCTCATCCGACTGATAAACTGAAAGAATCAGCTCCTTGGGGAATCGATTTGACATAATATTTTCCATACCCATATTCAAACTGACCGTGGTAGAAAGCGTTACCAGAACCATGGTGCTTAAAATACAAATATTGGCAAGTCCAACGGCATTTTGCTTCATCCGGTAAATCATACCAGACACGGAGTGAAAATGCTTTGCTTTATAATAAAACGACTTCTTCTTTCTCAGCATCTTTAAAAAGGCGATACTGCCTGCCACAAACAGAGCGTACGTTCCCACAATAACCAGAAGAACCGCCACAAAGAAGACGCTGATGGCCTCGATCGGGTTTTCCACGATATTCGCAAGTACATAACCTGTGGCAATGGACGCAATCCCAAAGAGTGTCAGTAAAATCTTCGTCTTCGGCTCCTTTTCTCCGATAGATCCGCCCCGGAGCAGCTCGATCGGATTTGCTTTTCTTACCTGCAACAGGTTGAATGCGAAGGTGATAAATGTAATCGCCGCAAAGAGGAGCACGGTTGAGCTGACGCTGCCAGCGGAAATCTCGTACTGTAAAGGCGTCTCGTATCCGACGATCTTATAAAGCAAAAGAAACATCAGTTTTCCGAAAATCGCCCCGCCGATCAGTCCGATCACAATACTGATTCCACCTGTTGTCAGAGATTCCCAGAACATCATAATGGAGAGCTCTTTCTTTCCCATTCCAAGGACATTGTACAGGCCGATCTCTTTTCTTCTCTGCTTAATCAAAAAGCTGTTCGTATAAAACAAGAAGATGAAGGCAAAGATGGCCACGATCACCATACCAAATCCAAGGATACTCCGCATACTGTCCGCTCCCGGCATCTCTCTGACACCGGAGTTGTCCATGATCATGTACATGTCAAAAAACCTCATGATGGTGATGATGCTCGTAAGCAGAAACGGGACATAGGACCGCTTATTTTTTTTCAGATTGGTAAGGGCAAGCCTGATGTAAATCGATTTAAACATACCGCTCACCTCCCGTAGTCAGCACTGTCAGGGTGTCGGAAATCTTCTGGTAAAGCTCTTCATTTCTCATCTTTCCGCGATAAATCTGATGAAAAACCTCACCGTCTTTGATAAAGAGCACTCTTCCCGCATGACTCGCAGCCTTTACGGAATGTGTAACCATGAGGATTGTCTGTCCTTTTTCATTGATCCGGGTGAACTGATTTAACAGATCATCCGCTGCCCTGGAGTCAAGAGCTCCGGTCGGCTCATCTGCTAAAATCAACTGCGGTTTTGTAATCAGTGCTCTTGCGACTGCCGTTCTTTGCTTCTGCCCGCCGGACACCTCATAAGGGAATTTTGCCAACAGCTCGTAGATCCCAAGGCTCTTTGCAATCGGTACTAATCGCTTTTCCATCTCTGCGTACTTTTTCCCCGCAAGCACAAGTGGAAGGAAAATATTATCCCGGATGGAAAGGGTATCCAGGAGATTAAAATCCTGGAACACAAATCCCAGATTCTGTCTTCGGAAAGCGGCGATCTCTTTCTCCGGAACGGAGGAAAGCTCCCTTCCCTTTAATTTCACATGGCCTCCTGTAGGCTTATCCAGCGCCGCCAGGATGTTCAGAAGTGTCGTTTTACCTGATCCGGATTCTCCCATGATCGCGACGTACTCTCCCTCCTCCACTGAAAAAGTAACGTTTTTCAGGGCTTCCACCTGGGCACCGCCAAACCGCGTCGTATATGTTTTCTTTAGATTCTGAACTTCAAGAATTGTCATGTTCATCTCCGCCTTTCTGAATTCTTTTATGTTTCTATGCTGTCATTATAGCCAGAATGGCCGAGTATTTTCCATCGATTCTTCTTACAATCCAAGCCCGAACCTTACGATTTTGAAAGGTAGCGTCCTTTATTCCAGATCAAGCTGTGTCCGTCTCAGATCCAGGACGACCTTCGTCCCTTTTCCATCTTCAGAATCGATCCGAAGCTGGTGATGGAGCTTATCCATCACTTTTTTGCAAAGATATAATCCAATTCCGGTGGAGCGTTTATCGATCCGCCCATTGTATCCGGTATAGCCTTTCTCCATAATCCGCGGCAGATCCTCCACCGAAATACCAATGCCTGTATCCTTTATGACAAGGACTCCCTCCTGTTCCAGGTAAATGGAGACACTTCCGCTCTTTGTATATTTCAGTGCATTAGAGAGAATCTGCTCCACCACAAAAGACAGCCACTTTTCATCTGTGAGGACTATCTCGGCAATCTCCCCCATTTCCAGGGACAGTTTCTGTAAAATAAACAGTCTGGAATACTTCTTGACTGCCTGCCTTACGACTTTACCCAGATCGCAGCGCTCCAGCACCATATCTTTGGCGATGTCGCCTATCTTCAGATAAGAAATCACCATCAACACGTACTGCTCTGTCGTAAAGAGCTCCATCGGAAGCTGGCGAAACAGCTTCTAGTTCTCTTCATTCTCCTCCCGATCCATTCCGGATTGGACAAGAATCCGCATGGCTGCGATAGGCGTCTTGATCTGATGCGCCCACATACCGTAGTAGTCCATCATCTCCGTGTAACGTTTCTGATCTTCAAAAATAAGCTCTTCCTTCTCCTGTCTCATCTTTGCGATCATCGAACGGTACAACGCTTCCAGATCTCCCGGCACTGTATAAAACATGCCCGGATAGGTATCTGAGGTGGCAATGCACCGCTTCAGCTCTTTCCACCGCTCCGCATATTTCAGGATGTCCACCAGCAGGCAGAGAAAAACACCCGCCCCGGAAAACTCGGCGATATAGCGTGTCTTCTCGAAAGGAATATCATACAGATATCCAATCAAAAATAAGGTACCATAGCAGATCAGAAGGCATCCGAACATGGCGGCCCGGTCTCTCATATATCCTTTCAGCATAGTCGTCTCACTCCTTTAAAAGATAACCGATTCCTTTTTTCGTCAAAATCAGATCAGAAAGTCCGGCCTTGTCCAGTTTCTTCCGAAGTCTCGTCATGTTCACCGTCAAGGTGTTGTCGTCTATGAAGCTGTCATCCTCCCAGAGCTTTGTGATAATATCCTCTCTGGAGACAATCTTTCCGGCCCGCTCCATCAGACACTGGAGAATCCGGTATTCATTTTTCGTCAAATCAATCTTTTCTCCCTCGTAGAGTACCGTAGCGTCGCTTAAATTTAAGAGCAATCCCTGGTGCTCAATGACATTGACATTTCCCTGGAACGAATAGCTTCTTCTTAAAAGTGCCTGAATCTTGGCGGTGAGGACATTGAGGTCAAAGGGCTTTTCGATAAAGTCGTCTCCGCCCATATTCATCGCCATGACGATATTCATATTGTCCGACGCTGAGGACAGAAAAATAATCGGCACCTTGGAAAATTCCCGGATCCGCTGGCACCAGTGGAATCCGTTAAAAAACGGCAGGATGATAACCAGAAGAATCAGATGCGGGGTAAAATCTGCCGTCTCCTCCAGTACATTTTTGAAATCTTCAATGCATCTCACCTCAAAGCCCCACTGGCACAAATGGTTCTTTAGTGTTCCGGCAATAATACTGTCGTCTTCCACAATCAAAATCTTGTACATTGTGTCTCCCTTCTGCTGTCAAACCATCAAGCGCTATGATCCCTAAGAACCATAGCGCTTCTTTTTATGTTTTGTCTTTGATTATACTACTGAACTTTTGCAATATCAATCAAAGTCAGCTCTTTGATATTGGTATTTTCCAGACTCGTTACAAGTGCCCCTGCCGTATCCATGGCGGTCAGCACCGTCACACCGGTCTCAATGGCATTTCTGCGGATCGTAAATCCGTCCCGTGCGTGGTCCGCTCCCTGCGGTGGTGTATCAATGACAAGATCGATCTCATGTCCGAGGATCAGATCCAGAAGGTTCGGGGAAGCCTGCTCAGTCTTGTTGACGGCAATGGCTTTCACACCGGCTTCTTTGAGTGCCTCCGCAGTCCCTGCTGTAGCAAAAATCCGGTAGCCGAGTGTCTCAAATCTGCGTCCAATCTCCACTGCCTCCGGCTTGTCCTCATCCCGTACGGTCATAATCATATTCTTGTATTTCGGAAGCTTGATACCTGCTCCAAGGAACGATTTGTAGAGCGCCTCATTAAACGTCTTGGCAATTCCGAGACATTCTCCTGTAGACTTCATCTCTGGTCCCAGACTGATATCCGCGCCACGAATCTTCTCAAAGGAAAATACCGGCATCTTGATAGCGATGTACTCTGCTTCCTTTTGCAGTCCCGGTGTATATCCCAGATCCCGGATCTTGTGTCCAATAATGACTTTTGTCGCCAGCGGCACAATCGGAATTCCTGTCACCTTGCTGATGTATGGTACCGTACGGCTGGATCTTGGATTGACCTCGATCACATAAACATCCTCTCCGCACACGATAAACTGAATGTTGATCATTCCAATGACATGAAGAGCTTTAGCCAGTCTCCTTGTGTACTCCTCGATCTTCCGTTTTGTAACAGCCGAAATACTCTGTGCCGGGTATACCGAGATACTGTCTCCGGAGTGAATACCTGCACGCTCAATATGCTCCATGATGCCGGGAATCAGGATATCCTCTCCATCGCACACCGCGTCAACCTCGATCTCTTTTCCCATAAGGTATTTGTCTACGAGGATTGGATGTTCCTGTGCGATCCGGTTGATGATTCCGATAAATTCATCGATATCGTGGTCGTTGATAGCAATCTGCATGCCCTTTGCTCCAAGGACGACGCAATGGCGCACCCGTCCCGGGTAGCCCAGTCTCTTTGCAATCTTCTTTGCCTCCTC